>Ga0315286_10001318_pt1 | contig 22423 bp, 42 predicted proteins | sample YL17G10_0_MG_FD_205038 | JGI IMG/M metagenome (GOLD analysis project Ga0315286, IMG submission 205038) | Sediment microbial communities from Yellowstone Lake, YNP, Wyoming, USA - YL17G10_0 | ecosystem: Environmental > Aquatic > Freshwater > Lake > Sediment | place: USA: Wyoming | collected...
GGGCGGGCACGTCGGACGCGGCTACGTATCGCGTCTACATCGGTGAAACGTACTACGGCATCGTGTGGAAGTACGGGGTGGAAACCGCCGCCACGTCATTCGCCCTCGCCCAGTATCCGGTGACGACCGATACGACGACCACGGTGACGACCGCCCACCAGAACGCGGGCTGGCTCACGCCGATCAGCGGCGTGGGCTTGAACATGATGGAGAACGCTGGGAACCCAGTGCCGCCTGGGAATATCTGGTACCGCTGGCAGGGGGTGACGGCGCTCAAGCAGGTCGGTGGCGTGTGGTACGAATCGTCGATGCCTGCGGCCAACTGGGGCGACTCGCACGGCGACCAGGCCGCCAATCAGCCCGGTGGGGCAACCTATCCGTTGGGCACGTGTTTCTTCTTCCGCGCCAACCCCGACGCCGAGCGCTACCGGCTGTACGTGTTCAACGCGAAAGATGCAGACGGTGTCGGCTTCGACCCCACGCTACGCCCGAACCCGCCGAAAGACCCAGGAGCGGATGTAGGGCCCGACCGTGTCATCCGGTACATCGAGATGCTGGCGACCCCGCCGTACACGATCTACTCGCCGAAGACCGGTGGCAGAACCGACCATCAGTACGGGGGAAGTTCGGTGGATGGGCCGTGGGGCGATACAAGCGCCACGTCGGACTTCTACCTGTGCTGGTTCGGCGACGACGACGGTGGTGATTTCACGGTGCCGCCAACGACGACCCTCGTCGTGCCAGTACAGACGCTCGGCCTAGCGCACGGCGGATCGGCGTGGTACTGGGTGGCGGCGGTGATGCCTGAGGGCGAAACGGCGCTGTCGTCGATTCCTGGAGCCAGTTCTGGGGGCGGCGTGACGGGTCGGCTCGGTGACTCGACGCCCTATGCCCGCAAGGTGCGGTTGGAGTGGGAGAGCGTGCCAGGCGCGCTCAGCTACCGCGTCTATCGCTCGGCCGGGCTCTCGCCCATCACGATCTCGCGCCGCTGGGAAGTGCCCGCGTCGCGCGTTTGGTTCGACGATGACTGGCGCGATACTGGCGCAGAGATGGTCACGACCCAGGGCGACCTCGCCGTGGGCGTGCTGTCGTTGAACGCTGGCACCGTTCTGCCCATCTACGTGGGATTGCGGGATGTCGCCGGGCGCCAGCTCCATGAGTTCTTGATCTGTGGCCATGCCGTCCGCAGTATCGACCACTGGTACTACTGGCTGACCGATAGCCCAACTGAGAGTACCGACTACGAGGTGGACTACTCAGAGGGCACGGACTGGCTGATTCCTGGCCGCGCGGGGTGGTCCGCGTACTTCTCAACTCCCTACCGCGACTTCGTGGGCATGACGGACGGTAGTCGGCTTCGATGCACGGTGATCTACGGCGTGCCCAGCACTGATCCCGAGATTTCACCGTCACGCGCGGACAGGGTGGCCGATGGCACGGCGACGCTGGTCTTCGATGTGCGTGGCTGGGAGGACGTGGGCGATGGAACGGGTGACACCGTGGAAGACCTGCATCTCCAACTCCGGGACTTCCTGAACTACTTCGTCATCGGGAACGGTGGCGATGCCGTCATTGGATCAGTGGCAACGCCGCGCACGGTCCCGCTGTTTCCTGGCACGGCCGTCACGCAAGTAGACGGGGGGTCGTTCCTGGATGTCGCGAACATGCGCGGTCGCGAGCTGGTGGGCGGCATCGTGGGGGCCGGCGTCATCGGCAACGCCGGCGAGTTGCTGACGGTGACCGCCGCGATCCAGCGGTTCCTGGACAGCGGCGAGTTCCGAATCGGGCCGGCGGAGAACTGGCAGATCGTGGCGCGGGCGATTGACATCAATACGCCGCTCAGCGGACTCCGGTCGCTCCTGGACGTGCATGACATCCAGAAGGACAGCCTCGCGATCGAGCCGAAGATTGAGGAGTTGGTGAACTTCTACACGTATCGGTTCGGCTACCAGTGGGCGTACGAGGGCGACATCTGGACGAGTGACAACCAACTAATGTACGACATGGTGTCGATTGTGAACTGGCAGGTGCGGGTCACTAATGATGTGTCCTTGTATTTCATCCGCAGCATCGCTGTCGCCTCGTATGTGTTGGGGCGGCGGCTCGCCCGCACGAAGGACGTTCCGACGTACGTGTCGTTTGAGGGCGACCTCCGATTACTTGAATACGACATTGGCGACATGCTCAAGGTGACACACTATCGCGGTATTGGCGCAACCGGCTGGATAGACCGTGTGCTGTGGGTCATCGGCCACACTATTCTCCCGCCCGAGCGCCGCGTCCGGTTGGAGTGCCTGGACATTGACGACCTGATGACCGAGGCCCGCCCATCGCTGTCGCCGTCGCGTTCGGGGTCGCCGAGCTTGTCGCCCAGCGGGAGCCACTCGCCGAGCGCCAGCCTCTCGGTTTCGCCGAGCGCCAGTGAATCGCCGGTTCCGAGCCTCTCGCCCAGCGCGAGTACGTCGCCGAGCGTGTCGCCGTCGGCCAGCGCGAGTGTCTCGCCAAGCGCAAGCGCGTCGCCAAGTGCTTCGCTCAGTCCCAGCGCCAGCGTCTCCCACACACGGTCGCCGAGCGCCTCTCGGTCGCCGTCGGCGAGTCAGTCGCGGAGCCCAAGCTCCTCCGTGTCGCCGAGCGCCAGCGCGTCGCGGTCCCGCTCGCCCAGCGCGAGCCGGTCGCCCAGCGCGAGCCGGTCGCCAAGTTCCAGCGCCTCGCCGTCCCGGTCGCCCAGCGCGAGCATCTCGCCAAGTTCCAGCGCGTCCAGGAGCCCGTCGGCCAGCGAATCCCCCAGCGCGAGCACATCGTCCAGCGCGAGCACATCGCCATCACCGAGCCCTGGGCAGACTGGATACGGCGCGGTGCGTTGGGTCTCTGGAGCGAACTCTGCGCTCCTCAACGACACGGACGCGACCCCGACAGGGTCATCGACCGCACTGACCGTGATGTTCTGGGCTCGTCTGGACAGTAGCACGCTGGTTGATGGTGCCTACGAGTTCTGGCATGGCAACGACACCGGGCCGTATTGGTGGATGGGGACGGCCGTCAACAACGCGTGGGAGTTCTACGTGTGGAGACCGTCAGACAACGCCGAGCACGACCTCGTCACGGCGAACGGCACTGCAGCTATCGGTGAGTGGCACCACATTGCGATGGTCACAGCTGGGAGCACGCATACCTGCTACATCGACGGGGGTGTGGTGGGCACGCTGAGCCTGGCGATGGACTCGCTACCAGGTTCCGGGCTGTGGGAGAGTCTGGGCCGAGAATCTGGAAACCCTGAAATCGCCATCGCCGAATTCAGACGGTGGACTGCGTCGTTGTCGCAGGGTGAGGTGCAAACTGAGATGGCGTCGCGCCTGCTTGTGCGTTCCGCCAACGTCTTCCGGTCGGTGCAACTGGGTCAGGTGGATGGGACTGACGTGTCTGGGCAGGGCCACCACTTCGAGACCATCGGCACGAACCTGCAAGCTGTCACAGGTCCGCGTGGTTCAGTATCCGCGTCTCCGAGCGCCAGTGTGTCGCCATCGGTATCGTCGAGCACCAGTGAGTCGCCGAGCGCGTCCGAGTCGGCCAGCGAGTCTCCCAGCGCCAGCGTGTCGCCAAGTTGAGGGTAGTGTATGAAGATGCCAGCGTCCGAGATAGCTGACCGCTTCACGATTCTGCTGTTGAAGGTGGGACATGGGGCCCCGGCCACCGAAGAGGTTACGGCTTACGCCCGCGCCTGTGACGAAGACGGGCTACGCACGCTGCCTGGCGGGATGGAACTCTTGACCGAGCTGTTCATGCACAACGCGGCCATCTGGCAGCTGGAAACCCAAGTGCGCCAAGGCAAGGAGGGGGAGTTGGGGCTTGAGGAAGTCGGGCGACGGGCGCTCGCGATCCGCGACCTGAACGCCAAGCGCATCGCCGCCAAGAACCGGATCGCTGAGTTGACGAACGGCTTCCGTGAGGTGAAGATCGCCCACGCATCTGAGGAAACGCATGGCTGACCTGTTGCTGCGGGTAATGCGCTACCTGACGTTCGAGACCTCGCGTGCCTGCACGATGACGCGCGATCATCCGAAGTGTCCCATCGGCCACCCTGAGCGGTACCGCTTTGGCCTGAAGGACAAGCCGCTGACCGATGACCAGGTGTTCGAGTTCTGGCGGTGGGCCCACCGCCGTGAGTTTCGCGGGATCATCCTCTGGCATTGGTACAACGAACCGACGCTGTCGATGCCGCGCATCCGCCGACTCATGGAGCGCATCAAGGCGGTCGATCCGTATCAGCCCTTTCAGCTGTTCTCGAACGACCCCGCCGCCCCGTTCGCCGAGTTCGACCTCATCAAGCTCACCGACTACAGCTTGAACAAGGACTTGGACGACCGCATCGCGTCGGCCTGGGGCGAAGGGCAGCGGCATCCGCATCAGCCCACGGGCTACTGTGGCCGCGGCTGGGGATGGGAGATGCCCATCGATGTCTACGGGAATTGGTGTCTCTGCTGCAACGACTGGCGATGCGAGGAGAGTGTCGGCAACATCAAGACGGATGACTGGGACGAACTGCTGCGACGGTTCTATGCGAAGTCGTCGCAGATCAAGTGGAAGGACCAGGCCTCGTGGGACGCGCTGCCGCGTATGTGCCGAGCCTGCATGGATGTGAACTTCTCGCTGCATCGTACGGGCGGATCGTTTCCGACGCCATGAACGATCTCACGCTGCTGCACTACACATCCAGCCGAGTGTCTGAGGCATTCGGTGACGTCGTGCGACGGCAGCTACGGCTCGCGGCCCCACCCGATGCGCCATTGGTGAGTGTTTCACAGCGCCCGCTCGACTTCGGCGAGAACGTCTGCATTGGCGACATCGGCGCGAGCACCTACAACTGCTATCGCCAGATCCTCGTCGGGGCTGAGCGTGTCAAGACCCCCTTCGTGGCCTGTTGTGAGGATGACACCCTCTACACGGCCAGCCATTTCGCGGTGAGGCCCGACCCGAGTGTGTTCCTGTATGACTGGAATCGATGGTGGCTGGAACCCGATGGGCTGTTCTACTACCGTCGTCGCACATCGATGGCACTCTGTATCTGTGCGACGGCGCTACTGATCGACACGCTGCGGGCGAAATTCGCGGCGTATCCCGTGCCGGTTGAGTCGCGCTGGTGGAGCGAACCTGGTCGCTATGAACATCACTTGGGCCTGTCGCGTCCACGGATGGACTTCTTCGAGGCGAGCCAGCCGAACATCTTGATCAATCATGCGTTCCCGTCGCTCGGTGGACAGCGGGCGCGCAAGGGCGACGATGGCGTGGCAGAGTTGCCGCCGTGGGGCTCCGGGGCGGCGCTCTGGGCACGACTGGGAGCTGATTGATGATCGTCCATGTCCACGCGCTCGCTCGCGACGAGTCCTATCTCCTGCCGTTCTTTCTGCGGCACTACGCGAAGATCGCTGATCGGGTGTTCGTGCTTGATGACGGGAGCACGGACGGCTCACGGGAGATTGTGCGCGACTGTGCGTTCGCGGAAGTCGCGCCCTATCCCTTCGCGACCGGCCTGGATGACCGCGTGCTCCAAGACGCGCTCCACCAGTCGATTGAGGCGCGGAGTGCCGAGGCCGACTGGGTGATCACGCCCGACATCGATGAGCTACTCTACGTCAGCGAGGATTTCTACCACCCACCACTCCGCGAGATGCTGGCGCTGGCGCTGGCCGAAGGCGTGGTAGCCGTGACCAGCACGGCGTACTTCATGGTGGCCGATGCGCCCCCGAAGGACGAAGGCCAGCAACTCTATGAGTCCGTGCGCTTGGGTGCTAGGCCGCGCCGCACGAGCCGACGTTATGGTTACGACAAGACGCTGATCTTTCGGCCAGGCGTCGGCATTCGGCTCGGGGCGGGCCGCCACAAGACGTTCCTACCTGATGACGTCAAGGCGGTGGATCTCGGCGTAAAGCTCCTCCACTTCTCCCACATCGGGCTTGCCTACATCGAGGCTAAACTCCAGCGGAACTGCTCGCGGATGCTCATGCTCTCGGAAGCGGAGCGCACCGCGATGTTCGATCTACGCTGGAGCCGGGCCCGCCGCGAGTTCTCGGCCATGCTCCAGCGGGCCGCCTGCGTCGTCTAACCCCGCCGTCAACGTCTGGACTTCCGTGTCGTCTAGCGCCAGAAATGTCTAGCGCCAGCCATGTCTAGGGCGTGGTATAATAGAGCGACAGAAACGGAGGCGACGACGACGATGCTTGTGACACATCCCACTCAATACGCCGAACACGCCCGCGAGCTTGCGGTGGCCTTCCATGTCGATCTGTTCGAGACGGACCAGCCGCCGGAAACTGCCCAGGCCGCGCAGCTGGCGCTCAAGCCAGGACACGAACCCATCGCCAAAGCCGTCTTCGTCCACGAGATTCACGACGAAACGACCTACATCGTGGCCCTACACGAGCTGGGCCATTGCCTTGCGCCGCTCGGCACGATGCCACTGGCAAAGCAAGGGCTCACGCCCGATGCCGTCCAGTTCTGGGATGTCACGCTGGCCGAAGAAGAAGCCGCGTGGGACTGGGCGCAGCACTACGCGCTGGAATGGACGGGGCCAATGCAGGGCGTCAAGGACTGGGCGATCAAGACCTACCGCGATGGCCGCGACAAGGCCATCGCGGAGCGTGACCGGTTGGCGGCGTGGGCCAAGCGACACCGCGTCGACGTGTCACCCGGCGCGTTCCTTGGCAAAATCGGCACGCACATCCACCTGGACTAGACCGCCTAGACATTCGTGTCTAGGTGTGCTATCATTCTCCGTAGGAGGTCCGATGCGGTTCGATGCCGAACCGCCCGACTTTGATGACTGGCGCGAGCGCCATGTGTTCGGGAGGGCGTGATGACTTATCTCCAGCGCGTCACCGCCATTGCGAAGGTGCGGGAGCGCATCGAACTGAACCCGACGAAAGGCGACTGGATGGTGCGCGATGCGGACGCAGAGCGGGCCGTGCTGCGCTTTGTCCATGAACGGGACGCGAAGGACTACGCGGCGCTGACGGGCTTCGTCGCGCTCCCGCTGACGCCCGACGTCGCCGCCGAGGACTGGAGCTGGCGCTATGCGTGTCCGCGCTGCGGCTTCGTGCATGTTGCGCTAGCCGACCAAGCCGCCTGCTCTCGCCGTGAGGACCGCGACGATGCGCCTGTCAGGGCCAGCCGACGGCGCCAGCGCCGGCACCAGCCGCTAAACCGTCGTCCGGTTCAGGCTCGGACGATCCTGAGCGCGGACGCGCAGATGGAAACCGATTGGAGGTCGAAATGAAGGTGAGATTTGCGTTGGTGTTCAAGAGCGGTGTGACCGAAGTGGCGCGGGTCGAGGGAAGGCCCCGACCGGCCGACCTGCTCACGGTGGAGGATGTGCAGGAGAAACTGATCGCGTGCGAACAGTACGTGGAGCGCCTGACCGGATTGCGCATGCACATCGAGGCGCAAGACTACGACACGGAGTGGGGTAATCGCAAAATGCCGGGTGGAGCGTACGGGGTGCCTGCCGACGCCCTGCGCGCGCAGCTTCGGGACGCTCGGCGCGAGGAGGATGACTGGTGAACACATGGGACGGGAAAACAGAAACCCGCGATGAGAAGATCGCACGGCTGGAGGCCGATGGCCGCTTGGACCCAAACTGTCCTGGCTGCGCGAGCGCGTACGCGCACCCCACGGTCAGCCCGTTCGCCCCGCATCACGAAGCGAGCGACCGCTGCGAGAGCGGCAAGCGTTCGCATTGCACTTGCCCCGTCTGCTGGGGCTAGGAGGGACTATGGCATTGGCCGCTGAGAAACTAACCCGCTGGTACCACGGCAAGCCGGCGTATCGTGTGCCGGTCGTCGTGAAGTTCAACGATTCGCGCCTCTGCGCGACGGTCGCCGAGCTGCGTACGTCGGTCATCGCGTTGAGCGTCGAGGACGCGGCGAACTTCGTGCGCGATGAGTTCGGCAGTCGCGCCGAAACTGAGATCACCGCCTACGGCCCGAAGGGCGGCAAGTGCCACCGCTACATCGGATGGGAATCGTCCATCTGGCATGAGATGATCCGCTCGCGGCCGACGGTGCGGCAGCCCGCGCTTCCGTTTGTGGAGGCCGCATGATGACAGGCCGCGACATGCTGACGGGCTTCGACTTGGTCGTCGTGCTAACGGTGCTCCCGCCGCCGAATGAGAAGCCGAACGCCTACGACCGATGCACCAAGCGCACCTTGGCATCTGGCCGCCCAGTCGTGGAGCATGTCTGGGGCCACGACGCGCCCGATGGGGCCATCTGTTCGTGTGGTACGCTCCGCAGGGGAGGCGGCCAAGGCGCTGTGCAAGTCCTGGCGCTGTGCAAGTCCTTGCTGGTGTTCGAGCGCGTCGAGGCCGAGCGCGACTTGCGCGATGCGGAGATGGCGCAGACACGGCAGCCCGAGCGATTGGCTGTTGCCCAAGCGCGGCTGGAGCGGGTGCTCTTGGCTGAGTTGGTAGTGAACCAGGCCATCTTGGAAACGCCGCCGCGATGAAGCTGTCCGACATCGCCGCCGCCGTCACGATCACCGGCCACGAAACGCCGGCGGTCATCGCCCGACGAGTGCATCGCGCACGCACCGATCCGCGATCCATCGCGGCTGAACTTGTGAGAGGACGAATGCGAAAGGCCCACCTGAAAGCGATGGTGTTGCAAGTGACCTGCCCGTACTGCGGCGAAGTCGTCAGGAACCCGAAGGGTGAGCCCACGTGGTTTGAGGACGAAATCAAGGAGGTCATCCGATGCGCGGGCCCGTACGGGTGCCAGCATGAGATGGTCATCCCGAAGTCGGCATGGCTCACGCCCGACGACGACGAGAAACTCCTACGCAAGCTGCTCGATCTGCCGCCGAAGGCCGCGAAGCGGTGAGCGTCCAGACCTGAGCGTCCTAGACATTGGTGTCCACTTCTGGTACAATGGCGGGTGGAGGGACACGATGATCAACGCCATCTTCGACCACGACTACGACCACGACGACGAACACGCCGACACCGCCCGCTGCCCCGAATGCGACGGCGAAGGTGTGTCGATGGGCTTTCTCGGCTTCCTGCAATGGTTCCGCTGCCGCGCCTGCGGCTGGGACTTCCCCGTTGACACCCGCCCCGCGCCCAGCCCCATCCCAGGGTCATAGACTCTCCTGTCTAGACATGGTATAATGGGCCTGTAAGAGTGAAGGGAGGGTTCGGATGGCAATTCCACAACCGTACTGCTTGCGGTGTCACGCGATGCGGACGAATCACTCGACCGGCATCTGCCCGCCCTGCCGTGCGTCGGTGGCGGGCGGGGTGCCGATTGGGAACGCTCCGCCACCGCCACCGCCACCGCCCTCGACTCCGCCACCGCGCCCGCGTCGAACCACGCGGCGGCGAACGGCGTCGGCGGCGGCGAGCTATCGGGCGACGAATCAAACGCTTCCACCCGCGCCCGTGGCGCTTGGCTCAGGGCCGATGCTCCTGCAAGCGCTCGCAACGCTGGAGGATGCGCTGGTCGCCAAGGCCGACGAGGGCGGCGTGAACCAGGAACTCGAACGGCACTTCGCCCGCTACCAGAAGATCAAGGCGCTCGCGCTGCATCCCGCGACGGGCGACAACGAACGGAAGGCCGCGCTGCGGCAAGCGCTCTGTGAAGCAATTCGGATGGTGGTCTGAACGGAGGGTGTATGACACAGGAAATGGCGACGACGGCGGCGGCGGTTGTGAAAACTCAACTGGAGCGGAGCTTGGAGAAACGCTCCCTCTCCGACCTCGTGAAGGCGCGGAAACAGCGGTCGCTTCTGCTGGTGGACATCAGCGGCTCGATGGGCCAGCCGATCCGCACGGGCGGGCGGAAGGTCGATGCGCTCCGCAAGGTAGTGACCGCGCTGCGCGAAACGCATCCCGTTCCGGTCGCGTCGTTCGGCGGCGGGGCGGAAGTCACGCTGGTCGATACGATCCCCGAACCGGCCGGTTGCACACCGCTGCACAAAGCCATCGACTTCGGCGCGACGAAGGGTGCCACGCATCTCGTGGTGGTGACGGACGGGCAGCCCGATAGCCGCTCGTACGCCTTCGATGCCGCCACGCGCTTCGGTGGCAAGATCGACTGCTTCTACATCGGTGACGGCGACGATGGGGGCGCTGAGTTCTGCGCGGAACTGGCGAAGCGCACTGGCGGATCGGCGAACATCACCGACATCGGCGACGACGCTGGCCAGCGACAGCTCACGCGAGGCATCGCGGGGCTTCTCACTGAGGCGGTGCTCTGATGCCCTTCTACAATGACTTCGCGAATCGTGCCGTGCGCGGACCCGCTCCGCGCACGGCTATCACCCTGCGGCTCGTCACGACGGAGGGTCGCACCTGTAAGCGGTTCATCACGACCGACGGGCGGTATCAGGTGTTCGCCGATGATCTCGGCACGCGCCGACCGGCTGGCGCGGTGTGGTCGTGGCGGCCGAGCGTGGCGCATTGGAACTGGACGCCAACCCTCCGGCCGTTCGGCACAAGGCGGGAATGTCTCGCCGACTTGGCGCTCGTCATTCAGATGGGAGGCCATCTCAGGCGAGCGATTGGAGGAAGAACGCCATGACTGAGACTGACCGCTTCGATGTTGTGCGGCACTACTTCCGCGGCGGCTCCCGTGTGATCAAGCGCGGCTTGACGTGGGATGAAGCGGCGGCCCACTGTGCGGACCCCGAGACGTCCTATGTTGGCTGCCGCAAGTCGATCAACGTGCGGCGAACCAAGCGGCTTGGGCCGTGGTTCGATGGCTTCGTGGATGCCCTGCCTCGCCGTCTCGTCGATCAGAAGATGCGCGGAGGCCGCGATGCTGAGTAGCCATTGGTGCATCGGGAAGCAGGGTCACAAGTCCGAAGGGGCCGCGCTCGCAGCGATTCGGTCGATGCTGCGGCGTGAGATGCCTGGGACGGAGGCCCTACGCCCGTACAAGTGCGTCCGCTGTCTGCGGTGGCATGTCGGCAACGCGAACCCGAAGAAAGAGGAACGCCATGAGCATCGTGAAGTGTGACTGCGGCCAGCAGAACCGCGTGAGTGAAGCCGCGCAAGCTGCGCTGTGCGGTCGCTGCAAGCGTCCCTTGAACTTGGTCCGCTTGGCCGACGAGAACGAGCAAGCCAGCTGGGGCGAGGCGATGCGCCGTGCGGCGGCCGCTGCGAAGGTCATGCCGACCATCGCACCGCCGGCGAATGACGAAGCGGGGCGCGAGAGCGAGGCCATCCAACTGCTGAACGCCATCGCCGAGATCGTCAAGTCGGTGGAACTCGATGAGATGACAAGCGAGCTGAACGAGATCGCCACGCGCCTGACCCTCGCGGGCTACATCGACCCGAACGACGACGATGATGGCGACGACCCCGACCCCGATGGAGACGACGACGATGTCTGATCAAAGCGTAACTGCCCGACTCGCGGAGCTGTTCAAGCGCACCGACTTCACGCCGGCCGCCGCACCGCGCCAGGCCGACACCGCGCGGAATGCGCCGGTGAGTGGGGATGGCTTCGTCCTCGAGCCGCCGTCGGCGGAACCTGGGCCTGGCCGCACCGGCTGGCTGGACGCGAAGGCGAAGGCCGAAGCGCAACTGGCCCGAAGCCGAAGCCGTGACTTCGCGATCTTGAACCGCCGCGGCTGCGACCACAAGTGGTCGGTCGAACACGGTCGGCGCACCTGCTGGCTCTGCGGCCACGATGGCGGGGCCGTCGATGGGGCTCGCCTCAGCATCATCGAACTTGAAGCGCAGGCCGAGATGGACGCGAGGGCGATGGGCCACAAGCTGCGCGAATGGAAGAAGCGCCCGAACGATGCGTATGGCCGACGCAACGGCTACTGCGCCCGATGCAACAAGCTCGTGGTCGTGAGTGTGGAGCAAGCGCCTGGGCTCCCGCTCGTCTACGGCGATGCCTTGCAAACGCAATGCGGAGACTAACGATGGCGAACAGACGTTTGGCGCTCGCGGGCGAGGCCATGACCCTACACCAATCGCATTACACCCACGGCGGCGGGATCGCGCTCACCGTCGTGGCCGATGACGGGGTGCCGTTCCTCACCTTGACCACGAACATTGAGCAGGCCCCCCTGCGCGACGGCGAGTTCTGCGTCAAGGTCTGGAGCGAGAACGAGCCGTACATCGCTGACATCCTCGCGTCCGGTCTGTTTGTGGACACAGGGCGGCGTGTCGTCGCGGGCTTCACGGAAGCCCATGTCTGGAGGCTGAAATGAAAACCTGTAGCGTGTGCGGCGTTCAACTGGCGTGGGTGATGGGGCCGAACCAATGCGACTTGTGCCGAGTGCGCGACGGGCAACCCGACACACGGCGGGCGGCCGAAAACCTGGTGCGCGAACTCTCCGCCCAAGCGCTTGAAACGGGACGGTGGACGGAACGCGCCAGAGTTGTCCGCGGCGTCGAGAAGCTCACCAGGTATCATCACCCTCGCGGCGCAGTCGTCCTGATCACCGACCTGATCGGCCTGATCGAATCGGGCATGACCGTCGCGCCGTCGCCATCGGCGCCTGAACACGCCGAAGACCCCGAAACAGCCTGAAAACGGCCTGATTTCGGCCCTTTCCGTCCTAGACATTATTGTCCAGATATGGGATAATACTGGCAGGAGGAAAGACCCCATGAGCACCACGCATTACTTCGATGTCGGCTTCGACTTGAACCTGCCGTGCGGCCCGAACTGCCTGACACAGACGAAGCTCTCGTCTGCGGCCAAGGGGCTCTGCGGCGAAGGCCAACCGTCCCATGAGCATCGCACCGAGTACAACGTCGATGTCCTCGTGAAGTGCGACTTCTGGGCCGAGAACTACGGCGAGGATGCCGATGGCAATCGCGGCGTGATGACCGACATGCGCGAGACCGACGGCTGGGAGATCAAGAAGCTCCAGCGCTACGGCCACGACATCTGCGGCGACCCGATGGTGACGCTCACCTTCGCGGATCTCCCCGCTGAGGAACGCGCCCTGATCGACCAGCTGATCGAACACGAGGTTGAGCACTGGGAGCCGGATGAGACCGACTTCGGACCCGACGAACCCGACTACGAGGAGGACTGACCATGCTCGCTGTGAAAAGATGGACCTACCCTTCGTCGTCCTCCTCTAAGACGTACGACGCGATCCTCAACGATGACGGTCATCTGTCGTGCGACTGTCGCGGCTGGACGATGAAGAAAGTCGGCAAGCCGCGTTCGTGCCGCCACACCGATGACGTGGTGCTGACGCAACGCTACCAGACCCGCATCGTGGGTGACTACATCTACGTCGTCAACGGTTCGGCCAGCGCACCGACGCGCCCCGCCACGGTGACGCCGGCATGGACACCGACGCCAGCGGCGGTTGCGCCCCGCGCCAGTGACCCGCTTGCCGACCTGTATCGCAGCCCGATGCTCGCTGACCTCATGCCCGATGGCGCGACCGCCGACCACTACGCGACCGCCGACTACGTCGCGGAGGAAAAGTTCGACGGGCATCGCGTCGTGTTCGGTGTGCGCGGTGGAGTGGTCTCGGCCTGGTCGCGCCCTCGGGCGGGTTCGGCGCGTGGTAACAAACGCGAGCTGCCGCCGCACATCGTCAGGGTGCTTGCGAAGTTCCCCGACATGATCGGCGATGGCGAACTGACCGCCCCAGGACTTCACGCGGCCGATGTGGCGGCACTCGCGCAGTCGGATCGACTCCAGCTCGTTGCGTTCGATGTGATCGCGTTCGGGCCGCAGGCGCTTGACCGTGCGACTTGGACGGACCGCCGCGAGGTGCTGGAGTTGGCGTACGCGACCGCGAAGCTCACGAAGGTAGAGACCGCCGCCGTGCGGATCTCGGAGACGTTCACGCCGAGCCAAGCCCTTGTCGAGGGCATCTGGGCGCGTGGCGGCGAGGGCATCATCATCAAGCTGCGCCGAAGTCGCTACGCCCTTGGCGTGCGCTCCGATGCGTGGCTCAAGGTGAAGCAGGCGTTGAAGGCGCCGTTCACCGTGACGGGCTTCAAGGCTGGCAAGAACAGCCCGTGCGGCGTCGTGATGGTGCGCGACGACAGCGGCGTGGCGACGACGGTTAAGGCCAAAGACAACGCCGATGTGGCGCGGTTCGAGGCCAACCCGAGCGCGTTCATCGGGCGGCGGTGCGTCGTGGAGTTTCAGGAGCGCATGACGAGCGGGGTGCCGCGGCACCCACGCTTCGACAGGTTCACCGATGAGTGACCACTAGACACGAACGTCTAGCCGTGCTATGCTTGTGCTGTGAAAGCGCCGTGGGCGCGAGGAGGGGTTATGGCTGTGAGAACCGCATGGAAAGGGACGCTCAAGGTGGGGCTGGCGATGGTGCCCTGCCGCATGGTGGCCGTGACGGAGCCGTCCGAGAAGGTGAAGTTCAACCGGCTGCACGAGGCCTGCCACCATCGGATCAACGAAAAGAACTGGTGCCCGACGTGCAACCTGGATCTGACCCGCGATGAACTCGTGCGCGGGTACGAGATCCCGACGCGCAAGGGCGACTTCATCGTGGTGGCCGACGCCGAGCTGGAGGCCTTCGATGAGGGCGCGTCCTCCGTGCTGGACATCACCGCGATCTCGGATCGCGAGATTGACCCCGCCTACATCGACGGCACGATGTACCTGATTCCGTCCGACGAAGCGGGAGCGCAGCGCCCGTTCGACACGCTGCGCATCGCCCTCGGCACCCGCATCGCGGTCGGCACCGTCGTGCTCAGGAAGCGCAACATCACCGTGGCGCTCCAAGCCGCGGACGCCGAATCGGCGTTCATCGTCTACAAGCTGCGGTCGGCTTCGCAAGTGCGGACGTTCGATGACTTGGGGCTACCGCCTGCGGCGGAACCCGACAAGCGCGAACTGACGCTGGCGAAGGCGCTGATGAACGGCATGGAAGGCGACTGGAGCTACGCCGACATCGAGGACACGTACACGGCGCAGCTCAAGGATTTCCTCGCGGCCAAGGATGCTGCGGTTCGCGCTGGCACGGCGGTGGCGCCGACGCCCGTGCGGAAGTCGCTGAGCGGCCCGAGCTTCGCGGATGCGTTGGAAGCCTCGCTCAAGGTCGCCACGCCCGCGCCAGTGATGGCGAAGGCCGCGATCGCGCCGAAGGCGAAGTCGGCGGCGGGGCGGCGGAAGTCTGCGGCGGCGTAAGCGGTTCCTCCTACCGCTCGCGCCTATAGCACGGCTAGACAGAAATGTCTAGCCGTGCTATAATCGTTCCATGAGAAACCCAATTATCCACATCGTGCATCCCAACCTCTGCGGATACTGCGAGCGGTTCTTCGCGCAGTACGCCTGTTCGGCTGCGCTGGGCGAATGCGATTGCCCGCGCTGCCAAGGCTTGTGCGAATGCGACTTGCCCGACAATGCGCCCGACGACGATGAGCGGTTCGTGGCCGTCGATGGGGTCAGACGCCTGTCGCTAGGAGCCGTGCCGATGGAGCCGCTTGTGTCGCCGGATCTGCCCGCCGTGCCGGTTGACCCCGATGCGGCGTGGGCTACCACGCTCGCGGAAGCCGGCCTCCCGCCCGAGCATAACCTAGCGTGGACGGACATGGGACCGGTGTCCGAGCTGGCCGACACCACGGAGCGCTTGGTCAGGATGACCGCGGAGTTCGAGAACTACCGCAAGCGCGTGGAGCGCTCGCGGATCGATGCGGTCGATGCGCTGGTCGCCGACTTGGTCAGCGAGCTGCTGGCCGTGGCCGACGACTTGGAGCGCGGCATGGCGCACGGCGACGACTCGCGGCGTGCGTTCGCCTTGATCCACACGCGCCTGCTGTCGGTGCTCAAGCGGCGTGGCGTCGAACCGTTCACATCGGTCGGTCGGCCCTTCGACCCGAACGTCCATCAAGCCGTGGTGGTCGAGGAGGTGAGTGACCGGCCTTCGGGCATCGTGTCGGGGGAACTGGCTCGCGGCTATCGCCGTGGCGACAAGCTCGTGCGGGCCGCGATGGTGAAGGTGACGAGGAGGGTGTGACAATGTGCAACGAGATCATTCAGGAACTCAACGACCACGACCGCGCGGAAATCCCGGACGACTTGCGCCGACCGCAGGAGTGGTTCGTGCTCGCGCCCAGGCACTTCCCGACGATGACCGGCTCGTTCGTGTATCACGACGAGGGTGACATCGTGGACGACTTGGACCCAGCGGCGGCGGCGTGGCTGATGGGCTTGGGCTTCATCGTGCCGATTGACCCGTCCGACTGGAAGCCTGGCGTGGACGGAGTGCCGCGTATGACCAGTGATGGTGTAGGCCGCAGCACGGTGGACTAGACATTGGTGCCTAGCCGTGCTATTGTAGACGAAAGGTACGATGTTATGAGAACACTTGCGACGGTTTGGGACGAACGGTACTGCACGGCGGCGGCTCGCTCCGTCAATTCCACGACGAAGCAGGCCGATGTCGTCGCGATGGCCGTGTCGGTGCTCGATGTGCGCCCGACGACGTTTGACGAGGAGGCCACTTGGCGCGATGTTGCCAAGGTGCATCTGCCGTCGTACGCCCAAGCTGTTCGCACCGGCTTCCCGCGCTCGCTCGCTGAGTCGCAGGGCTTTACTTGGTCGCCGGCGTTCGCGACGGCGCTGGCGCGGATCTGGGCGGGGCAGTATGCCGCTGCGGAGATCGCGCTGGCCGAGGGCGGGTTCGTGTTCCATCCGGTGTCAGGGGCGCATCACGCGGGCATCGGTTCGGGCGGCGGGTTCTGCACCTTGAACTTTCTCGCTGGCGCTGCGCTGCGGCTCATCCGTGAGGGCCGGGTCGAGCGCGTCGGCATCATCGACTTGGACGCGCATCAGGGCAACGGCACCTTCGAGTGGGTGCGCGGCGAAGCGCGGCTGGCGCACTTCGACATCTCGGGCAGCTCATGGGGCGTGGATGTCACGCCGAAGTGGGCGACGTACCGCGTGGCTCACAATGCGCGGCAGTACGACACGGCGCTGCGCGAGCTGGATGCGTGGCTTGACGATGTTCGCCCGTCCGTCGTGTTCTATCAGGCGGGGGCCGACTGCTGGCAGTACGACCATGTCGGCGGCATCACGGGTGTGGACCGTGCGTTCCTCGCACGGCGCGACATGCGCGTGCTCTCGGCGCTGATGGTCCGCAACATCCCGACGGTCATCAACCTGGGCGGCGGCTATTCGGGTGTGGCGGCCACGCTCCACGCGCAGACGGCGGTGATCGCCACGCGGCTGCTGAACGGTGACACGTCGGTCGAGGTCGAAGGCTTCTTTGACGTGGGTGATCTTCTCGGCGTCCTCGTTCGGAATCTCGATTCCGACGAACGCCATCACCAGCTCGAACCGGACGCCGACCCGACCGTTCCGATCTGGCGACCGCGCCAGCGCGAGGACTTGGCGTGGCGTCCGCGCCATCGGCACAACGACCGCGACCGTCGCCATGCCCCTCGGTGGGGCGGCGGATCGTGGCGCGTGGGGCCGCGTTGAGTACCTCGCCCCGCCCGTGTGAAGGAAGGCCGCGAAGGAACAGACCGTGTGGACAGAGACCAGTGTGTAGTTGGCAGCCTGGTCAGGCTGCCTTATCGTTTCTCCAACCCTAGCGAGGTTAGCCCATGCCGCGGCCCGACGCCTTCGCCCCGATCCTCGGGACGACCTTCGTGAAGAAGCAGCACGAAACCGTGCTCACCATCGGTGATCAGCACTTCGACAAGTTCACGCTGACGCAGAAACTCCATTGCTCCGGCTCGTACCAGGCCGCGCGGCTGCTCTCGAAGGCGCTCGCGGACTTGGGCGTCACGAACGCCAAGGATGCGGCGAAGCTCAAGGTGGAGTCGCTGGCAAAGCTCAAGGGCGTCGGGGTCACAACCCTCTATCTGTTCCTCTGCTATCAGGAAGCATCGGCCAGCAACGTCGGTGGCGGGGCGAAGTGGTACGGCAAGCATCCAGGTTATCAGACGGTGCAACGCCGCGTTCGTAAACGCAAGGTGAACTGAGGAGCGACCATGCTACAAGATGAAGTCCGTGCGATGGTGAAGTCCATCGAACGTCAGATCGATGTGCTGGTGAAGGCCAAGGCCGCGCTGGAGGCGGTCAACGGACCGTCGCTTGCGCCACCATCCGTCCACGACCAAGTCGTCACCCGCGCCGCGCGTGGCCGTGGCGGCTATCGGGCTCCGACGATGAGTGTGCCGCTGCGCTTGGGGCTCATCGATGTTCTCAAGCAGGCCGGCCATGCGTTGACCATCCCAGAGATCATGCCCGCGCTGGATCGGCTCGGGTGGCGCTCTGAGAGTCCAAACAAGCGCGGGATGGTCTCGGTCGAACTCGGGAAGATGGCGCGGCGGAAAGAAATCAGGCGGTTCGGCGCCAAGCCGCGCAATTACGCGTTGGGTGATGTGAAGCCGAAGGCCGCCCGCCCTTCGTCGCTGTCGGCGTACCACCAGGCTCTCGCTCGCGAGCCGTGGCAGAAGAAACTGGCGACCGCGAAGGCGATGGTGTCTGAGCGGAGTGGGCCGCCCTTCGACGCCATGACGACGGGGTGACATGAGCACACCACATATCGTTAGCGAACCTGCGAACCCGCTGGACTACTACCGGCGCTTGCAGATGGCTGAGGGGGAGCTGGCGGAACTGCGCACCCAGCTTGAGGCCACCGACGCGGCCGCGCTGCGCTTGTCGGCGATGCTGACGGAGCGCAACGCGGAACTGGCGCGGCTGACGGCACCAGACCCGAAGGCCAACGACTTGCCGACCGTCCTACGTCGTCGGGCGAAGCAGCTCCAGAGCGACGACGGCTACAACGACCAATTCGTTTCCTGCTTCCGCCGCGCGGCGGACCAGCTGGCCGCGATGGATGCGATGCCGATCTGTGGCGAACATCGGCAGTTTGGCAAGAGCCATGATGGGGAATGCTTTGGCTGCGCGCTGACCGCGCTACGCCAGGCGGTGCGCCGGGTCTTGGTTGACGCGGATGGGCATTGGATGGAATTGAGCGGGGCCGATGTGATACAAGACCTCACCATTGTCGCGGAGCAGCATGGCTGCGCCGAAGGAGTGACGGAACCATGATGATGAAGTCGGCATGGCAGGGTATCCCCGACTACCGCCAATGGCTCATCGGCATGATCGCGTCTGGCGACTGGGCCGCTGGGCGCGAATTGGCGGTGTCGCCTGAGGGTAGAGCCAGGATCTTGCGCATCCGCGCCGAACTCTATGCACAGGCGGCTGACGCGATTGTGGCCGTCGTCTTCCCTGCCAGCCCGAGCCAGGAGCCAAGCCCGAGCCAGGAGCCATGATGACGAACGAGACACCCGACACGGTGAAGGCCGCAGCCGGAGACGCCATGACGAAGGCGCTGGAGAAGGCGCGGCTCATGCGCGAGGCGCAGGATGCGCGTGACCGCGCCGTCGCCGCCAAGCGCGCGAAGTACTTGGCGCGCAAGGCGGGGGCGCTGGAGAAGCGCAAGAGTGCGAGCCGCAAGAAGGCGAAGATGGCGGTCGAGAGCCGTCGGAGGAACCGACGATGATGAAACGTCTGCGCTGCTGGTTGGGCTGGCACCGATGGTGGTTCCCTTACAACGCGAAGGGCCGGTCGCTGCCGCCGAGCGAGCGGGTGTGCCGCGTGTGTGGCGTGCGCGATGCCGTGGACATCGAGCGCAAGTTCCGCGAATACATCGCGGGGTAGACGACGACGACGGAGAACCCAATGAAGCTCTATCGGTTTCACACGCAACTGAATCACGGGCAGCGATGGTCCGATTACGACATCCTGGCTACGAACCTCAAAACGGCTGTGGCGCTCGCAGAGAAAATCGTGAACCGCGAGGAAGGGCTGACCGGCAAGCCGGTGAAGTTCCAAGACCACGATGGACACTTCCAGACATCGGGGCCGAAAGAGGTCGATCTGACCGATGTGGAAGTGCTGTCCTACCGCGTGTGGCAGCGGTGATGGCGAAGCGGGCGCCCTTGTCGATGGGTCCGTCGCGGTGGAAGTGTCCATCGTGCCGCGGCTGGAAGACGGAGCCGATTCGGATGCGCTGTGCGGAGTGTGAAGCGCTGCTCGCGATCCGCGACGAAGTGTCGCGCCATCCCAGGATGACGGATTTCACGAACGGAGACGACGACGATGCCAAGTCCACCAAACGAATCCCAGACCCCAAACCTTGACGTGCTGATCCTCGAAGTCGAGGCGCTCCTGAAACTCTTGAAGGTCAGCGAAGTCGGCCTATTCACTTGGCAGATGCTTGTGCGTCGGCGCATGGAACGAGTGCGCGATCTACTGCTGGAAGTGGTGCCGACGACCACGGCCTCACCTGAGGACAACTTCGGAGACGAGTAGGAGAACCCGATGGCGAACAGCTACAACAAAATCTTTCTCGTCGGCCACTTGGGGCGCGATGCGGAACTGCGCACGACGCCGCAGGGCAAGTCGGTTGCGACCGCGAGCCTCGCCGTCGAGGACCTGGGCAAGAAGGACGACCAGGGCAAGCCGACGACGGAGTGGTACCGCGTGAAGGTCTGGGGCAAGCAGGGCGAGGCCGTGTCGCCGTACATGACGAAGGGCAAGTCGATCTTAGTGGAGGGGCGGCTGTCCATCCAGACTTGGGTGGACAAGGATAGCAAGAACCGCTACACCCCCGAGGTTTCCGCCGACCGGGTGGTGCTGCTAGGTGGGCCTGGCGGGTCGGCAGAGTCTCGCGGCGACCAAGCCAAGCGAGCGCATGCACCGAGCCCCGCATCGGACGATGCTGGCGCGATCACCGATGACGATATTCCTTTCTAGACATTTGTGTCTAGAACGTGCTATCCTTGTCCTGTCAAGGAGGACACCGATGACACTACTTCGCGAAGAAGACCTGAAAGCGCTGCCCGCGCTCTACGCCCAGGACGGCAAGGGCGACGAGGCGATTGCCTACGTCAAGCTGTTCACGCCCGACTCGTCGTGGACCTGGTTCCTGACTGAGTTCGACCCCGCGACCCGCACGGCGTTCGCGCTGGTGCAGGGCCACGAGACGGAACTCGGCTACGTGAGCCTCGATGAACTGGAGGCGGTGCGCGGCAAGCTCGGCCTGCCGGTCGAGCGCGACACGAGCTTCCGCCCGACGACCCTGAGTGCGATTCGCCGCAAGCTCGATGGTTTCGCGCCATGGACAGTCTCGCGATCGTGGATTTCACTCGCCGCCGATTCGGCACGTATATCGGTGGCCGGGAGGCGACCATGAGACCAGTCTGTGTGCCATGCAAGCGCGAGATGAAGGCGAACAAAACGGGCTGCGTCCTGGAGCTGCTGTCGCCCGCGCCGGAACCCTACCAGCTGTGGTCGGGCGATGAGTGGAAGTGCGACGGCTGCGGAGCGACGGTGATCACGGGCTACGGTCGGGCCGCGATGTTTGATGCGCACGCCGATCCTGAGGGCTACGCCGCGCACCGTGCGTACGAAGCGGAGATCGACAACGTCGTGACCATCGAGGTGTGACCATGACCTACGAAGTCGTGTGGAGCGGGGGGCCGTTGCTCCCTGATTACCCGTGGGCGTCTGGCTTGGCCGTGCTGACCGCTGAAGGACGGAAGGCGAAGGCGTGTGCCGCCCCGCCGACCATGCTGGCCCCCCCACGCGGGGCTGCCGTCTGCGCCTGCGGATGCGGCGAGCGGATTGTGACAAAGCGCCGCGCCAAGTTGGTGCCAACGCACCCGCGCTTCCTGCGCGGACACCATCGCAAGCTGAGCGCCAGACTTGGTCGCCGCGTGGTGAATCCCAACACCCCGTGGCGAGGACGGTTCTTTAAGAGTGGGACGTAGAAGCCGACGACGTTCGGCGAAGGAGACGACAATGCCGAGAACGAGAAAGCCCGCGACCGCCGAGGAAGTCCAGGACTTCTTCGAGACACAGCCCGTCGAAACCGCTGAACTCATGCTGCGCCTGATCGCGGCATCGCTCAGGCGGCGGATGCCACCGCCCGCGCCGAAGCGTGTGCGCAAGCCCAAGTCGGCCGCCCCGACGACGGTCATCACCGCATAGGAGATCATCCATGAACTTGTATGATGCGCTGCGCGGCGTGGCACGCGGTCAAGCCGTCCGTCGGCCCTCATGGGCGGCAAACATCGTGGTGGAGATGGTGCCCCAGGACGGCGAAGGCCGCGTCACGATCCGTCAAGCCGATGGATCACACCCGTGGACGATTAGCGAGAGCGACTTGGCCGCCGATGACTGGACGGTTCTGACCAGACTCGCGGCGGCCAAACGTGTCCCGCGGCCACTGATCGTGGCACCGCAGCCAGACCCGGTTGGCGCACTGGAGCCGACGCCGGAGCCGACGCCGACGCCGACCCCAGAACCGGATGGTGTCTAGACGCGAGTTGCTGTCTAGACGCGAGTGTGGTACCGTTGGTTTCCGCATACCGACGAACCACAGGAGACACCATGACCCAGACACGGCCACGGGCCCGGCTCCAGCGTAGATCGAACATCGCGGTGCGCTCCGCTTC
>Ga0315286_10001319_pt1 | contig 22421 bp, 27 predicted proteins | sample YL17G10_0_MG_FD_205038 | JGI IMG/M metagenome (GOLD analysis project Ga0315286, IMG submission 205038) | Sediment microbial communities from Yellowstone Lake, YNP, Wyoming, USA - YL17G10_0 | ecosystem: Environmental > Aquatic > Freshwater > Lake > Sediment | place: USA: Wyoming | collected...
ACGTGGCGCCGCTCGAGGCGGCCCTCTTGGGCGTCCCCGGCGTGCTGGAGGCGGTGGCGAACCGCGCCGCCGACGCCGTCCGGGTGACCTTCGTGCCCGGGCTCGTGCCCGTGGCGCGGCTCGAGCGTGCCGTGGCCGAGGCCGGGTTCGTCGTCGCGGCACCGACGGCGGAGGCGGACCCCCTCGAGCGCGAGCGGCAGCTGCGGGCGTCGGAGGTGCGGCGCCTGGCCGCGCGGGCCGCGGTCGCCGGCGTCGTGGCGGTGGCGGCGATGATCGGCTCGATGCCGCTGATGGGGGGCGGCGGCACCGGCACCGCCGACCTCCTCACGCGGCTCCTGGAGCCGCTCCACCACTCGTTGGCCTACGCGCTGCCGCCGCTCTTCATGCTGTCGGCGCAGACCATCCGCGTCGGGCTCTTCGTCATCACCCTCCCGGTCGTCTTCTGGGCGGGCTCCCACTTCTACGTCGCGGCGTGGCGCGGCTTCCGGCACCGCAGCGCAGATATGAACACGCTCATCGGCGTGGGCACCGGCGCCGCGATGGGGTACTCCACCGTGGCCACCTTCCTCCCCGGTATCTTCACCGGGGCGGGGCTTCCGGTGGACGTGTACTTCGAGGCCGTCTCGATGATCGTGGCCCTGATCCTCATCGGCAGGCTCCTCGAGGCGCGCGCCAAGGGCCGCACGTCGTCCGCGATCGGCAGGCTCCTCGGCCTCCGGGCCCGCACCGCGCGGATCCTCCGCGAGGGCGCCGAGCTCGAGCTCCCCGTCGACGAGGTGCGGGTCGGGGACTTCGTGACGGTGCGCCCCGGCGAGAAGGTCCCCGTGGACGGGATCGTGCGGAGCGGGCGCTCCGCGGTGAACGAGTCGATGCTCACCGGCGAGCCCGTCCCCGTCGCGAAGGTCGAGGGTGACGAGGTCACCGGCGCGACGATCAACACCACGGGCACGCTCATCTTCGAGGCGATGCGCGTCGGGCGCGACACGGCGCTCGCGCAGATCGTCCGCCTGGTCGAGGAGGCGCAGGGGAGCCGCGCGCCCGTGCAGCGGCTCGCCGACCGGATCGCCGGCGTGTTCGTCCCGGTCGTCGTGTCGGTGGCCATCCTCGCGTTCGTCCTGTGGTTCGACTTCGGGCCGAGCCCCGCGCTGGTCTTCGCGACGGTGAGCTTCGTGACCGTGCTCATCATCGCCTGCCCATGCGCCCTCGGGCTCGCGACGCCCACGGCGATCATGGTGGGCACCGGGCGCGGCGCCGAGCGCGGCGTGCTCATCAAGGGCGGCGAGGTCCTCGAGGCGGCGTCGCGCCTCGACGCGGTCATCCTCGACAAGACCGGCACCGTGACGGAGGGGCGGCCGCAGGTGGTGGACGTGCTCGTCCCGCGTGGGCCCGCCAGCGCCGAGCGCCCCGACGAAGCGGAGCTCGCGGCGGTGCTCGCCGCCGCCGCGTCGGTCGAGCGGTACTCCGAGCACCCGCTCGGCGCCGCCATCGTGCGGGCGGCGACGGAGCGCGGCGTCGCGCTCGTGGAGGTGACCGACTTCGAGGCGTTCGAGGGCCGAGGCGCGACGGCGATGGTGGGCGCGCGCCGCGTCGCCGTCGGGAGCGCGGCGTTCCTCATCCAGCTCGGCGTGGATATCGGGCCGTTCACCGACGCCGTGGACACCCTGGCCGCCCGGGCGCGGACGCCGGTGCTCGTCGCGGTGGACGAGCAGCCCCTCGGGCTCATCGGCCTCGCTGACCCGATCAAGCCCAGCTCGGTGCGCGCCGTGCGCACCCTGCGCCGGATGGGGCTCGAGGTGCTGCTGGTCACCGGCGACGTCCGGAAGGTGGCCCTCGCCGTCGCCGGCGAGACGGGCATCGACCTCGTCGAATCGGGGATGCTCCCGGCGGGCAAGGTGCGGATCATCCGGAAGCTGCAGGCGGCCGGCAAGCGCGTGGCGATGGTGGGCGACGGCATCAACGACGCCCCCGCGCTCGCGGCGGCCGACGTCGGCATCGCGATCGGCAGCGGCACCGACGTCGCGATCGAGGCCGCGGGCATCACCCTGCTCTCGGGCGACCTGCGCGGGGTGGTGACGGCGATCGAGCTCGCGCGCGCCACGATGCGCACCATCCGCCAGAACCTCTTCTGGGCCCTCGCCTACAACGTCCTCGGCATTCCCATCGCGGCCGGCGCCCTGTTCCCGTTCACGGGCGTCCTGCTCTCGCCCGTCTTCGCCAGCGCCGCGATGGCGTTCTCCTCCGTCGCGGTCGTCACCAACAGCTTGCGGCTGCGCCGCTTCACGCCGACCTTTGCGACCTGACCCCGGATCCGGAGACCGAACCATGCGCCGCCTCGTCCTCGCCGCCACCGTCGCGTTCGTCCTCGCCGCCGCTGCGCCGGCCTGCCTCGCGGCGCAGGGCGCGCCCGAGAGCGCCGCCTTCCTGGTGCGCCTCGGCGTGGACACGATCAGCGTCGAGCGCTTCACCCGCACCGCGGTCCGTCTCGAGGGTGAGATGGTCGGACGGAGCCCGCGAACAAGCCACCGCCGCTATGTCGCGGAGTTCTCGCCGGAGGGAGGGCTCACCCGCTTCGAGGTGACCGCGCTCCGGGTCGGCGCTCCGGCCGACGCGCCGCCGCTGCAGCGTACCGTCGCCGTCGTCGGCGCCGACAGCATCCGCGTCGAGGTGCGGCGCGGCGACAGCGTGCAGACCTCGGCCATCGCCGCGGCGGCCGGCCTCCTGCCCACGATCAGCAACGTCTTCGGGCCCTATGAGCTGATGGCGGTGCGGGCACGCGCGGCGAACCGCGACACGGTCGCGCTGGCGGCGTACGGGATGGGGGCCCGTGCCACCTCGACCGTGGCAGTGACGCGGTTGGGCCGCGATTCCATCCGCCTCGCGGCAGGGATGTCGGCCTATCGCGTGCGCACAGACGGCGACGGCCGCATCCTCGGCCTCGCCGCGCCGGGGACGACGGCGCAGATCACCGTCGAGCGCGTGCCGTCGATCGACCTCGGCGCCGTGCTGACCGCCTGGGCGGCGCGCGACGCGCAGGGCCAGGCGATGGGGATGCTCTCCCCGCGCGACACCGTGCGCGCGACGGCGGGCGGCGCGAGCCTGCTCGTGGACTACGGGCGGCCCTCGAAGCGCGGCCGGGAGATCTTCGGAAACGTGGTGCCGTGGGGGACGGTCTGGCGGACGGGCGCCAACGCCGCGACCCAGTTCCGCACCGACCGCGACCTGGTCATCGGCGGCGTGGTGGTGCCGGCCGGGACGTACACTCTCTGGACGCTGCCGGCGCCGACCGGCTGGCAGCTCATCGTGAACCGGCAGATCGGGCAGTGGGGCACGGCGTACGACGCGGCGCAGGACCTCATCCGCGTCCCGCTGACCGTGACGGCGGTCGCGGCGCCCGTCGAGGTGTTCACCATCGCCGTCGAGCCGCAGGGCGCCGGCGGCGTGCTCAGCTTCGCCTGGGACCGGACGCGGGCCCAGCTCCCCTTCACCGTGAGATAGCGGACGGCCGATGCAGTACTTCTATCGCGCCCACTGCGCACCGGAGACGGTGCTCGAGTTCGCCAGGACCTTCTTCACCGGCCGGAGTTTCGGCGCCCAGATGGGGCAGGGTGATCACGCGCGGTTCACGGGCCCGCTGGGCACCGTGGACCTCTTCGTGGAGGTCGAGGGCGGGCACTACACCCGCGTCAACGTCGCGACCTCCGCCGTCGGCGAGTCCTTCGTGGACAAGCGGGCGAAGCGGTTCCTCTCCGAGCTGCACGGGCGGGAGGAGCCCGCCTACCAGGTGCGGGGCGCCTACTAGGCGGAGACCGTCGCCGAATACCCGGCCGTGGCCACGGCGGCGGCCAGCAGCGCCGGCGTTGCGGTGGTCTCGTCGTACTCCACCTTGGCCTGGCCCGGGTGGAGGGTGACGGTGGCCTTCACGACACCCCGCGTGGCCGAGAGCGTCTCCTGGAGCTTCGTCACGCAGTGGTTGCAGCTCATCCCCTGAACGGCGAGTGTGACCTTCGTCATTGTCCTCTCCCTATCACCCATCAACTCTCACCCATCGCCCACTACCCATCGCCTGTCACGTAAGTTAACCCGCTTGACTCCCTCTCGGGCGGCAGCGAGCTTCACAGTCCGTATCTTCAAGCCAGACAAAGGAGTGCGATGACGGACCGATGCGCCCCGGAGGCCGCCGCGTGCCTGAGGTGACCTACCTCGAGGCGCTGCGCCAGGGTCTCCGCGAGGAGATGCGGCGCGACGAGAGCGTCTTCCTCCTCGGCGAGGACGTCGGGCTGTACGGCGGGGCCTTCAAGGTCACCGAGGGGTTCCTCGCCGAGTTCGGCGCGTCGCGGGTGATCGACACGCCGATCGCGGAGGCGGCGATCGTCGGCGCGGCGGCGGGTGCGGCCCACATGGGGATGCGGCCGGTGGTGGAGATGCAGTTCATCGACTTCATCGCGTGCGCGTACAACCTGCTCACCAACTACGTGGCGACGGCGCGGTACCGGGCGGGTCTGGCGTGCCCGATGGTGGTGCGCGGGCCGTACGGCGGGTACGTGCGGGGCGGTCCATTCCACTCGCAGTGTCCCGAGGCGGCGTTCGTCCATACGCCGGGTCTCAAGATCGTCGCGCCGGCCACGGCGCGCGACGCGAAGGGGCTCATCAAGGCGGCGGTGCGCGACCCCGATCCGGTGCTCTACTTCGAGCACAAGTTCCTCTATCGTCGGATCAAGGAGGACCTGCCCGAGGGCGAGGAGGTGCTGACGCCCATCGGCGTGGCGCGCGTGGCGCGCGAGGGGACCGACCTCTCGATCGTCACCTGGTCGGCGCTGGTCTGGAAGTCGCTCGACGCGGCGCGCCAGTTGGAGCAGGAGGACGGTCTGTCCGTCGAGGTGCTCGACCTGCGGACCCTGCTCCCGATGGACGACGCGGCGATCCAGGCCACGGTCAGGAAGACGAACCGCGTGATGGTCGTGCACGAGGACACGCGGACCGGCGGCCTGGCGGGAGAGATCACGGCGCGCGTCAACGAGTCCTCGTTCGAGTGGCTGGATGCGCCGGTGCGGCGCGTGACGGCGGCGGACGTGCCGCTGCCCTACGCCCCGAGCCTCGAAGACGCGGTCCTGCCGCAGACCGAGGACATCGTGCGGATGGCGCGGGAGCTGGCGGCGTACTGAGACATACGAGAACGCAGTCGACAGGGGCCAGGCGGCAGGAGTCGCACTCTGCCGTCTGACTTCTGTCCTCTGACACCTTTGGAGTGCCCATGGCCCGACTCGACGTGATCATGCCCCAAATGGGCGAGTCCATCGCCGAGGGTACGCTGTCGCGGTGGATGAAGAAGGTGGGCGAGCCGGTGAAGCGGGACGAGCCCATCTTCGAGATCAGCACCGACAAGGTGGACGCCGAGATCCCCGCGCCGTCGGCCGGGGTGCTGCTCGAGATCAAGGTCCAGGAGGGGCAGACGGTGCCCGTCCTGACGGTGGTCGCCGTGATCGAGACGGAAGCCGGGGCCTCCTCTGCCGTGCCCGTCGCGGCTCCGGCCCCCGCTCCGGCGGCACCACCGCGGCCGGCTCCAGTCGCGGCGCCCGCGCCCGTCGTCGTCGCCGCCGCGCTGCCGCCGCCCCCGGCCGCCGGGCCTCGCGCCGAGACGGCCGAGGAGCGGCTCCGCAGCAGGTCCACGCCGCTGGTGCGCCGCCTCGCGGCCGAGAACCACGTGGACTTCACGGTCATCCCGGGCTCGGGGGTGGACGGCCGCGTCACCAAGAAGGATCTCCTCGGCTACATCGAGGCCGGCGGTGCGGCCGCCTTGCCGCAGGCAGCTGCCGCCCCGCGGGCGCCGGTCTCCGCCGCCGCGTCTGCCCAGACCGCGGCTGCACCGACGCGTGCTCCTACGTCGTTGGCCGGTCCGCTGGTGTCCACCGCGTCGGGCATCGAGGAGACGCCGTGGGCGGCGGTGCCGTGGCCCGGCGACCGGATCGAGCCGATGTCGAAGATCCGGATGCTGACGGCGCAGCACATGGTGCTGTCGCGACGCACGTCGGCGCACGTGACGTCGTTCTACGAAGTGGACATGACGCGCGTCGCGCGGCTCCGCGAGGCGCACAAGAGGGCGTACGAGGAGCGTGGCGCGAAGCTGACGTACCTCGGGTTCATCACCAAGGCGGTCGCCGACTGCCTGCGCCGGCACCCGATCCTCAATGCGGCGGTGCAGGGGGCCACGGTCATCTACCGGCAGCCGATCAACATCGGCATCGCCGTGGCGCTCGAGTGGGGCCTCATCGTCCCGGTGGTCCGGAGCGCCGACGAACTCTCGCTCTTCGGCGTGGCGCGCTCGATGCGCGACCTCGCCGACCGCGCCCGCGCGAAGCGCCTCAAGCCCGACGAGGTGCAGCAGGGGACCTTCACCATCACGAACCCCGGCGGCTTCGGGTCGTACGTCGGCGCGCCGATCATCAATCAGCCGCAGGTCGCCATCCTCGGCGTCGGCGCGGTCGAGAAGCGCCCCAAGGTGCTCACCCTGGACGACGGCACCGACGTCATCGCGCCGCGGCTCCTGATGATGCTGGGCCTGTCGTATGACCACCGGGTCGTGGACGGCGCCGACGCCGACCGGTTCATGGCGGACCTCAAGCGTCTCCTGGAGGAATTCCCGGAGGGCGCGCTCTGATGGAGGGAGTGCAGCCATGACGCAACGCACCATCACCGTGGACGGGACGGCCTGGTCGGTCTCGGTCGTCGGACGGTTCACGGTCTACGAGCGGGACGAGTTTCCGCTGCTGTTCGAGAGCGTGGCGCCCGATGGCACGCGCCGCCGGCGCCTCTCGCGGTTCTCGCCGCTCGGGAGCCGCAGCCGCGCCCTCGCACTCCAGGAACTGACCGACGCCGAGCTGGTCGGCTACTTCTGCCAGAGCCAGCCGGCGTGGACCTCATCGGAGTTGGGCTATGCTCGGACGTAAGGGCTTACTGAGGCCGCTCGCCCTCGGCGACGTCGCGCCGGACTTCACCCTCGAGGGCACCGGGGGCGGGCCGTACCGCCTGGCCGACCTCCTGCGGCAGGGGCCCGTCGCGCTGTTCTTCTATCCCGGCGACGACACCCCCGGCTGAAACCGCCAACTCTCCGCCGTGCGCGAGGAGCAGACGAAGTACCAGGCGAAGGCCGTGCAGACGTTCGGGGTCAATCCGGCGAGCGTCGCCAGCCACGAACGCTACGCGGCCAAGTTCCGCTTCCCGTTCCCGCTGTTGTCCGACGCCGCTCGCGACGTGGCGACGGCGTACCGCGCGGTCCGGCCGGGCAGCCGTTCGGTCCTGCGCACCGTGTACCTCATCGGGACCGACGGCAGGGTCCGCCTGGCGCAGCGCGGCGCGCCGGCGGCCGACGACATCCTCGCCGCGCTGGGGTAGGAGGCCGGGGTGGGTCCCTTCGATTTCCGCGACAAGGTCGTCATCGTGACCGGCGTCAACCGGGTCGGCCAGATCGGTCACGCGGTGGCCCTGGCGTTCGGACAGGCCGGCGCCAAGCTGGTCGTCTCGGACATTCAGACCGTAGGCGTCGCGACGCGCGCCAAGGAGTTCCAGGCGGCGGGATACCCGGCCAAGGCGGCCGCCGGCGACCTCACGGAGCCGGATGTGGCCGAGTGGTGTGTCGAGCAGGCGCTGCAGACCTACGGGCGGATCGATGTCGTGGTCAACGCCGCCGGCGGGCTCATCGGCGTCCAGGCGATGCTCGACGCCGACACGAGCGTGCTCGACCGCGAGTTCGACATCAACGTGAAGACGACGTACCTGGTGTCCCGCGCCGCCGCGAAGGTGATGGTGCGGCAGGGGAGTGGGACCATCGTGAACTTCGCCTCCGTCGCCGCCCTGCTCGCGCGGCCCTCGATGGCGGCGTACTCGGCCTCCAAGGCGGCCGTCGCCGCGCTGACGCGGAGTCTCGCGCTCGAGTTGCGGGACCACGGCATCCGCGTCAACGCGGTCGCGCCGGGGCTGGCGCGCACCGCCGACAACGTCCTCGCGATGGGTGAGGACACCGAGGCGCGCTGGGTGCAGATCGCCGAGATCGTGAACGTGGTGCTGTTCCTCGCGTCGGACCTCGCCTCCGGCGTAACCGGACACGTGCTCCCGATCGCGCACGGGGAGAGCTGAGCGCCGTGGTGCTGAAGGGGAAGGCGGCGCTGGTCACCGGGGCGGGCCGCCGCGTCGGCCGCGCCATCGCCTACGGGCTCGCCCGGCGCGGCGTCCACGTCGCCCTCCACTACCACGCGTCGGAGGCCGGCGCCAAGGCCACGGCGATGGAGGCCGAGGTCTTCGGGGTCCGCGCGCCGCTCCTGCGCGCCGATCTCGCATCGGCGGCGGAGGCCGAGGCGCTGGCAGGCCGGGCGCGCGAGGCGCTCGGCGCGCTGGACATCGTGGTGAGCGGCGCCGCGGTGATGGAGCGGCGCAGGCTCGAGGACGTGACGCCGGTCGACTGGGACCGCGCGATGGACCTCAACCTCCGCGGCACCTTCTTCGTGGCGAAGGGCGCGGCGGCGGCGATGGGGGAAACCGGCGGCGTCATCGTGAACATCGCCGACGTGGCGGGCTTCGAACGGTGGCGGGAGTACCCTGTGCACTGCCTGAGCAAGGCGGGCGTGGTCGCGATGACGGAGCTGCTCGCCAAGCTGCTCGCGCCGCGGATCCGGGTGAACGCCGTCGCGCCCGGCGCCGTGCTCCCGCCGCAGCAGTGGTCCGACGAGGCCGCGCGGCGCATCGCAGACACCACGCCGCTGCGCCGCCTCGGCAAGCCGGACGACGTGTTCAACGCCGTCGTCTTCCTCCTGGAGAACGACTTCGTCACCGGGGAGACGCTGGTGGTGGACGGGGGCCGGCGCATCCGCTGACGCCGCCGGCCGCCTGGCGACCTCAACCGATCGAACGCAAGGTACGGGTGCCATGACGCGGTATGAGGTGATCATCGTGGGCGCTGGGCCGGCCGGGCTCTGTGCCGCGCTCTACTGCGGCCGCTCGATGCTCAGGACGCTGGTGCTCGAGAAGGGCATCCCGGGCGGCGAGCTGCTCAACACGGACCGCATCGAGGACTTCATCGGCTTCGAGTCCATCGCCGGCTTCGCGCTGGCGGAGAAGATGACACAGCACGCGCTCAAATTCGGCGCCGAACTCGTCACCGACGCCGTGGAGACCGTGGTGAAGCGCGGCGACGGCTGGTTCGAGGTGCGGACCGAGGGGGGCGCGGCGTACGAAGCGCCGGCCGTCATCCTGACCGCCGGCGGGACCCCCATCAAGCTCGGCGTTCCCGGCGAGCAGGCATACGCGGGCAAGGGCGTCTCCTACTGCGCGGTGTGCGACGGGCACTTCTTCCGCGGCGACGTCGTGGCCGTGGTGGGCGGAGGGGACGCGGCGTGCGAGGAGGCGGACTTCCTCACGCGCTACGCCTCGAAGGTGTACGTCGTGCACCGCCGCGACGCGTTCCGGGCGTCGCGGATCATCCAGGAGCGCGTCTTCGCGAACCCCAAGATCGCGGTGGTCTGGGACACCGTCGTCGAGCGGATCGATGGGGACGGCGCGGTCGTGAAGCACCTCGCCCTGCGGAATGTGAAGACGGGTGAGGCCTCGCAGCTGCCGGTGGGCGGCGTGTTCGTCTTCGTCGGATTCAAGCCCAACACCGGCGTCGTGCAGGGCCACTTCCAGCACGACGCCGCCGGGTACTTCGTCACCGACACCTCCATGATGAGTTCGATCCCGGGGCTCTTCGCCGCGGGGGACGTGCGCTCCCAGCTGACGCGCCAGGTGACGACCGCCGTCGGCGATGGCACCACCGCGGCCATCGCGGTCGCGAAATACGTGGCCGAGCACAAGGAGCCGGCGCCCGTTGGCTGAGCCGAGGATCGTCGCGCTGCCCAACGGCGCCTTCGCGGAGAACTGCTACCTCGTCGCGGACCCCGGGACTCGCGAGGCCGCGATCGTGGACCCCGGGGAGGAGAGCGACCTCTTCCTCGCCCGGCTCGCGAGCGAAGGCTGGACGCTCCGGGCGATCTGGCTGACCCACGCGCACCTCGACCACGTCGCCGGCGTGGCCGCGATGCGGGAGGCGACGGGCGCCCCGGTGTGGCTGCACGCCGGGGACCGCCGCCTCTACGACCACGCGCCGGACCAGGCGCGCGCCTACGGGTTCACGCTGGACCGCCTCGCGCCGCCGGACCGGGCGTTCCGGGAGGGCGAACCCGCCGTCGTGGGCGGGCTCGCCTTCGACGTGCTCCACACGCCGGGCCACTCGCCGGGCAGCGTGAGTCTCGCCGGCTACGGCGTGGCGTTCGTGGGCGACGTGCTGTTCGCCGGATCGGTCGGCCGCACCGATCTGCCGGGCGGCGACACCGCCACGCTGCTCGCCAGCATCCGCGACAAGCTCTACGCGCTGCCGGACGAGACGGTCGTGTACTCCGGCCACGGCCCCGCCACGACCATCGGCGAGGAGGCGCGCGCCAACCCGTTCGTCAGGAGGCGGTGATGGACCAGCCCAGGCTGCCGGCGCTGGGTCCCGAGGACGTCGGGCCCGAAGTGCGCGCCATCTTCGAGACCTATCTCCGCGAGCGCGGCAACATCCCGAACATGTTCCGGACGGTGGGCGCGCGGCCGCGGCACCTCGTCACGCTGATCGAGCACTTCCGCACGGTGATGAACGAGGGCACCGTGCCGCCGCTCCTCAAGGAGCTGGTGAGCGTCCGCGTCTCGCACCTCAACCAGTGCCGGTATTGACTGGCGTCCCACACCGCCTTGGCAAGGCGGCTGGGTGCGACCGAGACGATGCTCGCGGCGGTGCGCGCGGACGGATCGCCGGACTATGCGGCGTTCGAGCCCGCGTGGGGCGCGGCGCTGGTCTTCGCGGACGGGATGAACGTGAGTGGTCACGCGGTCACGGACGCGATCCATGAGGCGCTCGCGGCGCATTGGGACACCGGCCAGATCGTCGAGATCGCGATGGTCGTGGGGCTCTTCGCGTACTTCAACCGGTTCAACGACGCCCTGCACGTGCAGGTGACACGGTAGATGCCGGTCCCCAAGCTGGCCACCACGCTCCGCGGGTACACCCGCGCCCAGTTCGGCACGGACTTCACACCGGGCGTGGACGTGTACACCGGCTGAAACGACCGACCCTCCTTCGAACGGAGCGGACCTATGGCTGACGTGCGCATCGAGCGCGATCCCCTCGGCGAGCTCCCCGTGCCCGCGACGGCGCTCTACGGTGTACAGACCGAGCGCGCCCGACTGAACTTCCCCATCTCCGGACTCCGCCCGCTGCCGGCGTTCGTGGACGCGGTGGTGTGGATCAAGAAGGCCGCGGCGCTGACGCACCGCGAGACCGGCCGCCTCGACGCGGCGCTGGCCGACGCCATCGTGAAGGCGACGGACGAGGTCCTCGGCGGGCAGCACCGCGACCAGTTCGTCGTGGACGTCTACCAGGCCGGCGCCGGCACCTCGCACAACATGAACTGCAACGAGGTGCTGGCGAACCGGGCCAACGAGCTTCTCGGCTCCAAGCGGGGCGCGTACCACCCGGTCCATCCGAACGACCACGTCAACATGGCGCAGAGCACCAACGACGTGATTCCCACCGCCATCCGGCTGGGCGCGCTCGCGCTGCTGCCGGATCTCCTCGCGTCACTGGAAGGCTTGGCGGCGGCGTTCGCGGCGAAGGGAAGGGAATTCGACGGCATCGTGAAGTCCGGGCGCACGCACCTGCAGGACGCGACGCCCATCCGGCTGGGGCAGGAGTTCACGGCGTACGCCGGGACCATCCGCCGGAACGCCGCCCGGCTCGCGCGCGCCGCGGACGACCTCCGCGACCTCGGCATCGGCGGGACCGCGGTCGGGACCGGTCTCAACGCCGAGCCGGAGTACCCGGCGCTGATGGTCAAGCACCTGAGGGTGATGACCGGGCTCGAGCTGCGCGAGGGCGCGGACCGCGTGCAGCTGATGCAGTCGATGGGCGACGTCGCCGCCTTCTCCGGCACGGTGCGCGCGCTCGCGATCGACGTCAACAAGATCGCGAACGACCTGCGCCTGCTCGCGTCGGGTCCGCGCACCGGCCTCGCCGAGATCGTCCTGCCGGCGGTGCAACCCGGCTCGAGCATCATGCCGGGCAAGGTGAACCCGAGCGTCGCCGAGATGGTGAACCAGGTCTGCTACCAGGTGATGGGCAGCGACCAGACCGTGGCGCTCGCGGCCGAGGCGGGCCAGCTGGAGCTCAACGTGATGATGCCGGTCATCGCCCACAACGTCCTGTTCGCGCTCGGCATCCTCACCTCAGCCACGCGCGTGTTCACCGAGCGCTGTGTGTCGGGGATCCAGGCCGACCAGGCGATGTGCCTGCACTGGCTGGAGCAGAGCCCCGCGCTGGTCACCGCCGTGGCGCCCGCGATCGGCTATGCCGCAGCCGCCAAGCTCGCGAAGGAAGCGCTCGCCACGGGCGTGACGGTGCGGGCGCTCCTCGAGGGCAAGGGCGTCCTGCAGGGCAAGGAACTGGAGGAGGTCCTGAACTACCGCGCGATGACGGAGATCGGGGTGCCGTCTTCGCAGAAGCAGCGGAAGAAGAGATAACAGGAGCCAGCGGTGGCGCAACCGGCGCGCCATCGCGGCCCGGCGGCAGGCCCCCTCAGGGCGACGGGTCGCGCCCGCGGGCCGCGACGAAGAGCGGCGCGCCTCCCGGCGCGAATCCCGCGAGGAGGTCCTGGCCGCGGGGCGACGTGATCCAGTCCGCGAACGCGCGCGCCCCCTCGGTGTTGAGCCCGCGGTGGCCCGCTGGCGCGACCTCGATCACGTGGTAGACGTTGATCAGTGTCGGCTCCTCGCCGCGCAGCGCGACGAGGTCGACGTGCCGCTGGAGCGCGCCGAGGGTCGCCCGATCGCAGAGCGTGTAGGCGTGGCGCTCGTCCGCCACGAGCAGCGTGGCCGCCATCCCCTGGCCCGTCTCGATGTACCCTGGCCACACCGGGCGCCCGCCGGCGCGCTGCCACAGCGTGAGCTCGCGGACATGCGTGCCCGAGGAGTCGCCGCGCGAAGCGAAGCGGCTGCCCGACGCCGCGATGCGGCGCAGGGCGTCGACCGCGGAGGGCGCCGAGGCGATGCGGGCAGGGTCGTCGCGCGGGCCGACGAGCGCGAAGTAGTTCCACGCCACCACCAGGCGCCGGGTCGCGAAGCCCGCCCGCATGAATTCCGCTTCGGCGGCTGGGGAGTGGGCGACGATCACGTCCGCATCTCCGCGCTCCCCCAACTTCAGGGCCTGGCCCGATCCCACGGCTACCGCACGGACCCGGAAGCCGGTCTCCCGCTCGAACACGGGCAGAAGGGAGTCCAGTAGTCCCGTATCCTGCAGGGAGGTCGTCGTGGCAAGCACGATATCCCGGTTCCTGGGCGCCGCCTGGGCGCGCAGTCCTGCGGAACCTGCCCCTAGCGTAATGCCGGAAGCGAAGATACAGATGAGGCTAAGTCTCAGCTTCACTTTGAGTTTAATCCCTAGAGAGAATTCTTGACTTTTCCTTGTCGCATCTCTAGATAGTCGATACGGGAGGTAACCTATGCGAGTAACGACGTGGGCGGAATATGGGCTGATCGTCAGCCTGCACCTCGCCCGGCGCTCTGGGAACGGTCCGGTGGCGGCGCGGGACATGGCGGAGAAGGAGAAGCTGCCGGCGGACTACGTCGAACAGATTCTGCTGCGGCTGCGCCGCGCGGGCCTGGTGGACTCGGTGCGCGGTGCGCGCGGCGGCTATCTGCTGGCCCGTGGTCCGGAGGAGATTACCGTGAAGGACGTGCTCGATGCGTCGGAGCACGGCACCTTCGAGGTGAACTGCGACTGCCACCGCGTGGCCGATACGCGCTGCAGCACGCAGACCGCCTGCTCGATCCGTCCGGTCTGGCAGCTGCTGCAGAAGCGCGTGGACAATACGCTTGGCGGCATCCGCCTGGCCGATCTCCTCCACGAGGAGCCCGAGGTCCGCGAGATCGTCGGACTGAACGCAGCCGCCGTCTGATTCCCCGCCGGCCGCTTTCGGGCGGCCGGCCGTCATCCGCAGGTCCGGTCGCGGTTAGATTCCCAGCCGTGGAGCCGTCCTCTTCCCCCGAACTCAGCGCTGGTGAGCTGCGTCGCTACGCCCGTCAGCTGACGCTGCCGGATGTCGGCCTCGAGGGCCAGCGGCGTCTCAAGGCCGCCAAGGTCCTGGTGATCGGCGTGGGGGGGCTGGGATCGCCGGCCGCGCTGTACCTGGCGGCCGCGGGCGTCGGGACGCTCGGCCTCGTGGACGCCGACACCGTGGAGCTGTCGAACCTCCACCGCCAGGTGCTCCACGGCACGGCGGCCGTCGGGACGCCGAAGCTCGCCTCCGCGGCGCAGCGGCTTCGGGATGCGAACCCCGAGGTGCGGCTCGTCCTCCACGAGACGCGTCTGACGAGCGCCAACGCGCTCGACCTCATCGGGCGCTACGACGTCGTGGTGGACGGCAGCGACAACTTCCCCACGCGCTACCTGACCAACGACGCCTGCGCCCTCCTCGGGAAGCCCGACGTCTACGGCGCGGTGCACCGGTTCGAGGGGCAGGCCGCGGTGTTCTGGGCGCCCCGCGGCCCCTGCTACCGCTGTCTGTATCGTGAGCCGCCGCCGCCCGGCCTGGTGCCGAGCTGCGCGGAGGCGGGCGTGCTTGGCGTGCTGCCCGGCATCGTGGGCACGCTGCAGGCGGCGGAGGCCATCAAGCTCGTACTCGGCGTGGGGGAGCCGCTCATCGGGCGACTCCTCGCCTTCGACGCGATGCGCGTGAGTTTCCGCGAACTGTCGGTCCCGAAGGACCCCGCGTGCCCGCTGTGCGGGGAACGCCCCTCGATCACGGAGCTGATCGACTACGATGCCTTCTGCGGGGCGGGGAGCGAACCGATGCCGAGCGACGAGGCCCGTCTTGAGATCGGCGTGCGGGAGCTGGCGAAGGAACGTCAGGGCGGGAAGGCGGTGTTCCTGCTCGACGTCCGGGAGGGTTTCGAGTTCGAGATCTGCCGCATCCCCGGGAGCGTGCTGATCCCGCTCGGCCAGCTCCCGTCGCGCCTGCGGGAGGTGCCCGCCGCTGCCGAGGTGGTCACCGTCTGCCACACCGGGCAGCGCTCCCTCGCGGCCGCGCGATTGCTGCGCGACGCCGGAGTGTCGCGCGCCCGGAGCCTGCGCGGCGGGGTCGAGGCGTGGGCTCTGAGCGTGGACCTTGCGATGCCGCGCTATTGAAGCGTCAGCGGAAAGTGGGGCGGGAATGCCGAAGGTGGGACTCGAACCCACATGGGCTTGCGCCCACGGCGCCCTGAACGCCGCGCGTCTACCAATTCCACCACTTCGGCAGGGGGCATAAGTTAGAGGTGGCGTGCGGCCCCGTCAACCCTTCCATTGACCGCGTGGAACCCTAATTCTATCTTGAGCTTACGACACTCGTGCCACCATCCTCGAAAGCCCCGGTCCGCGCGGGATCGTCCGCCGAACCCAAGGTGCCCCGGGCCATCGCCCGGAACCCCCGCGCCCGCCACGACTATGAGATCCTGGAGAAGTGGGAAGCGGGGATCGTGCTGACCGGCACGGAAGTGAAGGCGCTGCGCCTCGGGCGCGCGAGCCTGGTCGGGGCGTTCGGCCTGGTCCGGCGCGCGGAGGTGTGGCTCGAGGGGCTGTACATCCCGCCGTACGAGCAGGGGACCCGCTACAACCACGAGCCGCTGCGGTCGCGCAAGCTGCTGATGCATCGACGCGAGATCCGCCGCCTCATCGGTGCGGTGGCGCAGAAGGGGCTGGCCCTCGTGCCGCTCGAGGTCTACTTCCTCGGTCGCCGGGCCAAGGTGCTGCTCGCCCTCGGCCGCGGGCGGAAGGCGCACGATCGCCGCGAGGAGATCAAGGAGCGCGACGCGCGTCGCGAGATGGCGCGCGCCGTCCGCCGCCGCTGAGCCGATGATGCCCGCTCTCGGTGCGTTCCTGACGGTGCTCCTGCTCGGGACCGGCGCGGCACCTTCCACTCAGGCCGTCGGGGCGCCGGCCGGCGCGGTCGCGGCGGTCTCGCCGGCAGTGTTGACGGTGACGTCCCCGCAAGGCCAGCGGCTCGTCGGCGTCCGCACGACGCGCGGGTACCCGGCGCTGCCCTTGGCGGAGCTCGCGCAGGTCCTCAGCATCGAGAGCGGCATCCCGCGCGGCGGCGCGGCCGTCCTGCGGATCGCCGGCCAGCGCTTCGACCTCGTCCTCGACGCCCCCTACTTCCGCTACGCCGACCAACTGTATGTCCTGGCGGCGGCGCCGTACGTCGCGGGGGACTCGCTCTTCGTCCCGCTGCAGTTCGCGGTGGAGTTCCTCCCGCGGCTGCTCGCCTCCCGGTTCCGTTGCGACGTCTCGCAGGGCCGGCTCGAGGAGTTGTCCGGCCCCCCGGTGCCGCCGCCGGTGGCGGCCGAGCCGCTCCCCGCGCCGGCGCGCGCGAGCCGCATCGTGGCGATCGACGCCGGGCACGGCGGGCCCGACGTCGGGATGGTGGGCCCACTCGGCGGGCGCCCGTTCCTCCGCGAGAAGGACGTCACCCTCGCGGTGGCGCGCGAGATGGCGGCCGAACTGGGCCGCCGCGGCGTCCGCGCGGTACTCACCCGCTCCAAGGACACGCTCATCGCGCTGCGGGACCGCGGCCGCATCGCCGGCGCGGACAGCGCCGACGTCTTCGTGTCCATCCACGTCAATGCGGCCAATCCCCGCTGGCGGGACGCGGCCGCGACCCGCGGCTACGAGACCTACATCCTCGCCGAGGCGCGCACGGAGGACGCGCGCCGCGTGGCGCAGATGGAGAACGAGTCGGTGCGCTTCGAGACCGACGCCGACGCGCCCGACGGCGGGCCGCTGGCGTTCATCCTGAACGACCTCGCCCAGAACGAGCACCTGCGCGAGTCGAGCCGGCTCGCCGACGCGGTGGAGGCGCAGCTCGGCCGCGTCCATCCGTCCGAGGGCCGCGGCGTGAAGCAGGCCGGCTTCGCCGTGCTCGCGACCAGCTACATGCCGGCGGTGCTGGTGGAGCTGGGGTTCGGCAGCAACGCCGACGAGGCGCGCTACTTGACGGGTGCGGCCGGGCAGCGGCGCCTGGCGCGCGCCCTCGTCGATGCCGTCGAGGGCTACCTCGCCGGCTACGAGCGGCGCGTCGGGTCGCCGGACGGGGGGCGGCGGTGAGCGCCCGGGCGCGTCCCCTCGCGGTGCTGGCGGCGTGCGCGCTGTGGGCGGCGTCGGGCTGCGTGTACTACAACGGGATGTACAACGCGGAGCGGGCGGCCGCCGAGGCCGAGCGCTTCGAGCGGCAGGGGCGGACCGCGGAGGCCCGCGACCAGTGGCAGCGGGCGATCGTGCACGCCGAGTCGGTCGCGGTACGGCATCCGCGCTCGCGGTGGGCGGCGGACGCGCTGCTGCTGCGCGGCCGCGGCCTCGTCCAGCTCGAGCGGTTCAACGACGCGGCGACCGTGCTGGAGGGCGCGACGCGGCGCGCGCGCCCCGGACTGCAGCAGGCGCGGGCCTACGTGCTGCTCGGGCAGGCGTACCTCGCGGTGGGGCGTCTCGCGAACGCGACGTCCGTGCTCGACACGGCGCTCTCGCTCGAGCAGCGGCGGGTCCTGGCGGAGGCACTCCTCCTTCGCGGGCGCGTGCGCCTCGCGCTCGCGCTGCCTGCGGCGGCCCTCGCCGACTTCACGGCCTCCGAGGACCCGCGGGCCGCGTTCGATCGCGCCCGCACGCTGCTCGTGCTCCGTGACACCGCGGGTGCCGTCGGCCAGATGGACAGTCTGGCGGGGGCTCGGCCGTACGACGAGCGCGCGTGGCGCGAGGCCCTCGACGGCCTGGGCGCGCTCGGCGGCGTCGCGAGCGCGAGCCGGCTCGCCGCCCTGCTCGGGGCGCGCGCCGACCTGACGCGGGGCCAGCAGGCGCGGCTCCTGCTCGACGACGGCGATCGCCTGCTGGACGCGGGCGACGCGCCGGCCGCGCAGGCGCGCTATCGCGCGGCGGCGCAGACGGCGCCCGACAGCGTGGAGGCGCGGCTCGCCGCGGTGCGCGGGGTCCGTCTCGCACTCGTCACCGCGCAGGGGGACGCGGACCTGGAGGAGGCGGCGCGGCGCCTCACGCAGCTCGCGGCCGACGGCGGCCCGCCCGCCCGCGAGGCGCAGCCGTCCATCCGGGTGCTCGGCCGCATCGCGCAGCTGGCCCAGGATGACGTCGCGCCCGATGCCCGGTGGTTCCTGCGGGCGGAGGTGATCCGGGACTCGCTGCGCGCCCGCGGCCTCGCCGCGCAGGCGTTCGCGGCGATGGGCGAGCGCTACCCCGGCTCGCCGTGGACGCCGAAGGCGCTCCTCGCGGCGATCGCGGCCGACCACCCGGCCGCGGACTCGCTGCGCGGGGTCCTCGACGTGCGGTACGCGGACAGTCCGTACCGGCGCGCGGCGGGGGCCGGCGCCGCGTCGCCCGCGGAGGCCGAGGCGTACCGCGTGCTGGAGGACTCGCTCTTCCGGCTCGGTGCCCTGGACGCCTCGGAACGCGGCGCGGAGCGGAGGCCGGCCGCCCCCGAGGCGGGTCCCGCGGACGAGGTGCGGCGGGGGCGGCGTCCGACGCCCGGCACGCCGCCCGCGAACCCGGCGCAGCGCCCCACGCCACCGCCGACGGGCGACCGTCCGCGCGACATCCCGCCGCAGGCCGGGTGACGGCGATGCCTGCGCTCGCCCGGGACGTGTTCGGGATCCGGTTCCAGAATCCCGTCGTGCTCGCCGCCGGGACGGCGGGGATGGGACGCGAGGTCGCGGGAGTCATCGACCTCGACGCGCTCGGCGGACTGGCGACGAAGTCGGTGAGCGTCGAGCCGCGCGCCGGCAATCCCGCGCCGCGCGTGGCCGAGGTGCCGGGCGCGATGCTCAACAGCGTGGGGCTGGCCAACCCGGGACTCGAGGCCTTCCGGCGCGAGGCGGTGCCGTGGCTGGCGCAACACCTGCGGCGCGCCAGGGTACTGGTCAGTGTGGTCGGGCGTTCGGTGGAGGACTTCGTGACCGTGGTACGGGCGCTGGCGGAGGAACCGGTGGTCGCGGTCTTCGAGCTGAATGTCTCGTGCCCGAACGTCCGCGCGGGCGGCGTGGAGTTCGGCGTCGACGAGGCGGCGCTGGCGGACCTCGTGCGCCGGGTGCGCGACGCGACGGACCGCCCGCTGGTGGTGAAGCTCTCGCCCGTGCTCCCCGATCCGGCGCGGATCGCCACGCGCGCGGCGGAGGCGGGCGCCGACGGGTTCACCGCGGTGAACACGCTGCCCGCGCTCGCCTACCACGCGGACGGCGTGACGCCGCGGCTCGGCAACGGGACGGGCGGGCTCAGCGGGCCGCTGCTGCTGCCGGTCGGCGTGCGCGTCGCGAAGCTCGTCGTCGAGGCGACCGGGAAGCCCGTCGTCGGCACGGGGGGGGTGCGCACGGGCCGTGACGCCCTGCAGTACCTCGCGGCCGGCGCGTCGCTCGTGGGCATCGGTACCGCGGCGCTCGCCGATCCGCGCGTGCCGGAGCGGGTCGTGCGCGAGCTGGCGGCGCTGCTCGAGGGCGGGGCCTGATGGCGGAGCTCGCGGTCGCCTTCGACGTCACCCGCGCGGCGGACGCGCTCCGGCTGTACGAGCGGCTGCGCGACGTGGTGCGCTGGTACAAGGTCGGATCCGTCCTCTTCGTGGCGGAAGGCCCCAGCGTCGTGCGGGAGCTGGTGGCGCGCGGCGCCCAGGTGTTCCTCGACCTCAAGTGGCACGACATCCCGAGCACGGTGGCCGGCGCAGTGGAGGCGGCGGCCGCGCTCGGCGCGTCGCTCGCGACCGTGCACCTGGCGGGAGGCCGGGCGATGCACGAGGCGGCGAGCCGCGCGGCGGCCGGCCGGCTGCGGCTCGTGGGCGTCGGCGTGCTCACGTCGCTGGACGCCGCGGCGTACGCGGAGGTCGTCGGCCGGCCGGTGCGCGACCTGGGCGACGAGCTCACGCGGCTCGGGCGGGCGGGGTGCGACGCCGGCCTCGACGGCGTGGTCGCCTCGCCCGCCGAGCTGCGCGGGCTGCGCGCGGCGCTCGGCCCGCGGGCGCTGCTCGTGGCGCCGGGGATCCGGGGGCGCGGCGACGCGGCTGGCGACCAGGTCCGCACCGCGTCCGCGCGGGAGGCGGTGGCGGGCGGCGCGGACATCCTGGTCGTCGGACGCCCGATCACGGCGGCCGCGGATCCGCGGGCCGCGGCGACGGCGCTGCTGGAGGAGATGGCGTGATCGCACGAGGCGTGGTGCTCGCGGTGGCGGTCTGCGGCGCGCTGGGAGCGAGCGACGCGGCGGGCGGTGCGGCTGTGCCGCCCGCGGTGCGCCGGGGCGCGGCCGCGCCGCAGACGGACTCCCTGCTCGCGGCCGCGCAGCGTGCCGCGCGGGCGTGGCGGCTGCACGACTTCGCCGGCCTGGTGGCGGGGAGTCCCGGCGTGATGGTGCGCTTGGGCGGGACCGAGCCGTCGGCGCCGCTACGCCCGGCGCAGGCGGCGCAGACCCTCCAGGCGTTCGTGGCAGGAGCGGTCGAACTCGAGGTCGAGGTGCTCGCGGTCCGGTCGGTGGACGCCGGCCGTGCGTACGCCGAGGTGCAGCGGACGTTCTCGGTGCGGGGCACGGCGTCCCGGGGGGTGCAGACGCTGTATGTCGGGCTGAGGCGGGTGGAGGGGGTCTGGCGGGTCGTGGAGGTGAGGTTGGTCCCCTGACTTGCATCAAGCTCTTGTCCTTCGTATGATTAAAGTCTGTCCTAAACCCGGTCTTCGGAGCGGTCTTGAAGGTACGTACGAGCGTCAAGCCTATCTGCGAGCACTGCAAGGTCGTCAAGCGTCGGGGGGTCATCCGCGTGATCTGCAAGCGCTCGCCCAAGCACAAGCAGCGGCAGGGCTGACCGATGGCACGCATCGCAGGCGTGGATCTTCCGCGCGAGAAGCGTATCGAGGTCGGCCTCACGGCGATCTTCGGCGTGGGCCGTTCGACGGCCGCCCAGATCATCGAGCGCACGGGCATCTCCGCCGCCACGCGGGTCCGTGACCTGACGGACGCCGAGGTCTCGCGGTTGCGCCAGGTGCTCGAGCGCGACTACAAGGTCGAGGGCGCGCTGCGCACCGAGACGGCCATGAACATCAAGCGGCTGATGGATATCGGCTGCTACCGGGGGATCCGGCACCGGCGCGGGCTGCCCGTGCGGGGCCAGCGGACCCGGACCAATGCGCGGACCAAGAAGGGGCCGCGCCGGACCATCGCGGGCAAGAAGAAAGCGATTGCGAAGAAGTAACGAATGAGCGACGAACAGCAGCAGTCCCAGCCCGTTCCCGAGCCGGTCGCCCCTGCGGCGGCCGCGGCGCCGGCGCCCGTCGAGGGTGAGAAGGCCCCGCGCAAGGCCGCCGGGAAGCGGAGCAAGAAGGTCGTCGAGTCGGAAGGCATCGCCCACGTGATGGCGACCTTCAACAACACGTTGGTCACCATCTCGGACCTGCACGGAAACGCCGTGGCCTGGGGTTCGGCAGGCAAGTCCGGGTTCAAGGGTTCGAAGAAGTCCACGCCTTTCGCGGCCACGGTGGCCGCCGAAGCCACGGCGCGCGAGGCCTACAACCTCGGCGTGCGCCGGGTGCACGTGCGGGTGCAGGGGCCGGGGTCGGGCCGTGAATCGGCCATCCAGGCGCTGGCCAACGCGGGGCTCGCCATCAAGTCTATTCGGGACGTGACGCCGATTCCCCACAACGGCTGCCGTCCCCCGAAGAAGCGCAGGGTGTAGTGGCACGACACACAGGTCCCAGCTGCAGGCTGTGCCGTCGGGAGGGAACGAAGCTGTTCCTGAAGGGCACGCGGTGTCTGACCGAGAAGTGCGCCGTCGACAAGCGCGCCTACGCGCCGGGCCAGCACGGTCAGTCGACCGGTCGCCGCCGCAAGGCGTCGCAGTACTCGCGCCAGCTGCGCGAGAAGCAGAAGGTGAAGCGCATCTACGGGCTCACCGAGGGGCAGTTCCGCAACACCTTCAAGCGGGTGGTGCACGAGGAGGGCATGACCGGCACCAATCTGCTGGTCGCCCTCGAGACCCGGCTCGACAACGTCGTCTACCGGATGGGCTTCGCGGCCAGCCGGAAGGCGGCGCGCCAGCTGGTCCGCCACGGCCACGTGGAGATCAACGGCCGCAGCGTGGACATCCCGTCGTACCAGGTGAAGCCGGGCGAGGAAGTGCGCATCGCGAAGGGGAGCCGCGAGCTGGACGTGGTGGCCGCGTCGCTCGAGCTCGCCTCGCGGGGTCAGCCGGTGTCCTGGATCGCCGTGGACCGCGAGGCGAGGGCCGGCCGCGTAACGGAGCGGCCCACGCGCGACGCGATCCCGATTGCCGCGGATGAACAGTTGATCGTCGAGCTCTACTCCA
>Ga0315286_10001322_pt1 | contig 22397 bp, 17 predicted proteins | sample YL17G10_0_MG_FD_205038 | JGI IMG/M metagenome (GOLD analysis project Ga0315286, IMG submission 205038) | Sediment microbial communities from Yellowstone Lake, YNP, Wyoming, USA - YL17G10_0 | ecosystem: Environmental > Aquatic > Freshwater > Lake > Sediment | place: USA: Wyoming | collected...
GTGCTCGGATGGTGCCGTATCAGGAGCACGCGGCCTTTGGAGTCCCAAATGAGGGCGCCAACGCCGATGCGGGCCTTGATGCCCTTTTCGGCCCTGGGCCTCGGGACCTCCCAGCGCGTCTTGATGAGACGGTCGCAACCGAGGCGGGCCATCTGGGCCTCGACATAGGTCTTGAGGGCCTTGGGGTCCTGCCTGTCGAGATGGGCCGGCGGGTCTTTGGGCATGCCCGGTTCATGGCGCTCTCATGAGAAAAGGATTGTGAAGGTCGTGGATAAACTATTAAGGAGGAAACGCCGATATTATCGGCGGGTGGACCGCTGATAACGCACCATTGTCCATGGGCCGTGCCGGCCGTTGGGGCTATCGTACTATTGTTGATGGCCGGGGCCATGGCCACCATTGCCACGGCGTCCGATATCAAGGTCGACAATAAGGTCCTGACCAGGGAGACCGTCGAGAAGAAGGACTTCGATGGCTACATCTGCAACCTGAGCGAGGGGGACAGGCTGGAATGGACCGTCACCTATGTCTCGGGGGACGACCTGAACGTGCACCTCATGACGGGGGCCGAGTACGACAACCTGAAGCAGGGCAGGTCGTCGTACTATATTTTAAATTATTCCCGGGACAGGACGGAGTTCTATGAGGACGGGCTGAACGCCACGGGCATTTTGCTGGGAAGGATCGTCCTGGTGGTCCTGACCCAGGGCGAGGCGAACTCGACCTCGACCTATGACATCGAGGTCAAGGTCACGGTGGCCAAGGGACCCCAGAACCTGCTGGACATGCTGTGCGGCCTTGGTGTGGGCATATGCGCCTTATTAATTATAGGGGCCATCGTCCTTGTCGTGATGGTATATTACATCTTCAAGAGGTTCTCTTGCGTAATGTCCGATGGAACGACGAAGGAGGACCGTCCCGAGGCTAAGGGAATTGACGGTATGATGAGGCCCGGGTTCAATGTCGCCATCGGGCCCGCGGCCGAGCCCGCAAAGCCAAAGCCCAAAAAAAGGAAGGGCAAGGCCAGGCCGGTCCATGGTAAGGCCGTCGGCCAGCGAATATCTCCGTCGAGGACCGCGTCCGCAAAGCCGAAGGGGGCCATCAAGTGCCCCGGATGCGGCGAGACCGTGGACGCGGGCGAGGGATTTTGCCCATCGTGCGGATCGGACCTGGGATAGGCGGGCCTCGGGGGGATGCGGGATTGCACACATCTGGCCCCTTACGGTGGGCCATTTGCATGCTACGTGCTAACAATTGACATGGTCTTGACCAAAAAATGTAAAAAGATATATCTACTAGTCCTGAGGAAACATACTGAACGGTGAGCCCGAGATGCCGAGCACTGGCCCTGCGCCTGGATGTGCCCACCCGAGCGAGGGGATCGGGGGGTGACACGGGGGCCGAGACCGCCCTGCGGGGAAGGTGGTGGAGCTGCGCACAGTAAAGTCGTCGATGGTTAAGCGGTTCGGTACGCTCATGGTAGTGGTGAACCTGACCGTTGCCTTCTTCTCGCTCACGGACATGTATCTCCTTGCATCCGGGGCCATCAGGGTGGACTACCCCCAAGATGATGGCTTCCAGACGTCCTTCGACCCAGCCAACCTGGAGCTTGTTTTCAAGTCCGAGTACAGAATCACCAACAATGGCTTCTACGACCTGGAAAACATGAACATACACGCCGAACTTTTGACGCATGAGGGAAAGCTCCTCATCAAGTACAAGTCCACAGGCCTCCGGGTGCCCAAGTTCTCGACGAGGACCTTCCCCATCGAGGCCCGGCTGCCGCTGCAGCGGGCCATGGGCATGGACATGCGGGAGATACTGTTCAATGGCTCGAACTTCGTGCTGAACGTACGCATAGAGGCCGCCTACGTCATGGGCCTCGTCCATTTCCACCTGGACCAGGTCAAGGACTACCCGTGGGAGGCCCCTCTGCCGCAGTTCAAGGCCATGTTCGACAACGGCTCCCTCGTGAGCACGGTGCTGGACCTGCTCGGGGGGAACCTCACGGGCATCGCCCGCCAGGTCGAGACCGCCATCGTGCAGGCCTTCCTGGCCAAGGGCACCGAGGCCAAGGTCCAGTTGAACGACTGGTCCGGGTTCTCATTGACTGTCTGCGGGGAGGACCTCCAGGTGCGCATCTATCTAGACTATCCGGTTCCGGCCACGGTGATGGAATACGACATATCGTTGGCTGGCCTGATGCTGGGGGGTGGGTCGCCGTGACCGTGAAGAAGCGGAGGGTCTCGCATGTCGGCAGGTTCAAGGCCTGGAGGGAGAGGTACCACCTCAAACCCGTCATCTCGGTCCTGCTCTACCTGATAATCCCGCTCGTGAGCATATATCTGATAATGCTCCAGTACCCGGACCTAGGCAAGGCCCGGTTCTACAGGATGATCGAGTGGATCGTCCCCTTCGGGCTGGCCCTGTTCGGTGTCACCCTCGTGCAGGAACGGCACGCCAAGGGCACCAGAGGCAGACTTGGCCTTGACGCCCTGTTTGTGGCCTTGGCCATGTGCTGGCTCTTCGGGTTCCTTGGCGGCAGGACCGTGGTGGTGAACACCTATGACAGCTGGAGGTTCGCCGTTGACGTGGGGCCCGTTGTGGGAATCGCGCTTGCCGGGACCGCCATGAACTTCCTCCACGACATCCTCGAATATCTTGCCCATTGCGCGCCCACCAGCCCCGGAGGGCCGGCCCAGCGGTGGCGCGCGCAGGCCTTCTTCAGACGGTTCACGAGGGGCCCGAAAAGGGACGATAGCAAGGTAATAATCAGGACGGAATGACGGCCCCGGTCAATGACCATAACTTTTTATGTCAGCTAGCGTCTCTCTTACAGGCACAGGGGGGATTTCTTGGACAAGAAGGATGTTGACATAGAGCTAACGGCGCCGATAGCGGAGGTAACGATATTCCAAGGAAGGGCCATGGTCACAAGGAAGGGCCAGGTCGAGATTGGGACCGGAGACCTCAGCATAAAGCTGAAGAACATGCCGCTCTCGATATCGCCAGACAGCCTGCGGGTCTCGGGCGAGGGGTCCGAAGGCTCGCTGATCACCGGCGTAGAGCTTCACCGGGTGTTCGACACCGAGAGCCTGAACTCCGAGCGGAGGGAGCTTGAGAAGACCTACAAGGCCGCCATGGAGAGGGAAGTCGAGATCCAAGACGAGCTCAACGAGTTCGACCGGGAGTTCTCGCAGCTGGACGCGACGGCTGCGAACTTCGCCCAGGACTTCCCGCGGGCCCTGGCCTACCAGAAGGCCAAGATCGAGGACCACCAGAAGTTCTCGGACTACATTACCGCCAAGAGGAAGGATATAACCAAGGCCCTCCTCGCCAAGAAGAGGGAGATGGAGCAGGCGAAGAAGAACACGGCGGCTATAAAGGGCAAGCTGGACCAGTCGGCCTCCAAGGCGGCCACCGAGAGGAACGACGTGGACATACTGGTCAGGACCAAGGTCGCGGGGCCCATGAGGCTTACGGTCACCTATGCCGTGAGCGGGGCCAATTGGGAGCCGATTTACGACGTACGTGTCATGCCCGACACTGAGAAGGTCAACATGACCTACTACGGGATAGTGACCCAGGAGACGGGCGAGGACTGGGAAAACGTGGCCCTCACGCTCTCGACGGCGCCGCACACCGAGGCCAGGGAGCTGCCCGAGCTTTCGCCGTGGTACCTCAACTCCGAGATGCCTGTTCCGAGGGCCAGGCGGGGCATGGGCTTCAAGATGGCGAAAGGGGACATGGCGGCGCCATGCATGGCGCCACCTCCGGCGTCCGAGGCGGCCATGGGTGGGATGGTCTGTGATGAGAAGAAGCTCGCCCGGGAGGAACCAGAAATGAACATGATGGACCAGCTCGTCTCGGAGGTGGAGACCTCGGGCGAGGCCATAGTCTACAAGGTCCCTGGGACGGACACCATAATATCCGATGGGGAGCCCAAGAAGCTCACGGTGGCCATCCTGGACCTGACTTGCAAGACCGAGTATCTGTCCATACCGAAGCTCAGCCCGGAGTTCTACCTCAAGGCCAAGGTCAGCAACGACACCGAGTTCGTCTTCCTTTCCGGCAAGGTCAACCTGTTCCAGGAGGACGACTACATAGGGGCCACGAACATCAACACCATTGCGCCCAAGGAGAAGTTCGACCTGTCCCTGGGGGTGACCCGGCAGGTCGTCATCAAGCGCGAGCTGGTGAAAAAGGAGACGGCGGCAGCGGGCCTGCTCGGCGGCACGAGGATAACCTACGGCTATGAGATAAAGGTCGAGAACCACAGGAAGGCCAAGGCCAAGCTGGTCATCATGGACCAGATGCCTGTGCCCTCGCACAAGGACATCAAAATCGAGAAGCTCGTGGTGGACCCCGAGGCCAAGGAGATCGACGACCTGAAGAGGATCAAGTGGAAGTTCTTCCTGGACCCGGAGCAGAAGAGGACCGTCCGCCTGGAGTACTCGGTGGAGCACCCCACCAAGATGACGGTCTACGGCCTGCCCGAGGGATAAGGTCGGAATAAATCGTTTTTTCTTCTTTTTTTTCCGTTTTTTTACTATCTTATCCCATTTGTAGGCTAGCCCATGTATCTAAAGGTCGAACGGATTATTCGGATTTTGTCGGATAAATGATATATATACCTGCCCTGAAGAATGACTTACAGTAATGTACCATGATAACACATGGCACGGGGGTAGGTATATGGTGGCGAGGAGGCAGAGGGGCCTTGTATCCTTCGTTGTCCTGGTACCATCCGGGGAGCGGTGTAGACCGAACCGTTGTGATGGCGTAGGGCCAAGCCACTAGTAATTATATATATTTTTATTATTAATTTATACGTTTATACGTATGATTCCGACGTTGGCTATTCGATTCTTGTCCGATAGTTCGAATGGTGACCGGGAACCCTTATATACGCTGGTCGCAGAGTAATACACCAGAAAGTAAGTTTGGAGGATGAAAAAATGAAGTCATTCGCGATTTTCGGTGCGATGGTTATGGTGATTGGATGCTTTGCGAGCATGGCAGTCGCAGACATTGGGGGCGGCATTGACCCCAAGGCTGACCCAGATAGGGATGGCCTGACGAATGCTCAGGAATACCTCTGGGGAACTGACCCCAACAACCCTGACAGCGACAACGACGCTTGTTACGATGGTTGGGAGGTATGGTACGAGACCCACAGGGCAGTGGTCTCTGGCACCAGCACGCAGATCATCAGCAAGGACTATCACTTCGACCCCAACGGGGCGTCCGACGCGGGAAAGGTTGTCAACCCGCAACAGCTTATTCAGGTGAGGGACAATGACGCTAACCCGCTGACAAACGACCCGGATGGCGACGGCTGGAACAACCTCCACGAGTTCTTGGCCGGCAGCGACCCGACCAACCCGAACACGGACGGGGACAGCTACACCCAGGACAGCTCTGACCCAGACCCGCTCGTCAGCAACGGCGTGACCGACCCGCCGACACACAACAACCAGGGCGGTAACGGCGGCGGCGGCAGCGGGCTGGCCGAGCTGATGGCCTAGAACTATATCTATCAACACATCATCGGGGCCGGACCCGACGGCGGTGAGGGGGGTTCGGCGGTGGGGGTGCGGCCCCGGCTTTTCCTTTTCTCGTTTTCAACCGTTCATCAGTTTCTGAAGATCGTCGTTGAACTCCTTCTGCAATCGTGTGACCTCCGCGCTCTTCTTCTCCGGCGCCATGTTCGAGGCCATGACCTTCTGGATGTCCTCGGAGAGCTTCTTGCCAAGCGCTTGGCCCTTGGCCTGCGCATCCTGGACCTTCTTGGGCGTGGCGTCGGCCTTCTTATCCTCTTTCTTTGATACGGCGCCCCCGGCCTTGTCGGCCTTTTTCTGCCGTACCTGGTCCAGGCAGCTTTGTGCATTGGGATGGGACGGATTTACCTCCACAAGGTGCGCGAACTCTTCCTCGGCCTCGTCCAGCTTCTCGACTTGCCAGTAGCAACAGGCCCTCTTGAATATGGTCATGGGATCGTCGGGAAATTGCTCTTTGATGATCTCCAGGTACTCGATGGAATGTGGCATGTCTTCCTTCAGCATATAGCACGAGGCCACTGTCTCGGCCGCGGCGAACCAGTCCTGTGACCCCGGAGGCAGTTCGAGGCCCACCTTGGCGTACTTGATGGACTCGTCGTACCTTTTGATATATCGATAGAGCTGGCCCAGAAGAACATGGGCCCGGCCGTGCTGGGGGAAGAGCTCGATGGCGCGCTTGAGGGCGGACTCGGCCTTCGGGACCTTCTCCTTGCATTCGGCGTCGAGGTCCCCGCCCTGTATCTTGGCGCCGACGGACTGGATCAGGGCCACGCCCGTGTTGTACCACGCGTCCGCGTCCTTCGGGTCCTTCTCAGTCTCCTTCCGGTACCTCTCGATCTCCTTGTTCCAATCCTTCGGGTTCGCCACTTCGTCTACCCCCATTGATGGAATGATATTAGAAATAAGAAAATAAAAAGGTTCCCGTGGGGCCATCAGGACTTGATATAGAAGATCTGTCCAGTCTCCGCATCCACGCCGGCCGAGTAGCTGTGATCAAATGACTCGACATAGAAGAAGTACTCGGTTGTGGCCGACAGGATGTTCGTGTTGATGGGCACGGTTGGTTCGGGCAATGGCACACCAGCCTTTGAGCCGAAGTTGTACTTCTGGGTGTTAATTGCGTCGCCCGAGTAGACCTTGGCCTTTATGGCGGACTGGCCCTTGAAGACCTGTTCCGCGGCCGCGAAGGTCAGGGCCGACGGATAGTCCTTGATGGAGCGGCCCACATCGGATATCTTGACATTGCCCTGGCTCGTGACGCTCGACTGGGTCACGATGGTGTTGTAGGCCGTGGTGGAAGCCTTCTCGCCGAAGGTGAGGTTCCACCTCGGGGTGCCCCCGCTCTCATTGTAATAAGCGTTAACGAGGAAAGCGCCCGAGTTCGAGCCCAGGTAGCTCTGGAGCCCGCTGGAGTGTGCCTTGGCGTAGGCCACGGCATCAGGCAGCGTGTAGGCCGTGAGCGAGGGGTCGCTAGTGCCCATGGCAGGGGAGTAGGTGTCTGGTGCGACATATTCCACACTGGGCCTGTGCTTGTAGAAGTGGCCGTCCGGCGTGTTGGCGGTGCAGGTATCGTAGGGTATGGCCTGGGTGCCCATGGAGAACGAGGTGTATGTAGCTGTGACGTCCATCAAGACCCTGTTCCCGTTCTGGGTCCCCTCGGTGCGCAGGTGCGTCTTCAGGGGCGCCGAGAAGCTGCTGGATATCCAAACGTCCATGTCGAAGGTCGTGAAGCCGTTCTTGGCCATGCTGGTATCGTCCATGGTTATGTGAATCTGGAGTGTCGGATATATTCCGATGACTTCATCGTTGATCACTTCCCATTGGAATGTCGTGACCCCGAAGGTGTGCTCGCCCGAGTCGCCGGTCCTGAATGTCCGGTTGTCCCGGAGGGCATTGACGTTGAACTCCTGCCGCTTCTTCGGATAGGCAGTGACGGCGTCGGACCCGGACTTCGTGTAGGGGGCCGTCCCGCTGCTCGTGCCGAGGCGAACGGTGTATGTGTCGGCGCGGGTGGTCCTCACCGTGGTGTTTGTGTTCAGGTCCGAGCAGGCCTGCTCGTTGGCGTTGGCGTTCCCTGAGACCGACTGGTTCAAGGTCTGGGTGGGGGCGCCGTTCGCTGGATAGAGCTTGACAGTGGCATAGCCCGAGAATGACATCATCTGCGTGGTCTTCGCCTGCACGCAGGAGTGGGTCTCCCCGAAGCCGTCCTCGATCCCTGTGCCGAGGGAGTTGTCCACGGTCATCTCGTGCTTCTTGGAAGTGTCGATGACTATGTGGGCGTCCGTGACCTTGGCCACGACCGTCACTTTCACGAAGCCGATCGTGATGGTCGAAGTATATGTCCAGAAGCCGTCCGGGTTGGCCATGTTGACGAAGCCGCCGATGTCGTAGGCGATATTGTCCCCTATCATGGCCTTGGGGACCGTTACCAGCGTTCCGATGACATTCAACGTCTGGCTGGCCTTTCCAGTGAGGGCCTTGCTGTCGGTGACCGTGAGGTTGGCGGTGAACCCTCCCTTATGCAGGTAGGTGTGCGTGACCGTTTTGCCTTCTCCGGTGTCCCCGTCCCCGAACTCCCACGCGTACTTGGTGAGCGAGTTGGCGCCGGACGAGCCGCTCCCGTCGAATGTGACCACGGTGCCGGCCTCGAGCGTGTTCGGGTCCGGCGAGACTGTGAACTTGGCTGTCGGGGGCCTTTGTACAAGGGACATGGCCGCGACTATGCCGACGATTATTATAACCACGATGACGACAGCGGCGATCTTCAAAGTGTTGCCCTTGCCGCTGGGCTTCTTGGCCCTGCGGCGGGGCCGCGCCACCGCTTCCTCCTCGGCCGCTTCCTCTTCCTCAGTCGGCTCCTCTTCCTCGGTCCCCTCCTCGTAGGACTCCTCGTCCTCCGAAACGACCTCGACCTCGGAGACCTCCTCCGTCTCCTCTTCGGTACTGGGGTCCTCCTCTTCCTCGACGCGTCTCCTGGCGGTCTTCACTGACCGCTTCTGGACCCTTCTTCCCTCTTCCTGGCGGACCATGAACAGCATATGGTTGCCCCCGGCCCGAGTATCGACAGTGCACATACTAAAGGTTTGCCAGACGGCCATTTAAACGAAATGACAAATATAAGGGCCGGGACCGAGATTTGAACTCGGGTCCAGGGATCCACAGTCCCTAAGGATAGCCAGGCTACCCCATCCCGGCCACGATGTCATGTCGGGGCGCGGGCCTGACAATGTGCGCCCATCTTAAAAAGATTATCCTTCCGGGGTCGCCCCGGTCACCTCATCCTTTCTCGAGGGCCCCGTAGGCTAGGATACTGTCGAGCCTCATGGGAGGGGGCTGGCCGACGTACATGCCGTAGACCCGGTCGATGGCCGCGAAGCCCCGGGTGCCGATGGCCTTGATGAGCTCGGTTTGAACGTCCGGGACCGCCATGAATGTGAGCGTGTCCGTCGTGGACAGGAGCGTGTCCAGGAGGGCCAGCGGGCCGGCGGTGCCGGGCAGGTCGCACAGCCACGGACCGACCTCGATGTTGCCGAGAACCTTCTTCCCGACTATGATCCCCCGAAGCCGCCGGCGCTCTTCCTCCCAGAGACCGTAGGAGAGCCCTGGGTTCTCCTGCCAGATGGTCTTCAACACGTGCGACCGGTCCCCTCCGAACGCCTCGGTGTCCAGGGCCAGGGCCAGTGGCTGGTCCTCCCGTCTGAGGGGCATGACGATGTGCCCGGGAGGCGCCAAGACGGGCCCCCATTTGGCCGCCGCCCGCCTGTAGACCTGGGCCTGGCCCTCGTGCCTAAAGCCCATGCCCTCGTAGAACGGGATGGTGTTCTCGTAGGCAAAAAGCCGGGTACCCCGGGCGCCCCGGTCCATGATGTGGGAGATGACATGCCGCATGAGCGAGGTCCCGACGCCCCGGCGCCGGCAGTCCTTCGATATGACGACGTTGCCCACCCAGCCGAAAGTGCTGTAGAAGAGCGTGGTCGTTAGGCCGACCCGGGAGCCCTCCATCCATACGATGAAGCATCCGTCCGGGGACCAGCGGAGGAGTCTCTGCATGTCGTTGCGCGCGTAGCCCCAGCCCTCCTGCTGGGTTATCTGAACGGCGTAGTCCAGGTCGTCCAGGGTCATGCGCCGTATCTCATACAATCGTTCACCTCCTGGTGGCCTTGCGGCCATCCTTGCCGCCCTCGCAGTTGGCCCTGCGGGCCCGGTCCCTGGCCGCATAGACGTCCGCCGTGGTGGCCTTCCCGTCCTTGGTAAGGAACCCCTCGTCGCAATCGTGCCGTCCGATGGTCATGTAGCGCTTATCGCCGCGCATGTTCTTGATGGAGCAGGGGCCGACCTCGTCGTCCTCGGCGCCGTACCAGTACTGGCAGTCCTTGCAGTTGAGGGGGGTCCCCTTGGGCATGCTGCCAGGCATCGGCCTCCCCCCTTTAAAACCTAATCCTACTGGGCAATCATGGAAAGAATAATCTACGGGAAGGGGGATGGCCGGGGGCCATGGCCCTGAGGATATTCAATACAGCCTCCAGCAGGGAGGAGCGTTTCGATCCTGTCACCAAGGGCCACGTCAACATCTACACATGCGGGCCCACGACCTACGACTATGCCCATGTGGGCCACGCGAGGACCTACATCGTCTACGACGTCATGAAGCGCTACCTCGTCCACCTGGGCTACAAGGTCAGGCACGTGCAGAACTTCACGGACATGGACGAGAAGATCCTTCGGAGGGCCATCGAGGTGGACATGGACCCGTTCGACCTCTCGAAAAAGTTCATCGAGGAGTTCCTGAAGGACATGGACTTCCTGGGGATCATGAGGGCCGACCTCTATCCGAGGACCACGGAGCACATCCACGATTGCATAAGGCTGGCCCAGGACCTCATAGCCAAGGGCGTGGCCTACGAGGCAAACGGGGACGTCTACTTCGACGCATCCAAGACCGAGGCCTTCGGGAGGCTCATCCACGAGAGCCTCGAGGATGTGGTCACGGACCCGCTCGACAAGGTGCACTTCGAGAACCCGGGTAAAAGGAGCGTGCTGGACTTCGCCATCTGGAAGCGGTCCAAGGGGTGGGATGTCTCCTGGGAGAGCCCCTGGGGGCGCGGCAGGCCGGGCTGGCACACCGAGTGCGCCATCATGTCCCACAAATACCTGGGCCCGACCATGGACATCCATGGAGGCGGCGTGGACCTTATATTTCCGCACCACGAGGCCGAGGCGGTCCTCTCTGAGGCCCTCTCGGGCCGCAGGAGCGTCAAGTACTGGGTCCACAACCAGTTCGTGACCTACTACGGTGAGAAGATGAGCAAGTCCAAAGGGAACCTGGTCACCGCCAGGAGGGCCTTGGAGCTCGTGGGCCCGGACGCGCTGAGATATTACCTATTATCGACGCAATACAGGAAGAAGATGGACTTCTCGCTCGAGGGGCTCGAGGCCGCCCGCGAGGCCCTGAACGGCATCCAGCGGACCTTCGCGAGGTCCATGGTGGGGGTCCGCCGGGGCTGCAAGGACGCCGGGCCGAGACGGGTCGAGGCCTGCATAGACCACTTCTTCAGGGCCATGGACAGCGACTTCGATACCGGCAGGGCCATCCAGGCGGTCAACGATCTGGCAGACCTCCTAGACCGGCTGCGGGTCCGGGGCGTGACCCGGTCGAGTGTCGTGAAGGCGCTGACGGACTTCCAGACCATCCTAGGCTTCAGCCTCGGGATATAGCCACGGCTGGACGCGCGGTGGCACATTATAATCAATATGCGTTGCTCAGGGGAACAGGGCCATCAGGGCGGTCCCCTGGATGTCCGCGACGTAGACCAGTTGGCCGTTGTCCGCATCCACGCTCGCCGTGAAGGTGCTACCGGACTCGTAGACGGTGCCCTGCGTAACGGACCAGCCGTAGTCGACCGATGGCATCGTTATGCCGGTCATGAGCTCGAGCATCTGGTAGCCAGGGTTCTGCTGGCCGCCCATACCAGAGAGATAGATGCCATAGACCGTGTCATAATTGCCCCAGTCGATCTTGCCGTTCTTGTCGCCGAGCTTCGCCTTGACCGTGGGGTCCTTCATCATGATGTTCTCGCTGGCCGCGAGCGTCAGGCCATCCGACGGCAGCGCCTCCCTCGGAAGGGCCGCGTAATCCCGCCGCAGGCCCCAGTCGTGCTCTATTTGGACGGTCTCGATGTACTCGTTCTGGAGCGGCTTGCTTAGGTCCTTGGTGACGTTCTTCAGGAGGACGACGTTGTATGTGAAGTTCCAGTCGTGCGTCTCACGGGCCTCCCGTTGCTCATCCTCGGTGGGCCAATGACCATAGGTGAGGTTCCATCGGTAGGAACCGGCCTTGCCGTTCACGTCGAGGGGGTTCCTGGAGGCGTTGTAGGAGGCATAGATCATCGTCGGGCTGTTGCCCTGGTCGTCGAACTTGTTCAGGAAGGCCTGGAGGCCCGGTGAGTTCTGCCTCGCGAACTGGTCCGCGTCGTCTGTCTTGAAGTCGAAGCTGCTCGCCGAGTAGCCGTTGCCTGCGGGAGGAAGGTATTTGTAGGACTTGAACTCGCCAGAGGGGGCCCTTTCGGCCCAGTGCTCTCCGTTGCAGCTGCCCCAGGGTATGTCGGCCGTGCCCGCCGTGTAGCCCCGGTCCTGGAGAGTGTGATTGGTCTCGATGATGAAGAAGAGGGTGCCATTCTCGTCCGTCCAGGTCTGGTTCATCTTGGTGTACCTCTTGACGAAGAATGGGAGGTCCTGGGCGATCCAGAACTGCTCATTGTAGTCAAGGAAGTCCCCGAACATCTGCGAGGTGATGTTCAAATGCAGGGCCTTGTAGCTCTTGAACATCATGGCCCGGTCGGCGGTCCAGTTGTAATATGTGCTCAGGGTGAGGTTGTAGAGGCTGTAGTACTCGGACTTGAGGACGGTCCCGTTGTCCTTAAGGGCGATCTGCTTGCCGCCGCCATATATCTGGTCCCCCAGCGGGATATCGACCGGGCGCTTCGGGTTGATGTATGAGTCCATGACGGCCTTGTAGTTGATGCCAGTGTTGATCCGTGGGAGCCGGTCGAGAGCAATGTCGGCCTTGGTGTAGGTCTCGACGGGGCGTTTCTCCTTCAGGTCCAGGTACTCGTGGTGGTCCCCGTGGATGCTGCCGCCGATCGTGATGGGCTCGGCGTCGCTGGACGCCACATAGACCTCGAGGCTGGCGTCGGTGAGCATGTCAAAGTCCAATGTGTTGTGCTTCAGGAAGAAGCCGTCGTTCCTTTCGACGGGGTTGGCGTTGTAGGTGTATCGCATGTTGCCGTTGATGGTGAGCCTGTAATCGCTCCAGTTGCCGCTCTCGTAGTCCTTCCAGTACATTTCGGCGAATACCAGGTATTCGTAAAGGGCATCATCGCCCAGCTTGTAAGGAGGCACGACGACCTTGAGGTCGTCGAGGGTCGCGCCCTCTCCGTCATCCTGGTTCGACTGCCAAATGCCGTTATTGCCGTTCTGGAAGAACACAAGGTAGCCGTTCATGAGCAGCAGAACGACGGCCACTACAGCCAGCAGTTGCTTCACAACCATGCCTCGCGGGGGGTCAGTTCTCCTAGGGATTAATCTAACAATGTACTTAATAAATGTGGTGCCCTTGTTAAAGGTGGTCCAACGGCTGCCCGGGGGCCTATGGCCGCCCTACTCCTCGCACTCTCCGGTCGACCCGCCTGCGGCCTTCGGGGCCTTCTTTTTGGGGGATGGCCGTTCCTTCTTTCCCTTTGGCACCTTGGCGACCTTCTTCGATCCCTTCGCTGGAGGCTCCTCGGGCTCGGGGCCTCGCGCCTGGCGTAGGAATACGGTCCCGATGATGCCCATCGTTCCTCCGAGGCATGTGATGGCCGGGCCCAGGGGGCTCCATTTGAACCAGGACCCCCAGCCGGTCAGCTCGATGAGGGCGCCCACACCGAGGATATAGAAGACCAAGGCCAGGATCCCGAGGACCGCGCCTATGGCGGCCAGCTTCCAGGCCCATCGATAGCCCAGGTACGCGGGCAGGGTAGAGAACGCAAGTATCAGCGCAGACATCGCCGTCAGCGGCATCGCGGCCAGTAGCATGCCTATGCGGACCGTCTGCACTTGGGAGACCGTCCAGAGTTTGATCATCTTCGGGTTGACCGAGAAGGACTTGAGCTCGTGGCCGTCGTTGGTCTTGTTGTTCTTGTCCATGAGCAGGCACTGGGCCCTGCCCACGACGGAGAAGTTGCCGAGCTCCTCACCGACGGTGACGCGCGTGGCGTAGGTCTTCTCGTCACCCAGGGCCTTCAGCCTGTCGCCGGGCTTGGATTCCCAGAGAGTCTTGTAACGGTCCTTCCCGTCGACGGTCTGGTGGAGCTCGAACCACACCCGCTGGACCTCGACGTAGCTCACGTTCACCGGCTGATAGTCAATTATCCGAACGGTGACCTGGACCTCCTCCGGGATGTTGATGGGCCACCAGGGTATGGTCGCGGAGTAGGTCTCGACAACGACCTTGGCCCGGTTGTTCTCGGGCACGGTGTAGAGCTCGATGGTGTGGTTGCGGTACTTCGAGCTTCCCTTGATGAATCCAATGGTCTCCTGGAAGCTCCCGAGGCCTGTAATGAAAACGCGGTTGTCCGAGAGCTTCTTGTTGATGTCGCCGGTCCCCTGAAAAAGGCCACCGGTCCCGGACAGGTCAGCTGTGTAGGAGACACCATATTCGTACACATCGGCGTGCAGGGTGACCGGGATGGGCCCGAGCTTCGTCTGGACGTCGATGATGCCCCACGGAAAGGCCATGGAGACCATCAGGAGGACGGCCCCGAGGATGAGCGGGACCATGGGGATAACCGGTGCGCCCTTCCTTGGCCGTGGCTTCGGCCGCGGGGACCGCTTGACCTTCTTCGGGGCCATGGCTTGGGAATGCCCGGAGGTCGTTGAAATATTTTGTGATACAGGCGGGTCGGGGCCCGCGTTGGGCCCATTCCGTCGGATTAGCCAAGGCCACAACAACCTTTAAATTCGGCACCCCGTTTCCCTTTTCCAAGGGACAGCATGTTCTCTCCAATCGTGACCCTTGTGGGCGCCATCCTCGCGATGGTGGCCGTCTCCTTGCTGCCTAGCAAGAAAGCGGCGAAGGAGGGACATGACGGGAGATACTCATCTTGGGGCCGGGGCGCTCTGTATTTCCTTGTCATCGTGCTTCTTGCCATAGTCGTCTATGTACTGGTCGATATGTCTAGCGGTAGCAAGCTGTTGACGTTCGCAGCAGGGAACGTCGTACTCTTCCTGATCATGGGCTTCGGCCTGATCGCTAAAGACATGTCGATCATGGGACAGATGAAGAAGGCCCGGGAAAGCACGGCCATGGAGGAGGTGCACGAGGTCGAGGAGGTCGAGGGCCCAGGCACCGCGCCTTTGGCGAAGGTCCCGGGACCGGCGACCGTGACAAAGCCCAAGAAAGTGAAGAAGGCCGCGGTGAAAAAGGTCGCCCCAGCAAAGCCCGCCGAGGCCCCCAAGCCGGCGGTGGTCGAGTCGGCGGAGCTCATCGAACCGTCGGCCGGCCCCAAGGTCTGCCCGTCCTGCGACACGCCCATCGAGCACTCGCACGACGGCAACTGCCCGGTGTGCGGCGCGCCCATCCCGAAATAGGGCCCTTCGGAGGATTAAACGGGCCTATGGCAAAATTATTATAATTAATATATTTGAATGCTGATTAACTCATATATATGATGGGCCAGATGGCCCCGTCCAAAGCCACGGTGTTGATGGATGAGCTTCACAAGTTCCATGAAGGGCCTGGACAACTGGATCGACCGCAAGCTGGACAAGCTGCCGGAGCCGAAGAAGAAGAGGACCCCCGGGGCCCGGCGGCGCGGCGCGGGGTCCCGCTGGCAAAGAGCCCAGACCACCATCAAGTCATTGGACGACATGGGAGACCGCGTGGCCGGCAGGATGGCCTCGCGGGTGAAGGGCCGGGGCGGGCTCGAGGGGTTCTATGACAAGATGCTGAACCGGCCCGTCATGGTCATCGCCATCGTGGTCCTGATAACTGGCATCTCGGCCATTCCGGCCCAGGCCATACTTACGAACATGCGGGGCGATTTGGAAATCTACCTACCAGTGGGCCATTCGGCGACGCTGACCCTGGCCGAGGTCAACAAGGACTGGACCACGGACGTGGTCATCATATACGTCGAGGCGAACCCTGGCTATAATATCACCAGCGTCGACGTGCTAAGGGAGATGTCCGCCGTCGAAGGAGATGTCCTCAATCAGAACAATAGCGATTGGAGGCTCCGTGGGGCCGACTGGTCGCGAGGGGATGATGGTAAGATAGACAACATAACGGCGGTCCTGAGCATATCCTCGATGATCAAAACATTCAATGAATCGGCATCTAACTTCTACAAGGCCCTCAACAAGGAGTTCCCGATACTAATAGGGGCCCGGAGCCTTCCGGGCAATTACAGCATCCCTCAGCAGAGCACGGTGGACAAGATCCTGGGCCTGATACCCAAAGAGGACCTGAAGAGCCTGGTCGCGGACAAGGATGGGGACGGTATCTATGACCGTGCGGCCATCATGCTCATGGTCCGGCGGGGCAGCAACCCGGATAAAATCGTCAAGGAGGTGGATGCGCTCATCAAGTCCAGGGCCCAGGCCTCGGGCCACGGCCATCCACTCACGATAATGACGAACACGGGCCCGTACACCGTCATACAGAAGATGCAGGGCCGGACCATCTTCGAGTTCATCAAGGTCCTTCCGTTCCTCATCACGTTCCTGATGATCGTGCTGTACTTCTTCCACAGGAACTGGAGGGTGTGGTTCATAACGCTCGTCCCGGTGTGCCTGGCCCTTGCCATGACGCTGGGGATAACCGGCCTGGTCTCGGAGATCTGGCCAACGACCTTCATCATCAGCCCGCAACTGTCCCTGGTCATCCCGGTCCTGCTGGCCCTGGGCATAGCCTATGGCCTCTATGTCGCGAACAGGTACGTAGAAGAGACCAAGGGAAGCCCCAAGGACAAGATGATCGTCACCGTCAAGGCCATGAACAACGCCCTGTTCCTGTCGGCCATCACGGAGTTCATAGGCTTCGCGTCCCTGATGGTCGGGACACTGCCGCCCATCTTCACCATGGGCTTCTCGCTCTCCCTGGGAATACTTCTCACCTATGCGCTTACGATGCTCGTCACCCCGCCGCTCATCATGATGATGGGCTACGAGAAACGGGTCGAGTTCTCGGCCTGGGGGACCTTCGCGTCCTGGCCGTCATCGAACCGGAAGAAGATCCTCGCCGTGGCCCTGGTGCTGACGGCTATATCGGCCATTTTCATGACCCCGCTCATAAAGTTCGACGCGGACTATCTGGCAATGATGCCCGCAGACGACATCTCCGTCGTGAAGATGAACGAGTACTCCAAGGTCATGAACGGCGGCATGATCGGGATGGTCGTGATACGCGCGAATGTGGAAAAGTACGACACACTCTACATCACGGACCTGGTGGAGAACGACATGAACCAGGTCAAATATACCAATTGCATGAGCATCGTCGACGTGATGAAGATCATAAGGACGCCGGATGCTGTGACGATACCTATACTCGGCGGGTACATTGTCCCTGTACCCGCCAATGTCAGCTATTGGGACCTGATCCAGCTTCAGGACCATTGGCTCCCGCTTCCCCACAATAGCACGAGAGAGGTCTACATCCGGCTGTTCTATAACTCCCTTGGCCCCGAGATGGAGTTCATGTTCGTTAACCACCAGAAGAGCAGGAGCCTCCTGTACGTCTTCATGCCCTACCTCAACGTCGAGGAGGCCAAGGTTGCAGTGGGGAGCGTTGACAACATCATCGACGAGAAAGGGCATCCGGTGGGTGGCTCCATGGCGCATCTTACGGGCGTGGGCCCTATAATAATAGCCATCAACGACCTCATCATCACGGGGGCCCTCCAGACGCTGGCCCTGTCCGTGTTCCTGTGCTGGGCCCTGGTGTCGGCCTGGTTCCGTAGCTGGAAGCTGGGCCTGATGACCATCCTGCCGTGCGTCATCGTCATTTCCTACGAGCCCATAACGCTGGTGTTGATGAAGATTCCACTATCCATTGTAACCGTCATGATCGGGTCCATCGCCATAGGGACGGGCGTGGACTTCTCCATCCAGATAACTCAGCGCATGAACCTCATGGGCATGGGCATCAAGCAGGTTCTGAGCACCGTGGAGCACATGGGGGTCTCGTTCGTCGAGGCCACGACCACCATGGTCATTGGCTTCGCCGCCGTGCTCGTGGCCCCGTGGCCAACGTATACGGGAGCGGGGCCCTACGGACTTCCGTTCACAGTCGGTGTCGGAATAGACAGCATAAGGCAGTTCATAATCATGATCATGCTGCTACTCATCTTCAATGCCATATGCGCGCTGCTGGTGCTACCGGCGATATACACCATAGTCATAAGGTTCCGCGAGAGCGAGGAGAAGCGCAGGCAGGAAGCAGCCAAGCAGGTGCGGAGGGTGGATATCGAGAAGGAGCTGCCGGCGGAGCTCAAGGCCGAGATGGAGGAGATCTCCGCCTCCCGGACGGATGAAAGGCCTAGGACCAGGTCGGACAAGGTAAGGAAACGGCTCGAGGACGACGAGGACATCCCGAAGATATATTGACGGGGGCCTCGCTCAGGCCTTGGGCCGCCTGGACCTTTGGATCACTTTTTTATAGGCGTCCTCGGTGAGCTTGGTGACCCGGGCCCATGTGAACCTCTCCTCCACCTTCATTCGGCCGTTGGCCCCGAAGCGCTTTCGGAGGTCGTCATTGTCGAGCAGTGCCCGTATCTTCTCGGCGATGTCGTGCGGGTCCAGGGGCTCGGCCAGCAGGCCGTCCACACCGTCGATAACGACCTCCCTCATGCCGGGCATGTCGGAGGTGATTATGGGCTTCCCGCTGGCCAGGGCCTCCAGCATCACGAGCCCGAAGGCCTCCAGCCGTGTAATCGACGGTAGGACGAGTACGTCACAGGCCGCGTAGTATTGCGGGAGCTCCTCGTCGCTGGCCTTGCCGGCGAAAATGATGTTCTTGGCGTTGGGGGACGAGGCTGCCTGGCGCTTCAGTGATGCCTCCATGGGCCCTGCGCCGACGATGAGATACTTGGCATCCTTGTGGATGGCGGCGGCATCTATCAGATGGTTCACACCCTTGTGAAAGGTCAGCCGTCCGACGAAAAGGACGACCTTGGAGCTTCCCAGGCCGTGCTTCTCGCGGATAGCGTCCCCCCTGACGCCGGGGTTGAAGCGCTCGGTGTCGACGCCCGGAGGGATGACCTTCGCGTTGGTGTTCCAGATGGCCCTGGACGTGGCCGCGTAGGTCTCGGTCTCGGCCAGGACGAGGTCCATGCGGCGAAAGGTGTAGTTACCGTAGATGTGGCGGTAGAGCCCGGTGATCATGCCGCCACCCCGGATGGGGATCTCGGGATCGCAATGGTAGGTCATCACCGTCGGGAAATGGGCCTTGTTCTTGGCCTTGGCCACATAATATGAGGACAGCGGGGGAGGCGCGTGCGTGTGAACTAGGTCCCATCTGTCCTTCAGGAGGTCCTGCTTCAGGTCCGGGGTCACCGGCGTCAGGAAGAGGTTCATCAGCTGCTTTGAACGGACGATCCTCAGGCCCTCGAAGTCCTCGGCCTCGGGCAGGGACTTGTCGTAGCGCGAGGTGAAGACCGTGACCTCGTGGCCCAGCTTGAGCAGGTTTCTCGAGATGTTGTATACGTTCGATTCCACCCCGCCGATATGGGGATGGAAGTAGGGCGTCACCTGGGCGATCCTCATTCTCGTCGGTCAAGAGTTATATTCTCGGACCTAATAAATCTATTTCGGGCACAAATTTGATTATCGCGCGTTCGCTTCCGTCCCACATGGACGCCAAGGGCCGCGCCGTGGCCGCCACATTGCTCTCGAGCCTCTTCTGGGGCTCGTCGTTCCCGGTCATCGAATACGGCGTCCGGTCGGCGGACCCGAGGCTGTTCCTGTTCCTGAGGTTCCTGTTCGCCATGCCCATGGCCTTCGCCGTGATGGCCTTGCTGAAGTTCCGGCTAGGCCGCGTGTTGGGCTCGTTCCACGTATGGTTGCTAGGTTCTCTCAATGCCGTGGCGTTCATGACGCAGTACATGGCCCAGGCTTGGACGACCGCCACGAACACGGCCCTGCTGGTAAACCTTTACCTCGTCTTCGTTGGCCTAGGTTCGGTGATGTTTCTCAAGGAGAAGTTTACTTGGAAGCTGGGCGTGGCGGGTTGCATCGGTTTTTTCGGGGTGTTCCTCATCGAGACGAACGCGGGCTCGATCGGGTTCTCATCGCATTCCCTGATTGGGGACCTGCTGGCTCTTTTTTCCGGCACCGTCTGGGGCGCGTACATAATCATTTCTAAGATTCTATTGTCTAGAAAGAAGAAAAAGGAACAGTTAAGCCCCGAGGAGCTCACTTGCGGGGTCTGTATCACGACCTTTATCCCTTTATTGTTCCTGCTTCCGTTCCTGCGATTCGATACCGTGATGGGGCAGCCAAAGATTGTTCTGCTCGCGGTTTATCTCGCGGTATTTTCGACCGTTCTGGCATATCTGCTCTGGTATAAGGGACTGAAGGAACTTTCTGCGATTATGACCTCGGTCCTGCTTATGATGGAGATTGCCTTTGCAGCAATAATTTCCTATCTGTGGTTGGGTGAAAGGTTCACTCTCTGGACTGGAATTGGTGGTATCTTCATCTGCGCAGCGGCTGCGTTGTCAGCTATGAACGATTGACGGTCCAAGTATTGACGATAAATTTGATTTCTCATGTATCTGCATTTCCTATGAAGCGATTTCTTGAAGCTGAATTTGTTATTTATAAGAGGGCCCCCCCTCCATTTCTTATGTAATAGCTTTATTTATACCTTTAAATTTCTTATTAAATAATAAAAATATTCATAGCCCATTACTTATAAATCTGATAGTTTATATTAATTGTTGAAAAAGCCTAAATATCAATTGGTGGACTTGAGTCCCAGTTCATTGATTCTATTTTGGATTTTATTGGTATTGGACCGTTTTGTAAGTACTTCATATGAAACAGTTCTATCATCGCTCAAGGCCGAAAGGACCAGACTGTTACTATAAAGCCAGTTCTCAAAGACATTGATATTGGATAAATGTTCCATATTCTCCTCTTTTTTGAAAATTATCTTCAAACGATCGATATAATCTAATTTTTCAATGGATTCGATAATACCCGACTTCAATGAATCAAGATTAATCTTTTCTTTGGCCGATATCATGCAATGGTCCAATATTGGGATATTGTGTTCTTTAATCTTGGCAAGAATCTGAGTTATCCTTTTTTCAAGGGTCACGACATCTTTCACCAGATCCATTTTATTGAACACAAGAACGATGGATGGAATAGAATCCTCATACTGCAGGAAACTGAAGCTTGTCACTATCTTTTCCACGCATTCCATTTCGTTCTCCGATATATCGACGACCAAGAGGATGAGGTCCGAAAGATAAATCTCCTCCAGGGTCGAGTTGAAGGCTCCGATCAACCAGGGCGGAAGGTCATGGATGAACCCCACCGTGTCCGAGAACAAGAATACGCCCCCGGTCTTGCCATCGCCCTTTCTTGTTATGGTGAACAGCGTCGAGAAGAACCGGTCCTCAACGATGACGTCCTCGTTAGTTAGGGCGTTCAGCAGCTGCGATTTCCCGACATTCGTGTAGCCCGCTATCGAGATTAGGAAGAATCCCTCGCCTCGACGATGCTTCCTTCGCTCTTCTCGGTCCTTCTTCACAGTCCTGAGCTGTCCCTTGATACGTTTCATCCTCTTTGTTATCATGTCAAAGTATGTATTGACCGGGTACTCGCCGCCGGCCATGTACCCTGGATGCTCGCCTTTCTTCGACATGTGTATCAGTTCCTTGACGAAAGGGGCCTCGTACTCCAGCTTCGCGAGCTCGACCTGGAGCCGGGCCTCCTCGCTACGGGCCCTGTTCAAGAATATCTCGAGGATCAACCGCGTTCGGTCGAAAACCGTGAGCCCTAGGCCGTTCTGGATATGGAATATCTGCGAGGGCTTCAACGGTGCGTTGAAGGCCGCGACCTTCACGTTCTTGCCGTCGGGGGTCGAAAGGAATTCTTTTATCTCGTCGATCTTGCCGGAACCTATGAAGAACTTCGGGTCCGGGGCATTCCGCCTCTGAATGAATATTTTTCTCACCGAATAGTTCATCGACCGAGCAAGCTCCTCTATCTCCTTGGTATTTGGCCCGAGGGATACGATGACCGCATCGACCTTCTCGAGGATGGGATTCTCTTGATGTGGCATTGACGACGCTCCCGTTGAGGTCGATATCTCCGGGGAAGATAAAAATTCTTGTACAGTCTAAAAATCCGTCATTCACCGGTAAAATTGAATCTTCACGGGCCCGCGTCCAATCGTCGCACGCCGATTTCCGACGGAAAAATTTGTAATGGACCGACCGCTCATTGCATGAAAAGAGTTCTCTCGACGGTGAATATCGTTTTGTCTATCTGGAATTAGCATTTAACTACTGCAGAATCAGAAAAAAAATAACATTACGTTGGAACATGGGCCGAAAATGTGGCGACCTATGACACTTTCAAACATGAAATTATTTATAACATGTTATCGATGATGCGGTAAATTATTAATCCAAATTTAATATATAAAAAAGAACATAATATTATGCTGTGTTGCATAAGTTATTCTGATTTTCGGACGATTATATAAACCGTCTTGCCAAGATATTGGACGGGGCAGTCTATTTTGGCCCCATTGCCGAACTTGGTCACTTTTTTCTCAAATAT
>Ga0315286_10001323_pt1 | contig 22396 bp, 17 predicted proteins | sample YL17G10_0_MG_FD_205038 | JGI IMG/M metagenome (GOLD analysis project Ga0315286, IMG submission 205038) | Sediment microbial communities from Yellowstone Lake, YNP, Wyoming, USA - YL17G10_0 | ecosystem: Environmental > Aquatic > Freshwater > Lake > Sediment | place: USA: Wyoming | collected...
TCGACGACCTTGGAGTACTTGCCCTTGACCAGTATCTCGAGACCGATCTTGTAGCCTACAGGGTTGAGCTCCACGCCGCCCAGGACCTCCTTCTTTAGAGCGAAGAAGCCAGACATCGGGTCCTTGACCTTGGTGAGCCCTCTCGCGATAGAAGTAGCGCCTTTGGAGATGACCCTACGATAGAAGGGCCAGTTCTCGACGCTGCCACCTTCGACGTATCGGCTGCCCACCACGATCTCCGCCTCTCCAGATTGTATCTTCTTGACCATATCCGGTATCTTCTCCGGCGGATGGCTAAGGTCAGCGTCCATTACGACGAAGATGGAACCAGACGCGGCCCTGAACCCTTCAATGACGGCGGAGGACAGGCCCATCTTGCCAGTCCTGTGGATGACCTTCATTCTGTGGGTTTTGGCCAACTCCTCGGCGCGGTTCCCGGTCCCATCTGGGCTGTTGTCATCAACGATGACGATCTCGGGGTCGATGCCAGCGCCTGAGCAGGCATCGGTGACTCTCCGGACGAGGTCATCGAGATTGTCCTTCTCGTTGTATGTCGGGACCACTACGGAGATCGTGCTGGCTCACCTCTTGTCTTGCCTCGCCTCTTGTAGATGAACGATGCAATGAGGCTGGCCGTGATCACGATGACTACTATCCCAAGGGATATCCATGGGGCGACCTCGTCCTTGAGGTTTCCGTAGCTCAGCCAGAAGATGATCGTGTATGCCGAGAACTTCGCCAGCGCGCTCACGAAGAGATAGATGGCGGACTTCTTCACGTTCCAGTTGCACACCGCTATGAATGCTCCCGTATACGGGACCAGCGGGGCGAACCTGTTGAGGATCAACAGTCTCTCGTCCTTCAGTATAAGGAAGTCGGTGTACTTCCTCATGCCCTTCTGGATCCAGCTTGGGAGCCTTGCTACCTTCACCAGCGAATACAGCGTGAAGTTGCCGGCGAGGCTGGCGATGGTGGCCACCATGACGAGGCTGAACCCCCACATGAAGGAATCAGGGTGCGCGCCGAAGATGAACACCATCCAAACCTCGGGCAATGTTGGAAATGCGGTGCCATCGACCCAGATGATCACCATCATGGCAAGGAGCATTCCCACGTCGCCCAGGTCGGAGAACATGTCAATTATGTCTCTTCCAACCGTCATCAGGTCGAACGTGCTGCTCCCCCTCCCGACGACAGCGACTCGTAGAGCTCCTTCAACATCAATGCCGTCTTCCTGATATCGTGCTCGCTCGCCAGCTGACCAGCTCCAACGACCAGCTTTCTGTGGAGACCGTCATCGTCGATTAGGGTGCTGAGCTTCTTGGAGAAGTCCTCGTCATCCTTGGCCTTCAGGCAGTGCTCGCCGTCACGGACCCACTCCTCGTAGACCGGGATGTCCCTGATCAGCAGCGGGCAGCCGCAGCTAGCAGCCTCGAGCATGGCGTTCCCGTAGCTCTCTGCTCTAGTCGGGAACACGAACACGTCCGCGGCCGAGTACACTCCGACTATTTCCTCGAATGGCACATGGCCCGGGAACATCACATTTCCCGGCGAAGTCTGGTCAAGGGCGTCCTTGAGCAGAGCCTCGGAGGCCCCCACCCAGACGAACTTCACGTCCTTCCTGTTCTTGAACTTCGATGACATGTTCACGAAGGTGTCGACACCCTTCCTCGGGATGCGGAGGCCGACGCTGAGCACCAGCTTGTCTGATTCTGAGAGGCCCCAGCGTTCCCTGAACTTCACGCGGAGCGTTTCGTTCCTCTTGAACACTTCCCTGCTGATCCCGTTGGGAATGACCCTGAACGGACCGCGCACGCCGTCCCTAGCCAGGGATTTCGCGACGTACGGCGTCGCCCCAACCACGACGTCGCCCAGGTTGTAGAACTTCACCGAGTAGGAGCGGACGAAAGGATAGATCCATGAGCCACCCTTGAAGCCGCCCTTCACGAGTTCTGGGAGATGCCGTCCATGGACGACGAGAGGCTTGCCCTTCTTCCTACGCCGCAGCGCCCACAGGAACGATTCCGGCAAAGGGCTGTGGACATGCAGGACATCGTACTCACCCTTCGGCTGGTTGAGCAGCACGCGAACGCCCACATTCTCCAGCTCTCGCGCGACCATTGGCACATTGGTCCCCATGCCGCCAGGGTTCTTGAACGGGATGATGGCCCGGTACCTCTCGAGTTCCGTCAACATGCAAACCGAGACCATACAATCACGCGCCACAATGCCCGAATCCAGGCCTTGTTGAATGCCATCAAACGCTGGCGCGACCATGCGAATCCGCGCATATATATGTAACCTAGATGAAGGCTAAGCTCCGGTCTGCCAGAAGGTCACGAAAATACACCAGACATGGACTAGCAGAGGTGCCGATGCGCTCGGCATCGTCCTGCTGAAGGTCTTCTAGAAGGGCTGCCTCTCCCAGACCGTCTTGCCGTCCTTTAGGACGACGGAGCAGAGGTTCGTCCCGAACTGATAGGGCAGGTGCCCGTGTGAGGGCACGTCCAGGACGATCAGGTCAGCGTGCTTCCCGCGTTCAATCGAGCCGACCTTCTTCTCCAGGCCGAGGGCGGCTGCTGCATTCATAGTTCCCGCGGTGATAGCCTCGGCCGCGGTCATGCGCATCTTGTGACATGCGAGGCTTATCGTGAACTGCATGGACACGTTCCAGCAGTTCGGGTTCAGGTCGCTTCCGAGGGCGATCGGCACCCCTAGATCTATCAGTCGACGTCCATCTGCGTACTCCTTGGACATCGATGAGTACGGGGTTCCAGGAAGCAGGACGCCGACCACGTCCTTCCTAGCCATCGCCATTATCCCGTCATCGGTCGGCTTCGCAAGATGGTCTGCGGACAAAGCTCCCACCTCAGCTGCGAGCTCGGCCCCTCCGGATGAATGAATCTCGTCTGCGTGGACCTTGAGCTTCATTCCAAACGTCTTCGCAGCCATGAGCACCTTTCTAGATTGTTCGACGTCGAAGACCCCCTTCTCGCAGAACACATCGCAGAACTCGGCCAACCTGTGCTTGGCCACCTCAGGGATGACCTCGTTCACCATGAAATCGACATACTGATCGGGGTCTTCTTTGAACTCGGGAGGAACCGCATGAGCGCCGAGATAGGTCGGGATCAGGGTCACAGGGTAATCGTCCCCGAGCTTCCTGATAGTCTCAAGCATCCTCAGCTCGACCTTCTTGTCCAAGCCGTATCCGGACTTTGCCTCGACCGTGGTGGACCCGTGAGAGATCATGGATTCCAGCCGGCGCGCGGATTCGTGGAAGAGATCCTCTGGCGAGGCGGCTCGCGTGTCTTTCACAGTCCTCAGTATGCCCCCTCCCTCCTGAAGTATCTCGAGGTAGCTCTTTCCCTTGGCCTTCAACTCGATCTCGAACTCCCTGGAGCCCGCGTAGACGAGGTGCGTGTGCGGGTCGACAAAACCAGGCATGACGACCTTGCCCGAGGCGTCGACCGTCTCGATGCCCGTAGCTTCGTGTTCCTTCAGGATCGATTCCGTCCTCCCAACATCCAAGATCACCCCGCCCGAGATGGCCACAGCGCCGTCCCTGATGATCGCGAGGTCGGACATCTCGGTCTTGGCGCGCGCTCGCCTGGGCCCCTTCAGCGTGACAAGCTCTGAAGCGTGAAGTATCAGAAGGTCGTCTGTCATGATAGCTCGACGCTGTAATCCGCCTTCGGGCTTATAGGTTCTGTCAGAACTCGGGTGGTGGATATGACGACTAGGAGGCCTCCTCTATTCCTGCAGCTACATGTAGTCCGCCAAATCAAATAGAAAAACAATCGTGAAGTTGAAGATGCTGTTCAAGGGAGTCGTCTTCCGCCTAGATTCCGACTTCCCGCCCGAAGCGATGTTCCTGCTCGAGGATTTCAGGCTAGCCGTCAACAGTGCTATACGCGCAGGCCTTCAAGCCCGGGTGACCTCGAGAAACGCCCTTACGAAGCAGGTCTACAAGAGCTTCCGGGAAGAACATCCGAGAATGTATGCTCAGCATCTCGTTTCCTCGTTCGAGGTGGCCGCGGGGATTCTCAGGAACCATCGCAGGAGAGTCAACAGAGGGAATGCCACAAGCATTCCATATGTCAAGCGATTGATGATGAAGGCCGAAAACCAGGCTTACAAGCTCGACCGCGTGGCGGGCGTAGTCGATCTTCCAATCAGGGGAGGTTGCCACGTCAAGCTAGGCCTTGTCGTGAGCCAGTATCACCGGAAGTATCTCGACGACGATACCCTCACTCTCGGGTCGCTAACTCTTCTTCCCGACCGAGTCATCATCGCCTTCAGGAAGGAAGCGCCCAAAGCTTACACTCCCGAGTCGGCGCTCTCGATAGATACAAACGAGCGAAGCCTGGACGGAGTGTTTGTCATAGGCGACAACGCAGCGGCCGTGAAGGCGGACTACCGTGATGTATCCACCATTCAGCAGCGGCATCACGACAGGCGGAGAAGGCTGCAGAAGAAGAAATCCCATGATCGACGCACAGCTCGCTCCCTATGCAGGAGAGAGGGAAGTAGGGAGCATCGCCGCATCGATTACAGGCTACATCATGTGGCGAATGCGGTGCTCTCATTCGCCGAACGGGAGAGGTCGGCGGTAGTGCTCGAGGATCTGAAGAGGTTCAAGCTGATCAGCAGCAAGGGGATGAATCGACGCTTGAGCATGTGGCCCCGGAGGAAGCTCCACAGCATCATCGAGTACAAAGCTCAGTGGAGAGGAATCCCGGTCGTCAAAGTCGACCCAAGATACAGCAGCAGAAAGTGCCCGATATGTGGGAGGATACAAGATTCCCGAATGGGCACAGAGTTCGTATGCGAGTGCGGCTGGCACCTCGACAGGCACATAAATGCCAGCCTGAACCTGCTGCAAACAGCCATCTCGAACGGGATGGCAGGGGGTCTACGGTTCGACCCCGGCGCGTTCCAGCATGACGTGATGATGATCCTATACGAGCCAGCGATGGCCGCACGGTCGGAGCCGAATGGAACGAGTCAGACGGGCGTATTGGCCCGAGCAGGCCACACCACCCGGAAATTGACAGAACCGGGCTTATAACCGATTCGAGTCGTATCAATGGCCGCGCTTGCCAAGCAGCTCGTTAACGACGTACTGGAATGTGCCCTGCGGGTTCAACATGGACCTGAAGTGCCTGTAATCGGATGGCTCAAGCTCGCCGATCGTGTAAGCAACTATCCCGTAGGTCACGGCTCCTATGATTGCCAGTACGATCAGTGCCAGCCAATCGACAGTTGGAATCAAGAGCCAATCGATGGAGTAGACCACGCCTACCATGAATACTGCACTCACTAGATGCCTGAACGAACCTGAGTTGGGGACAATCTTAGCGGTCCTCCACGCCATGTACCTCAGGATGAAGAAGTAGTATATTGACGACACGAGGAGTGCAGAGGCGGCGCCAAAACCCTTGAGCCCCAGCATCTTGATCCCGAACAGGTGATCGGGCACAAGAACAAGCATTGTTCCGAGCTGGAGCAGTATCCCTCCGAGGCCCACATAGAACAACGTCCTATGCCTTCCAACTCCAGCTATGGCGGACCTCAGGGGGAGCACCAAGGCGACGATGGCGCTTCCTAACACGAGAACGTCCATCGTTCTCACGCTCTTGGCGAACTCGGGTGTCAGGAATACAGTGAGGATGTCAGAGCCGAACATGAGGTAGAAGGCGGCAGTGGGCACGACAATCAACGATACATATCTCTCAGCCTGATTCACAACATCCCAGCTCGCCGCGACGTCCTTCCTCGTGAAGTAGGTTGTAATGGATGGAAGTATGAGCGTCGCGACCGAAAGGGAGAACACGCCCACGAAGATAGCCATCTTCTGGACCCCAAAGTAGAGACCGACCTCTGTCTCGCCCCAGAAATAACCCACAAGGGCCTTGTCGAGATACAGGTCGAGTATGATGATCATGGACACGACGAAGACAGGGGCCAGGGAATTGATGTACTTCATCAGAATGGCGCGGTCAGGTCTCGATATCTTGACCTGGCTCATGAGAATGGCCACCAGAAGGGTTGCGGCTATGATGCCGGCTGCATACGATGCCGCGAGCAGCGCCGGACCCTCTGGGGAATCCCTGAAGGACGAGGCTGCCACATAGATTATGAACGAGACCCTGACCACCAGCTCGAGAAGAGTCGGTATCTGGGCCTTTGCCGCGGCTCCTTGCGCGTCGAACGTATGAGTTGCGATCTGGCTTATCCCCAGAAGTACATAGTAAACGAGGAATACTTGCAGTGAGTCCATCAAGAGGTAGCCCTCAGGCATGGCTCCCCCGAGAGTGCCGTTCCGCCAGAGCGCAATCATGGCGAACGCCACTGCGGCGAAGATCGCGATAAGGACTAGTTTGATGGCGGCATAGGCCCCGACGCACTTCGCTGGGTCCTCCCCGCTCCTTATGTGATTGATGTGGACCGAACCCACTCCGAAGTCTGAGAGGAAGCTCAGGATACCTACGGTGGCCATCGCGTATCCGAGCATGCCCAGAACGGACGGCCCCATGTCCTTCGCGATGAACACCAGGGCGGCCGTGCTCAGAATCGCGCCCACGACGCTGTTCACAACGGAGACCGCGGCCTTCGGGCTCATGAGCTTGTGGTTTCCGGAAGCTCCCCGAGAGCCCTCATCGGGCATAGTCCCTTATCATATAGCACGCAATATAAATCTGCTGGTCAGGACGAATCACAGCTGGGCTGCGACATCCTTCACGACGTCCAGACCTTTTGCGATGTTGTCTCTGGAATTCGCGTAGGAGATCCGCATGTGTCCCTCGCCGTGGGAGCCAAAAGCCGAACCCGGGGCGCATATGACACCCCTATCGAGTATCTTCAATGCGAACTCCTCCGAACTGATTCTCTGGGAGAATCTGGGGAAGACATAGAACGCGCCGTTCACGGGCGCTGTTGTGAAACTCGGGATCTCCGATAGCTTCTCCATAGCAATCGCCCGCCTCTTCCTGAACTCTTGGAGCACGGTCTCCTGGAACCTGTCGAGGATCTTCAGACCTTCGAGGACACCGTACTGCGTGGCCGTCGGGGGACATGCTAGTGTGTAGTACTGGACCTTGGAGAGCTGCTGCACGATCTCCTTGGAGGTAGCGACATATCCGATCCTCCATCCTGTTGCTGCCAGGGACTTGGAGAATGATTGAACGATTATTGTATCGTTGTGAAAACGTGCAAACGATAGATGCTCGCCTTCGTAGACGTAGTTGTCGTAGACCTCGTCTGAGAGGATGTACAACTTGTTGTCCTTTGCCAACTCGCTAAGCGCCTTCACTGTCTCTTTCGGGAAAACCGTCCCCAGCGGGTTCGATGGGCTGTTGACGATGATCGCCTTCGTGCGCGGCGTGATCAGCGACTTGATCTCTTCTATGTCCGGCAGATACCCGTTCAGCTGGAGGAGTGAATACTCGACCGGCTTCGCTCCAGCAAGCCGGACATCCGGACCGTATATGATGAACCCCGGGTTTGGAACCAAGGCTTCGTCGCCATCGCCTAGGATGGTCTCGCAGGCAATCCTCATGCCTTCGGTGGCTCCCGCAGTCACGATGATGTTCTCATATGATACGTCCCGCCGGTACTGCCTAAGGTATGCCGCGATGGCCTCTCTGAGCTCCATTATACCGGCGCTCGGACCGTACTTGTTGAATCCTTTGTGGAGCGCGTCGCAGAATGCCTTGATCATCTCATTTGGAGGTTGTATGTCCGGCTCTCCAAGGCCCAGGTTGATTGAACCGGGCGGTGCTGCTTCGAACAGCTTCCGAATCCCCGAAACTTTCAGAGAAGAGACGCGCTCTGGGAACATCAGTCTAGTTAACGTACATTTCCGTACATTAAGCGTTCGCCATTACCTTTGGACCAATCGAGCCGTGTTAGCACTACACATAGCTGCAGTAATGGATAGGAGAAGCAAACCTCGGTGATTTGAAGTGTCCACAAGTCTGTTGAATTACGCACTCCTGACGAGTATGTCGGTCCCTTCGACCTTGATCTCGAACACTCGCTCATCCTTTGTCTTCAGCTTGAAGAAGGCGATCTTCGGTCCCTGCACCGCCTTCCCCGACGTCACATCGAACTTTGAACCGTGCTTTGGGCAGGTGACGATGTTGTCCTTCAGAGAGCCCTCAGAGAGGGAACCTCCGGCGTGTGTGCACCTGTTGCCTATCGCATAGTGCTTGCCGCCGATATTAGCGATCAATACTTCGATCTCGTCGACCTTGACCATCTTCATCTTGCCAGCTGGCACCTCAGAAGTTTTGGCCACCTTTGTGAATTCCATTTCATCACATCCTCGAAACTCATTATCCTCGGGTTGAGAGAACCTATACACGGGGATAAGGGTTGCCACGTTCGGAAAAGGGTACGGGATCACAAGACCAGTCCATTGATACTGGTCGGCGGGAAGGTACCACCAGATGAGCACATCAACTCGGTAAACACGATACAAGATATTGGGCTCTCAGCAACTCCATTTCCAGAGCTGCCGCTCGAAAACTCGACGCACTCCAGCAACCGCAACCACTCACAAACGAATCATAATCGTGTTATATTGCCACAGCAATACACCTGAGAACATCGGGAGCGACGAGGACGCTTACGCTCGTAAGAACGGAACGAGCCTATTGGCACATGCCTCGTGTCGCCCAGAGGGGGCACTTCAAGGAAATCGAAGCAATCGATGAGAACCTGATCACCTGTTGATGGTGCATCACTTAACGAATGGCCGACCAGATAACTAAGAAGACATAATTCAATCTGCTAGAGCACGTCGATATCAACCAAAGGGGACAAATCACAATGGCTGAGCGCTCAGAAGAAAAGGCTGTGGAACGAAAGGGGATTGCCGTCTTCCTGTGCTCGTGCAGGAACGAGATTGGAAGACACGTGGACCTCGAGGCAATCGCAGATGGGATACGGAAAGACCCTCGAGTGGTCTCAGTCAGCATACACGAGGCTCTCTGCTCGCGGGAGGGCCAGAAGTTCCTCCAGGACCAGCTCAAAAGCATCAACTTCGAGCGCGCGGCAGTTGGTGCATGTTCGCCGAACATCCTAGGAGTCATAGTGAGCAGGTCGCTTGAGGACATGGGCATGAACAAGTACCTGTTCGAACAGGTCAACATACGCGAGCTCTGTGCCTGGGTGCACCACGACAAGAAGGCGGCCACGAAGAAGGCTTTGGGCCTGGTCAAAGGGGCCGTGGCAAGGGTGGAGAAACTCGTACCTCTCGAGGACATCGAGATTCCTATCAGGGACTCCGCCCTTGTCATCGGCGGTGGGGTAACCGGCATGCAGGCAGCGCTTGACATCGCCAGCGCAGGGTACAAGGTACATCTGGTTGAGAGGACCGGAGAGCTGGGAGGCAGGACCTACAAGCTGAGCATGACCTTCCCGACACACAACTGCGGGATCTGCTGCATCCAGTACTGCAAGGAATGTGTGTTCACGCCGAAGATCGAGGATGTGCTCCAGACCCGGAACATAGAGGTCATGCTCAACTCTGAAATCGAAGAGATGAGCGGAGGATTCGGAAACAGGCATGTGAAGATCAAGACTCCGTCAGGACTGAAGGAGATCGATGTCGGGACTGTCATCGTCGCGACTGGTTCAAAGATCTTCGACCCGAAACGCATACCCGAGCTGCGCTACGGGAACCCGAACGTCATCACGACAGTGGAACTGGAGCAGATCCTCGTGGCACAGCGCGAGAAAGGTGAGGGACTGGTAAGGCCATCCGACGGTAAAGTCCCCAAGACCGTCAACTTCATCCAGTGCGTGGGATCCAGAGACAAGACCAAGGGCAATCTCCACTGCTCGCTTGTCTGCTGCACATATGCCATAGGCCAAGCAAGGGAGCTCAAGAAGCTGAACCCGGATGCGAATGTGTACATCCACTATATCGATCTCAGAGGACCGTACAGAGGCTTCGAGGAGTTCTATCAGGCTGCCAAGGAGGAGGGCATCAACTTCGTCAGAGGACGAGTATCTGAGGTGGTTGAGGACAAGAACAAGTTGTTCGTCAGGGCTGCTGACACCGATTCAGACACCCTTCTGAATATCGATTCCGACCTCGTGGTGCTGTCCGTCGGCCAGGAACCCGCGGATGGCAGCGATAAGCTCGCCAAGATGCTGCACATCCAGACGGACATCGACAGATTCATGAAGGACATAAATCCGATGTTCCCGTCGGAGTTCAGAAGGGGGATCTATGTCGCTGGGACAGCGCAGGGTCCGAAGGGGATCAGGTATTCGATCGAAGACGCAAAGGCTGCCGCCGCGAACGCAATCGATCTCATGAAGAGGGGCAAGACGAAGTTCCCGAGAATCGTTGCATTCGTGGATGAGGAGAGATGCAGAGGCTGTGGAAGGTGCGAGAAAGCCTGTGAGTACGAGGCCATCCAGGTCACCGAAGACGCAAAACGTGGCATCCTCGTTTCGAAGATCGATGAGATCAGGTGTGAGGGCTGCGGTGCATGCGCCGTCGCTTGCTGCAACAAGGCAATCACTGTCAACAACTTCAGACCTGAGCAGGTCGAGGCGATGATTCGCGCCATCGCGGAGGAGGCGGATGTCAATGAGTGAGAAGTTCGAGCCTCGGATCATCGCGTTCGCTTGCACCTGGTGCGGTTATCCATCGGCCAGCTTGGCTGGTGTGAACAAGATCGAATATCCTCCGAATGTGACCGTTGTCAGGGTCATGTGCAGCGGAAGCGTCGAGCCCGCAGCGATAATGGACGCATTCGAACACGGCATTGACGGGGTCATGGTGATAGGATGCCTGATGGACAACTGCCACTACGTATCCGGGAACAAGATGGCGCAGGAACGGATCGACGCACTGAAGAAACTCTTCGACATCATGGGCCTGGATTCTAGAAGGCTCAGGACTGAGTGGATAAACGCCTCTGAGAGGGTGAGGTTCGCCAAGACCGTCAAGGAGTTCGTCGAGGAAGTGAGGGCTCTGGGACCGTCGCCCCTTCCGAAGGAGAGGATGGTCAAGGAGCTCCGGACCAAGGAGCAGACTGCAACAATGGTGAAACAGCTGATCGAGGACACCGGCGCTTTCGATTGTGTCGAATGCGGGAAGTGCACGACAGTCTGTCCGATTGCAAAGCTCGACACCAACTTCGCGCCCAGGACCGTAGTCATCAGGGCCATGGAGGGGATAGTCGACAACATAGCCAAGGACAAGGACATCTGGACTTGCACTACATGTGAACAGTGCAATTCGATGTGCCCGTACAAGGTGGACTATTCGGGATTCATCCGAGGAATGCGAGAGGAGGCCGTCCAGTTCGGTGCCGCGCCTCTCTGCTCACAAGGAGGGCTGATCCACTCCGTCCAGAGGATGATGGCAAGGGGAGATCAGAAGCAGGACAGGCTTGCTTGGGTGAGCAAGGACCTGAAGGTGGCAGAGAAAGGCGATGTGTTCTACTTCGTAGGCTGCCTGCCGCACTACGACGCGATCTTCTATGACAGAAAGGACCTCCGACTGCAGAGGATCTGCGAGAGCGCGGTCAGAATAATGAACAAAGCTGGGATAGTCCCGGTGGTGAGCAACGAAGAGAAATGCTGTGGTCACGACCTGAACTGGACCGGTGACGAGAAGAATTTCGAGAGACTCATGGAGCACAATATCGAGCTGATTCGAAAGTCAGGAGCGAAGAAGGTGGTCTTCACCTGTCCTGAATGCTACAGGACCTTCAAGAGCGACTACCAGGACTTGGCCGGCGACCTGGAGTTCGAGCTTGTTCATATGGCGGACTACGTCAAGCAGCTCGCGGATTCAGGAGCACTGAAGCTGGACGCGGTCAGGAAGCCCTCGTTCACATTCAGCTATCACGACTCATGCAGGCTCGGAAGGCACTCTGGCGTCTATGACTCGCCGAGGGAACTCGCCAAGGCTTTCTCTGGGGCGAAGTTCGTCGAGATGGAGAACACGAGAGACAAAGCAATATGCTGCGGCGTGAGCGCGTGGTCCAACTGCAACGCGAACGCGAAGAAGATCCAGGTGGACCGTGTGGTCGAGGCGAAGAGAGTAGGGGCACAGAGACTTCTCATGTTCTGCCCGAAGTGCCAGATACACATGATGTGTGCGATACAAGACAAGGTGCCCGTTGACCCATCCATGGTCGACGTGAAGTTGGAGGACTACACCGTGGCTCTCGCCAAATTGCTCGACCTCATGCCTGAAGAGTAATAGGTGGTCCTCGCTTTTCGACGCTGTTTGCCCATCTATTGGCGAGCGCTTAAGCTCGGAGCGAGCATTCACCTCGAACGACACAATGCCCGACTTGTGCTTCAGAGAGTACACATCCAACGACCTGAGCCGATGTGCGCAGCTTGCTGCCGAGGCATGGCCGGTCAAGGACCACATTTCGGGAGGATCTGAGAGATGGCGCATCATGGAAGCGTATGTCGAGATCGCGACCTCGTGGTCCAATTGGACGAATGTTGCGTGTCTCGATTCTGGAGAACTGGTCGGGCTAATGTTCGGGGAGATAAGGGGACGCCATGCCGAGGGATTTCCCACAAGGATAGTCTCCTCCGAGCTGAACGCGAGCGCCAAATTAGTCCTTGGCAGGTATGGTAGGATCGAAAGGCTCCCCACTGTTCTATGGAACTTCCTGATCACTGAGATGAAGCTGTTGGTGAACCGTCCTGACGCTGATGCCGAGATCATGCTCTTCCTTGTCGATTCGAAGTACAGGGGCAAAGGAATAGGCGGCGTCCTAATGGACAGGTTCATAATGGCTGCTAAGGAGGAAGGTTCCATCAGGATGTCGGTGTACGCGGACGATCAGACCAGCAATTGGCGCTTCTATGAGAACTACGGCTTCGAACGAGCTAGCATCTTCTACGACAACTGGTCATCCTACTTCAACGGGACTCGGTCGATGGGGATTCGGTTGGTGCTGGACCTTCTGGGGTCTTCCAAGGAAAAGGATAGAACCGTTGCTTGATTTCTTCTCATCTGGCACTGGACGAACAATGCCAGTAGAGCTCTGAGGTTTTCTCACTAAATGAGTTATACTCCTTGGGCAATGTGGTTCCTCCAGGCCGGTGACCTCTCTTGAGTGAAGTGATCATCCAGGTAGAGAATCTTTCCAAGCATTATCCACCAGATGTGAAGGCAGTCGATGACATCTCTTTCATGATCAAGCCTAGGCAGATATTCTCCATGCTAGGCCCGAATGGCGCTGGCAAGACAACGACCGTGGAGATCCTCGAAGGGCTCAGGAACCCGACATCGGGAACTGCTTCTATCTTCGGAGTCGATGTGACTCGCGACTACGCGAAGATCCGAAGCAGAGTGGGCGTCCTTCCTCAGAACTTCGAACCGTTCGATGAGCTCAAGCCGCCGGAGGCGATGGAGTATTGGGCGGGGCTTTTCGACCGGAGGATCTCCAAGAAGGAGGTGAACGACCTCCTTGAGAGCGTCGGCTTGACCGACAGGAAGAACCTGATATCCAAGAAGCTCTCTGGAGGAGAGAAGAGGAAGCTGGGGATTGCTTTGTCCATCATCAACAACCCTGAGCTACTCTTCCTCGATGAGCCCACGACGGGTCTCGATCCGAAGGCGCGCAGAGACCTATGGCGATTGGTGGAAGATATCAGGAAGAAGGGGACTACCGTGTTCCTTACTACTCACTACCTCGACGAGGCCGAGAAGCTCTCTGATGATGTGGCCATCATGCACAAGGGAAAGATAATCGCGCGAGGAGGCCCAGAGGAACTCATAGCGGAATACGGCAAGATGACGGTGGTCGTTCTGGTTGGGGTAGGCAAGGATGGTCTGAGGGAAATCTCTCGGAGAGGAATAACTGCCACCGAGGAAGAAGGGGACGTGATGGTCCCTGTGAGAGACCCTTCTGAGATGCGGACCGTCTTCGCCAAGCTTTCCGCGCTCGAGCTGAATGTCAAGGACATGTACACCAGGAGGCAGACGCTTGAGGACGTGTTCCTCGGTCTTGTCGGGGCAAAGATGGAAGAGGGGGTGCTGAAGGAATGAGCAGGATAATCGCCGACCTGAAAGGATTTGCGACGCAGTATCTTAGGTCCAAGGTAGGCGCATTCTTCGCCTTTGCATTCCCGATACTTCTGATACTGCTCTTCGGGGCGATCTTCACATCGTCAGAAGGGACGATGTTGACAATGCCAGTTCAGAATCTGGACGATGGCCCGTACTCAGTAGCGCTGCTGCAGTCGCTTAACAGCACGGGCGTTGTGAAAATCGAGATGATTTCCCCACATGAGGATCTGACGAAGTACATCAGCGACGAGTCGCTCTCGCTGGCACTTCTCATACCGCGCAATTTTAGCTTGGAAGTTGTGAGTGCGATGGCTCAGAACCACAGTCGATTGGTCAACGTGACACTATTCGGAGATGTCTCCGCATCGACATTCGGGACCGCACAAGCGGTACTTGGTGCGGCGACGACCGGCCTGAACTACATGCTGGAGCAGGCACAGCCTACCGTCTCGTTCGACACTAAGCCCGTGAAGGAGCGAATGTCATTCATGGACTTCTTCCTCCCTGGGGTGGTGGGCATCACGGTCATGACAACATCGCTCTACTCGATGTCCTCAATCTGCGCGTCGTACAGAGAACGAGGATACTTCAAGCTCTTGGCGACCACCAGCCTGAGGAAGCACGAATGGCTGATCTCGAAATTCATGTTCTACTCGGCCCTGCTGTATGTGTCACTATTCGCCACCTTCGCGGTGGGCAGAATCGCATTCGACATGAAATCCAACATGACACCGATGGCGCTTGTCCTCATCCCCGCCGGAGCTTTCTTGTTCGTGTCCCTAGGGATGCTCATTGGCGTGGCAGCGAAGGATCCTGAGTCGAGCGTGGCGCTTGCGAATGTGATTGGGTTCCCAATGATGTTCCTCTCTGGTGCATTCTTCCAATTGGAGGCGATGCCGAGTCTCATCAGAACGATAGCGGCCTTCATGCCTCTGACATACTTCAACAACGGTCTCAGAGACACGATGGTGTTCGGCAACACCGCGAGCGCACTGGCGAACCTTGGGATACTGATGGTGCTGGGTGCAGTCTTCTTCGTCCTCTCGAGCAGACTAATGTCATGGAAGGAACGCTGATATGAGCAGACTCCTCACTGAGACTGGGATAGTATCTCTCCGGCTCCAGTTCTAGAAATCACTCCAGTCGAGAGGATGCAAGAAAAGAACTTATCGGACCTCGTGAATCAGTCCTGACAAGGTCACTGATGATTGTAGGAGATTCTTCTGAGCCGCAGACCAACGGTTCCTCGCCAGGGATATCGGTTGCCCAGAGCAAGCTCGTCAGGCTTCTCTGGAATGCAGCTGGAACTTTCTTTCTCGTGCTAGGACTGGTTGGGATTCCCCTGCCCCTCCTGCCTACGACACCTTTCCTCTTGATCGCAGCAGCCTGTTATCTCAGGGGCTCAATACGGATGTACAACTGGATGGTGAAGAATAGGTACTTTGGCCCTTATCTGAGGGACTACCTGGAAGGAAAGGGTCTGGCAATCAGGACGAAGATCGTAGCCCTTTCAGTGCTCTGGGGCGTCATCGCGTTCTCAGCTGCGTTCGCCACCGAGAGTGTTATCGTTCGAGTCGGCTTGCTCATTGTGGCTGGCGGAGTGACAATCCATCTACTAACGCTCAAGACTAAACGGGGAATTTAGGACGCCCCATGAGAGCGCCGAATACCTAGCAGATGCTTGTGCGAACCCTCCGATTCTGACGACCAAGCGCGTTCCCTAGTCGCCGTTAGTATATGCGATGGCCCGGAATCTGCCCCAGCGGAATCGCTTCTTCCCAAAGGAATGTCTTCGGCAAGAAAAGACTGCGCAGTCATAGACCAAGTCTGTAGTAAATATTCTCTAAGATTACCTCAAAACCCAGTGAGGTGTAGAGAACCAAGGCCTTCCTGTTCTCAGCGTCGAGTCCCAGGTAGACCGTGTCAATCCCTCTTCCAGCAAGCCATGTGATGGAATCTGCAAGGAGCGCACGTCCTATGCCCTTTCCTCTCTCTGACTTCGTCACTCCGATGATCCACACCCAGCCGGCTTTAGAACCGTGCTCCTTGTTGTAGAGGACGCTCTCATCACTGAAGCACATCCCGACAGTCCGACCGTCTCGTATAGCGAATGTGATCATGCCAATATCCTCATACGCATCCCTGAGCCGGAGCCACCTCTTGTCCGATACGGGTGAGAAACCGAAGTGCTCAGAGAATGTTTCGTTGAAGGTCGCTACCAGAAGAGAAATGTCCTGCTCATTCGCGTCAATGAACATCTTCCTCTCAAAACGCACACCCGCTGGAATCCTGATGTCATTCGGAGGATTGCCTCCCTTGCGGACCATCCTGAAGAAGTGTCTTGCATCTTTGAAGCCATACTCTTCAAACAGCGTGTTCCTCCATCCCGTGAGCGTGGGACAGGAATACTCAGCACGCTCCAGGTGCCTTGACCGCAGATGAGCCAGCACCCGGTTCATGATCTCCTTCTCTATTCCACGTCCTCTGTGCTCGGGGACAACCTCAACTGTCACAAATCCTTCTGACAGGCCTGATTCGACTCTCTTCCTTTCAACGATACCCCGTCCGAACCCGACGACCTCGCCTTTCGCTTCGGCAACCCAGCTCCCGTTGATATCATAGTCCTCATCATCGAATATCTCGGCCCGAAGCTCTCCGATTGTGTAGTCTCGTTCTAGCGGAAGCCCTCGTCGAGACAGGTTCCACGCCCGGACAATCGGGCCAATGTCTGCTTCAGTCGGGTGCATGTACTTTATCTGGCCCATCGCGGAAGGTGAGCCGCCAACAGAGATATAGCATTTGCCTTCGTGCAGTCTACGACAGAATGCAGACTCTTGACAAGCTAGCCGACTGCTGGTGTCTACCGACGGCGTGCCTGGCAATTCCCTCATGATGAATCTCGCTCTGATTGCTTCGGAAAAGTCGCCCCCCATCTTCCCTGTTGTCTTTTCGCAGAGAACGAGCCCATGCATTTGCGAGGGCCCGGATTTCAACCCGGAATCTACCGATGATTGAAGCTGGGGGCAGTACCTACCGCCGAAGAATGAGTGCAATCATGGATTCCTATGGCGGGTCGAACTGATTCCAGGTATAGGTCTGCGTGACGTAAGTCTCGCTATCGAGCTCGGTCCCCCCTGAGTCGCACAGGTCAAGCCCCACACAGTATGGTCCGCTGAAGCCAGAGGTATATATCAGGTCGCCTTCGAAAAGAATCTGAACCGTTTGCAGACCCGGATCAAGATACGTGCGGTTGTCGGCCCACGATATCCAATGCCATGAACTATCATAGAGATCTGCGCAGTCAAAATTGTAGAAGCCTGCTAGTGAGACGGACACCGAGACGTCGATGACGAGATAGTCGAACATCCCGTCGCCATCGGCATCGAGACCATGGTCGCCGTGTGGCGGAACGAGCTCAGCAGATGGGGTCGAGAACTGATCCCAAGTGTATGCCTGCGTTGTGTGAGTGCAGCTCTCGAGGAGGTTGAACAACCCGTCGTACAACTCCAGATATGCATAGTATGGCCCGTCGAAGCTCGAGCTGTGTATCTTGTAGCCTCCGAAGAGTATCTCAACCGTTTGCAGACCCGAGTCAAGGTAAGTGTAGTTTCCACCCACCGTAATCCAGACCCAGGAATTGGAGGCAAGCCACGCGCTTATGTCGTAATAGCCCGCCTCTGACACATCGACCGAGACATCGACGACAAGGAAATCATACAGGCCATCGCTGTCGGTGTCGAAGCCGTGGTCGCTGTGCGGCAGAACGAACTCTGCTGGTGAAAGAATCTCGATGGCGGCGAGAGCAGCTGAGCTCGAACGGCCCGAACTATCAGTGACCACCAAGGATACATGGTGGACGCCATGGAGAGCATACGCATGCTCAACAATCGGCCCAGTCGAAGTCATGCCATCCCCCAGGTCCCATTGCCATTCGACCAGAGCGTTCTCAGAGTACAATGACGAGAGCCCATCGAACACCACTGTATCACCCAGCTCAGCCTGGGACGGACCTGATATGATCGCGACAGGTACTCCCTTAATTAGGTCCATCACGGATTTGGCAGAAGACAAAACGTATTCCGCCTGAGCTGAGGCTAGCTTCTTGCCATCCATGGCGTTCACCATTGAGACGAGAGCCATCATTTTGTGAAATGCGCCATTGTCATTTCCCGTGTTCAGCAGCTTCCTAGCTTCGAGGAGCTTCGAGGTCAATCCATTTTGAGTGCCTTTCGGGAGGTGCCAACTCTGGATCTGAAGAACGAGGTCACCTATCATCATCGAAGGATCTGCAAGAACGCCCGGATTGTAGACCACAATCTCAACGGTTGACTCGATGACTAGTCCGCCGGAATCCATGACCTCCACTGTCGGGGAGTAGCTTCCCGCAGCGGAGTACACATGTGTGGTGATCTTCTCGGTCGACCACCCTGTGTCAAAAGTGCCATCATCCTCCCAATCCCACCGTACCTGAAGGAGATCCGCCGAGTCCTCCGCATCCCACGATTGCGAAGCATCGAACGTGAAATCCGTGTCAACTGGGCCCTGCTCCGGGGACACAGAAAGAACAACGACTGGAGGCGTGTTCACGGGCGTTGCGCTCTCAACGAGTGGGTAGTAATCTTCGGCATAAGAGTTCCCAGCTATGACGTAGGGCATATCGACTATGCCATATGGTGGATAATCGTCTGGAGCGGTCCAGTCGTTCCACCAGTTGCCGCTACCCTCCGTGCTGTTCCACCAATTGCCGCTTCCGTCATCATTCGCTTGAACATGGGAGGGATTGTACATGTCAGTGGCACCATTGTTGCGAACCAAGGCGTTGTTCCAGAATCTGTTGGATTCGGAATCCGGCGACGCAATGATACCCCATAGCGCGTTGTCGGAGACGGCATTGCTGGCAATCTGGTTACATCTGCTTATGCCATAGGGGAGTGACGCCTCGACGAAGATCCCGTAGCCTCCATTCGAGAAAACCGTGTTGCCAACCACTGTGTTGCCGCTGGAAATGACAACTTCAATTCCGATGAAGTCATTGTGGGAACAGTCATTACCTTGCAGGGTGTTATTGTCTGACTGGCCGGTTAGGCGAATGCCTTCATCGCGGTTGAAGTTGCACGAGTTACTGATCAAGATGTTGTTGCAGCAATGGTCAAGCTCAAATCCTTTGCCAGTGTGATCGCAATTGTTGCCTATGAATGAGTTGTTGTCCGCGCCCGACAAGCAGATTCCTTGTCCATTCCATGAGCAGTTGTTGTGCGAGATGACATTGCCGTCAGAAACCCAAAGATAGATGCCATATCCGTTCCCGTTGCTGCAGTCGTTTTCCTCAATGGAGTTTTCTCTAGATTCTTCGGCGAGTGCGATTCCGTAGCTGTTTTGCGAGCATACGCTTGACCTTACAGTGACAGCTGACGAGGAGACGAGGTATATGCCACAGTCATTGTTGTAACTTGTGCATTCGTCGATTGTCACGTTCGTGCAGTTGAGAAGAAGGATTCCTGATTCTCCCGTGCCTTCTCCGCAATCATGGACATAACAGTCTCGAACAACAGCGTGTGCGTCAGTGTTTTCAATATCGATACAGGTGACGGAGTCGGAACCTTGAATGTCCCATCCTTCGATGACATAGGGGTCGAGCATCGTCCCGCTTCCCCAGACGACTCCAGAATCGTTAGTGAATCCGCCATTGCCATCTATGAGAATCGGATCATGGACAGAGAGATCTATGACCGCGGTCGCAGTCGCGGAAATTGTTGGCACGGCACCGCCGGAAGCATTTGGGCATGCGGTTGCGAAGCTAGTCGCCACTAATGCAATCAGAATAACAGTAGCTGACAATCTGCTCCACGAAGACATTACTTTCCTCCCCCGAACCCCGAACGAGTTCAACCAAAGGAACAGTCAGACTCTAGAAATACTTTCCCGTCAGTCCGTCCTTCCTCCCCTACGGGCCTTTCTCAAACACGTGTGCGGATTATGGTTTGAACATTGACCGCCTCTCCTCCCCCTATACTCTCTTCTCAGGCTGGAATTCCTACATAGTTGGAGCTGAAGATTTATTTCTAAGGAATGTTATCAATTCTATCACACAAGAGAAGACAGAGGTCTTAAAGCGGATAGAAGGAGGAGAAACGGCAATGGACTCTCTCTTGATTGTTGTTTCATATCACCACAAAAGCACCGAGAAGATCGCGAGCGTGTTTGCCAGGATCCTTGATGCACAGATAGAGACGCCCAAGCAGATACACCTTGAAAAACTTCAAGAGTATGATCTCATCGGTTTTGGCTCAGGCATCTACGATGCAAAGCACCATACAGATATTCTCGACCTTGCCGACAGACTGCCGCAAGTCAGCAACAAGAAGGCATTCATCTTCTCAACTAGTAGTCACATAGGTGAAGACCAAGTCGCCAAAGACCACTCTATGCTGAGGGGGAAACTGCAGTCGAAAGGGTACCTGATCGTTGATGAATTCAGTTGCAAGGGTTTCAACACCAATGGTTTCCTAAGGCATTTTGGAGGCATGAACAAGGATAGACCGAATGCTGAAGACCTGGAGCATGCGGAAGAGTTTGCCACGAACCTGAGGCAGAACACGAGCGCCACAAAACTAGATTAAAATGTGCGAGGGCCCGGATATTGACCCGGAATCTACCAGTAATTAAAGCTCCCACCTTTACCTACCAGTAGAAAATTGAACTATTAAAGGTAACACCCTTTGAACGGTATTGCACTTGCTCCGTTATGGGCTTTTCCGAGGCGAGGCTTGAACTCCATTCTTCTCTCTTAGGTTTGACGTCCTTTCTTCTGTGCCAACTGGCGAAATACGTGTCGCATGTTAGATTCATAGAACAATCGTGCAAGTATCCAATCGGCGCAGATATCAGGTGCAGGCTGACTGGCTGCATCCTCTTCGGTCCCGCCTTTCCTCAAAACCCTTCGTGCCTGGCCTGACAAAGTGCGGATGTATGACTGCAATTCTTCGACATGCTTCTTCTGCCCCAGAGGTCCATGGCCTGGTACGAACACTCGAGCCTTCATTCCCGCCAAACGATCGAGAATTGAAAGCAGACTCACAGGATCGCCATGTCCTAGATACGGATGACATCTCACGAACAACAAATCCCCGCAGAATAGGATACGGTCTTGCGGCAAGAACAACACGCAATCGCTCTCGCAATGTCCTTTGTCGAAGGCGATAAGCTGTGCGACGCGCTTGCTTCCGTGAAATGTCAGACGGTTATCAAAGGTCATCTCGGGTAGGCGAAGCTTGATTTCCGGGAGAGAAGCCAAGATACCCTGCCAATAGGGCAAGAAGAAGGCGCCGAACTCCCTCTCGATCTCGTCCTTGGATCTAGCGAGACGTTTCATTTCAGCAGCTCGGCTAGCCGCGTTATCCCAATCCCACTTGAGCTCAGTTCGCCCTTTGGTAGCTATCAGCTTCCGCGTCAGGGTCGTCCCCACCTCAACCGCCCCACGAAAGACCTGGCTGCCGCGAATATGGTCATTGTGATAGTGGCTGACAACCAAGTAACTGGGGGCGCGTTTTGTAAGGACCGTAGCAGCGGTGCGCAGCTCACGCGCCGCTCGAGGAGTCAGACCTGAGTCAAACACAAGAGTATGATCACCAAGGTCAACGATGCCTGCGTTGCAGACTCCCCAGCCCACATCAGTATGAATCGCAGCGTACACACCAGGGGCTAGCCGCTCGTATCGAAAATGCTTGGCGGATGGAACAAGAAGCTTCGAATTCATCATTTCCCCGCGCGCGTATCGCCTTTCCTCCCCTATGTGCTTTTCCGACTCTGCACACACCTGTTGAACGGAATACTTGCAGGATGTGGCAATCAACACCAATATCACGATGTCTGGGACCGCAAAGCGATGAACCGTCGGTGTAAGCAAGTTGGGCTTCTAGGGCTGGAAAACTTCTTCAGTCGGGAACACTTAGAGGGTTCCGTGCGACGGCCAAACAAATTCGAGAGAATTTCGCTCGCTCAAGTTCCATCACCCTGCTACGTCATTGACGAACAGGCAATTGAGGAGAACTGCCAAATCCTAGATGAAGTCCAAAGACGGACAGAGTGCAAGATTCTCCTGGCGCTGAAGGGCTTTTCTGTGTTCAGTATGTTTCCCATAATCAGAAAGTACTTGCATGGCACTTGCGCAAGCGGGTTATTCGAAGCGCGTCTCGCAAAGGAGAAGTTCGGAAAGGAACTTCATGTGTTCGCCCCAGCATATAGCGATCATGAGTTTGCGCAACTGCTGCAGATTTCCGACCACATTGTGTTCAATTCCCTCGGCCAATGGGAACGGCTGCGCCCGCT
>Ga0315286_10001324_pt1 | contig 22394 bp, 20 predicted proteins | sample YL17G10_0_MG_FD_205038 | JGI IMG/M metagenome (GOLD analysis project Ga0315286, IMG submission 205038) | Sediment microbial communities from Yellowstone Lake, YNP, Wyoming, USA - YL17G10_0 | ecosystem: Environmental > Aquatic > Freshwater > Lake > Sediment | place: USA: Wyoming | collected...
CAGCGTCCGCTGGATGACTTCGGACTGGCGTGCGACGTTATCGACGTCCTGGCCCGAGCTCGCGATCACGCGGGTCAGCTCGCGGCTCGCGAGCCGCAGGAACTCCTCCAGATCTGCCTTGCGCGCCGGGTCGCTCACGCCGCCGTCGAGTTCGGCCAGGACCATCTCGATCTCACCCAGGGGTGCGCCACGCAGGCGCTCCTGCAGGCCGACGACGGTCACGCCGAGCGGCGTCATCGCGTTGCCGATGTTGTGCAGGACGCCGCTCGCCACCTGCGCGGCGCCGGCCTCAAACGATTGATCGACGAGGCCGCGGCGCGCATCGGCCAGCTTGTCGACCATCCTGTCGAATTCGCGCGCCAGCACACCCAGCTCGTCGGGACGATCGACCGCCATGCGCTGCGTCAAGTCGTCTCCTTCACCGATGGCCACCGCGTGTTGGGTCATGCGGCTGACCGGGGCCAGCACGAGGCGGCGCAACGCGACGATCAGTACCAGCAGCACGATGGCGCCGGCTGCGAACAGAGACAGGAGCGCGTAGCCGATGGCGTCGCGACCCTGCGCGCTCACCGAGCGCGGCACGTCGATCCGCAGCGTGACAGCCGGCTGGCCGTAGATGTCGGCAAGATTGCGATAGACCTCGTTCGTCGTGTCGCGCTGCACGATGCGGGGCGAGCGCAGCGCTTCCGTCGCCGTCGCGGGCGGGACCGAGGCGCCCACCGTGCTGACCTGCAGGCGGACTTGCGCCTGCTCAGCGAGCCGCGCGGCGACGTCGGGTGTGATCAGGCGCCCCAGCATCACGGAGCCTCGATGTGGACCGTTGCCGGCGCCGTCGAGAATGGGTGCTGCAACGAGCATCGCGGGGCCGTGTTCGGTCACGATGATGCCCTTCGCCGGTTGGCCGTTCCTGATGGCGTCGCGAAACGGGTGCCCGGTGTCGAGACTCTCGGCGGTCAGCATCTTGAATTCGAGGTCGCCATGCGTGGCCGGATCGAATCCCTTGCGCCAGACGAAGCGAGCATCGGCGTCGAGGTACGCCACCAGCTCGAGCCCGGCGCTCTCGATCGTCGCCTTGTTCATGTTGTTGTCGATGAAGTCGGGCGCCTTGTCCGCCATGAATTCGTAGGTTTCGAGCCAGTTGCCCCAGTCGGCGCAGAATGTCTGCAGCTGGGTCAGCTCGCTGTCGATGGCCCGGGTGACACGCTCCATGTCCGTGCGCGCCAGGTCCGCCTCGAGAGCCTCGAAGCTCGGCAGGATGACTTCGCGCTGCACCGCATAGTCGGCCGCGCCGTAGGCAGCGAACAAACCGCAGAGCAGCAGGACGACCTTTGGGCTCAGATTCACAGGGTGCAGTTTCCAGATCAGACAACTACGTCAAGGCCGATCGTAGGGGGTGCCGTTGTCACGCGGGGCGACGCAGGTCACTGTCTGTGCTGGTCAGCGCGGACCACGGGCCGGAAAAACGTGACGCGGTTCGCCGATCCCGTGCCCGGGCCGTCGGCACCGGCCAGACTTGACGTTGCGCCTCCGGTCGTCGTAACTAGCTGAAGCTCAGCGGAATTCTGATACCGGGCAGGGGCAACAAATACGCATGGACAAATCCGTTGAGGACGAAGCGCTCGCTTTGCAGCGCCTGTATCACTGGGAATCCACCGCGCCCGATCGGGTTGTCTTGACGCAGCCAATGGGGGGAGGGGTTGTCAGGGACTTCGCGTGGCGCGAGGTGATGGACCAGTCGCGGCGCATGGCCACGCACCTCAAGAGCCGCGGCTTCGAGCCGGGCTCGCGCATCGCACTGCTGGCAAAGAATACGGCGCACTGGCTGATGGCCGATTTCGCCATCTGGCTGGCGGGTTACGTGTCGGTGCCGCTCTATCCCACGCTGGCCGCTGGCACCGTCCGCCAGATCCTCGAGCACAGCGCAGCGAAACTCCTGTTCGTCGGCAAGCTCGATGACTGGGAGACGATGAAACCCGGCGTGCCCGCAGGCTTGCCGTGCATCAGCCTGCCGTTGGCGCCGCCGAATGACTGCGTGACCTGGGACGCCATCGTGGCCGGCACGGCGCCGCTTGCGGGCAATTCCGTTCGTGATGGCGATGAACTTGCGACCATCATGTACACGTCCGGCACGACCGGCATGCCGAAGGGCGTGATGCACAGCTTTGCGACCTTCGCCTGGTCGATCGGCACGGTGCGCAAGCGCCTGCGGATCGAGGCCGACACGCGTGCGTTGAGTTACCTGCCGCTGGCGCACGTGGCCGAGCGCACGGCTCTCGAGCACGGGCTGCTCGCCAGCGGCATGCACGTGTTCTTCGCCGAGAGCCTCGAGACCTTTGCGGCCGACATGCAGCGGGCGCGGCCCAAGCTGTTTTTCTCGGTGCCGCGGCTGTGGGTCAAGTTTCAGCAGGGTGTGCTGGCGAAAATGCCCGCGCAGAGGCTCGACCGGTTGCTCAGCGTGCCGATCCTGCGCGTCATCGTGCGCAGGAAGGTCCTCACCGCGCTCGGGCTGGATCAGTACGAGGTCGCGGCGGGCGGCGCGGCGCCGATGCCGGCAGACCTGTTGCGCTGGTATTCGCGGCTCGGTCTCGACATCGTCGAGGTCTACGGCATGACGGAGAACTGCGGCGTCTCGCATTGCACGCTGCCCGGCGTGCTGCGTCCCGGCACGGTCGGCCTGCCCTACGAGGGGGTCCAGAGCCGCGTCAATCCTGAAAGCGGTGAGATCGAGGTGACGAGCCCGGGGGTGATGCTCGGCTATTACAAGGAGCCGGAGCTGACGCGGCAGGCGTTTACGGCCGACGGCTGGCTGCGAACGGGCGACAAGGGCGCGCTGGACGACGAGGGGAACCTGCGCATCGTCGGGCGCGTGAAGGACCTCTTCAAGACCAGCAAGGGCAAGTACGTCACGCCGGCGCCGATCGAGGACAAGCTGGTGACGCATACGGCTGTCGAAGCGTGCTGCGTGACGGGGGCGAACCTCGGTCAGCCGGTTGCGTTGCTGATGCTCAACGCGGAGGCTGTGCAGCGGGCTGCCGATCCGGTTGCGCGCGGCGAGTTGGAGTTGTCGTTGGAGCAGCACGTGCGGAGTATCAACGCGTCGCTCGATCCGCACGAGCAGCTCGATTGCCTGGTGGTGATCACGCAGGCCTGGACGGTGGAGAACGACCTCGTCACGCCGACATTGAAGGTCAAGCGCAACCGCATCGAGGCTGTCTATTCGCAGCACTACGAGCGGTGGATCGGCCAGCGCAAGGCCGTCGTCTGGCACTCCTGAAGGTACCGGTGGTCGGATCCGTCGGTTCTTGCGCTGCAATGGTACCGGTGGTCGGATCCGTCGGTTCTTGCACATGGCAGGTGCGGTGCGTGAGATCCGACGGAACCGACCACCGGTACCTCAGGAAGTTTCGCGCGCCACATCGGCGAGGAAGTCGCCGTCGAGCATCTTCTTGGCCTGCCCGAGCCACGCCGGGTAGAAACTCTTGAGGTCCGCAAGGATCCGGGCCAACGGGACATCGTCAAAGGGGCCACGGTCGGCGATGTACTCCATGTGGCGCTGGCCCGCCCGGTCGAAAGGGTGGTAGAGCGAGTCGTCGCGGCCGTTGAATTCCAGCGGCAGCAGGCCGAATCGCTCGCACAGCTCGACGTTGAATGCCGGAGTGGCCTTGCGCCAGGTGCCGTCGAGCCAGATCTCCGTGTAACCGTGCCAGATGAAGATGTCGGTGCCCATGCTCTGGCGCATGCGCTCCGTGGACAGATGATTGCGCACGTCGGCAAAGCCGAGACGCGCCGGGATGCCGGCGGCGCGGCACACCGCAGCCAGCAATGCAGCTTTGGTGACGCACCAGCCATGGCCTGTCGCCAGCACGGTGCTCGCCTTCATGCCGTGTGGCGAAAGGTCGAGCCGATACGGGTCGTAGCGAAAGCCGTCGCGTACTGCATAGAAGAGGGCGACTGCGCGCTCCGCGTCGGTCGTACCCGTCGCGTGCAGCCCTGCGAACGCAACCACCGCGGGATGGTCGCAGTCGACAAAGGTGCCAGCCGAGATGCCCGCCAAGGTACCGGTGGTCGGATCGGTCGGTTGCTGCATGGCAGTATTCTAACCGCTGAGGTACCGGTGGTCGGATCGGTCGGATCCTATGTTTGCCGCTTGCGCCGCCGATAGCGCTCGAACGTCTCGCAAAGAGACGAATGACTGCGATTCAGTCTCCGCGCCACGGCGGTAATCGTCGCAACGCCGCCGTGCAGGGCGCGCTCGGTCAGGACGCACCTCGCTTCGGTCAATCGCGGCGAACGTGTGTCGGACGCCAGTTCTGCCGCGCCCACTCCCAAGTCAGCGGTTACGTCCCGCATGAGTTGCTCCAGGGTCCTCGAATCGCGGAGCTGCGGCTTGATCGCTGCGCCAGTCGCGGCCACTTTGAAGTCATCCGGCCCCAGCAGGCGGCAATCGCCCGAATCCCCGCGGCAGAACTGCCTGGAGTCCGAGGGATCGCCGCCGAGCCCAATCAACCTCAGGTATGCGGTTCGCGCTGCGTCCACGTCCGCGCCCAGCATTCTCAGCGCGAACTCAGTCGAGAGCCACGGCACGCTCGCGAGTCCCAAATACGCGCGGTGACTGCTCCACGGGTAGTCGGCCGGATCGGCTGCCAGTCCTGCGCGCACCGGATTGAGGTGGATGTAGCGCGTCAATTGCAGCAGATACGCATCGGCGTCGACCAGGATGGCGTGGTAGCGGCGCTCGAACAAATGGCCGGTCGTCGGGAGCCGCCATTGCACGCGCCGCGCGTACTGGCTCGCGATGCGCTGCATGATTCGGCCGAGTGGCGCGTCGGCCACCTGCACTGCGAGGTGAACGTGATTCGTCATCCAGCAGTAGGCATGCGCGCGCGCACCGAAGCGCGCCAGGCTGTCCGCGACGAGTCCGTCGAGCATCGCTCGGTCGGAGGGTTGGTGGAAGATCGGCTGGCGGTGATTACCGCGCAGGATGACGTGGTAGACGCCGCCGGGGACGTGCAGCCGGTGGGGGCGGGGCATCCTTGCCTCCAGATGTACGGTTGAGGAGATCCAGTGTCGGACGGCGCAGCGACCGGCGACAAACGGAAATCTGCCGCGTTCGACACGATATCCGACGGATCCGACCACCGGCACCTTTGCGCCGCAGTAACCGACGGATCCGACCACCGGTACCTTCAGAACCGCCAGTCGCACGTGGACGCGGCGAGGTCGATGAAGGAACGAACCTTGGCGGAGAGCAGGCGCGAGGTGGGATACATGAAATGGATCGGCAGCGCGGGCGGCTCGAAGTCCGCGAGCACGATACGCAGCCGCCCGTTCTTAACGGCATCGGCCACCTGGTAGGAAAGCGCGAGCGTCAGTCCGCCATCGCGCTCGGCGTGCCACAGCGCGGCATCGGCGCTGTTGGTCACATAGTGCGACGCCGCGGCGACGCGCAGCTCACGCCCCTCGCGCATGAACATCCACTCGGCCAGCGGCGCCAAGGGTGTGAACTGAATCGTCTGATGCGCCGCGAGTTCGAGCGGACTCGCTGGCTCGCCGTGCCGCGCGAGGTACTCCGGCGACGCAACCACAACCCGGCGCGTCTCACCCGCCTTGCGCGCAATCGACGACGAGTCCGCGAGATGCCCGATGCGCACCGCGAGGTCGATACCGTCCTCGACCAGATTCACCATCCGGTCTGAGAGCGACAGTTCGCCGATCACTTCGGGATTCGCGGCGAGGTACCGGCACATCAGCGGGCTGACGTGCAGGCGCCCGAACATCGCCGGCGCCGTCACTACCAGCCGCCCCGTCGGCCGGCCCCGTTCGGCCAACGCAGACTCCTCGGCCTCATCGACGTCCGCCAGGATCCGCCGCGCCCGCTCGAGGTAGCGCGCGCCAGCATCCGTCAAGGTGACGGAGCGGGTCGTCCGCTGCAGCAGTCGAATCCCGAGTTGATCCTCCAGCCGGGCCACCAGCCGTGTCACCACCGAAGGCGACATCGAAAGCCTTGCTGCGGCAGGCGCAAAGCCCTCGGCATCGGCCACGGCCACAAAGGCCTTCATTGCGGTGAAGCGGTCCAATGGCCCTCTTTATTGCCAAAACAGCAATTATGTAGTTCAAGTAATGGCAATTATCGCAGAATTAACCTTAATGCACACTACGCCTCACGTTGAGCGGCAGCGCTCGACGAGATCGACAAGCCAACGACCGCCAACCAGCCATCGACCATCAAAGGACGACTGCCATGACTACCCGCATAGCCACCCCCGCCTCGATCGAGGCCGCCCCCGCCGCCGCCCAGCCGCTCCTGCAGGGCGTCAAGGCCAAGCTTGGCAGCGCGCCCAACCTGTTCCGCGTAATCGCCAACAGCCCGGCCGCCCTTGAGGGCTATCTCAACCTGAGCGAAGCGCTCGGCAAGGGCTCGCTCGACCCGCGCACCCGTGAGCGCATCGCGCTGGCCGTCGCCGAGTTCAACGGGTGTGCCTACTGCCTCGCCGCGCACTCGTTCATCGGCAGGAACATGGCCGGGCTCACCGACGCCGAGATCGTTGCGAACCGCCACGGCGGCTCGACCGACGCCAAGGCCGCAGCGGCGGTCGCGTTTGCGGTCAAGGTCGTCGAGGCGCGCGGGCACGCGTCCGATGCCGACATCAGTGCCGTCAAGCTCGCCGGTTACACCGAAGCGGACATCGTCGAGATCGTGCTGCACGTCGCGCTCAACACGCTGACCAACTACGTCAACGAGGTTGCGCAGACCGAGGTCGACTTCCCGGTCGTCAAGGCGCGCAGTGCGGCATGAGCGACGCGCGGACCATCGCCAGTGACATCGCCTTCACGCCCGCGGTGAAGGCGATCCAGGCGCGCAAGGGGTCGCGTGCTTCGTACTCGCGCATGGAGGAGGGTGAGGGGTGGTCGACGGCGATCACCCCCAACCTCGCCGAGTTCGTCGCGGCGCAGACCAGCGTGTTTCTCGGCACGACGAATGCACACGGACAGCCGTACATCCAGCATCGTGGCGGGCCGCCGGGGTTCCTGCGCGTGCTCGATGCGAAGACGATCGCATTTGCCGATTTCCGCGGCAACCGCCAGTACATTTCCTACGGCAATCTCAGCGAGAACCCCAAGGCGTTCCTGTTCCTGATCGACTACGCCCATCGGCAGCGCATCAAGGTGTGGGGTGAGGCTCGCGTCGTGGAGGACGACGCGGAGTTGATTCAGTCACTGATGCCGGTGGGTTACAAGGCGCGCGCCGAGCAGGCGATCGTCCTGACGGTGAGTGCGTGGGACGGCAACTGCCCGCAGCACATTCCGCAGCGATTCGAGGCAGCTGACGTCGCTGCCGCGCTGGCCGAGCGCGACAAGCAGATTGCCGAGTTGACCGCCGAAATCGCCCGCCTCCGCACCTGAAGGTACCGGTGGTCGGATCGGTCGGATGTGCGTGCTTAGCCTGGGGATCCGACGGATCCGACCACCGGTACCTCGGCTCGTACCGAACCGACAGTTAGCGGCCCCTCACCGTGGCTGCATCCGGTCTACTTGGCGGCGCCGCCGCGCTTTGCGTCGATGGCCGCGCGCGCTTCCTTCATTGCCCCATCCACCGCATCCTTGATGCACGTCTCATCGGTCGAGCCTTCGGCGGGAATGTTGACCTTGATCTGCTCGCAGCTCGCCTTGGCCGTCTCTTTAATGCGGTTCTCGAGTTGCAGCGCCCCGTATGCCGACGTCAGGTCGAGGTCGGCATAGCTGACGCGGCTCTGGATCGTGATTTCCCGGATGGGAACGCCATAGGTCGACTGTCCAACCGTGGCCGAGCGCGCGGCTTCGACGGTGACAACCTCCATCGGTTGCGCGACGGCGGAACCAGCCGCAATCGCCAAGCCTGCCGCCAGCAACGTCAGGTGTGTCTTACGCATCATTGCAATACTCCTCGTGATGGGATGCATCCCAAGTCCATCCGTACGTAAGCTATTCCGCTCATGCCGCCGACAACAGTCGTAGTCTGTGCATGACCAAGGTGGGCGTGACCAATTTTCCCTGACTTGACATTCAACTATTCCGAATGGCGGCGGGTCTGCGTTAATCCCCAAAGGTACCGGTGGTCGGATCGGTCGGATTCGTGTCGCCTGGCTGCGACCCGACCGATCCGACCACCGGTACCTTTGCGCCGTAGCAACCGACGGAACCGACCACCGGTACCTTTGCGGGTAACATCGTGGGCATGAAATCAGCACGGCTGCATGTATTTACGGAAAGGCCCGAAGACATCCGCATCGAGACGGTGCCGGTGCCGGAGCCGGGCGCCGGCCAGGTGCGGGTCCGCATGCTGATGAGCCCGGTGAATCCATCAGACCTCAACTTCGTGCGCGGGACATATCACAGTGCGCTCGAGCGGATCATCTGGAATCAAGCAGCCAGGACCGAAGACTCGCGCGTCTATTTTGACCCGGCACACGCCAACCCGTGCCCGGTCCCGCCGTATGCCCTGGGCGGGGAGGGCGTCGGCATCGTCGAGGCGTGCGGCTCCGGATTCCTGGCCAGGCGCCTGCGGGGCAAACGCGTCGCAGTGGCGAGCGGCCCGCCGCATGGCACGTGGCAGGAATACACCGTGGTCGACGCGAAGCGGGCCGTCGCGATGCCCGACAACATCCCGGACGAGCAAGCCGCGATGTTCTTCGTCAATCCCATTACCGCCTGCGTGCTGATCCGCGAAGTCCTGAAGGTCCCGCGCAACGGCTGGGTGCTGCTCACCGCGGCGGGCTCCGCGCTCGGCAAGAGCGTGGTGCGCCTGGGCAGGCGCGACGGTTTCCGTACGATCTGCGTGGTGCGCTCGAACGCGAACTCCGCAGCACTCAAGGCGCTCGGCGCCGACGCCGTGATCGAGACCGACCGGCAGGATCTCATCAGCGAAGTGGCGCGCATCACCGCCGGCCTCGGTGCCGGTCATGCGCTCGATTGCGTCGGCGGCGACCTGGCCGGCCAGGTCGTCCGCTGCCTCGGCCTCGACGGTCATCTGGTGATCTACGGCACGCTCGCCAACACCCCGCTGCAGATTCCGGGCCGCGACCTGATGATGCCGGTGGCGCACGTGTCCGGCTTTCTGCTGCCGAACTGGATGGCGCAGCAGTCGCCGTTGAAGCTGCTCGGCGTCCTGCGTGCGGTGAAGAGATTCACGATTGAGGGCGTCTTCCACACGGACGTTACCGAGACCTATCCTCTCGACCAGGTTACGTCGGCAGTGGCGGCCGCTCTTGCGCCAGGCCGGACTGGCAAAGTCATGCTGCGTATCGGGTCGCGCTGAGCGCCACGCCTCGAGTCCGCCAGCGCCACGTCCTACCGGCCCGAGCCCATCCAGCAGTTTGCAACGCATGGCTGACAAGGCACAGAGGAAGCGCAGCGCGGTGCCCACGTCCCGCGTCGGACGCATGCTGCGATTCGGCATGTTGAGCGGCGAGCTGGCCATGTCGGCCGCGCTCAACACAGCGAAGCGGTTATCTGCCGGCAAGCGTCCCGACCTGGCTGCGGCCTTCCTGACGCCGGGCAACGCCGAGCTCCTCGCGCGCAGGCTCGCGTCGCTGCGAGGTCCGGCCATGAAAGTCGGCCAGATGCTCTCGCTGCAGAGCGACGAGATCGTCCCGGAGGAGTTCCGCAACGCCTTGTCGATGCTGCGCTCGCAGGGCTATGCGATGCCGGACGCCCAGTTGAAGCGCGTGCTGGGTCGCGAGTACGGCAAGGGCTGGGAGCGGAAGTTCGCGAGGTTCGACGTCGAGGCCGTCGCGGCCGCCTCGATCGGGCAGATCCATCGTGCGCGCAAGCACGGCGGACGCGAGCTGGCGCTCAAGATCCAGTACCCGGGCGTAGCGCGCAGCGTCGACAGCGACGTCGACAATCTCGCGAGCCTGCTGCGCCGGCTGGACTTCCTGCCCGTGTCGCTCGACGTCGAGGCGATCGCCAGGGAGGCAAAGCGCCAGCTGCGGCTCGAGACCGACTATGAAGCGGAGGCGCGGCACCTCGAACATTACGGCCGGCTGACGCTTGACATGCGCGAGGAGGTCGTCGTGCCGCGCGTCGATCGCACGCTCACGACTCGTCGCATCCTCGCGATGGACTGGATCGAGGGCGATCCGCTCGAGACGCTGGCGAGCGCGGCCGTGCCGCAGTCACGCCGCAACGCCGTTGCGCGCACACTGCAGGAGCTGATGCTGCGCGAGCTGCTCGAGTTCCGGTTCATGCAGAGCGACCCGAACTTCGCGAACTACCTCTACCTGCCGGCGACCCACCAGCTGGCGCTGCTCGACCTTGGCTCGGCGTGCGAGTTTCCGACGGAGTTCGTCGAGAGTTATCGGCGCTTGTGCCGGGCCGTCCTCGCCCGCGATGACGCAGGCATTCGCCAGGCCGCCTTCGAGATCGGGTATGCCCACCCCGACGATCCCGAGCACATGATTCGCGGCGCGGTCGAGATCATCCGGCTGGTCAGCGAGCCGCTGGCACATCGGGGCACTTACGATTTCGCCGCCTCCGGGCTCATGGGGCGCGCGCGCGACCTCGGGCTGGCCGTGGCATTCCGCCAGGGTCTGCGCTCGCCCCCGGCCGAGACGATGTTCCTGCACCGCAAGCTCGTCGGGACGTTCCTGATCTGTGCGAAGTTGCACGCGCGGGTCAACGTGCATGCGCTGCTCTCACGATTTCTCTAGCGGCGCCGACCTACAGCGGCTCGAACCGCGCCTGGAAAAAACGCAGGTACTTCGGCTCGTACACCATGTTCAAGCCGCGCACCGCCGCACGCCCGTCATACACGGCCTTGACGGACTCGGCGATTACATCCATGTGCGCCTGTGTGTAGACACGCCGCGGAATCGTCAGCCGCGTCAATTCGAGCTTCGGATAATGGTGATCGCCCGTGTGTGGATCGCGGCCGGCGCTCACCACGCCGCGCTCCATCGAGCGAATCCCTGAATCGAGATACAACTGCGCCGCCAGCGTCTGCGCCGGAAACTCGCGCTGAGCCACCTGCGGATAGAACGCCCGTGCGTCGAGAAAAATGGCGTGGCCGCCCACCGGCAGCACCATGGGGATGCCCCAGTCGTGCAGCAGTTCTGCGAGATACCGCACCTGTCCGATGCGCGAGTGGACGTGCTCGTCCTGCATCGATTCCGCGATGCCGATCGCCATCGCCTCCAGGTCGCGGCCGGCGAGGCCACCGTACGTGTGCAGGCCCTCATACACAACGACCAGATTGCGCAGCTCCTCGAACAGCGTCCAGTCGTTCACCGCCAGCCAGCCGCCGATGTTGACCAGGCTGTCTTTCTTGGCGCTGCTCCACGCGCCATCCGTGTAAGCGCAGAATTCGAGCGAGATCTCTGCGATCGACTTGCCCGCGTAGCCGGCCTCCCGCTCCTGGATGAAGTACGCGTTCTCGACCAGGCGCGTCGCATCGAGGAACAGGCGCAACCCGTGCCGGTCGCACAGCTCCCGCAGCGCCTTCACGTTCGCCATGCTCACAGGCTGGCCGCCGGCCATGTTCACCGTGGTTGCGAGGCTCAGGTATGCAATGTTCGCGGCTCCTTGCTCGCGAATCAGCCGCTCCAGCTTGGCGAGGTCCACGTCGCCCTTGAACGGATGCAGGTTCGACGGGTCGTGCGCTTCGTCGATGATCACGTCGACGAAGATGCCGCCCGCCAGCTCCTGGTGCAGACGCGTCGTGGTGAAGTACATGTTGCCAGGGACGTACTGGCCTCTGCGGATGGCCGCCTGGCTGATCAGGTGCTCGGCGCCGCGTCCCTGGTGCGTGGGCAGGACGTGCTCGTAGCCGTAGTAGGTCTGGACCGCCTGCTCGAGGTGATAAAAATTGCGGCTGCCGGCATACGCCTCATCGCCCAGCATCATGCCCGCCCACTGACGGTCGCTCATCGCGCTAGTGCCGCTGTCGGTGAGGAGGTCGATGTAGACGTCGTCGGAGCGCAGCAGGAAGGTGTTGAAGCCGGCGTCGGCCAGGGCCCGCTCGCGTTCGTCGCGGCGGGTGGTCCGCAGCGGCTCGACCATCTTGATCTTCCACGGCTCGGCCCAGGAACGTCGGCCGGACTGCTGCCCCATGGTCTTGTGGATGATTTCGCTCATGCGTTTCTCTCGTGCTCCGTCTCCCGCCGAGGCGGGAGAGGGTTGGGGTGAGGGTGTCTGCCGGCGCGCCGCGACAGGGACTATAGGTCCGACGAGCGGAGGCCGACACCGCGGAAAACCCGCAGATGCCGCCTTGACCGCGCCAGCTTCAGCAGGTCGCCAACCTCGGGCTGCTGATCGGCCTGCCGATCGTTCTCTTCATCTTCTGGCGTGATGACGTCACCGGCGAAGCGTCCGCGAAGCCCGCGCCCAAGGCAGCCGCCGCCGTGTCCACAGCAGAGCCGGTGGCGGACGCACGTCCGGCGATCGCGTGCGCATCACCGCGCAGTCGATCGATGCGACCAACGATCGCCACCCGTGGTCGGAAACCTGCGATTGCGGGATCACGGACATCGTCGCGATCCAGGACGAGATCGTCAATGCGATGGTCGCGGCGGGCTTCGTGAGAAGTCGCGCCGAAGGCTTCACTGGGCCGCTGGACCGCATCCCGGCCAGCTTCCGCAACTTCCCCGGATTCAAGTGCACGCACCGGACTCTCCGCGTGCTGGCCTACTGGCGCGCGCACGGTTTTCCGCCGCAGTGCCGGGCGGTCGGCAAGACGGATTTCACATGCGACTGAGGTGCAGTCGTGAGTCCGGGCACCGGACCCGACCGCCTCTCGATTACCTGTGCGCGGCCTCGGCTTTCTCCGCGTCCGCCCTGGTCTTGTGGACCGTGCGTGGCGGGTGATTGGGCGGCGAGTAGATGGTGTAGAGCTTCAGCGTCTCCTTGGCGGCGTTCTGCACGTTATGGAGGGTGCCGGCCGGGACGATGACCGCGTCGCCGTTGCGTGCGATCACTTTCGTCCGCTTCCGGAAAATGAACCTCGCCTTGCCCTGCTCGATGCGGAAGAACTGGTCGACGTGCCCATGCACCTCCTCGCCAATCTCCTCTCCCGGCTCGAGGCACATCACCACCAGCTGCGCGTGCTTGCCGGTATAGAGCACCTTGCGGAAAAGCTTGTTCTTGAGCGTCTCTTTCTCGATGTGGCCGACATACGCTGCCATGATTGAACCCTCTCGATGCCGCTGTTGCCGCGGGTAGCGTCCCTATCGTAGTCCTCGCAGGCGGGCGGATAAGTAGGTAGATTTCGGCAGCTGGAGTCACCTCAACAGGTCCCGCGGCCAGGGGAAACGAATGACCTACCGGACCATTGCCTATGCCGTCGACGGGCGCGTCGCCACGATCACGCTCAACCGTCCTGAGCGGCTGAATGCGATCAGTCTCGACATGCCGGGCGAGATCGCAGCGGCGGTAGACGCAGCCAACCGCGACGACGCCGTGCACGTCATCGTCCTCGCCGGTGCGGGCGACGGTTTCTGCAGCGGGTACGACCTCAAGGACTTCGCTGAAGCTTCCGGTGCCCAGCCAGGCTCGCAGCTCGGTGGGGGCTCCGCTGACTCGCGACCGTGGGATCCGATGGCCGACTTCTACGGCATGTACGAGTTCACACAGCAATTCATGTCGCTTTGGCGCAGCTACAAGCCGACGATCGCCAAGGTGCACGGCCCGGCCGTCGCGGGCGGCAGCGACATCGCGCTCTGCTGCGATCTGGTCGTGATGGCGGAGGAGGCTGTCATCGGTTACCCGCCCGCTCGCGTGTGGGGCTGTCCCACGACGGCGATGTGGGTGTACCGGCTCGGTGCGGAACGCGCCAAGCGTATGCTGCTGACCGGCGACCTGGTCGATGGCGGCGAGGCGGTGCGGCTCGGCTTGGTGCTGGAGGCTGTGCCGCGCGCCCAGCTCGATGCGCGAGTGGCGGCGCTGGCGGCTCGAATCTCGTCGGTGCCGAAGAACCAGTTGATGATGCAGAAGATGATGGTGAACCAGGCGTACGATGCCATGGGCCTCGCCAACACGCAGCGCTTTGCGACGTTGTTCGACGGCATCACTCGGCACAGCCCGGAAGGCGTGTGGTTCAAGCGGCGTGCGGAAGAGGCGGGATTCAGGCAGGCCGTAAAAGAGCGGGACGGCGGCGAGCCAATCGCGCCGGACGTCAGTCGGCGTTTGTCGCCGTTCGGGGGTGCGGAATGAGCAGCGAACAAGGCGCGATGGTCCAACGCATTGCGGCGCTCGGTGCGGCGACGCTGTGCGAGGCCTTTCAGATCACGGCGGCCGAGCGGCCGGACCAGGTTGCCCACCGCACGCTCAGCGGCGAGGTCGAGATCACGTTCGCCGAATATGTGGAGCGAGTGCGCGCGATCGCGATCGGACTGCATGCGCTCGGCGTTCGGCGCGGAGACACGGTCGGCATCATGTTGGTCAACCGGCCCGAGTTCAACATCGTGGACACGGGGGCCATGCACCTCGGCGCGGTGCCGTTTTCGATCTACAACACGTCGAGCCCGGAGCAGATCGGGCACTTGTTCCGCAACGCCGCCAACCGCGTCATCGTCACCGAGCGTCGGTTCCTGCCCAACGTGCTCGCCGCGCGCACACCCGAGCTCGAGCACATCGTGCTGGTCGATGGCGACGACTCCGGCACGGTGACGCTCGATGAAGTGATGCAGCTTCGCTCGCAAGCGTTCGATTTCGAGGCGTCGTGGCGTGCCGCCCAGCCGGACGACGTCCTGACGCTGATCTACACCTCCGGCACCACGGGACCGCCCAAGGCGGCGCAGCTCACGCACGGCAGCGTGCTGTTCCAGTGCCGCGCGCTGGAGCAGTTTGCGCCGCTCAAGCCCGGCGGCCGCAGCATCTCCTACCTGCCGAGCGCGCACGTGGGCGATCGCACGCTGAGTCACTACTTCGCGTCGCTCTGCCTCGGCACGGAGGTCACGTCGCTCACCGATCACAAGCAGGTCGGCATGGCGCTGGTGTCGGTGCGTCCCACGCGATTCGGGGGCGTGCCGCGCGTGTGGGAAAAGCTCAAGGCGGGACTGGAAGCGGCCGGTGTGCGCGAGCCGTCACAGTTGCCGGAGCTTGCCAAGGCGGCGGTGCGCACGCGCATCGGGCTCGACCAGGTGGAGTGGTGCGTTTCGTCGGCGGCGCCGATCGCTGCGGACGTGCTGCGCTTTTTCATCGATCTCGGCCTGCCGCTCGTGGAGGGCTGGGGCATGTCCGAGGCGTCGTGCTTCGCCGTCTTGAACCCGCTCGACGCCATCAGGATGGGTACCGTCGGCACTGCTCTCCCCGGCGTGGAACTGCGCCTGGCCGACGACGGCGAGATGCTCATTCGGGCGCCACTCGTGTTCAAGGGCTATCGGGGCGACCCGGAGCGCACGGCGGAGGCGATCGACCCGGAGGGCTGGCTGCACACCGGCGACATCGCGACCATCGACGGCGACGGGTACGTGACCATCGTCGATCGCAAGAAGGAGATCATCATCAATTCGGCCGGCAAGAACATGTCGCCGGCCAACATCGAGCAGCGGTTGCGGTCGGCGAGCCCGCTCATTGCGCAGGCCGTCTGCGTCGGCGACCGGCGGCCGTACAACGTGGCCCTGCTGGTGATCGATCCAGAGATGACCGGGCGCTGGGCGGCCGAGCGGGGCGTGAAGCCTGGCGCGTTGCATCAGCACGACGAGTTGCGCGCCGCGATTCAAGCGGCGGTCGATGTCGCCAATTCGGCGCTCTCGCGGGTCGAGCAGATCAAGCGCTTTGCGATCATCGGCGCGGAATGGCTGCCGGGTGGGGACGAACTCACGCCTACGATGAAGCTCAGGCGCAAACCTATCCACGAGAAATACCGCTCCGAAATCGACGAGCTGTATCTATAGGTACCGGTGGTCGGATCCGTCGGTTGCTGCGCCGCAAAACCGACCGATCCGACCACCGGTACCTTTGCAGCGCAGCAACCGACGGATCCGACCACCGGTACCTCTGAGATCAGGACTCCGCGGCCATGGGCAGCGTCACGACGTTGCTCGGGGTGACGTTACGCTCGTCAGGCCGGTCGGCGACACACTCCAGGCGTCCCTCGACCCGCGCGCCGCATTCCATCTGCAGGTTCCGGTACTTGATGTTGCCGGTTACGTGCGAATTCGCCTGCAGCTCGAGAAAATGCTCGACCTCGACGTCGCCGACGATCGTGCCGTTGACGACGGCATCGTGCACCTTCACGCCCCCCTGGATGCGGCCCTTCTCGCTCAGCACGAGCAGGCCCTTGGCGTCCCTTTTCGACAGCACGCTGCCGGTCACCACGCCATCCACGCGCACGCCGTCCGTGACGACGACGTCACCGACGATCTCGACGCCGGCGGCGACCAGGCTCGACAGCCTCGTGATCTCGATCGACGGATGAAGTTTCCTGCGGAACATCGAAATCCCCCCGTTCCTGCCGGCCGTCAGCGGGCCCTGCCCGAGCGGCCACTCTGCACTTTGAAAAAATCCACCTGGCTCTTCAGTTCGCCGGACCGCTGGCTCAGTTCGGCGATCTGGCCGGCCAGCGCGGCGCGTGTCGAACGCTCCAGCTCCAGCTCCGTCCGCACCCGCGCGAGATCCGCCTGCAGCGCGGCGTTCTGGCGTTGCAGGTCCGCCAGCTTTGCTGCAGGTGCGCGTCCGTCCGCATAGAACCGCGCACCGACCGCGACAGCCACGACGATCAACGCTGCCGCGGCAGTCACGTGCAGCCCGGCGCGAAATCGACGATCAGCGCTGAATTCCAGTCGGGCAGTCGCAAGCCTGCGGGTGCGCGATCCAGTCAGCGATCGCATCAGTCCGCGTTCCGGGCCAGGACGCTGGCCAGGATGCGCCCGGGCTCGACGCGCGCTCCATTACGGATGACCTCGAAATGCAGGTGCGGCCCGGTCGAACGACCAGTCGAGCCCACGGCCGCGATTTTCTGGCGCGGCATGACGAGATCGCCCGCACGCACGAACAGTTTCGAGCAGTGCCCATACAGGGTCTGCAGGCCGTTGCCGTGGTCGATCACGACGGCATTGCCATAAGGTCCGCGGTATCCGGCGGAGAGCACGCGTCCGCCCCCGCTCGCCAGGACGGCGGTGCCCCGAGCGGCAGGAATGTCGAGCCCCATGTGATGCGCGAGCCGGCCCGTGAATGGGTCGCGGCGAACACCGAACCCCGAGCTGATGCGCGGCATCTTGCCGAGTACCGGCAGGCGGTTCGGGTAGGCCATGTTGGTGAGGTCGTGTTCGGCGGCGGCATCCGTCATGGTTTCCAGCGACGCTTCGAGCCGCGCGACGTCCGTCTCGAGCTGCGAGAGTCCGGTGCCGTAGTCGCCGACCGGCGCCGAGGCTGCAGCGGTGATTACAGCGGAGTCATCCACCGGCAGCAGCGGGCCACCGCTCGGTGCGGGTTCGGGCGTCACCGTGCGAGGCGGCGAGCCTTGCGATGTCGCCTGCGTGTTGGTCTGAATCGCGTCCGTTGGACTTATGCCCAGCCGCTTCGCGAGATCCGCAGCTTCGATCTCGAGGCGGGTTAGCCGGCCGGAGAGGTTGCCGACGCGGTCCACCAGCACGCGTCCTTCGGGACGCCTGAAGTCGAGCAGACCGGCGACGGCTGGTTGCAGGCCGCGACTCGAGCCCGTCGATTGGGCAATCCTGTAGCCGAGCGCGAGGCAGGACGTCATCAGTAGCAGGGCAACCGTTCCCGCGCAGACGAGCAGAGGCCATGCGCCGATCGTGCGCATGCGCGAGTCCGTTATCTGCCCTGCGGAAACGATGATGAAAGCCAACGGTCCACCCCTGTACTCGCCAGCCTTCTAATTAGCTTGGCCGGCGCTGGGTGACAATCCTTAATGGAACCGGTTCACCGTTCTGTGATCGAGTGCGCAATCGAGGTACCGGTGGTCGGTTCCGTCGGATCCGAAACCGCGCGCCGTTCAAGTATCCGACGGAACCGACCACCGGTACCTCCTAGGCTGGCACCTCTGAGGCTCTCAGGCCTTCGGCAGCAGCGCCTTGAACCGTGGGTCGCCGCGCAGCGGATCGAGGTCCGAATCGTGCGTGATCCAGTCCATCTGCGCCATGCCCTTCTGGATGCTCCGTTCGAGGCAATCAATCGCCTTGTCGATCTCACCCATGTTTGCGAAGGTGCAGGCGACGTTGTAGAGATTGAGGGCATCCTCGGGTTGGCTGGTGAGCGCCCGTTCGACCCATTGCAGGGCCTGTTCGCGCAAGCCGGACTCCCACAGGTTCAGCGAACCGAAGCAAAGCGCGCGCGCATCGTCCGGCGTGGTCCTCAAGCGGCGCTCGATGGCTTCAAGGGTCCGCGCGCGAGCAGCGGCGCGCTCCTGTTCGCGGCCAAGTGCGCGGTAGACCTGCGCCAGCAGGGCGAGCGCCTGGTAGTCGTCAGGCCTCGCTGCCGCCGCCTGCTCGAACAGTTTTGCCGCCTTCTCGAGCTTGCCCTGCACGAAAGAAGCACGACCGTGAAAGTAGTAAGCATCGAACAGCTTCGGGTCGAGTTCGACCGCGCGGGAAAACGCCTGCTCGGCCTCCACGTGTCGCTTGCTGTGCGACAGGGCGAGTCCGCGTGAGGCGTGGGCCTGGGCGAGGTCCGGCGCGAGTTGCAGCGCGAGACGGCTGTTGGTTTCGGCCTGCAGGCGGTTCGATGCGGAACTGTCCGCGTACATGTAGAGAAACGAAAAGCAGTCGGCGAGGCCCGCGTAGGCGATCGCGTAGTCCGGATCGAGTTCGATGGCGCGGGAGTACATCTCGCGTGCCAGCTCCCAACCCTCCCGGTTCAGCTGGTAGAAATGACGACGCCCGCGCAGGTAATACTCGTAGGCTTCGATGTTCTCGGTCGGGCGCTGCTCGATCGCGCGCTCTTCCTTCGGGGTCAGGCTCAGCTTGAACGCGCGGGCGACACTCTCGGCGATTTCCTTCTGGATGCCGAACACGTCCCGGATGTCGCGGTCGTAGCCTTCCGACCAGATGTGGTAGCCGTCGCTCACCTTGATCAACTGGGCCGTGACGCGCAGCTGGCTGCCGGCTTTGCGCACACTGCCTTCCAGCACGGTGGTCACGTGCAGGCGCTCGCCAATCTCGTCGATATCCGTGGTGGCGCCCTTGAACTGGAACGAGGCGGTGCGCGAGGCCACCTGCACGCCCTCGACTTTCGTCAGCGCGTTGATGATCTCCTCGGCCATGCCCTCGCAGAAGTGGTCCTGGTCCTTCTCCGGGCTCATGTCCGCGAACGGCAGCACCGCGATCGACGGCTGCTCCTTGAGTTGATCAGCGGTCTTGCGGGCGGGAGTCTTGGCCTGGGGCCGGGTGCGCTTGACGCCCTGGGGTGTCACTTCGAGCGCCCAGGCCAGGCCGACCGCCACCGGGAAGCCGAGGATCAGCAGCCACAGCACCAGGGTAATGGACCACGCAGGCAGGTTGAGCGGCTGGAAGGTGGCCTGGGCGACCTGCAGCAGCACCCAGGCGCCGATGACGTACGCGACCGCCACCCGGAACACCTTGCGGCGCTTGAGTTCCTCCAGATAGCGCTGGAAGACACTTTGCTTTTCGGTCATTGCCCCCCCGCCCGCGGCTGGCGGGCGCCGGTAGTCTGCACGCCACCTCTGGGTTTGCATACATCGAGCCGAACGATTCCGAGCGGTCGTGTCACGACTATGTCGGCAAGGGTCAACACACCCGTCACTGCCCGAACAGGCTGACGTCGTCCACCTCGCACTTCTCGCTCACCGCGCCCGCCATGCAACCGAAGCGCAGCTTTGTCGCTCCCTTGGGCAGGGTGGCCTCCGCCTGGATGTACGCCGCGTCGTTTGCGCTCGCGCTGCCGGTCGCCTCGATCGTGTGCCAGGACCCGTCGAAGTATTCGGCGGTGAACTCGTCGGGCCCGTCGAGCCCGATCAGCTTGCGGTAGTAGATGAGCTTGCCGCCGTTGAACGAGGAGAGGCCGAACGACCTCTCGATGTACGCCATCGTGCTCACGCCCGGCTGCACCGCGTAGGCGTGTTTGCTGCCCGTATAGGGATCAACCGAGCTCTCGGTCCAGGGCGAGCCCGTCCCGGTGACGACCCAGGCGCCGAGGCCATTTTCGAAGCCGTCGGCGACGACTTGTCCCGCTGGTGCATCCGTTTCATCGGTGTCGAGCGCGCTGCTGCAGCCCTTGTCTGATGGGAAGTCGATGAGCAGGTCGCCGTCATTGTCGACACCGTCGCTGCAGGCGGGCGCGCCGCCCGCATAAGCCGGGACGCGGAAGGTCGTCCCCGCGACACGGTTGATCAGGTTCGCCAGGTACTTGTAGTTTTCCGTGCGCTCGCCGGTGCTCAGGCCGCTGATCCCGTCGTTCTCGAATGCCTCGACGTGCACGCTCGTCAGGAGCAGATTGTCATTGACGATGACCGCGGGCAGGTTGCCGCCAATGCTGGCGAAGCTCGCGTTCTTTTCGCCGAGCAGCGTCACCGGATTCGTGTACTGCAGGCCGATCGTGGGCCCGCCGTAATAGATCACGTTGCGCCCGTTGCTGAGCGTCGTCATGGCGTAGCCTGGCCACGGCGCGATGCTGCTGATCGCGCCCTCCATCGTGACCGGATACGCGCCGAGCAGGTTCGGGTGGGCGTAATACTTGCCCTCCCACCAGTAGTTCGCGCTCGCGTAGTAAGCGCCGGCGCAGACGCCGAAGTACTTGCCTCCGGCGTTGATGAACCCGTTGATGTTCGCCTTGCCCGTCGCGCCGAGCGCGGTCTGCTGGTCGTAGGCGTTGCCGCCGGGCTGCACCCACATCTTCAGGTTCGGGTACGCCGTCTTGATGTTCGTGCACGCCTGCGCCTGGGCGGCGGTGAGGAACAGGTAGTCCACCGTCGGGTCCTGCGCCTTCCACCAGTCGAAGAAGTGCGCCATCCAGCTCCTGCTGCTCGAGCCGACGCCGCCCTTGAACGTCTGCCCGTACACGGCGAAGTCCGTGCCCTGCGCGATGGGGCAGGTGGTCCCTCCGGTGGACTTGGCCGCCAGAGCGTCCGTCGTGCCGGCTGTAAAGAAAAGCGCGAGCGTCGTTACGCCCATCCATATTCTATTTTTCATAATGCCGGCCTTCCCGACGCCTAGCACGCTTCTTGTCAGGGCAGGCTACGCCCGTGGCTCCGTGCTGGCCAGTGCCTGTCATTCCACTCAAGCGCCCGAGAGCAGCCGCAGCGCCTCCTTCTCCTGCTCCGGCGTCGGCCAGCCATAAGGCTTCGCGCGTCGCTCATCGGGCTGCGAGCGCCACCAGGCGAGCGTCGCGGCGGCCGTGTCGGCCAGCGGCCGGTAGTGCAGCCCGGCAGCCTGCCCTGCGGCGCTGACGAAATGCGGGGAGTCGATGCCCTTGAAATACGGGTCCCTGACGAGCGGTAGTTTGATTCCCGTCTTCTGCAAGACCTCTGTTGTCGCCCACCGAAACTGAACCGGCTGCGACGATTGCTTCGCGAGTTCCTGCAACGCCTGCTCCCACGTGACCGCAACTGCAGGGCCTGCGGCGTTGTAGATGCCGTGCCGGCCGCGCTCTGCGAGATCCACGATCCACGGGCACAAGTCGCGCACGTCGACCCACTGCAGTTCGACCTTCGGGTCTGGGGGGCCGAGCACCTCGCCACCGCGTGCCACGCGTTCGACCCAGTAGGTGAATCGATCGGAGTCATCACCGGGCCCGACGATGTATGTCGGGCGGACGATCGTCGCCTGGGTGCCGAGGGCCGCCTGCACGATCCGATCGCACTCGGCCTTCAACGGACCGTAGGTCTCGCCGGTGACTTCTTCCGTCGAGGGATTCGGTGCGGCGCGCAGTGGCGACTTCTCATCGAACGACGGCCCGGCAGAAATCTCGTAGACCGCCACGGTGGAAACGTAGAGGTAACGGCCGCAGCGTCCCTTCAGTAGCTCGACCGAGTCGCGGACGTGCCGCGGCACGTAGCCGGAATTGTCGACGACCACGTCCCAGCGTCGCGTGCCCTGCAGCGCCGAGAGGCCGGGCGCGGTCTGGGCGTCACGGTCGCCGAGCAGTATCTCGACGCGATTTCCGAACAACGCCGGCCCGCTTTTCCCGCGATTGAACAAGGTGACGCGATGGCCGCGTGCCAACGCGTGCTCGACCTGGTGCGGGCCGAGAAAGCCGGTGCCGCCCAGGAACAGAATGTCGAGTGGCTTGCGAGCGCGGCCGGTGGAGGTCTCTGCGCCACCCACTGCTGGCAGGGCCATGAGGGCGGTGGCCCACTTGAGCAGTTCCCGACGCGTCGTCATTTCTTGGATTCCTTGTCCCGGAGGGTGGCCGCTATCTTGCGCACGCGCACCGTCGGTCCGTCAACAAAGGTACCGGTGGTCGGATCCGTCGGTTTTGCATCGCACAGGTACCGGTGGTCG
>Ga0315286_10001326_pt1 | contig 22390 bp, 18 predicted proteins | sample YL17G10_0_MG_FD_205038 | JGI IMG/M metagenome (GOLD analysis project Ga0315286, IMG submission 205038) | Sediment microbial communities from Yellowstone Lake, YNP, Wyoming, USA - YL17G10_0 | ecosystem: Environmental > Aquatic > Freshwater > Lake > Sediment | place: USA: Wyoming | collected...
CGGCGTTGGCACATTTGGCGCGAATCCCATCCTCATCCTCGTTGGTCACAGGAGCGAAGCTCTCCGAATTCTATATCAACTTGTATGGAAAGAGGAACAGGATGCGTGCAAAGCAAGTTTTGGATGCTCTCGTGACAAGCGACAACGGAGATAATATGGAGATAGCACTTGCGCAGCATGATTATGCGACTTATCGTGATGCCATCGATGTAGGGATTCAGCCGGCGCTGTCTGAGAAGCAAATCTCAGCTCCGCCCTCAGAGCAGGTAAGGGAGTTTGTGCTTGAACAGAATTCACCCAATCCGTTCAATCCCACAACTGTGATCAGATTCAAGCTTGTCGCGTCTGGCTTCGTTTCTCTGAAAGTCTATGATATGCTCGGTCGAGAAATGGCAATTCTCGTGAATGAATGCAGAAATCCAGGCAATTATCGAGTTACGTGGGATGCATCAAGAGTCTCAAGCGGCATCTACTTTGTCAGAATGGAGATGAACGGAAGGTCGTTGACGCAGAAGCTATTACTGACCAAATAGTTGAAAGCATTGATGGTGGCTCTGTAATCTCTTCGTCCGGCGAAATGCCATTTTGCGGGACGATTCCAGCTCCCCGTTTCCGCGTTTTGTTTTGGCCTCAAAATTCCGTACCTTGTCGATGCCTTAGGTGAGCCACCTGAGGCATTTTTATTTTTCGAGGGAGTCGAGTTGAAGAGAGAAGAAATCCGAAATATCGCCATTATCGCACACGTCGACCACGGGAAGACAACCCTGGTCGATTTTATGCTTCGCCAAACGGGGACATTCCGGGCAAACCAGGAAGTCGTCACACGAGTGATGGACTCCAACGAGCTGGAACGGGAACGCGGTATCACAATCCTTGCTAAGAATACGTCCGTTTTCTATAAGTCGCCAGCGCACCACTCCACATACAAAATCAATATTGTCGACACACCGGGGCACTCGGATTTTGCAGGAGAAGTGGAACGCACCCTGAAGATGGTGGACGGCGTGCTGCTCCTCGTCGATGCGGCCGAAGGACCCCTTCCCGGAACGAAATTCGTGCTCAAAAAATCGCTGGAGCTTAATCTCCAACCAATCGTCGTCATAAACAAGATCGACCGGAAAGATGCCCGCGCCCACGAAGTACTGGATATGATCTTTGAGCTCTTTCTTTCGCTGGGGGCAAACAATCAGCAGCTCGATTTCCCGACCATCTACTGTATCGCAAAGCAGGGAATCGCCCGAACGGAACTCAATGATACGAACATGACCCTCGAGCCCCTGTTCGAAGCCATTGTCAATAAGGTACCCGCCCCACCCGGCGACAGCGACCTGCCGTTTCAAATGCTCGTCACGACCATCGACTATAACGACTATTTGGGACGTCTCGGTATCGGAAGAATCCACCGCGGCACGATGCGCCTCGGATCGCCGATGAAGATCATCCATCGCGAAGGAACCGTTGAAGACGCACGCGTCACGAAAATCTACACCTTTGAGGGATTAAAACGCGTTGAAGTGAACGAAGCACATGCCGGAGACATCATAGCTCTGGCGGGAATGGAAGACGTCGATATTGGCGAGACCATTACCGACGCGGCCGATCCGACAGCCCTGCCGTTTGTCTCCATCGAAGAGCCGACCCTGTCGATGAACTTCGTGGTCAACAACTCCCCCTTTGCGGGATTAGAAGGAAAATTTGTCACGACGCGGCATCTCGGTGAACGGCTCCAGAAAGAACTCCGCTCCAACGTTGCCCTGCGAGTTGAGCTGACCGATTCGCCTGATGCCTTTCGCGTCAGCGGACGGGGAGAACTCCATCTGGCCATTCTGATCGAAACAATGCGTCGCGAGGGATATGAATTCCAGGTTTCGCGCCCCGAAGTGATCTATAAACGGATCGACGATGTCATCTGCGAGCCGATCGAACACGTCATCATCGACGTTCCGGACGAGTTTGTTGGGGCGGTGATCGAGAACCTCGGCGGACGGCGCGGTGAAATGAAGAACATGCTGCAGTCGCAGGGAAATACGCGCATCGAGTTTCTTGTTCCGGCCCGGGGATTAATCGGTTTCCGCGGTGAATTCATGACACAGACAAAGGGAACCGGTGTCCTCCACCATAATTTCCACGGCTACGAGCCGAACAAGGGAGATATTCCCCATCGCACCAAAGGAGCACTCATCGTGATGGAAAACGGCGAGTCTGTCGCCTATGGAATGTGGAAACTGCAGGAGCGGTCGACATTCTTCATCAACCCGGGCATGTCCGTCTATGCGGGTATGATTGTGGGAGAGAATTCCCGAGAGTATGACATGGTCGTCAATGTCTGCAAGACCAAACAACTGACCAATATGCGGGCCTCCGGAACGGATGAGGCTGTACGACTTGAGCCGCCGCGCGCCATGAGTCTGGAACAGGCTATCGAGTGGATTGCAGACGACGAATATGTTGAAGTGACGCCGAAAACCATCAGACTCCGCAAGAAGTATCTGGAACACAATGAACGAAACCGCATGTCGAAGAAGAAAGCAGAAGTAGCGGAAGAATAGGCGGAACGAGAGCAAAAAGTACGAAGTCTGCAGCAGGAAGTGGCAAGCAGCAACAACTTCTGATTGTTTCTCATGTTTTCCTCCCGTACCAACTGGAATCTCACCCCTAACGAGCTTTCTCTCCTCGCCGCGGAAAAACGCAAACGCGGCGAGACAATTCTTGATCTGACAGAATCAAACCCGACCCGGTGCGGTTTTCTTCTCGAATCGTTGCTCCTCGAATCGCTTTCGACTCCACAAGCAGCACTCTATGATCCCCAGCCGAGGGGCCTCGCGTCAGCGAGGCAATCCATCGCCGCATGGTACGCAGGCCGGGGCACGATCGTGGACCCGGAGAACGTGCTCCTGACATCCGGAACAAGCGAAGCCTATTCGCATATTTTCAGACTCCTCTGCAATACCGGCGACAGTATCCTGGTCCCGAAGCCAAGCTATCCATTGTTCGACTACCTTTGCAGGCTTCACGATATTGAAGCCTTCCACTACCATCTTCGCTATGACGGCGAATGGCATATCGATGTCGAGTCTTTGCACGATGCGGTCAGCAAATCCACGCGTGCGATTCTTCTGGTTCATCCCAACAATCCCACAGGCTCCTATGTCACAAACGACGAGCGCGTGAAAATCGTCGACTTTGCACGACGCCATGAGCTGGCGGTCATCGTCGATGAAGTCTTTCTGGATTTTGCGTTGAGCACGAACGAGAGACGGAGCGGATCCTTCGCTGCAGAACGAGGTGTTCTCACGTTTTCGCTTAATGGTATATCCAAGCTGCTTGCGCTGCCGCAGATGAAACTTGCGTGGATCGCCGTCTCCGGCAGTGAGGCTTCGTCGAAGGAGGCCATAGGCCGGCTTGAGGTCATTGCAGACACGTACCTCTCCGTCGGAACGCCGATTCAGCTTGCCCTGCCCGAACTTCTAAAGGCTGGACCCTCGATCACAGAAAAGATCACGGCTCGCATCCGGCAGAATTATCGACACATCCGGTCAATGATCGGCGAATCTTCTCTCGTTTCATTGCTGACGACAGAGGGGGGATGGAACGCTATCGTGCGGCTGCCGAATATGATGTCCGACGAAGCCTGGGCGTTAAGATTATTAAAAGATTGTAATGTTCTCGTTCATCCCGGACACTTCTTTGAGATAAGCCGGAATGTCTGTGTGGTCATCAGCCTTCTTCCGCAGGAATCGGTTTTTTCCGAAGGAATAGCTGGAATTCTCCAAGCGGTCGATACCTTGTCGAAGCACTGAGCGCATGTTCCGGACGGATGGTCTCACGCGTGTCAATTAAGAATTATTAATTGCAGGCAAATTGACTTTCGGCGGAGGGTTGGCTATCATACGACCGACCGAAATTAGGAAACAACCAACAATCAACTCATTTCACCACCTTTCACTAACAGGAGCTATACCATGAAGAAACTCATGATGATGTTGGCCCTTGTGTTCGCAGTTGTTGCGAGCCAGGCCGTCGCACAGGAAGTACCGAAGCAGGAAGAACCGAAGCAGGAAGTAAAGAAGGAAGAGCCGAAGAAGGAAGAGGCAAAGAAGGAAATGCCGAAGAAGAAAGCCGCCAAGAAGGCGACAAAGAAAGCAAAGAAGGAAGAAAAGAAGGAAATGAAGGAAGAGATGAAGTAATCAGTTTCTTTTTCTTTCAGGAGCTTCACAAAGAGCGAGGACAACATCCTCGCTTTTTCATTTTAGAAACAGTTACTCTGATCCGACACTCATCGATAGGTCTCTCCAAGCTTGTCCGGCTCGCATGATTTGTTCCTGGCGGCATATCGTTGTTGAATCTGGTTCCTTTTTCATCTAAGTTCCAATCACCGACGACGATCACACCAGCTATCCGCCAGAATGAATATCCTTCATGTCCTATCGCAGTTTGAAGTAACGGGGGCGGAAGTCTATGCCGCGTCCCTCGTGAGCGAACAACTCCGCCAGGGCCATACGGCATACATCGTTTCGGATACATTTTCCACGCCAACCCAGGGAATCTACATTCCCATGCCGATTGGACGCCGTTCGTACGCCCAACGAGTTTCAAACATCCGTGCGATACGCAAACTCATCCGGGTGAACAAGATCGACCTGGTTCACGCTCACTCGCGGGCTGCAAGCTGGATCGCACATGCCGCGTGTCGCATCGCCAAAACGCCGTTTGTTTCCACAGTCCACGGTCGACAGCATATCCATACCAGCAGCAGGTCATTCAACATCTATGGCGGCAACATTATTGCAGTCAGCGAGGACATCAGGGGTCACCTTGTTGCCGACCTGAATCTGCCCGCAGAGCACATCACCATCATCCCCAATGGACTGGATTCCGCATGCTGGGTGGCACCGAAATCGATGACGTCTCGAAGCCGGCTCTACGGAGTTCCGTCTGGCATCAAAATCATCCTTTTCGTCGGAAGATTGTCGGGTCCCAAGGGGGATGTCGTGCGGTTCCTCGTCTCACAAGTCCTGCCCCTCCTCGTTCCTGCGAGAAAGATTGTCCTCGTCATCATCGCGGGTCAACAACGTCCGAATGATTTCGGAAGCCTGATCGAGCACGTCAACACCAAGCTTGGCTGGCAAGCCGTTCGTTTGATGGATTTCCAAACCGACCTTCGTCCGTACTACAGGCACGCCGACCTGGTGATCGGTTCGGGACGAGTGGCCATGGAAGCCCTTGCCGCCGGAACGAGAACGATGGGCTTTGGCGAGACAAACTATGTTGGCGAAATCACTAGCGCGACGTTCGCCGAGGCCATGAAATCTAATTTTGGCGACACAGGTGTTCGATCGGAGCCGGGCTCGAAGGAGATCGCACACGACATTCTTGCCGTCCTGGAGACAGGGTCCAGGAAGAATGAATCGAGATCAATGGCGCTTGCCACCCGGCAGCATTTCTCGCTTGCAGAGGTTGCCAAACGCGTGGGATCCGTGTACGAACGGGCAATCCTCAAAGCCAAATCACCGGACGTCATTCCGGTACTCATGTATCACCGGGTCGTTGCAGAAGCTCCGGCGAACTCGAAGCACGGAGTGTGGGTGACGGCCGAGAAGTTCGAACGCCAGCTCGCATCGCTCCAAAAACGGGGATTCTCCACGATGACGTTTCGTCAGTACGACGATTTTCGAAATGGAAAAGCATCACTTCCGCCAAAACCGATCATCCTCACGTTCGACGACGGATATCAAGACAACTATGACATTGCATTTCCACTCCTGCGCAGATATCGGTCGACCGCAGTAGTCTATATGGTCGTAGACAACAAGCGCCGGACAAATTATTGGGATTCCGACGAGCCCCGGGTTCCTTTGATGACGGTCGCGCAGATGCGGGAGATGGCACAGGCCGGAATTGAGTTTGGGTCGCATACCATCACGCATGCGAGGCTGACGGACATGCCCGTGAGCGCCGCCCGAAGCGAAATCAAGAAATCAAAAATGCAGTTGGAGCGGATGATCGGGCAGGAGGTGCTTTCGTTCGCGTATCCGTATGGAGCATTGGACATGAACGGCAAGAAACTCGTCGAACAATCCGGATACAAATATGCAGTGGCAGCCGACAGCGGCCCCCTGAATCTGGCGAATGATTTTTTTGAGATCCGGAGAATCCAGGTCTTCCCCTGGACGACCCTTCTTGGATTCTGGAAGAAGACGCAGTCCTGGTATGTTGCCTACAAGGAGAGAAAAGCATTACCCTTCGAGTCGAACACGAACCGGCCCTCGACGAGCGCGCTGAAGAAGCTCAAGCGTTGAGGTCTGCGCGGAGTTTTTTTACCTGCCGCTGATCCCCAACGACAATAATTGTATCGCCCGACCGCAGTATCGTATCTGGCGCAGGGTTGAATTGGAAATCATCCGCCCCGGCCTGCCGGATGGAGAGCAACACCACGCCCGAGGAATGGAGTGGGTCGCATTTTGCAATCGTCGTGCCGAGATATTTCGAGGAGGCTCCAATCGTGACCTCTTCGACACGAAGAGTGGAGTTGCCGCGCAGCATCGAATCCAGAAATGTTACGGTCGCCGGCCTTATCATCTCCGAGGCCATCCGCAGCCCGCCAATAAAATTCGCCGACACCGCCTTATCTGCCCCGCTCCGTAGGAACTTATCCCGTGAACTTATCTCTTCTACCTTTGCAATGATACGGAGAGCGGGATTCAACCCCCGCGCCGTAATCACAACAAACAGATTTTCTTTGTCGTCTGGCAGCGTCGAGATCAATCCCGCTGCCTGGTTAATGCCGGCTGACATCAGAATCTGGTCTTCGGTCGCGTCCCCCTCGACGACCAGAACGCCCTCACGGAGGAGCCTCGAAATTTTTTCTGGATCCCGCTCAATGACGACACAATTCTGCCGGGTCTTCAGCAACTCGTGCAGGGCGTGTTCTCCGCTTTTGCCGGCGCCGCATAGAATATAGTGGTTCTTCAGTTTCTTGATTTCGCGATTCATGCGTCGTCTCCTCAATATGCCGGTCATTTCGCCTTCGACCACAAACGTCGTAATCTCCGTCAACGTGTAAAAGATGATGCTCATCCCGCCGAGAATCAGGAAAATGGTAAAGAGGCGTCCCCCGTGGGTGAGCGGATGCGTTTCCCCATACCCGACCGTTGCAAGCGTGATCACCGTCATGAAGAGCGAGTCGAAGAGCGACCATCCTTCGAGGTAATGGTATCCGAGCACTCCCGCAAGCAAGATGATAACAAGAAGGCTGGCGAGTTGCAGCGCTCTGCCGATGGGGTGATTCATACGTGAATAGGCGTCATTCATTTGGTTTGTGTCCGAACAGAACCGAACTCAGTGCCACTCTTCCATGTTGGCGGGGCATCGGCGTTTGCCAACCGGAGTCCGAGAAGGTACTGAAATTGCACAGTCTGAACAGCGCCCGCAAAATTCCACCAGGGCTTGATTTCATCCGTCGGTTGATGATAGGTCTCGGCGACGTAGCTATCTTCCATCTCTTTTCCCCATTCCGCCGGTTTACCGACAATATCTCTCCCCGAACCGACATACGCGGCGGGAACCCCGATCTTGACAAAGTTGAACTGGTCGGACCGGAAAAAAGATCCCTTGTCCGGTTCCGGATCTGGCTTCACAATCAGGCGAAGATTGCCGGCGACAGCCTTCACATCGTCATCGATGGAACTGTGCCCCATGCCGATTTGAACGACGTCGCTTGAAGGACCCAGGATGCCCGCCCCCTCGATATTGATGTTGGCCGTCAGTGCCGACGCCGGAACAGTCGGGTGCTCACAATAGTATTGCGAGCCGATCAAGCCGAATTCTTCGCCGGTGACAGTGCAGAAGATGATCGAGCGTTTCGGTTGCGGCGTCGTATGGACGAACTCGGATGCGGCGGCGAGCATGGTTGCGACACCGGCGGCATTGTCGAGAGCGCCATTGTAGATCGAATCGCCCTTGATGGGACGTCCGATGCCGAAATGGTCATGGTGGGCTGTATAGATAATATGCTGGTTGCGGAGCGTCGGATCACTTCCCGGCAGGATTCCAACAACATTGGCCGACTCGATCGGGCGAATGGTGTTCTTCAGCAGCGAACGGACACGGACGCCGAGTGGAACGGGTTGAAAATCCCTACTCTGGGCAACACCGATCAGTTTTTCGAGAGTATGTCCTCCGAGTCCGGTGAGGTTTTTGGCGGCGTCAAATGTCAGCCAGGAGTTCATCGGCAATTGAGGAACGCCGGGAACCGGAGGAAGCGTATAGCGTTCGCGCGACCACGAACTTTGGACGACCTGCCACGGATATCCCGCCGACGGAGTCGTGTGAATGATGATCGCGCCGGCTGCTCCGCGACGCGCAGCTTCTTCGAATTTGTATGTCCAACGGCCGTAATACGTGCGACCCTTGCCGGCGAAGAAATCGGGATCGTCGGTATTCGGATCATCATTCAGAATCAGCAGGACTTTTCCTTTGACATCGACACCTTTGAAATCATCCCATCGCTCCTTGGGAGCCACGATGCCGTATCCGACGAACACCACATCGGCGTCGATAGCGACTTCCGGCCGCGTAATGCCCGGAAAGGCCACAAACTCATCGAGGAACCTGAACGAACCAGTACCGTTTGAACCCCGGGCTTCCAATGCCGCAGAACGACCGGTTGAAATGCCGATGATCGGTACAGGCTGGACGTAGCTGTCACCAACGCCGGGTTTGAGCCCGAGAAGCTTCATCTGTGACACAATATACTGGATAGCCACCATCTCTCCCCGCGATCCGGGGGCACGGCCTTCGCATACGTCGCCGCCGAGAAATTCAAGATGTGCACGAAAGACCCGCTCAATTTCTTTTGATCTGTTGTCGGTGTAGTTGCCGGGCGTGAAGGGAGTTGGCGATGAGGCCGGGATTGGTTGGGCAGAGAGCATCGCAGAAAACAGAATCAGGCAGAGCGGACGTAGTGCATTCATGGGAACTCCGTGGGTGAGGAGAGCAAAGGGCTTCGAACTATATGCGAGAGAAGGACGAAGGTTAAGAGAATATGGGAGCGATGCTGACAGACTTCAGATTGTCAAAGTTGCGTTCTTGTCCGTGCTTCCGGTTGCGCGACGCTTCGACTGGTGTCGGTCAAAGGCCCGATGCTTTAAAACCGTGGCGCGAAGCTTACACCGATCGCAACCATCGTGATATCTCTCAGGGACGAAGCCCGTGAGCCGTACAGCGTGGGCATGCCGAACGAATACTGCGCTTCCACGAAACCGGTAAAACCGGAGGTCAGGCGAATATCACAGCCTGCCTTGGCGTCGGGCGTGAGCGTACCAGTGAAGGTGTTCGTGTACGACCAGCTCACCATTTGAGCGCCAACACCGACGTACGGCCGGACGCTTCCGTCGGCAAGATAGATGCGCCAGTCAAACCCAAAAAACGCAAGGCCGAACGCAAACCGCGAATAACGATGAGCACCTCCATAGATGGGGGGCTGAATCCGATACGGCTGGGAGTGGTCATAGTACAGAAACGGTGCCGACTCATAGTAGGAGACGCCGCTCGGGCTGAGCGTCACGCCGCCGAACACGCTAAATCTGCTTGAAGAGAATTCGCGAGACTGATACCGGAGCCCCAGCGTCGGACCCGTGGTTGCTTCGTCGTTGATCACGTAGCGGCTGACGGCGAGAATCGGGGCGAGGGATGAGCGATTGGGGTTCTGCGCAAACGCAACGCCGGACACAAGAACGATACAAAGCACAAGATTCTTCATACGCAGTCCTCTCTCTATCAACGGCGGTAATGTACGAAAAGTTTCGCTATTTGCCAGACGCCTCAAAGGCCTTCCAGGTTGCTGCGTAGGCTTGAAGCTGCTGGTCGGCAAGACCATTGATGGTGTTCGGCTCAAAAGTGCCGTCTGGGTGCTGGCTGCCCGCTTTGATTCCTGTGAGGATTTCGATTCCTTCGTCGGTGGTCTTGACGGCGTAGACATGAAATTTCTTTGTGCGTATGGCGTCGATTACGTCCTCCCGGAGCATGAGCTCGGGAACATTTTTTTCGGGAATGACAACACCTTGTGTGCCGGTCAGCTTCTTCGCCCTACAGACATCGTAGAAACCCTCAATCTTGAGATTGACCCCGCCGATAGGCTGGATTTCCCCCCTTTGATTGACCGATCCGGTCACGGCAATATCCTGACGAATGGGAACACCGGAGAGGCTGGACAGAATCGCGTAGATCTCGGTCGAGGAGGCGCTGTCGCCGTCAATGCCGCCGTATGATTGCTCAAACGTCACACTGGCATCCACGACGAGTGGTTTCGTCTGGGCAAACCTGCTGCGCAAGTATCCGTTGATGATGGCAACACCCTTGGTGTGGGTTCTTCCGCTCATCTCCGCTTCACGCTCAACGTTGACGATTCCCGCCCGTCCGAGAGCCGTCTTTGCGGTGATGCGGGACGGTTTACCGAAGGCATGTTCGCCGACATCGTACACCGATAATCCGTTCACCTGGCCGACCACACGGCCGGTTACGTCAATCATGATCGATCCATCCAGGATCATTTCCTGGATCTTGTCTTCCACCAGCCGCACGCGGTAGATTCGTTCTGCGATGGCCTTCTCGACATCCTTATCGTTGACGGTGGAGGCACTCGATTTTGACGCCCAGTAGTTTGCTTCGCGTGCAACATCGGCAATAATGTTGAACCGCGTGGAGATTTTTTTCTGGGGACCGGCCAGCCGCACGCCGAATTCAATGATTTGTGCCAGAGCCGATGCCGTAAATGGCATCAGGTGCTCATCGTCGCACAGCATTTTGACAAACCGGATATACTGCTGAATGGATTCTGCATTCCTGAGCATCTCAAAATCAAAATCGGCGCGGATCTTGAAGATTTTCTTGAAATCGTCATCGCGGCAATACAGGAAAGAATATATCTCCGTGTCGCCGATAATGATGACTTTGACATGGATATCGATGGCTTCCGGCTTCATGCCGCTTGGCGCGATGCCGAACGCCGGCTCGTACGTGTGGATCTCAACCTTGCTTGTACGCAGCGTCCGCTTCAGATCCTGCCAGACGCCCGGCTCGATCAATGTGTCGAGCGCATTCAACACGAGATAGCCCCGGTCTGCCTTCAGAAGCGACCCGGCCTTGATTTTCATGAAGTCGGTGCGCCAAATGCCCCCCCGCTCCAGCTCGCGGTCAACGGTGCCGAAGATGTTCTTGTATTTCGGGTTGGTCTCGATGATGATGGGATTCTGCTTTGTCTCGGAGTTGTCAACCAGGACGTTCACCTGAAACTCTACAAGATCGTCCTCTTCCACCTCTTCCCCGTCTTCCGACTGCTTGGGAATCTGCAGCTCACGAAACCGTTCCAGGTTGTTCTTGATGTATTCCTCAACTTCCTTCAAATAGGATAGCACCTTGGCGTTGTCGTACGTTGCACACATGACACCGATGTAGTCACGAACGACCGGCATGACGACCTTCTCTTCAAGCTCAGTGATGGACTGCTGTACCTTTTTCTCAATATTCCGGAGCTCGCGAAAAACAGTCGCCATCTGCTTCTCAAGGTCGGACTGCACATCGCGCAACGCTTGGTACTGTTCTTTGGTGAAATCTCCCTTTTGCACAAGCAGTTCAAGCTGATCCATGTTGGACGGCTCTCCGCCGACGACGGGGACAATATCGGGGCGCATCATGTTGCCGACCTGAACCTGAACGAGGTCGAAGCCCCGCTCTTTCACACGCTTTTCAAAGTCCTGTAGCACGATCTTCTGCCTGTCCTGAAAATGCTGAAGGAGAATCTTTCGCTCCTGCTGGTACCGCTGACTTTCATAGACCGCCGGAATGTCGCGCAAGAGGTCCTTGATGAAATTCTCCATGTCCTCTTTCAATGCGCGCCCCTGACCGGCGGGAAGTGAGAGGGCAACGGGATTGTCCGCGTTCTTGAAGTTGTGGACATAGCAATGGTCAAACAACTCGTTCGGCCTCTTTTCAAAATCCTGCAACATCCGCTTAATGGTGGTCGTTCGGCCAGTGCCAGACAGCCCGGTAACGAAAATGTTGTAACCGAAATGATCCATCTCAAGCCCGACCCGCAAGGCACGGAGGGCTCGTTCCTGTCCAATAATCTCCCTGGTCGGGACAACGTCGTTTGTGGTCTTGATCCTCAGCGAGGAGGGATCACACTGCCACCGTAGCTTCTCGGTGGCAACACAGGCATGGTTGGGGGCCGGCTGCAGGGCCTTGGTCGAAACGAGGGATTGCTTCTTCGTCATGGGATCTTTCGATTCAGAAGAACGAGAGTGAGTATGAGGCGCGATGATCGTCTCTCCGGAGGAACGGTCACGCCTGAACGGAATACGTGCACGGAGCATGGTAGTAAAAAGAGGGGTGAGTTTCAAATCGCTGCAAACCACACCCCTCGCCCGGGCAGCAAAGCCTAAACGGCTCCGACCACTGCATTGATTGCGACGACGTTGACGATGTCGCTGACACTGCAACCCCGGGAAAGATCGAACGCCGGCTTGCGCAATCCCTGTACGACCGGGCCGATAGCTTCCGCCCCCGCCATGCGCTGCGCGAGCTTGTAACCGATGTTTCCGGCATTGAGGTCGGGGAAGACCAGCACATTCGCACTTCCGGCAACCGAGCTGCCGGGCGCTTTGTGTTGGGCAACCGAGGGAACAATGGCCGCGTCGAGCTGCAGCTCTCCGTCAACATTCAGGCCGGGCCTCTTCTTTTTGACAACAGCCGTTGCCTTCTGCACCTTTTCCACCAGCGGATGCGATGCGCTTCCTTTCGTCGAGAACGAGAGCATTGCCACACGCGCTTCTTCACCGGTCAGTTTGGTATGGTTTTCTGCGGACGCAATGGCGATGTCGGCAAGCTGATCGGCATCCGGGTCGGGCACGACGGCACAATCGGCAAAGGTATAGGTGGTGTACGAGAACATCATCAGGAAAAAGCTCGAGACAACATTGATGCCTTCCGCCACACCGATAATCTGGATTCCCGCCCTGAGCACGTCGCCGGTCGTCGAGAGAGAACCCGCCACACTGCCGTCGGCCATCCCCTCCTTCACCATCATCGCGCCGAAAAACAGCGGCCGTTTCATCGTCTTTTGCGCCTCTTCAAACTGCACGCCCTTGGCCTTCCGCAAGTTAAAATAGATGTGGCTGAAATCGCTCAGCTTGTCTGAGGTCGACGGGTCCACAATCCGGATCTTCTCAAGCGAAAGGCCAAGCGTCCTGGCTTTGCTCAGAATTTCGGATTCATCGCCGATCAGGGAAATGGTGGCAAGTCCTTCATCGACACAAATCCTGGCTGCGCGAATGGCTCGTTCGTCCGTCGCGTCTGGCAGAACAATGTGTCGTTTCAGTTTGACTGCCTTTGCTTTTACTTCATCGAGGAGATTTTTCATGGTAGTCTTATCGTTGTTGGAAGGTGATCGTAGTGAGGTATTCAAGTCATGGCAAACGCCTTGAAGACTTGACAGCACAAATATACTATAGGTTCTTTCTCCAATCAATTTTTTTTATTGAGAATGCCCCGCCACCGCATTCCTGACGATTTGTCAATGAATTCAAGTTCTTGCCCGAAAAACCTCAAGGAAACGTTAATATTAAAAGCGTTTAATCTCCTGTGACGGAATTGTTTGACTGACAAACTTTCATTATATTTTCCACTGTACCGCAGGAAAAACCAATCGACAATCCCAGAAGATTCTATATAGAAACCTACGGCTGCCAAATGAATGCAGCCGACACCGAAGTTGTCATGAGTATCATGACGTCGGCGGGGTATGTTCATACGAAGTCCCTCGAAAAAGCAGATGCAGTGTTCATCAATACCTGCGCTGTCCGCGAAAATGCCGAGGTACGGGTGTACGGACGCCTGGGAGATTTCAAATACCTGAAGAAGAGCAATCCGGGAGTCGTGGTCGGCGTACTCGGCTGCATGGCCGAGCGTTTGCGCAAGGATTTGATGGAGAGCGAAAGCTACGTTGATCTGGTTGTTGGTCCGGACGAATATCGAAGGCTGCCGGAACTGGTCGAACTGGCGGCTGCGGGCGAAAAAGGAATTGCAGTTCGGTTGTCCCGCGTCGAAAACTATGACGATATTGTCCCGCTCCGGACAGAAGGGATCAGCGCATGGGTATCCATCATGCGCGGATGCGACAAGTTCTGCACATTCTGTGTCGTTCCCTTTACCCGAGGGAGGGAACGGAGCCGGTCGTTTGCCGGAATCCTCGGGGAAGTTGAGTCGTTGTCGCGCCGTGGATTCAAGGAAGTGACGCTGCTGGGTCAAAACGTCAACTCCTACCGGGACGAGTCGAAGAACTTTGCGGACCTTCTGGCTGAGGTCGCCGCCGTCGACCGATCAATGCGATTCAGATTCATGACACCGCACCCACAGGACATGTCCGAGCAGTTGATCGAGACGATTGCAGACAATCCAAGTATCTGCAAATCCATCCACCTGCCGGTTCAATCCGGGTCCGATCGCTTGCTGGAGCTGATGAATCGTTCATATACGATCCGGCACTATAGGAAGCTCGTCGAGATGATCAAAAAAACAATCCCGGCGGTGAGTCTCACGACAGACATCATTTCAGGGTTTCCCACCGAGACGAACGAAGATCACCGGCAGACTATCCAGTTGATCAAGGAGGTGGGATACGATGGCGCATTCACATTCAAATACTCGCCACGTGAGAATACCAGGGCGTGGTTGATTCCAGATGACGTGCCGGAGGAAGTGAAAATCGAACGACTCAACGAAGTCATCGAAGTCCAGCGGAAAATTTCCTACAACCTGAATCAAGCGGTCATTGGCGAGACGGTCGAGATTCTTGTCGAAGGCGAGAGCCGAAAGTCGATCCAGGATTATTGCGGTCGCACTGACACGAACAAAATGGTGATCTTTCCAAGGAATGGTGATGCGGCCGGCGACTATATCCGGGTACGTGTGGATCGGGCAAATTCTGCAACACTGTTCGGAACCCAGGCCGGACATTAGCCCCGGCGGGCATTTCACGTGGCAATGGAGGAGCAGACTATGAAAAACATGATCGTGATTGCCCTTGGCGTTGTGCTCGTGTACGGAGCATCCCCGGCATTCTGTCAATCCGGAGAGCCCGATATTCAGAAACGGCTAGAGTTGATCGAGAAGGGACAATCGGAGCAGGTCAAAGGCGAACTTCAGGCCCTGCTCACCAACTACCAGAACAATCCGGGTGTGATGTATCTCCAGGGTGTGCTGACGACCGATGGAACCGAAGCGGTCAAGATCTATCAAAGCATCGTGGACAATTTTCCAAAGAGCGAGTGGGCTGACGACGCGCTCTACAAGCTTTACCAGTACTACTACTCGATCGGATTATACAAGACCGCAGACCAGAAGATCGCACAACTGAAGCAGGATTATCCGTTTTCTGCGTACGCCGTCGAGCAGACGACGATGCCGAAAGAGGAAGCCGTCGAGATGCCCGCCGTCGTCAAGCCGAAAGGGACGATTCAAAAGTTTTCGACCAGCTTCACAATCCAGGTAGGGGCATTTTCAACGCTCTCCCGCGCGGAGGAGCTTAAGAATTTCTTTGAAGGAAACGGGTACTCCTCAAACATCTTTACGATGGTCAGCAACGGCAAGAAACTGCACAAAGTGTGGGTCGGCGAGTTCCAGAATCAGGAAGAAGCGAAGAGGTTTGCACTTGAGATCAAGAGGAAATTCAGCCTGGAATCAATCGTCGTGGCTCGCTGAACGGCCTGTAAACCATGACTGAACGAGAACTCTTTCAACAGGAACACGGAATCATCGGACAGTCCCCTGAAATGCAGGAGATTGTCGATGTTGTGCGCCAGGTGGCGCCGACCGACATTACCGTGCTGATCACGGGTGAGAGCGGTGTGGGGAAAGAAGTCATCATGAATGCTCTCCATGCAGCGAGCCGGCGGTCCAAGAAGTCGCTCGTGATCGTCAACTGCGGGGCAATTCCGGAGGGACTGATCGAGAGCGAGCTGTTCGGCCACGAGAAAGGGTCATTCACGAGCGCCGTCGATGCCCGCAAAGGGTACTTTGAACTCGCCGATTCCGGCACGATTTTCCTGGACGAAATCGGCGAAACACCCCTCTCCACACAGGTCAAGTTGCTACGGGTCCTGGAAAACGGTGAGTACATGCGTGTCGGAGCCTCCGTGCCGAGAAAAGCCGATGTCAGGATTATCGCGGCGACAAACAAGAACCTGGAATATGAAGTCCAGCAGAAACGATTTCGTGCCGACCTGTATTTCCGGTTGCGTTCAGTGAACATCGTCATTCCGCCGCTGCGCAACCGTCGGGAGGACATACCGCTGTTTGTGGATCAGATCGTGCGTGAGTTCACAGAAAAGAACAACGTCGAGTTCGCGGGATTTTCCGACGAAGCGTCGAATCTTCTCCTGGACTACGACTGGCCCGGCAATGTACGTGAACTGAGAAATGTGTTAGAGAGTATGATCGTGCTCGAGAACGGCAAACACATCGGCGGCGATGATGTACGGAAATATCTGCACACACGGCGATTCGAATCGTCTGAACGCAATCTTCCGGTCCGGGTGAACAAAACCGTCGAGCAGGCTGAGCGCGAGCTCATCTATCGCGCGCTGCTCGAATTGAAAACAAACATCGTCGAGTTGAAAGAAGTCATTACGCACCAGACCTTGTCGAACACGAACGGGAACGGGTCCAGAGAGACCGTGGAGGCGAATGGCACCCAGACACTGGACGAGATGGAGCGGCGGATGATCATGAACGCGCTCGACCGTCATCGCCGCAACCGAAGACTGGCGGCCAAGGAACTGAATATCAGCGAACGGACACTCTACCGCAAGATCAAAGATCTGAAGCTTGGAGAGTAAGAACGGCGACATGAGAAATCAGAGACATGCAATGGCAGATGGAAACGGAACCGTTGACCGGTACGCGAGCCGCCCGGCCGCGATTGCTTCTCGCTTCTTACTTCTTACTTCCTTCTTCTGGCTTGTTGTTGTGTTTCTCGGCTGCACCTATTCGTTCAAAGGGGGCTCGGTTCCGGCCCATTTGAAAACGGTCGCGATTCCCATCGCCCAGGATCAGAGCGGCTATGGAGATCCAACGCTGCGGGATGAATTCACAAACCAGCTCGTTCAGCGGTTTACAAGCGACAACACACTGCAAATTGCCGACCGGAATGCAGCCGATTCGATACTGGAATGCGTGCTGGTAGACGTCAAAGATGCACCCGCGGTCGTCCAGGCGGGAGAACAAGTGTCGGCTCGCCGGATTTCGGTAACGGTGCGTGTCACATTCCAGGACTTGAAGCTGCGCAAGAAAGTCTGGGAAAAAGATTTCAACGGATGGGGAGATTATCCATCGGGTGGGGGCTTGACGCAGCGCAACGAAGGCGTCAAGGAAGCAGTACGAAAACTAACGGAAGATGTTCTTAACGAAACAGTAGCAGGATGGTGATAAACCTATGGCCCTAGCAGCCTTTTTCTTTCGCCAGGAAATCGTCGAGAATGCTTTTTTCTCGGATTTCATCATGTATCTTTATTTCATTTCGCTCCTGATCCTCTTCGCCTTCGGTGCGCACGGCTTTGTGATGGTGTATCACTATCTGCGGCAGCGGCACCTCGAGGAGACGGCACCGCTCCTCACCAGCGAGCCGGTCGTGACCATCCAGCTCCCGGTTTTCAACGAGCTGTACGTGGTGGAACGGCTTATCGACTCGGTGTGTGCGCTGGACTATCCGAAGGACAAACTGGAGATCCAGGTTCTCGATGACTCTATCGATGAGACAGTGCAAATCGTTGAACGGTCGGTGAAACAGTACCAGATGCTGGGCTACGACATCAAGCACATACACCGGACCGACCGGACCGGATACAAAGCGGGAGCGTTGAAGAACGGCCTTGCCACGGCCCGGGGTGAATTTGTGGCGATCTTTGATGCCGACTTTCTCCCGCGTCAGGAATTCCTCCAAAAAACGCTCCCATACTTCTACACGGGCGAGAAAATCGGACTGGTGCAAACGCGCTGGGAGCATCTGAACAGCGAATATTCGCTCCTGACGCGCACGCAGGCATTCGCCCTCGATGGACACTTTGTGATCGAGCAGGATGTACGCAACAAGGCAGGCTACTTTATCAACTTCAACGGCACCGGCGGCATCTGGCGCAAGAGCGCGATTCTGGACGCCGGCAACTGGCATTCCGACACGCTAACGGAAGACCTGGACCTTAGCTATCGCGCACAACTAAAAGGTTGGAAGTTCAAGTACCTCAACGGCGTAACATCGCCGGCTGAACTCCCCGCTGAAGTCAACGCGCTGAAGACACAGCAATTCCGCTGGACGAAGGGAGCCATCGAAACAGCACGGAAGATTCTACCCGGAGTATGGAAGTCCGGCATCCCGTTACGGGTCAAGATTCATTCGACGTTCCATCTGACCAACAACATTGTCTTTCCATTTATTCTGCTGGCTGGTATTCTGAATGTGCCGCTCATGTTCATCAAGCAGAAGGGGGGACATGATCTGTACTTTGCGATGATGTCGGTGTTCGTTCTGGCATTCATCGGATCATTCCTCTTTTATCTCTACTCGCAGAAGTCGGTCTACACAGATTGGCGCCGCCGGATCCTTCTCTTCCCGCTCTTCATGGCGGGCAGCATGGGCTTTGCCGTGAATAATTCCAAGGCCGTCTTTGAGGGCTTGTTCAAGCGGAAAAGCGAATTTGTCCGCACCCCCAAATATGCCATCAACACGAAAAAGGACTCGTGGATGGAGAAACGATATGTCGGCCTGAAGATCAGCTGGGTCGTGGTGGCGGAGATGCTGCTGGCGATCTATTGCTTCTTCGGCGTAATTTCTTCATTATACTACATGGAATTTGCCGCCGTGCCGTTTCAGCTGCTGTACTTCCTCGGTTTCTTTTTTGTCTCGATGTTGTCCGTCAAAGACGCTTTTAATGCGCGCAAACTGCGTCAACTCTAGATACGTGCCATGGCTGAACCACTCCGGCAACGCATTGCGGTCTTAGAAAAGAAGGTTGGTTCGGGGGCCAAATCGCCCCTCTTTGCGCAACTCGCGAGCTTCTACATCCAGGACGGACGCCCGAAAGATGCGTTGAGAGTATGCGACGAGGGGCTGGCCGTCTTTCCTCATTATACAACGGGCCATCTCGTGAAAGGGAAAGCCCTCCTCGCGCTCAAGATGACAGCGCAGGCGAGACAGGAATTCGAAATCGTTCATGATTTCCTGCCTGCGAATCAGACCGTTTCTTTCATCCTCACGAACATCAAGGTAGAAGACCGGGAATCGCTGGCAGGCTCCGCAAGTGACGGGCTGGTTTTTGAACCGTCGACGGAACGCAAAGTCATTCCTCCGAATCAACCGCAGATCTTCTCACCTGCTGAAGCGAACCAACTCCTTGGCGATAAAAAAGCAGAAACACGGACGCCGGAAGCCGTGGCTCCTGAACCATCCCCCGCTGAGATAACACCGCAACCCAGCAACGTTTTTGACGCATTGATTGCGGCCCCACCCCCCACTCCGTCGGAAGTCGAAGATCCATTTGGACTGTTGGGGGCTACCGCCGACGGCGAAACACCGCGAACGGCGGAGACACCTGCGGGCGAAACCGAATCGTCAGTCTTTGGCGATTTTCCTTCACAACCCGAACCAAAACAGGTCTTTATCGGCTTTGAGGAATCAACGGCAAGCCCCGCGGCCAGCGTCTTTGATTTTCCGTCTCAACCCCAGGAACCTTCAATCGTTGCTCCGGGCGAAGAATCTTTCGAGGCATTTTCGTCGCGCATGCGCACCGAACTCACCGGCGAAAACACTACCTCTCTCGAAGACTATCTTGGTTCTCCACTCGTCGAAGGAGTACCGGAGTCTGCTCCGCCGGAACCCACACCTCCTGTCTCTGAACCAACTCCGGCCGTCGACCAGATTGAGGACCTGGCCGAGAAGCTTCAGACAGTCAAGAAGATTACACCGGTGATCAATCTGGCAACAAAGGCGACGATAACGGCGAGCGAAGAAGACACTGCAGCGAGCACGGGATTCGTAACACCGACGCTTGCGGAAATCTATGCCAAGCAGGGATGGTTCGATGATGCCATCAAGGCGTACCGGACCCTTTGTATCACCAAGCCGGCTGAAAAGGAACGGTTTGAGCGGAGAATTGCGGAACTGGAGGAGCAGAAGACGCAACAGCCACAATGATTGTGTCCGACCGATAGGTAATCGGTGGAGATTGGCAACACACGAAAGAAGGAAGCCCGGGCATCGCTCGGGCTTCTTCGTTTATATCCCCCGACACATTGCTAGTGTCCCGTCTCTCAAATTCCTTAAGTAAGTCCCGTTAGGGACGGCCCGTTTGTAGCTTCACAATTGCGTGAAATCCCTCAAGCTCCGTCAGGAGCGGCCTGTGGGTTATTCAACGTATTTCCGAGACGCGACACTAGAGACGCGGCCGAGAAGTCCTGCCACCAAGGCACGAAGGCACCAACATGTGTGAAAGCGCTCCTTGTTTAATCGTTTTTCTTTGAGACTTGGCGTCTTGTCCCAAAGGGACCCCTTCGGGGGTGGCAACACGGGGGTTTTCGTCTATGCTTCTAGCCCTTCATGTAACCCGATTTCTTCCACAGAGCCACCCCTTTCGCAAGCAGCGCATCAATTTCTTTTTCGATCACCTGTTCCTCTTTCTTGAAATTGAAGCAGGTTTTCCCTTTCAGGCACTTCATCGCTGTCGGTGCCAGCCCGCCGAAATCCTTTTCACGGTAGTACAGAGGAAAGAGATAGAAACTGACCATGTCTTTGCGTGCGACGGCGCTTGCGAAATACATGCCGGGAACGATCTTCTTTGTACTTCCGTACGGGACGGGCTTATTCCCGATAGCTTCACAGACATTGTCCGACTCTTTTGTACAAACCATGGGAGGGCATTGTCGTTTGAGAGCGGCTTTCAGTTTGTCGAACACATTCTTCCGAACTTCTGGCTTGAGTGGCATAACGATCCTTCTGAAAGTTGTGGAATCTGATGGAAGAGCGGAGGCAATGTCAACACCGTGATGTGCGACAGACTCACATTCCGTTGATCAAGCGATGGTTCTGTAGTTTCGCAGGACATACACAAACCCGACAGCAATGATCAAGGCCAATGTCATGAACACAACCAGGTCCCGCCATAGGAATGTTGGATCGTTCTTCAGCAACATGACCACACCCATCGCATTCACTGCCACGATCATGGTGAGGAAGAAACCATAGAACATGAATTGAATCGGATATGTGGTGTTGGGCCGGACCCAGAGCAGGTAGACACTGATAAATCCCAACGGGATCGAGAATCCCAGGTCGAAAATCCGAACGACCCAAAACGCAGTCGGTGCGATATCGTACGCACGAGTAGTTCCGGTTGTCACAACCTCCTGGATTTCCTTGATCCACATCGATGCGAAGATCAGCAGGAACAACGAGAAGAGGAGGGAATAGAGCACGAGCCCTTTCTTTTTGAACGCGCTCTCCACGTTTTTGGGAAATATCGAAAACGAATAAAGCAGAATGACGAGGGAGGAAATCAGGACAAACAGAAAATAGTAGGTGTAGGCCTGACTGTTGCCGGAATAGGCCGGCGAGCTCCATTCCCAGCCAATCGTGTAGCTCAGAACAAAGTAGATCAAATACAGAGGTGTCATGATCAAAAGATACCGCGATATTTCTTTTCTGAGAGACAACGCGATACCGCCGACGATCAACATGGGGCTGAGGAGAAACAAGTTGACAACGTCTTGCCCAACGAGCTGATTGTTGATGACGTCGGCTGTCTTGTATTTGATGTGGTGAAGAAATAACGGGCCCTCGATCGCCAGATACATTAAGGTGATCCCCGTGGCGATCGACAAGAACGCCACAGACATTCGTTCAAAAGAGCTGCCGAACGTGTTACCTGTTGTACTATTCATATGTCGTCCTTTTTGATTGTAAGAATGGCAAAGAAGGAGAGAGGAACGATGCACGCCGATCTGCTGCGTGATGGCTCATGTACTGACGGCTGATGCAGTCCGGGCGAGTTGACCGATATCCCGGTTTTCCAGTATCTGTTTGGAATAGCCGTGCAAGCTCACGTGAATCATCGCAAGGCCGACATCTTCCAATGCGCAAACGCTTCCCGGAAACAGAATCCTCCACAATGGATACGGCCACGCCAGGATTTTGAAGATCGTCTTCACATTCCTTTGCCCCTTGATCGGTTTCATAAGTCCCGGTCTGAATGCATAGACTCCCTTGAAAGGGAGCTTGGCCAGATGGTTTTCCGTCCTGCCTTTTACGCGCGCCCACATCATGCGTCCTCGCTCAGTACTATCGGTT
>Ga0315286_10001327_pt1 | contig 22382 bp, 23 predicted proteins | sample YL17G10_0_MG_FD_205038 | JGI IMG/M metagenome (GOLD analysis project Ga0315286, IMG submission 205038) | Sediment microbial communities from Yellowstone Lake, YNP, Wyoming, USA - YL17G10_0 | ecosystem: Environmental > Aquatic > Freshwater > Lake > Sediment | place: USA: Wyoming | collected...
TTTGTTCGCCGCCAAATTGCCTCTTGTCACATTTTAAGCGAGATATTTTCTTTGCTTAAGTTAGGCATAAAATACTTGCTTTTATAACGGTGAAGGTATATATTAACACTAACAGGGTAAATATTATATACTATAATATATAAAATATACCATAAAATATATAGAAAGCAATGATTTTTATGTCAGATCGAAATGGATGCTACTAAATTAGGTAGAAAAATTAAACTGGCTCGTGTGGAACTTGATTTAAGTCAATCGGAGCTCGCCGAAAAAATTGTAGCAAAACAAAAAAGCATTTCCAATTATGAAACTGGTGATGTTTTGCCTTCACTGACGACTTTTTCAAAAATTGCAAAAGCCCTTAAAAAGCCGACAAGTTATTTTTTAGAATAATAGATAAATAATTAGCTTATTGGTTTATACCAAAAAGGAGCCCTTTATGGCAAAGGTAATTTCCAAAATAGCAAAACAATTACCACCATCACCTCTACCACAAGATGTTCATGACGCAGGCGAAGTTCTGCGTAGTTTAGTTGACCAAGCTGCATATGTGGGAGAGGTTGTTTCTCTTGGTTATAACGAAGCTATACTACAAATCCATGATTTTCATCGACAACAAGTAGGTGGCCTGCCAGCACTCAGCTTTCTTATTGCTTCGCGGGTTAATCCACAAACAACCCCAGATCCTAGAGTAGAAGATTCAGCTGCAATTTTGTTACGTGTAATGGATCACGCTGATCTTCCGAATGCCGAAGAGGCAAGACGTGTACGTGTTGAAAATGCTCAACGAGTCAGTGGTGAAGTAGCAGTGAACTGGGACGAACGCGAAGTCATGGATGCAACAACTCATCATCTATTGAGTTTTGCAGGTGTTCGATGTCGTGTAATAGGAACCTTCTATATGACTAATCTTGGGAATGATTCGTCTCCCAATTGGGTACTCTGTTTTGGATCGGATATTAGCAACTATTATCCAAATCGCGGGCTTAAGGTTTTTAAGCCGAGAGGGGATATCCTGAAGAACATTGTAAATTTTCGCGATCCATTGATTTTTGCTGGTCTTCACATACCTATGGTTCAAATTGGTAATGTGAGATATGCATCAACAAACAGACAGTTTCAACAGGTAACTACTGTTTCTGTGTTGGTAACGCCAACGGATTTACTGGGGCAAAAAACCGCCCTTTTTGGAATGACGCGTACTGGTAAATCCAATACCACAAAAATTGTACTAAAGTCTATTTTTGCATTACGTTGGGCTGCCACAAATGCACAACGTATCGGACAATTAGTATTTGATCCGAATGGTGAATATGCTAACGAGAACGTCCAGGATATGGCAACTCATGACGCTAACCCGAACGCGATCAAAAATGTGTGGCAATGTGCCCCAGCAGCTCAACAAGCACAATTTCAAGCTGATGTAGTGACTTATGGCATTTCGAGCCACCCGAACGATCCTAACCGTAATTTAATGCTGCTTAACTTTTATCTTGATCAGAATTTGCAGACAGGGAAGGAAATTATTGATGGTTTTCTTGCAAGTGATACAACAAAATTTATCTCAAATTTTAGAGATGTTGTATTTGACCCGCCTGATGCAAGTGATCGATCAGCTGTTACACGATATAATCGCCGGGTTTTGTTTTACCGGGCTTTGTTGTACAAGGCGGGTTACGTACAACCGGCAACCCTCTTGCCTCAAACCCTTGGGTTGTTTAATCAGGATTTGCTTACCGCAATGCGTAACGGGCAAGGGCAGGATCCGCAAGCATATACAAATTGTGCGACTATGTTAAGCAAAACTCAACCGACGTGGGGAGAGGTTGCGCAGTGTGGGGCGATTCTTCGAGATTTCATCAAAGATAATACTTCAGGATTTGCTCAGTTTGACGCAGCTTATGTCCAAACCAGTAGTACGGGATCTTGGGCAGAGGATGATTTACGAAAAATCCTCGAATTATTCGCTTATCCAAATGGTTCAAGGCAAATTGGACGTGTTAAGGATAGGCACACACCTAGTACAACGTCCGATTATGCTGATGACATCTACTCACATCTGCAAAGTGGGCGTCTTGTTATTATTGACCAATCTAGTGGTGACGGTGAAATCAACAAGGCTGCGGCAGATCGAGTAATTCACAAGATTTTTGATAGAAACAAAGATTTGTTCCGACATGGCCAACAGCCTCCACATATTCTTGTATATGTTGAGGAGGCTCATAACATCCTACCTTCTTCAAAAGAAGATGATTTAAAAGATGTTTGGGTTAGGGCGGCAAAGGAAGGTGCAAAATATAATATTGGACTTGTTTACGCGACACAAGAAGTATCTTCAATACAGAAGAATATTCTTCGAAATACGGCAAACTGGTTTATTGGTCACCTTAATAATACTGATGAAACGCGTGAACTACGCAAATTTTATGACTTTGCCGATTTTGAAAACAGTATCCTGCGTGCGCAAGATAGAGGATTCATACGGATGAAAACACTCTCTAACCCATATGTTGTGCCAATTCAGGTAGAACGTTTTAGCATTTAAGGAGTTAAGAGTATGCCTTATGAAGGGGAATATGCACAATATCAGCCACTTAAACGTATTGTAGAATCTGAACGTGTGCAGCAACTACTAAGACGGTCTCGTGTTCTTGACCCTTCAACTGCAACGCAACAGGCTAGCCCAAAACAAGCCCCATCAGCAAGCCCAAGTTTACCTTCTCTTGTCCTAGCAATCGATGGTAGTCATGCAGAGGTCGATGTTCGTAATGGATATCCTGGTGCAAAGGTGGGTTACTGTTCAGTCGCGTCAGTTATTATTAATCTTGCTGAGGTGGAACGACTTGATGCTCAGAGGCCGATGAATCCAGTTGAATTTCGTCGTACCGAAGATGCATCTTCTGATGCTAGTGCATTGCCCGGTTGCAATGTTATTACACGAGATCATGCATCAGCAAGCGAGTCGTTTCGCGAAGCAATATTTGAACTATTTCATGACGCAGTTATTGATGAAGAAGACAATACGCGTTTGCTCGTTACTTATCAAGCTCTTCTTGCCTATAAACCTTCAGGTACAATTGCTTGTCCTTACAACCACTTGGGATGTAATTGCCAAGTATCTATTACGTCAAATGTCAGTACATGTCCATGTGAGCGGCATAAACCTTTATATCCAACCGATGCTCTTCGTATCCATGAGAGATTTAACAGTGATTCTGGTAGCAATGGCGAAGCGTTTGGATATGTAATGAGCGTTTGGGAGCGGCTTATTTTAGTCCATTTGTTACGGTGTTTCGAACAACGTAAATGGCTTGATCGTCTTGCTAACATAGCTTTTTTTGTTGATGGCCCTCTAGCGATATTTGGGCCACCTGCCTGGTTAAGCGCCGCAATAAAGAGCGAACTTCAAAGGTTAAATCTAATTATTAAGGAAAAAACAGGCAATGATATGATTATTGTTGGTATCGAAAAAACAGGGAATTTTGTTTCCCATTTTGAAGAAATAGACAAACTAGAAGATGGAAGTGAATTTTTTCAACCCAGATCATGCTTTTTGCCAACCGATAGCTATATCAAGGAACGAATTATTTTTTCTGATAGTACAAAGCCTTACGGTGAAGATACATATTTTGGAAGAAAATTTTTTTACAAAACAAAAACCGGAGCTCGTATCGTAGCTTCTATTCCTTTTCTTACACCACAACAAGATTCTCTATCGAGTGATGATCCTGCATTGTATTCGACATTCGGAACTGTCTGTTCTATACTTGATAAGCTAGTAACCTCACGCTTCCCAAATGCTCTTGGGCCAATTGTAAGTGCACATGCTCAGGCTTCTATCCCCTTGCACCTGGGACAGAAAGTTCTTAAACAACTTGCTCAAGCACTTATGCGTAAATAAACTATGACATTAAGAACCCAGCAATCTAATCACGAGAACTCTGCACATAGATGGGCTGGTGTGGGGCCTTACTATGCTATGTTTCCAGTCGATTTTGCTACGAAAGTAGTGAAAGAATATACAAAACCTCGAGACTGGGTTTTTGATCCATTCGCGGGACGTGCTACTTCATTATTTGCGGCGGCTTCGGAAGGACGCTTTGGTTTTGGAATCGAAATCAATCCAGTGGGTTGGGTTTATGGAAAGGCAAAGCTTCAGACTGCAAAGCAAGAAGATGTTGAAAGGCGTATTCGCTGGCTTGGTTCTAGAGCCAAAAGCTATCAAAAGGACGCCCAAAGATTGCCAGAGTTTTTTCATAGATGCTTTTGTCCTGAAGTTCAAGAGTTTCTTTTGGCGGCACGAGAATTGTTGAACTGGCGAAGAAATAAAGTAGATTGGACAACGATGGCATTGCTTATGATTGACCTACATGGGAAACGAGAGAATGCGTTATCTAATCAAATGCGACAAACTAAATCAATGTCCCCTAATTACGCCATTCGTTGGTGGAAAGAACGTAACCTTGAGCCTCCTCATCGTGACCCTGTTGAATTTATGCTTAAAAAGGTCAACTGGCGTTATGCAAAAGGATATTTAGATTCGGGTTCAGGACATATATATTTTGGAGACTGTCAATCAATATTAGACAAATGGGAGAATAATCCACCGAATTGGAAGGCTAAATTACTATTTACTTCACCCCCATACAGCGGTGTTACTAATTATTTTTATGACCAATGGCTTCGGTTATGGTTATTGGGAGGTCCAAATTATCCAAATAGCGCAAAAGATTTATGTAAAAGAAAATTTAATAATAAACAGCATTATATTAAAATGCTTTCCCAAGTATTTGCAAAGTCAAAACGAATTCTAGCCAGAAACGCGGTTGTGTATGTGAGAACTGATGCTCGTCAATTTACAAGAAATGCTACAATTGAAGCGTTAGAATCTGCCTTTTCATATAAGAGGATTCGAAAAGAGAAATATTCTTTACCGGATTTTACTCAAACAACTCTTTTTAATTCGAGTCTGAAAACCGAAGGAGAAGTTGATTTAGTGATGTGGTAGGACAAAAGGGTCCAAAAGGCGTAGTTCTTTTGGAAAGACTTTTACGTAATTATGCCTAACTTAAGCAAAGAAAATATCTCGCTTAAAATGTGACAAGAGGCAATTTGGCGGCGAAAAAATTTGCCCTTTTGCCTGTGCTTTTCTCAACTGTGTATCGCGAGAGGCTCTGCCTCCCGCCCCGTTGCAGTAGTTTAGGGAGTTAAAGGCGGGAGTGAGGACAATCGCCCTAAAAACACGTAGTTTTGGACGCAAGCGGCTGGCGGCTGGGCGGCGGCAGCCGCCAGCCGCGCAGAGCCGCACACGCCCAAGACAAACGCACGAAGCGAGCGGCCAAGCGAGCGCCAAGTGAGGCCTGCGCCTACGCAGGCCGAACGGTGAATGGGGAGCTACGAGAGCGCCCCAAGGCGCGGTGCCTATAAATCTTTCTTCTTGCAAGCATGTATAGTGTTTGGCAAGATTATAGCGAAAGTTCGTTGAAATTCTGAGTGGGGAGCCATGTTTAACGTAGCCCTACTCATTTGAGCAGGGCTTTTTTTTTGAGATTTTTCAAAAATCGCTGGGCTTGCGGCTGGGTGGGGGCAGCCGCAAGCCGCAGCGTCCAAATCAACTTTGTTTATAAGAATGGTTGTCCGCTTTTGCCGTCTTGCTCAAAGAAAGAACAAAAAATCAAAAGATGTCAGCGGGCGAAAATTTATATGTCACTTATAGTATGTAGACTTATTCTAGACAAATGTTAAAATAAAGTCAAGTATAAAAAGGAGTATAAAATGTCCGATATCAGAAAATTACTAGGACTAAAGATAAGGGAAATTAGGCAAAAAAAGAAAATGTCGCAAGAAGAGCTATCTTTTGAATCAAAACTTCATAGAACGTACATCAGCGATATTGAAAGGGGAAATCGAAATGTTTCTATAAAGAACATTGAAAAAATTGCTAAAGCTTTAAAGGTATCGATAAAGGAGCTAATGCCATGAGGGATATGACAATTAAAGAATTAAAAAATAGACTTAAGGATATTGAAAAATTAAAATTTGTTCCAACGCATAGAATAGGCGATACTGGAATTGGTAAGACGCTCGAAGATTTGTTAGAGATAAAAGAAAATAATATCCCCCTTTGTGACATAGGAAAAGCGGCAGAGCTAAAAGCATATAGGAAAGATGCGACCTCAATGCTAACATTATTTACTTTAGAGCCAAAGCCGAAAGGTGGAGATAGGGATAGATTTTTACTAGATAATTTTGGATATTCCAAAAGAAATAATAGACGTTCGAAAGAATTGCACAGTACGGTTACTTGTAAGAGATATAATAATCAAGGTTTAAAATTATCTGTAAAGAAAGACAAAATTAGCGTTTTAGGAAAAGGTCGTAAGCTTAATATATTTTGGGATATCGATATACTAAGGCAAAAGTTTAATGAAAAGCTTCCGGCTTTAGTATATGTTTTGGCTGATAGGAAAATAATTAATGGTAAGGAAAACTTCCATTTTAATGAAGCTTACTTTTTATCTGGATTTGATTTCGAGTTATTTAAGAAGATGGTAAGGAAGGACTTTATAGCTGCAGATTTTAGGATGTATTATAGACCAAATGGCTCTGTTAGAAATCACGGAACAGGGTTTAGGGTAAAAATAAATAGACTGTATAATTGCTTTAAGAATAAGGTAAGGCTTATCTAAAGTTTTTGTAAAATAACTATGCTTTCTTTTTGCATAGTTTCTTCGAGCTCCCCGGCTACATTAGTTGGAGAGTTTTTTGATGGCATGCGTTTATTAGGTATGTTCCTAACTATAATATCCACGGTTTGAAAACCTAAACTCTCCCCCAATTCCGATACAATATAATCAGTAGGTAGTTTTACTTTCTTGACCGTTCTATTTCCAATAACAACGCAAAAATACTTATATTTTTTTAATATTCTATATGCTTGAATCATTGTTTTATTTAAATCAATGTAAAAGGCAAGCACTTCTTTAGCCCGTTTTGAATCACTCTCGGCTATTAGATGTAGAGGTTTGGTTAAAGATTTAGAATTTAAATTATTTTCAATTTTTGGATCTACTATCCCACCAATAAGCTGTTTGTCAATCTGTAAATCATTGTCTCCAACTATATCAAGCCATTGAAGGGAAAGCCTAGAGAATTGTCCATAGGCAACCGTCGTCCTACTATCACCATAAGGAGGTGAAGTTACAATGCAATCAATAGTTTCATCATTTATGTCGTATTTTTTAGTAGAATCACCTTGAATGACCTTTGCCCATGTGTTATTGTCAACGTCATTATAGAATTCTTTCATTCCTTCGATCTTTTTCTCAATGCGCTTTTTGAAAATTAAGACAACATCTGGATTGTAATTTTTTAATTTTTCTGCTGGCATCCTGAATAATTTGAATTCTCCATTTCTCGTATTAGAGGCATATCTTACAGTTTCACTAAAAGCAACAAGAAAGAAGTTTCTGACATCTTGATTTTTAATATCGCTTATACACTTTTTTAATCTAGCCAAATCACAAATCACATTTTCTTTAAACCAGAAATCTATATTAAAAAAATTAGGTAATTCTTCTTTTTTGGGTTTATGGTCTTTAACATCAGAAAGCAAAGAGATAGATGCTCTTTGTAAATTTTGAGGTTTTATTGCAGTTGTTTTAACTTTTGCAATTAATACTGCAAGAGGATTTAATTCGATACCGTAAGCATTCCTACCTAAAAGGCGGCTTTCAATTAAAGCTGTCCCGCTCCCGCAAAAAATATCGCAGATAGTATCTCCGACTTGACTACAATTTTGTATAATTCGTCTTGCTACCTGCGGAATGAACATCGCTGGGTAATTATGAAGACCGTGAGTATATGGTTTTGTATTTTCTCCGCGGAAGTCCCAAGAATAATCTATCCTTCTTTTTTTTATTTCAGATGATTTCTCTATTTCGCTTTTACCGTTATTTAAATTTCTTATAATACTTACGACCTTCCCTCTTATTACCAATTCTTTTGTGAATATTGGTGGCACATAAGGATTCGCAGACTTTAGCATAAATAAGTCATCATTAATGTAAAATTTCTTAAGAGTCGCTTCATTGTTATTGATAATTGCCACAACGGTATCGCCTTGCTCGGCAGTCGGCTGTTCGCGAATAATTACAAAATCGCCATCAAAGATACCCTCGTTAATCATGCTACTGCCTTTTACTTTTAATACATAATGCCTTCCTGACCTTGAAAGCAAAGATCTAGAAACGGTTACTGGTTCATGATTCTCAATAGCTTCAATAGGACTACCGGCGGCAATAAGCCCCAGAAGTGGCAAGGTTATTTGTCCCGCAATATCTTTTTTACCATAAACATTTATTGAGCGCGGTTGGTTTTCTTCAGCGCTAAGATAATGCTTAGCTTTTAAAGCAGCAATATGCTCATGAACCGTGGCAGCGGATGAAAGCTTAAAATGATGGGCAATTTCTTCTAGGGAAGGAGAAAAGCCGTTATTCTTTATAAACCCCTGAATATAATCTAATATTTCTTTTTGTCTTTTAGTTAACATTGTATTTTTACTATACCCGAAAATAAACCGAAAGTCAAGAGTTTTTTGTTGACAAGTTTATACAGTGTGATAAAATACGAATTGTAGTGAAAATATCTTTTGTACTGGCTGCAATTCCGGGCAATTCCGGGGACACATTACATAATTCAGAATTAAGTATGATGTCCCCAGAATTCCAATGTATTTATCTTAAGGGGTTAATATTATTATGGCAGAAAAATATATTTCTAAAGAGATGCTTGTTTGTCTTAAGCAATATTGGGGATACGTGCAGTTTCGCCCGTGGCAGGAGGATACGATCTTGGCTGTTTTGGATGAGCGGGACAGCCTGACGGTTTTGCCTACTGGCGGGGGCAAATCCCTGTGCTTTCAGCTTCCAGCATTGCTTAAAGAAGGGATGGCAGTAGTGATTTCTCCTTTGATTTCTTTGATGAAAGACCAAGTGGACGGCCTAAAGGATATGGGGATTGATGCGGAATACCTTAATTCCAGCCTTCAGGCTGAGGAACAAAGGGCGGTAATCGCGCGCATCCGCCAAGGCCAAGTTAAGCTTTTATACATCTCGCCTGAGCGCCTGCATACGGAATGGACCGCCAGTTTATTAAAGTCAGTCCCAATATCATTTTTTGTGATTGATGAGGCGCATTGTATTAGCCATTGGGGCCATGATTTTAGGGAAGATTACCGGAACTTGGGGAGCATTAAAGAGGATTTCGTTTCGATCAACATCCATGCCTTTACTGCTACAGCCACTGAAGAAGTGCAATCGGATATTCTGGGGCAATTAAGGCTTGATAAGCCGCAGATTAATATTGCTTCAGTAGACCGGCCGAATTTATTTTATCGGGTTTGCCCGCGCACGAATATTATCTCTCAGATAAGCGAAGTTTTAAGCAGGCATAAGCAGGAAGCGGGGATTATTTATTGCCTGCGCCGGGATGATGTTGATGATATCTCGGCACAGCTCAACAGGCTTGGGGTTAAAAATCTTCCGTATCATGCCGGGCTTTCGGATGAAGAGCGCCATGCCAATCAGGAGAGTTTTATCAGCGAGGAGGTTAATCTTATTGTAGCCACAGTAGCCTTTGGTATGGGTATAGATCGCACAGATATTCGTTTCATAATTCACGCGGCAATGCCCAAAAGCATTGAACATTATCATCAGGAAACCGGCCGCGCGGGAAGGGATGGCCTGCCCGCGCATTGCTATATGTTTTATGGAGGAGGAGATTTTCGTGTTTGGAGTTTCTTTTTGGGGCAATCACCGAATAAAGATGTGATGATGGATAAGCTGCAGGCAATGTATAATTTTTGTGCCCGGCCGCAGTGCCGGCATAAGGAGCTTGTAAACTATTTCAACCAGAGTTATGGCCAGCAAAATTGCGGATCCTGCGATTATTGCCTTCAAGAAGTAGAAATGGTTGAGGAGCCTTTAAAGATTGGACAGATGATTTTAGGCTGTGTTAGAGATATTACCTTTGGCGATGGACAGAGTTTTGGCGCGGGTTATATTGCTAATATTTTAAAAGGCAATATTACAGATCAGGTTACCCGCTGGCGGCATGAACTAGCCCCAAGTTTTGGGAAAATTCCAACGCAGCCGCTTAGCTTTATCCGTTACATGATTGAACAGCTCGAAGCCCAAGGTTTTTTAAAACGTGAAGGAGAATATTCGACGCTTTCTTTGACTGATTCCGGCAGACGGCTTTTGCGCGGGGAAGTGATTCCAATGTTAGCCAAACCATTAGTAGCCAAGAAAAAGAAAGAGATTCGGGTGAAGCAGAAAGAAAAAAGGGATAAGGATTGGGCTGAAGTAGATGAAGGATTATTTGAGTTGCTGCGCAGGAAGAGAGCAGAATTAGCCCAAAAACGAGGAGTTCCAGCTTATGTTATCTTTGGCGACAGATCGTTAAAGGATATGGCGGCGCGAAAGCCCTTAACCCGCGAGGATTTTGCCGTAGTATTCGGAGTGGGTGAACATAAACTTAAGGCTTATTCTGAGGCGTTTATAAATGTTATCAAACAACATACCGCGATGAAGGCGAATTCTTAATATGTGCCCGCAAGATGATTTTCAAAGGCGCCGCGGCATCATAGAATCTATCCAGAAGTTAGACACGGAGATAACCTCTTTTAACCAGCAGAAACAACAGCTGCTGCGCGAATTAAAATCCATTCCGATGAGCGAGTCTTCTATTGCTGCCTTAGAAGATTTTCCTCTTAATGAAAAAGTCAGGCTTTTAAAAGAATTATTCCCGCCAGGCAGGCAAAGTTCTTGCAGGGGATTTTTTTTTGAGGTATAATTCACTGTATGAAAATCATAACGCAAAGTGCAACGCTCAATGAAATTAAAGCGATGGCCGAGGCTACCTTTGGTAATTTAGTAAAGGCTGTTGTTGATGTTGAAAGAGAGCTAATTGCGGTTGATGCTGAGCTTCATTCTGACTTAGAAGCGCTGCTTTTAGAAGATGGATCAAAGCAAAAAAGTCTTTGGGGTATAAATCTTTATCCAGAAATTCAGGGTGACGATTTTGTTGAATTTGATTCCATGATTAACATGCGTCCGTCACAGGGCAATAGAATTCGTGGTATAGAGAACGAAGAAACGCGTAAAAAAATTATTGAAGTGGTTGCAAAAAGGATCAAACGATGAATTATCAGCACAGAGATCTTGCAGCGGGTCGTTGGGATAAACTGTCATTTGTTGAACAGATGGCAAATATCGGTAGCGAGGTAGAGCGGGCGCTCAACTGGCGAATAAAGAAAAATACTGATTATGCCCAGAAGGCATTTGAACGAGCTTTAGAGTTAATCGATTTGACCTTAGATCGCGATAAGAATTATGCCCACCTAAAAGAAATTGCTCGTATGAGAGAAGCAATCGTTGATTATTTCTTCGGGGTAAACCAGTTCATGTCCTCTGAGGGCTCTTGGCGGAATTACTTCTTACCTTTTACCTACGCGTCTCGTAGGAATCATTAATCTCGAGAGCAACCTTACTTATAAATTTATCTCTATTTAGCCAGTTTTGTTTGATATTTACTAGGCTATCGGTATAATAAGAGCCACGGGATAAGAGAAACAGTTATTACCTATATCCGTGCGGGGAGCCATCTTTGAAGGAGCCGTATTCCTAGGAATACGGCTTTTTTCTTTGGAATAAACCTGAACTGTTGGGTTTGCGGCCGGGCGCGGGCGGCGGGGCTTTTGGGAACGTATCGGGGAGTTTGACTTCTTAGCCCTCTGTGATAGAATATATTGCAGAGGGTTTTTGGTTGGTATAAAATAGTGAACAAGATGGAGGTGGATTTTGCTAGGTATCGATTTACCGCTGTCTGGCGATTTTAGCGCGGCAAAAATCTTCGCTTGCACTATTTTTGGCGCGATTGGGTTTGTTGTTTTTATGTATGGTAAAAAAAATAAATTCTTTCGACCCATGATTATCGGGGTTGCCTTAATGGCGTATCCATATTTTATCTCAGGAACGTTTTTTCTTTATTTTGTCGGTATTGCCCTCACCGCGGCACTGTATTTCTGGCGGGAGTGAGGGTGCGGCAATCTAAGCAATAGTAGCCAATTCTTTAAATTTTTCGAAAATCGCTGGGCTTGCGGCTGCCCCCACCCAGCCGTAAGCCCCGAAGTTGCCGAAAATTTTTTACCTCAAAACATAACTCATGTGAGTAAAATACTTGCGTAGGGTTTTGTTGTGGAGTAAAATAATAACTATGGAGGTGGCAAAATGAAAAACCTTATACTCGGGATATTTTTTATACTCATTTTTATTGTTGCTTCAAATAACGCATATGCCCATTGCGACACTTTGGACGGCCCTGTTGTAAAAGATGCAAAGATTGCTCTGGAAAATAAAGATGTTACGCCAGTACTTAAATGGGTGAAAAAGGATAACGAGAAGGAAATCAAAGAGGCATTCGATAAGACTTTAGCTGAAATAACACAAAATCCAAAAGACAAAGAAGCTGCTGAAATGAAGTTTTTTTCAGACTTGGTGCGGATACATCGGGCAGGCGAAGGGGCATCGTTTGAAGGGCTTAAGCCTGCCGGTGAAGTTGAACCTATAGTAAAAGCTGCTGACGAAGCAATAGAGAAAGGCTCTATAGGTGAGTTAAATAAAAAGATTACTGAAGGCACCGAGGAAAGATTTAATCGTGTCATGGCAGCTATAAAACAAAAGGACGAAAGTGTTGAGGCAGGCCGTGAGTATGTAGAAGCATATGTTGATTTTATACACTATGTAGAAAAACTTTATAATGTTGCTTCTAAGTCTGTCGGTCGCAATGAGCATGAAGAGGAGCCAGGAGAGCATCATGGAGATTAAGAAGGATGGTAATGCGGTAAAGAGTATAGTGGCCCAAGCAACAAAACTCTCTGAGTTGGTCAATTATCAAGATGGCTCTATTGTAAGCAAAGAGATTATTAAGAGCGAAAAAGGTACAGTTACGCTGTTTGCTTTTGATAAAGGGCAGGGATTGAGTGAGCATACCGCTCCTTTTGATGCTTTAGTATATAATTTTGATGGTAAAGCAGATGTAATTATTGAAGGGAAGACGCATCTATTGGAGGCAGGAGAGATTATTATAATGCCAGCAAATAAGCCTCATGCCTTAAAAGCGATAGAGCGTTTTAAGATGCTTTTGGTGATGGTAAGGTCTTAAGTTTAAGTAATAGCAGCCATCTCTCTGTATAATAAGTCAGCCTTCTCCGAGCATAGCCAGTTGCGGAACTCGTCCAATACGAGGAGCCATGTTTAACAGAGCCCCATTGCTAACAATAGGGCTATTTTTTTGAAAAGAAACCTGAACTGTTGGGTTTGCGGCCGCCACAGCCACATCGCCGAGTCAAGAATCCTTTTTTCTTGCAAACGTGGATGATATTGGGTAAAATAATGTCAATGGTTTTCGCCGAATCTAAAGGCGGACGCATACTTAAATTAGCCAAAAATAAAGACCTCATTTAGAGATGGATTATTTTGATGAAGATATTCGATTAATGCTACAGTTTCAGGACGGCGAGGAGTCTTGCTTTGAGCAGCTGGTAGAGCGCCACAAGAATAGAGTTTTTAACTTGGCCTATAGGTTTTTAGGAAATTATGAAGAAGCAGAGGACCTGGCGCAAGAAATATTTATTAAGATTTACCGCGCAAAAAATACCTATAGGCCAAAAGCAAAGTTTACTACCTGGCTTTATGCTATATGTAAGAATACGTGCCTAAAAAAGTTACGTAAAAAGAGGCCAAAAATAGTATCCTTGCATGACCAAATAGAACTCCAAGATGGTACGGTTACTCACCAGATTGCTGATTCACATATTCCTTCGCCTTCAGTTTTAACTTTAAATAATGAACAAACTTTGGTAGTGAAAGAGGCCATAGATTCTTTACCAGTGAACCAAAAAATGGCGGTAATTTTATATCGATATGACCAACTTTCTTATGAAGAGATTGCAAAAGTAATAGGTTGCTCTGTAAAGGCGGTAAAGTCTCTTCTGCACCGGGCAAAGATAAATTTGAGAGAAAAATTGGCAGATTATTTTAAAATATGATAAATTTTCGCGTAACTTTTCCCCATTATTTGGGTTATATAAAGTAGGGAGGGTGAGAGATGGATTGCCATAAGGTAAAAAAAGTATTGGTTCCTTTTTTAGAGGGAGAGCTTTCGGAAAAATTAAAAGCAAATGTCCAGGCCCATCTTAAAGTCTGTGTGCATTGCCAGAAGGAAAGGGAGCTCCTTTCTAAATCTTGGCAAATGCTGGATAGTTATGCTGCGCCAAAGTTAAAGGATGATTTTACGCCCTCTTTGATGAGAAGGATTCATTCAGAACAGGCCAAGATTATAAAGGTTACTTACAGGCGGCCTCAATTTACTTTTCAGCGCTTGGCCCCAGTTTTAGCCACGGCATTAGCAACGGCATTAATATTTTTTTGGTTTTTTCAAAAACAAATCGGCCAAGAGAAATTAGTTAAAGTAACTCCTCCGGTTTCTCAAGAAGCTGTAACTATAAAGGAAGCTGTAACTCCAACGGAAGCTGTAATTCCAATAGAAACTGTAACTCCAATGGAAACCGTAACTCCAACGGAAACTGTAACCGCAATGGCTGATGAAGAGATTATTCGCGACCTAGATATCTATGAAAATATTGAGGTATTGGAAAATATTGAGTTATCCAGCGAATTCGATATTGTTGAAGGCTGGGAAGGCTCAACTTCATAAAATGACGAACGCGAAAATGAGCAAATATGGGATTATCTTGCAATTAATCGCTGTGTTTTTATTCAGCCCGTTTGTTTATGCCCAAGAGGAATCGGCACCTGTGGTAACTGAAAGAGCAGCTACTATTCAGGCGGAGAGCACATCAGAGAGCACTTATGAAGAGAAGCTGAAACGCTGGCAGAGTCTTTCTGAGGAAGAGCGCCAGAAGATTAGAGAAAGGGCAAAGGGGTTAAGTCCAGAACAGATAAAGGAGCTGAGAGAGAAATCCGCGAAATTTAGAAATCTGCCTAAAGAGCAACAGGATAAGATAAAGGCTAATTACCAAAGATTTAAGGATTTACCGCTTGAGAAAAAAAGAATCTTAAGAGAAAGAGCTGAGCGTTTTCAAAAACTTCCACCGGAAGAGAAAGCGCAGTTACAGCGTAAATTCAGAGAAAGAAAAGAGGCTCCGGCAGGTGGCCCAGGAGCAGGACCAGTTTCTCCCGCTGCAGTAGCTGATTGGAAGGAAGATGTGCGCGACCGCAAAGAAGACAAAAAAGACCGTAGAGAAGATATTAAAGACAGGCGCGAGGATAAAAAAGACCGTGGTCCACTTCTAGATAAAGGCAGAAAACCACAATCTAAGCCAGCTCTTCGTAAAGGGTTCAGCGTTCCCGGAAAGGCACCCCTGCCTGTTCGCAGAAAATAAATTAGTCCCCAGAGCGAAACTTTTTGCACAAAATAGGGTTTAACTATATAGAAGGGAGGATAGAGCCAAATGAGAAAAAATAATTTAAATACCTTGCGCTTATCGGAATTGCGCAAGTATGCCCTTTGTGGGCAAGGAGGTAAGGCAATGAAAGTAAAAATATTGTTAGTAATAGGGATTCTTGTATGTCTCAGCGGGTTAGTGTACGCTGAAGAAGAGGTTTCTTATCAAGGTTTGCTCGAAGAACATAAAGAATATATCCAACAAGAGCGTACAGAAAAGAAAGAGTGGTGGCAAGATTACAACTCGCGATGGAAAGAGTCTGTTGAAGCTTATAAAGAACAAGGGCTTTCTCCTCAAGAGGTTAATGCCTCGCTTGGAGATTTGCGGCAGGAAGCCATAGACCATATGAAAAGCGAAAGGGCAGAGCGCACGGAATATAAGCAGGAATTTAGAGATACACTCAAAGAAAACCATTTACAAAAAATGCAGGCTAGGCAGGAAAGGATTCAGGCATTTAAAGAAGCTCATCCTAATTTTAATCCTCCCGGCCCTGTTGGCGGTCCAGGAGCAGGACCAAGATTCAACCCTCCCGGCCCTGCAGGCGGCCCAGGAGTAGGACCGGTTCCTCCGGCTGCAGTAGCTGACTGGAAAGAAGACATCCGCGACCGCAAAGAGGATGTCAAGGATAAAAGAGAGGATATTCTTGACCGCAGAGAAGATATAAAGGATAAAGCGGATGATAGTATCAAGGCTGAACGCATGAATAATTTACAAGAACAATTATCAAGCACAACTGATCCTGCTGAAAGAGAACGTTTACAGGGAGAAATGGGCAAGTTAAGGGAAAACATCCGTAGGGATAAAAAAGAAGATGTTTTTGACCGCCGCGAAGACGTCAAGGACCGCCGCGAAGACGTTAAAGATAAAAGAGAAGATATTCTTGACCGCAGAGAAGACAAAAAAGACCGCAGAGAAGACATTAAAGACAGGCGCGAGGATAGAATAGATCGCGGCCCACTTCCGGATCGTAAGCCAAGAGTAAATCCTCCCGGACCTAAGCCTGGTGGCGGCGGAAGAAGGTAATCTTAAGAAAAAATCACAAGAAACTGGCCTTCGGCCAAAACTCTTTAGCCAGTTTCAGTGGTTGGGGAATTTCCCATACCATAAAAAATAGACAGCCCCAAGATTTATCTTGGGGCTGTTTGGTCTTGGGAGTATAATTAAAGTTAAACTAAGATAGTAGAAGGAAAGATAGGAGGGTTAGCCATGGCTAAAAGATTTAGCAAGATGCTTTTTATTTTTATAATTATTTCTTTTTTCTTTATCTCTACTTCAAGCCCGCTTCTGGCTCAAGAAGGGTACAAAAATTCCCATTTTGGGGTTCAGGGCGCAATAGTTAAGTTTCCAGATGAGATGAAAGAAGCAGGTGTTGAAATTAGCAGAGAATGGATTGTGTGGAGCAAAATAGAACCAGAAGACAATGTATATGACTGGACAGAGATGGATAAAAAAGTTCGGCAAGCTAATGACGCAGGAATTGAAGTCCTCGGATATTTTATAGACATGCCTATTTGGGCAAGAAATATGGAAAATCCTAAATGTAATAGAACTTTAAAAAATAAACCTATTGATGCTTGCGAACCTAAAGATTGGAATGATTTTAAAGAATTTGCAAGAAATGTTGTTGAAAGATATGACGGCAAACACGGACATGGCGAGATAAAATACATTGAGATTTTTAATGAGGTTCAAGGATTTAGCGAAATGAATGCCAAAGAATATGGGCCTTGGTTAATAAATGGATATCAAGCAATAAAACAAGGAAATCCTGATGTACAAGTTTTGCTTGGAGCAGTTCACGCCCCGTTAGATTTTAATGGAGGCAACTCAGGCCAAAGTACAGAAGATTTTATTGACGCAATGTTAAGGGATTATAATCAATATTACGATATATTTAATTTTCATATATACCAAAAAATAGATAGCGCTGTTGAAAAAACAATAAATTATATGAAAGGGCGCATGAGAAACTACAATGTAGATAAGCCTATGTGGATTACAGAAACAGCAACGCTTTTGCCGAATATTATTTGTAATAATCTTGGTTGGCAAGATAATGTAGCAGGGGACCTAATAAAAAGATATGCCCGAGCCTTAGGAAATGGTGTTGAAAAAGTATTTTGGTTTGCTTTTGTAGGATTACCAACGGTAGAAGAAGATGTAAACGGTGTTGGATGCAATAAGCCCACTAATTTTTTAATAGGAAATTTAGGCTGGTCTTTTAAAAAATCATCAATCTTTCATCCAAGGCCGGCATACAGCACCCACAAATTAATGACGTCCAAACTAAGTGGATTCAATTCTGTATATAAAATTTCAGGCACACAATATAAATTCACTTTCTCAAATAAAGACCCGGTTTATGTTTTATGGTGCGACTCTGGAAGTTGTAGCCTGCCTTCAGAAATAACAAAAACTGTTAAGGTAACTGATTATTTAGGCAATGAAGAGATAAAGAACACAAATCAAATTACACTAACAGAAAGCCCTGTTTTCGTGGAGGAGAAATAATATGGACAAAAAATATTCTCGTGTCTTTGTGGGGATTTTTATTTTGTTTATCTTTACTACAAACCTGCTTCTGGCTCAGGGAAGTACAGCAACGGAAGAGTCAAAGAGTGAAATTTTGCAAATAGTCAAAGAAAAAGTGGTTTCTCCTCAAGGCGCTCGCTGCTGGCGCGCAGAAGTTATTGTCGTGAATAATAGGATATTTTTAGCATTTAATAATTCGGATGCCAATCCAAGAAGTTTCCAGCTTGTTGAGCTGAATGAAGATTTATCTTATCAGGGCCCGATTATCGACCTCTTCTCTGATTCCGGCGGTCGCAAATTTCCCACTGATATTCGCCCCACTGATATTCGATTAGCTAGTGATGGTAAAAACTTATGGTATGCTTTTGAAACCGCATTAGGAAGGCAAGTAAATTGCGATAATCACTGCTTGAATATGGCCAGATATAACATTTCCGGAACCGAACCTAAACTTGAAGATAAAAAGGTAGATATTGCAAGGGGCTGTCCTACTACAAGAAATGCATATCTAAACCCTCCCTCTCCCGATCGAATTCCTAAAAATCCAGAAGCAGTAGATGATCCGACTCCCATCTTTCATAATGGAAAATATATTATTTTGACTCGGGCCTGGAGAGGTGGTGTTCAGCACATTCGTACGTTTGACAAAGATTTTAATATGATAGAAGATTTTACTTTGGATTTAAGCCCGCTCATTGGAAATAGGAGCTTATCACAAAATGCCCTTGTAGATATAGAAGGGCAGATCTATCTTATCGGAGGCCTATTCGATGGCCCGCCTTTTAATCCAAACTCAAACTCAGATATTTATGCTATACCGTTGACAAATGACCTACATTCAGTAGCCGGCGATATGATGCCATTACTCAAGCATCCGGGTAAATATTACACAAAGGTTACTGCCGCTAGATATAAAGATGGAAGGCTTTACATTAATTATGCCCTCGCTAAAAAAGGCGGAGGCCAATTCCATTATCTTGGAGTTTTTGATATGAAGAATGGTTTTACCTCACTGGCCCAAGTTCAATTCCAATTGATGGACAAATCAGTTATTGCCCCTCATTCAAGCATCGAAGTATTAGGTAACAAGGTTTTTGCTGTTTACCCGGGAGGAGATGAAGGTGCCCAAATTTTGGCAAGGGTTTACCGAATTAGGGACAGCGACCGTTTTCCGTAACGATCTATGGTATCATTCCCACCATTAAGCCCGTTTTTTCTTGACAGACTCAATATGATATGATACACTTTTCCTATAAAACACACAAATCAGATATATCATGTAGATTATATATTGCGGAAAAGGAGAGGGAAGATGAACAGGCATTTACACGGGAAGATTTATGGCGCGGTAACGGTTGGCGAAAGAGGCCAGGTGGTCATTCCTGCGCAAATTCGGAAGATATTTAAGGTCAAGCCCGGCGATAAGCTGATTGTTTTTGCTAAACCGGGTGGAATGATTGGCCTGGTCCCGGCAGGGGAATTTAACCAATTTTTGAGTGAGGCTGCAGAAATGCTGGCCAAGTTTAAAAAATAAAACCCAATGGATAAATCATGATGAAGAAATTTATCCTTTTTCCGCTGATTTTATTATTTTGCGCTTTTCTTTTCGCCGAGGCCAAAGCTGAGGAAGTTCTTACCTGGGAGGATTGTATTATAGAGGCCAAGAAAAACCATCCGGACTTGATTTCTGCGGTAGAGAGCCTTAATCAGCAAAGAGCCGACAAAACCATCGCTGCCAGCGGCCTTTATCCGCAAATTGACGCTAATTTAGATGCCTCTACCGCGGGCACGAGCACGACCAGTTCCACTACGGGCGCCACCACCAAGGCGACGGCAGATAGTTACACCTATGGTGTCTCCGGGGCACAGCTGATCTTTGACGGTTTCAAGACGATGAATAAGATGAATGCCGCCTCAAAAAATATCCAGGCCAGCCAGCAGAATTACCGTTTTACTTCCTCCGGGGTCAGGCTGAATTTACGCAGCGCATTTATAAATTTATTAAAGGCGCAGGAATTAATCAAGGTGGCCGAAGAGATTGTGAAAATTAGAAGAGACAGCTTAGAATTAATCACCCTGCGTTATGAATCCGGATTAGAGCACAAAGGCGCTTTATTGACGGCAGAAGCAAATATGGATGAGGCAAGTTTTGAACTTGCCCAGGCAAAAAGAGATATTGGCCTGGCGCAGAGGCAGATGACCAAAGAAATGGGCCGCCAGGAATTTAAACCGATGTTGGTAAGGGCAGATTTTACTGTGCGCGATACCGCTAGAGATAAGCCGGATTTAGAGGCCTTGGCTAAAAATAATCCTTCTTTACTGCAGGCTTTTGCCAAGAGAAATGCCGCAGCCTTTGATATTAAATCCGCCTATGCTGACTTTGCTCCGCAGCTTTCCGGCAGTGCCGGAGCCAATAAAAAGAGCGCGCATTGGCCGCCGGAAAACAACAATTGGAATTTAGGATTAAGTTTAACCCTGCCGATATTTGAAGGGGGCTTGCGGCTGGCTCAGGTATCCAAGGCCCAGGCTGCCTACAATCAATTAGCAGCTGATGAAAGAAGCATCAGGGATAGCGTTATTGTCGCTCTCGAGCAATACTGGGCAGCCTTGCAGGATGCCCAGGAAACCGTGGAGGTGCAGGCTAAAGCCTTGACTGCTGCCCAGGAGCGTTCAAAAATCGCCGAGGCGCAGTATTCCACCGGTTTTATTACCTTTGATAATTGGATTATTATTGAGAATGATTTAGTCAGCGCCAAAAAGGCTTTTCTGAATTCCCAGGCCAATGCGCTTTTGGCTGAGGCAGGGTGGATTCAGGCGAAAGGAGAGACATTAGAATATGCGCAAAAATAAATTAAAATTATTTTTTATCCTGCTGGTCATTTTAGCTATCGTCGCGGTGGCTATTACCCGGATGAAACGAAAGCAATCATCTGATGAAAAGGTAAAAGAAATCACTCCCTTTATCGGCACCATCAGAACCTTTATTTCCTCTACCGGGACAGTCCTGCCCAAAAACCGGCTGGAAGTAAAACCGCCGGTGAACGGCAGAATTGAAAGTATTTTAGTTCAGGAAGGAGATAAGGTAAAAACCGGAGGAATCCTGGCCTGGATGAGTTCTACTGAAAGGGCAGCTTTATTAGATGCGGCCAGGGGTAAAGGAGAAAAAACTTTAGAATATTGGGAAGAGGCCTATAAGCCCATACCGCTGCCGGCGCCTATTGACGGTGAAGTAATTGTGGCCAAAACCCAGCCCGGGCAAACAGTTACCACCAGTGATGCCGTGGTGGTCTTATCCGACCAGCTGATTGTGCGCGCACAGGTGGATGAAACCGATATCGGAAAAATTACACTGGATAAGAAAGCGATTATCACCCTTGATGCCTATCCGGATACAAAAATAAAGGCCTCGGTTGAACATATATATTATGAATCCAAAACCGTCAACAATGTTACTATTTACGAAGTGGATTTAAAGCCCGAAGAGGTGTTTGCGTTTTTGCGCTCGGGTATGAATGCGTCAGTGGATTTTATTGAACAAGGAAAAGTTGATGCCCTGCTGATACTTGAGGAAGCAGTGTATCGGGAAAGAGAAGAAAATTTTGTCTATGTCAAGCAGGATAACGCTAAAGAGCCATTACGGGTAGAGGTTAAGCTGGGGCTTTCGGATGATAAAAACGTAGAGGTCATTTCCGGAATTAGTGAACATGACACCATCATCGTGAAGAGCAAAAAATACAGCCTACCCAAAAACACCGCCGGCGGAAACCCCTTTATGCCGCGGCACTAAAGGCCATGATTGAGTTAAAAGATATTTACAAGACTTATCAGATGGGTAAGGTAGAAGTAAAGGCCTTAGAGGGTGTCTCTCTAAAGATTGCGCCCGGAGAGTTTGTGGCGATTATGGGGCCTTCGGGTTCAGGTAAATCCACGCTGATGCATATTTTGGGTTTACTCGATAGGCCGGATGCCGGAGAGTACTATTTAGGAAAGAGAAAAATCAACGAGCTTTCAGATGAAGAGTTATCGGCAATACGCAATCGTTTAGCCGGTTTTGTTTTTCAGCAGTTTCATCTCTTACCGCGGATGACGGCCTTGGAAAATGCGGAATTGCCTTTAATTTATGCCGGAAAACGACATTTGAAAGATATAGCCCAACAAAGGCTGGAAGAAGTAGGGCTTTCCGATAGGGTAAATCATCGGCCAAATGAGCTCTCCGGAGGCCAGCAGCAGCGCGTAGCTATCGCCCGCTCCTTAGTCAATGACCCCTTGCTCATTATGGCGGATGAACCCACAGGCAATTTAGATTCCAAAAGCCAGGTAG
>Ga0315286_10001328_pt1 | contig 22377 bp, 22 predicted proteins | sample YL17G10_0_MG_FD_205038 | JGI IMG/M metagenome (GOLD analysis project Ga0315286, IMG submission 205038) | Sediment microbial communities from Yellowstone Lake, YNP, Wyoming, USA - YL17G10_0 | ecosystem: Environmental > Aquatic > Freshwater > Lake > Sediment | place: USA: Wyoming | collected...
TACAACAAAACATATTTTTATGTTATCAAAATAATTTATAAAAATAGCGCAGGGCAAGTCCTCTTTTTTATTTTTATTCCAATGCTTTAAGTATTTTATTTTTCAGTCCTTCGGGGTCAAATTCCGCAACTTTATAAACCTCGGCCGGCGGACCAGACCTAAGAAACTTATTAATACCGATAACTTTTTTCGGATAATCCGCAGGCAAGGCAAACGGATGCAAGAATCCCGGCCAACCATTATGAAGAGTAATAACCCTTTGTCTGTCTTCATCAGAAAATATTGCATTCGCCTTTTGCAGATCTTTTTCTCTTAATTCTTCAAATAGTTCCGGTGAGGTCACGGCAACGATTTTAATATCGTAGCTCTGTTCCAGTTCCGGCATGATTTCCAAAACATTCGCCAAAACCTGGCCGCCGGAAATCGCCAAAACCACTTTCTTTTTTCCGTTTTCGGAAAATTGTTTAAACGCATATGCGCCATTAATCGCTTCTTTGGCAGGAGGAACGCCATTCACTCTTTTGAACACAGGGGTATTCGGCCGCATTATTGACAAAGCAATCGGCTCTCCTTTTTCCATTGCATAAAACAACATTTCAATAGTTTCGTTCGCATCTAATGGCTTATAAACCTTAATTCCCGGATAAGCATTGTAGAGCGCCATCCAGAAAAGACCGTGATGCGTTGGACCGTCTTCTCCTGTTTCCGGTCCGTCGTGTGCCGCCATAACAATAAAGAATCCCTTACACAAAGAATTTGTGGCATTGGTAATCAGGGCCATGCGCACAGCATTACTCATAATCGAAGTAAAAACTCCATAAGTGGAAAACACGCTCATTGCCTGAAAACCTCCGGGTAGAACATCCTGAGTTATGGCAGCTGACATCATTGCCATATTCTGTTCGGCAATACCAAAACGAATTCCGCGCCCAAGAGGATTTTTCGCATTAATCACTCCGTAAACATTTTCCGCGGCGCCGGTAAGAATTGATTTCATCAAATCTCCGGAACCAAGATAAAAGAATGCTGTTTTCGACATCATCCACTTAAAAAACGCTTCGGTTGCCTTACGCGTGGCAATGGGCTTGCCTTCTTCAAATACAAGTTCCGACGGCAAAACATCCGGCCTTTTAATGGATTTATAATCCGCAATCGGCCTACCCTTCAATGCTCCCTCCATTTGTTTCTTTAAATCTTCTTCAGGTTTCAGGTTTTTCTTTCCTTCTTCCAAACGACTAATCAGGTATTCAATACTTTCTTTATCCAGCTTAGAAAGCACGGCATCAATATCTTTTACCTGTTCGCCATCGATTCCCGGAACATTAAATCCCAGATTTTTCATTACCTGAACATATTCTTCATGCGGTAAGGGCATGCCGTGGGAATCGGCGCTGTTTTCAAGTTTTCCGTAGTACTTTCCTTTAATCGTGTGGCAAATAACCACTGTTGCTCTTTGGTTTTTAAATCCCTGTTTGGCTTTTCTGTAAGCGTAAATCAATTCAGCGATATTGTGCCCATCAACCTCGATAATATTCCAGCCTGTAGCAAACCAATAATTGAGATACGGCGCGCTAATCACTTCGGTTATCGGGCCATCAATACCAAATCCGTTATAATCCAAGCTGACAATAATATTATCCATGCCCAGAGAAATTATCGAATTACGAGCCTCAAAGCTCATTCCTTCTTCGGTTTCCGCGTCACCCGCTAAAACAAAAACTTTTGCATCCAGGCCATTAGATTTTTGCAAGGTTGCCAGACCCAAGGCAGCGGAAAAACCATGGCCGGAAGAACCGGTAGAAGCATCAGATAAGGGATAATTTGCTTCCACGTGTCCAGTTGGTCCGTCGCAGTGGCGGAATCGTGCCAAACATTGCGGATAAAACGCATCAAGCTTGGCAATATCGAATTTCTCTCCCCTTCTTTTCAGGCTTTCGTAAATCAAGGATAGGGTCGAGTGAAACAACGGCGTGCAATGCCCGGCTGCCCAAACCATTCTGTCTCTGCCCGAATGATTGGGATTCAACGGATCAAAAGCTAAATCACCCGACAAAAGTAAAGACAAAATCTGCTCTACCTTTGAAGAAGAACCTCCGGGATGACCGGATTTAATGCTGTCGATGGCGGCGAAAGCCAATCCCCTGATTATTTGCGCCAAATGCGCGGATTTTTCCAAGTCGATTCCCTTTATCGCTTCAAGGTTAAGTTTTCTCAAGTCTAAATAAGCTCCGCCCTCGGTAATATACTTGAATCTTTTCGGTTCTTTCGTCGCCAGTGTTTTCAAGTCTGTTTCTTTTAAAATATTATAAATCTTCCCTTTTACGGGACTTTTCTTTTTAATCATAAATTTAAATAAACTGATTAATAATTATCACTCTGTTCTTATTTTACCAAAATTTAAATCAAATAAAAACGGACCGAGACAATAATCTCGGTCTTTGTATGCCAAATTAAAAAATTTGTATTAAGCATTGCTCTTTATCTCAATAACATCGCCATCTTTAACAATATACTCTTTCCCCTCTGTTCTGATTAATCCTTTTTCCTTGGCACCGACAAATCCTTTTGCGTTTATAAGGTCCAGCCAATTAATTACATCCGCACGGATAAAACATTTTTCGAAATCGGTATGGATAACTCCCCCCGCTTGCGGTGCGGTACTCCCCCTCTTCAGCGTCCAAGCACGTGTTTCGTCCGCTCCGGTTGTTAAAAAAGTTATTAAATCAAGAAGCCGATAAGATTCTTTTATTAATTCATCGAGATTTGATTCCAAAGGCAAACCGAGTTCTTTTCTTTCTTTCTGGTCAAGTTCCGATATTTCCGCCTCGGAAACAATATCCATTACGATAAACGGCCAGTTATTTTTTTTAAAAGCATTGATTACTTCTTCGGAAATTCCCTCTTTCTGGCCATTCAAAAGATAAATTCTTTTTTTCATCGTCAAAAACTGATAACTTTTCAAAATCTTTTCTTCTTCCTCGTTCCAACCGAAATCGGACAATATTTTTCCGTCTTCCAAAATTTTTTTTGCTTTTTTCAGTATTTCAAATTCTTTGATTATTTTTTTGTCTCCTGACCGAACCTCTTTCTCAATCTCTTCCACTCTCTTTTCCAGTGTTTCCAAATCCTTCAACGCCATTTCCGTATCCAAGATTTCCTTATCCTCTACGGGATCTATTTTCTGACGGGTATTGATTATTTTTTCGTTTTTGAAGCAACGCAAAACATAAACAATCGCATCCACTTCTTTAATATTGGCCAAAAATTTATTTCCCAGGCCCTCACCCTGGCTCGCACCCTTAACCAACCCGGCAATATCCACGAATTTTACGATTGTATAAATTTTCTTTTCGGAATGGGTTAATTCAGTTAATCTATCCACTCTTTCGTCGGGTACGGCAACAACACCGATGTTGGGATCGATGGTGCAAAAAGGGTAATTGGCGCAATCAACCTGTTTCTTGGTAATTGCCTGAAATAAAGTTGACTTACCGACATTGGGTAAGCCGACTATTCCAATATATAAAGACATATATTTATTTTAGCAGAATTTAAATAAATAAAAACACCCCGCCGTGGCGGGGGTGTTTTTATTTCTGTAACAATTTTTATTGATTAAAGGCGGCCTTCAAATCCGCTCTTGCTTCTTCCATCGCTTTCTTGAAATATTCCAATGCTTCTTTAAATGCCTGCTGACGAACTTCAACTAATTTTTTGACGTCCGTTTTCTCGATTGCCCGCTTATCACCATTAAACTTGTCTTTAGATGCCTTCAAATCCGCTTTTAAGATTTCTTTAATTGTGTTCGCGTCAACTCCCTGGGTGCAACTATTTTTCGCTTTCTGAATTGCCGCATTGTAAGCATTAATGTAAACGGTTTTAGCTGTCTCAATTGCTGTTTTTCTGCCGGCAATCAATTTATCAAGGCCTATTCTGAATTGAGAAATCGCCTTATCAACGACTGCCTGGCGGGAAGCAAGCGCCTCTTTTGCTGTTTCCTTAAAATCCACCAGTGCTTGTTTTTGTTCCGAGGTTGAAGCTTTTTCTTCAAGCATTCCGAAATGCTCCTCCCATTTTTCTTCCCATTTTTCTCTGTGCTGTTCCAGTTTCGTATCCCTATTATTCCTTTTTTCATCAAGTTTCTCCAGTCTTTCGGCTTGTTTCTCGTCGATTTTCATCTCGCGCTCGGTTAATGTTTGGTCAATCTTCACTACCCATTTTCCCAGATTATCACAGATTAAATTATTTTTTCTTTCCGTGGATTTACTGGCCAAGTTTTCGCGGATAGTCTCCTGTTTTTCTTTCTGCCATTCTTTATGTTGTTCTTTTGCTTCCTGCCATTTTTTTTGCCACTCTTCCTGTTTCTGTCCGGCATTCTGCTTTTGATTATTATTTTGGCCATAATTCATCGTGGCAAAAGATATACAAGGAATTAACAGGCCCACAATCAACAAAAAGGTTAAAATACCGATAATTTTAGAATTGGTTTTCATTATAAGATTGACCAAAATCACTAATCGCCTGACTGTCTAATGTCACCATCGAGGCATCATTACCTTCTTCGACAATGATTACCTGTTCGTTTTCCGCAAAAGCCGTCATCGCATTGATTATGTCATCAATGTTTCCGGTTGCTTGGGGAACAGGTACCTCGTTGGGAATCTGAACATATTTCGTCTCCGTTGTCTGGGTTTGTTTTTGGATAGATGTGGGTTGTGTTTTTTGTCCGGAACGCATAATCATCAATCCGGCAACCACCAGAACCACAAGAACAACGGGAATGGCCATTTTCCATTTGGTCATAAAGATGTGAATTTGGTTTAAAATTAATTCGTAACCCGAAATTCGACCTTTCTCTTTTTTCTCCGCGATATCAAAACTAGCCAGTATCTTTTGGCTTAATTCTTTTGATGGCTTGATTTTTTCCTTGATGCCGGAAAAAAACTTTTCTAAATCTTTTTCGCTCATATTTATTTTTTTAGATATTCCTTTAATATTCTGATTGCTCGCGACTGAAGCTGACGTATTGCATCTTCTTTTTTACCTATAATTTTTGAAATCTCCTTATTCGACAGCCCGTCGATAAATCTTAAAATTATTACTTCTTGTTGCTCGTCGGTCAACAATTCTATCACCTCCTTAAGTTCTCTCAAATTCTCTTCTTTTTCAATCAAATCATCTATCGGTTCTTCTTTTGATTTTATGACGTTTTCTCCTAATTCACCGATGTTCCAGTCTTTTTTCTTTTTCCAAAAATCGGTCACTGTATTTCTGGCGATGGCATAAAGCCAAGAAGAAAACGGATTTTCCTTTTGTTTATAATTCGGCAAGGCGTTCCACGCTTTCAAAAATATGCTCTGAGTCAAGTCTTCGGTATCAACGCGATTTCTCACCCGAAAATAAACAAACCGGAAAATCGGTGTAATATAATTTTCGTAAAGCTCGGAAAAGGCGCCTTTGTTTCCCTTTTTAGCCGATTCCACTAATTCAATTAAATTTTTACTGTTCAACTTATCCATATATATAACGAAAAGAAATCTATTTTGTGACTATTATAATTTTTTTTATTTTCACTAAAATGGATTGTCTTTTGAAAAATCGGGCAAAAATACTTTTTGGCTTCCCATTTCCTGAACCCAGCCCTTGGTTAATCCCAGTTCCAACTGATAATTATACACTTTTTCGAACTCATCAATGGTTATTCTTCGATTTATTTCGGGAAATTCTTTTGCCCTGAAAACCGGTTCGTATTGAGTCATTAAACTGATGCAAGTATTTTTATTTATCTTTTTCAGTTTTTTTATAACACTCAAACTATTCTCGATATTATTGGGCAGAATCAAGTGCCTAACAATAATACTTTCCACGCCAACCTGATTAATCATCTCTCTGATTGTTTCTTCTGTTTTTTCGACGTAATTTTTTATGCCCGAATATTTATACGCCAAGTCATTATCACTGTATTTAAAATCCGGAAGATAGATATCCACCAGTCCTTTCATTCCCTTAATCAATTCTGCGCCATCATAGCCGTTTGAGTTCCAGATAATGGGAATCTTTAGGCCGCCTTTTCTTGCCTTTACAATCGCTTTTTTTATTTGCTCATGCCAGATTGTCGGAGTCACCAAATCAATATTTACCGCACCATCGTTTTGCAATTTCAGCATTATATCTGTCAATTCTTCAATGCTGTAATTTTTGCCGATCCCTTGCTGCGAAATCTGATAATTTTGGCAATATACGCAACGCAGATTGCAACCAGTAAAAAATATGGTGCCCGCCCCTCGCTTCCGCTCGGGGTAAGCCCCATCGCCAATCCCTCGACGGTTCTCGGGATAAACAAGGGACGGTTCTTCACCAAAATGTCTGCCAAACCAGGCAATTTTTACCCTGTTAAACATGTCTTTTTTTGAGGCCCTGCTAAATTATCGCGATTTTTAGCGGGGTTTAAGCTCATTTTTCCAGTATAACACAACAAAAAGGATAGCACGCAAAGTGTTATCCCTTTTTGATATTCCGGGATAATCTACGCTTTCCCCTGTTGTTTATCGTATTCCTGCCAAATTTTTGCAACCATTGGTGCGGCTTCTTTCAGCTCACTTAAAACATTCTCTCTTATTTCCGAGCTCTTGGCTTTCTCGCTGGTTTGCATAGAAAGAAGCACTTTTTCGCCGATGGTTTCAACCAGGGTATTGATATCTTTCTCTGATTGCCTTAAAACCGCATCCAAGGCATTAACCCTGATTGATTGTTTTAATTTGGCCATGTCGAACGGTTCTTCGGAACCGTCTTTTTTTACAACAATCTTTACCATGTCTTAATTATAACACCTCGATTAACTCGGTGTAAACAAAATAATGTTTTATAACTTACGATACAAAAATGCGGTGTCTTCTTTTTTCTCGTGTTGCCAATTCGGAAAAGGGAAGGCATTGGAAACGACTCTTGCTCCGGTTTTCAGTTCTTTTTTCAGTTTTTGTTCCAATGACTTCATTGCATAACCGATGCCGAAAATCGTTACAATATCAAATCGCGAAAAGTCCTCTTTCCAAAGATTTTTGAAATAAACAAATGCTTTTCCTTTCATTCCCGCCTTACGAATATTCCATTTCGCCAATAGGACCAATAAGGGGTTAATTTCATAACCATGTGCTTCTGCGCCTGCTCTTGCCAGGGCAATAACTAACCTTCCGTCTCCGGAACCCAAATCAACGGCGACTTCGCCCGGCTTTATGCTCGCAAGCTCAATCATTTTTTTAACCGTTCTTTTTTGAGTCGGAAGATAAATCGCGCCCTTAAATAAAATCGGAAAAATCGCAAATATTCCCCCAAGAAGCACTACGAATAAAAATGTGTTCCAAAAATCCATATTCTAAGTTTAACAAAAAAACCTTTTTTTGGAAATACAAAGAGAGAAACTTCGCCTCTCTTTGTTTTGTTCGATTCTCTAATGCGAATTGTAACATTGCTCACAGAGCTGACCGGATCCTTCAATATAGCCGTAGCGTTCGTCAATCGACGTTTCCCTTGTGTAAGGAGTTTCTCGGCCACACAGAACGCATTTGTCCTTTTTTGGATTTTTCTTTAAAAACCCTAAAACCCATTTCAGAAGATTCACTGTCTTCCTCCTTTCGTAGATTAATCACAGAATAGTATATGCCTGTTAAAATGTCAAGGAAATTACTTTTTCAAGAAAATTGCTGTAGAAAAAGCCATAAAGCCCAATCCCAGCCCAAGAAAAACCCCGCCCGGAACATTATTGGTAAGAAATCCGATTCCAAATCCGATAAATAAGCCGGCTAGGCTCATAAATATTCCCGCGATAAACAAATATGCGTTTCTTTCTTTTTTAGTCGTATTTTTTTCGTCCATGATAGTTTTATTTTATTAAGAATTAATTATTTATCTCTTATTTAAAAAATATTGCTCTGCCGAATATCCACAATCCGATTAAAAATGCCGCAACAGAGAAAATCAAGACGCCCGCAGCGGCTAAATCTTTAATTTTGGCAATTTCCGGATTCTGTTCTTTCGACATAACATCCAGGGTTTTTTCGATAACGGTATTGAGAATCTCGGCAACCAAAACTAAAAAAGAAAGAATGATAACTACAGCTGTCTCCGCAAAAGAAAGTCGCAGAATAAAGGCAAGAATTACCGCAAAAAAACCAACAATCGCTTGAATAAAAAAACTTCTTTCCTTTAACGCATATTTAACTCCGCTAAAAGCGTTTATAAATGCACTGCCCAAAGAATGATGATTGCGAAACATAGATAATTTAATTTTACCATATTTGAGACGAAAGGGGTAAACCCTTCGACTACGCTCAGGGTAAACAAAAAATCGCCCGACCAAAATATTTGGGGACGATTTTTTGAAAGTTTTAAACTTTTAAACCTTATTTACATTTGTAGCATTCGGTCCTTTCGGGCTTTCTGCTATTTCAAACGTGACTTTGTCGCCCTCTCTAAGTTCGTTGAATTGGACGTTTTTAAGTTCGTTTGAATGAAAAAAGAGGTCTTTTTCGGCTCCTTCATAAGTGATGAAGCCAAACCCACGATCTGTGAGTCTTTTGATTGTTCCTTCTTGCATTTCAATAAATTAATTGATTAGATTTCAAACCAAGAAAATTGTAATAGAGAAACCCGACTACGCTTCACCTACACTTCTAGCTTGATAATAAGACTCTATCACAGAATAATTAAGATGTCAACCCCGCACCTATCTTTTTGGCGTTTTTGGTATAATCTCTGTCCGGCTTCAAAGCAACATTTTTACCGGCAAGATAACCCGTACTCCAGCAAACCTGAAGATTATAACCGCCCGTTGGTCCGTCAACATCGATAATCTCGCCGGCAAAAAAAAGATTACCGATTATTTTTGACCTCATTGTTTTATCATCGATTTCTTTCAGGGATATTCCCCCGCTGGTGATTATTGCGGAGTCAAATCCCAAAAGCCCCATTACTGTCATTTCCAGGTTTTTCAAAAGTTTTACCAAATTGCGTCTTTCTTCTTTGGTTATATTATTCACTTCTTTTTCCGGATTTATGCCGGATAATTTTATAATTACGGAAATTAACTTACGAGGCAAAAGTTCGTATAGGGAATTTTTAAAAGACCTATTCTGAAACTTTCTAAAATCTCTTTGAACTCTCTCATCTAATTTTACGGGCTCCAATGCGGGCTTCAAATCAAGCGACAGTTTAATATCTTTCTCGCTCGTTAACAGTTCTCCAACTTTTTTACTGATATCTAAAATTATGGGCCCCGATAATCCAAAATGCGTAAATAGACATTCTCCAAATTTACTAAATTGCTTTTTATTGCCCGTTATTACGCTGATTTCAATGTTTTTCAGACTTAAACCCTGCAAATCCTTAACCCAGCCCTCTTTTATTTTTATCGGAACCAAGGCCGGAGACGGTTTTTTAACATGATGTCCCAGTTCTTTCGCCCAAGTAAATCCGTCTCCGGTAGAGCCGGTTGAAGGATACGACTTTCCGCCTGTACAAAAAATATAATTATTCGCTTCAATCTCATTTTTTTTATTTACGTTTTTAACGATTATTTTTTTAATTCTGCGATTTTGACAATCAACAGTAATAACTTCCGAATTATACAATACGGTTACCTTGCTTTTCTTCAGACAATCAACCAAGACACTGACCACGTTTTCTGCCTCGTCGCTTACGGGAAAAACTCTATTCCCTCTTTCCGTTTTTGTTTTTAAGCCTGATTTTTCAAAAAAATCAACAACCTCTTTGGGTCCGAAAACGGAAAAAGCGTGAAAAAGAAATTTTCCGTTTTCTCCATAATTTTCCACCAATTTTCTTAAATTAAATTCCGCGTTAGTTATATTGCACCTACCTTTTCCGGTTATAACAAGTTTTCTTCCCGGTTTTTCGTTTTTTTCCAACAGAATAACCTTAGCTCCCGATTCCGCCGCTTTTAGGGCGGCGATAATTCCCGCAGGCCCTCCGCCAATTATCGCTACGTCAAAATATTTTTGCTTGTCAGATACGGTAATCATTAAATAAAATTAGTATTTTTGTTTTATTATATCGCGCAGTATTTTTTCTATTTGCTTAATACTCTCGTTGTCAATTATTGAAATCGGGATAATTTCTTTTTTTATCAACCTAAACATTTTAACCTTTTCTTTAAGTTCTTTTGGGGTCAGTAAATCTGACTTGCTCAAAAAAACATATTCAGGTTTAATCAATAGTTCTTTATTATAAGTAGTAAGTTCGTTTCTGACGACTTGATAATCTTTTACCGGTTCAGCTGATTCGGCGGAGATAAAATGGAAGAGAATCTTGGTGCGTTCAATGTGACGTAAAAATTTAATGCCAAGCCCCTTGCCCTCCGAAGCGCCCTCAATTAAGCCGGGAATATCTGCTAAAATTAATTCGTAATAAACGCCTAAATTCGGTTCCAATGTAGTGAAAGAATAATTAGCCACCTTACTTTTAGCATTGGTTAACTCGTTTAATAGGCTTGATTTACCGACATTGGGCAAACCGATAAAACCGACATCGGCGATTAATTTAAGTTCCAGATGTAATTCGCATTCCTCGCCGGGCAAACCCTCCTGAAACTCGGTCGGACTGGTGTTAGTTGCTGAGCGAAATTTATAATTCCCCTTTCCTCCTCGGCCGCCTTTGACCATTAATAATCGCTGACCGATAGAAACAATCTCATTATCCTTGCCTCTTGATAGATTATGCACGACCGTGCCAATTGGCACTTTCAAAATCAAATCATCGCCATTTGCTCCGTCGTTAAGCTGGATTTTTCCGTTTTCACCATTATTTGCCGCCAATTCTTTTTTATAACGGAATTGATTAAGCGCGCCCAAATCAGGCACGCCCTCAAGATAAACATCTCCGCCCTTACCGCCACTGGCGCCGGTTGGACCCAGGCTCATTTTTGTACGATTAAAAGCCACGGCACCGCATCCGCCTTGCCCAGCCGTGACTTTTATTTTTACATCATCTATTAACATAAATACATCATAACACTTAAATCTTTGAATTAAAAAAAGGCAATTATCGAACTTCTTGATTTAGAATTGCCTTTTTCTTGATTATTCCGATATTTATACTGTTTTTTATCTTCCTATTTCTTGGAAGTCTTTTTAATCAATTTTTTGGCCTTAACAATTGGAACAGTTTTTTCTGTTTTCTTCGCTTTTTCTTCTATGGTTGAAGACTTAATGTTTGCCATAATCTCTACAGCCCTAATAAGCCGATCCATTTTTGCATTTAATGTTTCTAACTGCTTCCTTAATTCATCATTATTTCCTTTACCGGCATCACTTCTAAAATCCTGTGTGATGGGAGCCTTATAGCTGTCATAATTTTTTTGCGGGAATCTGTCTCCGCCTCTGTTATTTCCGGTTTCTTTTTTACCCCCAAAACAATCATTGCAATACACCGGCCTGCCACTGGTTGGTACAAAAGGCACCTCGCACGGTTTTCCGCATTGAGCACAAATCGTTTGATGCATAGTGACCGGGCCACGATCTCTGTTTCCGCCAAATCCACCTCGACCACCATCTCTTCTGCCAAATCCGCCTCCACGGCCCCCACCAAAACGTTTTCCCCCATCTTGTCTAAAATTTCCCATATGTTTATATGTTGGTTATTATAATGATAAATTATGAAGTAGTATGATTGGCAAAAAGCCAGTCAATAAGTTTTTTCCGATGCTCGGCAATAGACCATAAGTCTCCACGCCTGAATAATGTCGGATAAAGGTCTTTAAATTTTTTCAGACCAATAGCAGAAGCACGAGGAAATTCTCTTGGAATGCTTTTATTATAAACCTTTAAAAACACAGAAGAAATTATCTGTACTTTGCTAAGTTCGTATGCTTCGTCTTTTCTTTTCATTACTAATCACTATACAATAAGTCGAATAAAAAATCAATACTTTCAATAAAAAAGAGGCCCTGAGGTCTCTTTTTGAAATACTAATAGTTTAATGTTCCTTCTTTTTGCCGCCTACTTAACGCCTGCAACATATTTTTGGTCATAGCCGCCAAATCATAATCCGGCTTCCATCCCCATTCTTTTCGGGCAAAAGAGTCATCAATTGATTTTGGCCAAGAATCGGCAATCTTCTGCCGGAAATCCGGCTTATATTCGCACACAAATTCAGGAATGTGTTTTTTAATTTCTTCTGCCAGTTCTTTGGCTGAAAAACTCATTGCGGAAAGATTAAAATCTGCATGATGTTTAAAATTAGAAAAATCCGCTTCCATTAAATCCATAGCAGCTTTTAGGCAATCGGGCATATACATCATCGGAAGAACGGTATCTTCACGCACGAAACAAGTATATTTTTTGTTTTTAATTGCGGCATAAAAAATTTCCACCGCATAATCGGTTGTGCCTCCGCCTGGAAGCGTTTTATGGCTGATAATGCCCGGAAATCTGCAACCTCGGACATCAATATTAAATTTTTGCACATAATAATCGCTGAGAAGCTCGCCAGCCACCTTTGTCAGGCCATACATTGTTTTCGGCCGTAAAATAGTTTCCTGGGGAGTGTTATCACGGGGAGTCTCAGAACCAAAAGCAGCAATGGAGCTGGGAATGAAAATCCTCTTTATTTTATATTCCCGCGCTATTTCCAGAATATTATAGGTCCCGTTAATATTAACACTCCAGGCAAGTGCGGGATTTTCTTCCCCTTTTGCCGAAAGTATTGCCGCTAAGTGATAAATCGTATCGATTCCGTATTTTTTTATCACGCTCTCAATGCTTTCTTTTTTAGTTACATCAACTAATTCAAAAAGGCCCGCACCATTTTTCCCAATAACATCAGTAGCTAAAACATTTTCATCTCCGTATTTTTTTCTAAGAATCAATATCAATTCTGAGCCGATCTGTCCTGCTGCGCCCGTGACCATAATTTTTTTTGTTTCTTTTGTCATGCCCCCATTATAACACAAAAACCCTCGACCATGCCTAAGTTAAAACTACGGCAGGCAAGAAAAATCCTTCAATGGTTCAATTTTACTCACCACAAGTAATTTCAGGATAAGTTCTCGGGCTTTTTTTAAAATTAAGCTTATTTTCAAAGTGAACAATGTTCGAATCTACTCTACTTGAGAATGCTTACAATCGCACGGCCCCAATTCTTCTCGGGATAATTGCTCGGCGAATAGGACTTCACCATTTTCGCCATCAAAAACTTTATCGACACAGCGTCTATGTAGGAAGCCATCACATTCAAGAGCACGCTTTATCTTCGATCCATCCTCGTGCGTCTCCAGTGTTTCAAGTTCAATTGTTCGATATGGCGACGATTTCTCTATGCTCTCTTTATTCTCTATTTTCTCCGGCAAATTTTTTGGAAATTCTTCTAACATAAAATTATTGTATTATTAATTTTAGCTCCCTGCTTGGGTTCAAAACCTATATTTGAAGGGAAAATTTGATGTCTCACTGAACAGAGATGGATCACTTAAAGACAATCGAGAATGGAGCAAAATGAGACATTTGAGACACTGTTTTAGGATGGTAATTTTTTGTGTCTTATTTAATTCATAATGGTTTATGTGTCTTCGTAGACTTATCTTAAGAGTTTGAGAAATTCTTCCTCGTAACGGTCGACCATATGCTTAATGGTAAAATTCTTCTTGACGTGTCTTCGGCAATCGGCTCGGTTAATTTTATTAATTTTTTTAACGGCAGCAACCATTTCATCGACTGTATCAACAATAAAACCCGTCTTATTATCAACAACAACCTCCGGAACAGATCCGTGACGAAAAGCAATCACCGGCGTACCGCAAGCCATTGACTCGACCATGATCAAACCAAACGGTTCTTCCCATTGAATGGGAACTAGAGTAACCTTGGCTTTCTGATAATAACGAAAAAGTTTTTTGTAAGGAACATATCCTAAATATTTTATTTTTTTGTTTAAATATGGCGCAACTCTTTTGTCCCAATAATCACCGGTAACCGGCGGCCCAATAATCAAAAGTTTCTCTCCTGTCTGCCGCGCCACTTCCACTGCTTCGGCAACGCCCTTCTCGGGATGTAACCTTCCCACAAACAAAAGATAATCACCACTTTTTTTTGAAAAGGGAAAAAGACTAATGTCAATTCCGTTATAAATGGTCGCTAAATAATTCAACCCTGGAGCGGGTTTTCGTTGAGCATCACTAATAGAAACATAGTATTGATTAGGGGAAGAAAACATTTTAAAAATCCCGGCTCGCCAAGGATAAATCGGGTCATGAAGCGTGTAAACAACAGGAATGTTAAAGTGTGATAAGGCCAGAGGCAAAGCTCGATCAACGGGATGAATATGTAAAATATCATAATTACCTTTCTCCGCCCGTTTGAACATTTGAGCAATCAGATATTGATCCCACAAATTAAAAACCTTACTTATATCAGCAGCACCAGTACGAAGATTCTTAAGAACGGTCTCTTCGCCATTTTTCTTGAGTGCTCGTAATCCATCACTAACAACTTTGGTAGTTTTAATTTTTGAGCCTACGGGTGCGTAAAAATCGACTTGATGACCCCTTTTAACCAGGCCCTCGCTAACCCACACGGCGATGTCCATGGGAGCGTAAACAACGCCCCTGGGTGGAGGGATAGTGAAATGACCGGTTACCATTGTGGCGATACGGAGTTTTTTCATTTTTTTAGACATAATTTGTAATAAAGTTTTTCATAGCTATCGACCATCTTTTCTTTGCTAAATTTCTGCTCAACTCGCTTTCTAACCAAGGCCCTGTCAATCTGCTTAATTTTTTTCATAGCCTCTACCAATTTATTCAAATTGCTATCAACAATAAAACCAGTTTTTCCATTTTCTATCAGTTCCGACATCGAACCTCGACGATAAGCAATTACCGGAGTACCGCAAGCCATTGATTCCGCAACCACCAGTCCAAACGGTTCTTCCCACTCAATCGGATAAAGCAGGGCTTTGGCCGAACCGTAAAAATCGGATAACTGATTTTCCGTCAATTCGCCAACGTATTTAATTCTTCTGTTAAGATGCGGCTTGATAAACTTTCTAAAATATTTCCTCTGAGTCGGGTCAATGCGACCGGCTAAAAGTAGTTTTACTCCCATTTTTTCGGCAGCAGCAATTGCATTTTCCACGCCCTTATGTCTATTCATCCTGGCTATCCAAACAAAATGATCACCACCAATAGAATTAAATTTGAAATGACTTAAATTAATGCCATTATAAATAACTTTGGTTCTTGGCAGTTTTACCATTGCCTGATTACGGGCCGACTCACTAATCATAACCATATTCGTTCTGTAGGCTTCTTCAGAAAACAATCGTAACCTATCGTCTTTTAGGGCATCGGCGCCTGAAAGATATAGGGGATTATGCATCGTGTGAAGAACCGGAGTTTTGGTCAGTCCCTGAAAAAACAATGCCCACAAATCAAGATGGGAATGAATAATATCAAACTCTCCCCGATTAGCTATTTCGAACGCTTTAGATAAATTTCTTAAATTCCAAATTGGATTAGACCAAGAGATTTTGGCATCTAATAATGGTTTATTAAAAACCGTAATTAACCTTGCTTTGGTTTTTGAACCTGGCGCAGCAAAAAGCGTAACCTTGTGGCCCTTTTCCACTAAACCATCGCAAAGTATGGCAACAATTCTTTCAATGCCGCCATATTTTTGGGGAGGAATGGTAACCCAAAGCGGCGCTATCTGAGCTATTCTTAACTTTTTGTTATTTTTTGATAAGTTTTTCATAAATACGTAAATAACCTTCGGTCATTTTTTCTTTGGTAAAATAATCTCTAACCCTATTATAACATTTTTTCCTGTCGACTTGCTGAACCTTTTTTATTGCTCCAACAAAACTACTAATTTTATTCGACACCACAAATCCCGTCTCACCGCCAATTACCAATTCTGGTGCCGAGCCCATATTTGTGACAATAACCGGCGTGCCGCAAGCCATCGCCTCAACAATAAATAATCCAAATGGTTCACGCCATTGGATGGGAGCCAATAAAGCGTAAGCATTTCCCAAAAAATCACTTTTAATGTCCGGGCCTATTTCACCAATAAATTCAATTTGCTTGCCATCGATTAATGGTTCGATTTCCTTTTTAAAATACTCCACATCGACTGTATCGACCTTGGCCGCTATCTTCAGCTTCATACCAACTTTTTTGGCAACTTCAATGGCTATTTTGGGACCTTTTTCGGGTGAAATCCTTCCCAGAAATGCCAAATACTCACCGGGCCTGTCAACAAAATTAAATGCCTTTAAATCGATACCATTATAAACAGTGGCAACATAATTTAATTTCGGAAAAGGCTCTCGCTGGGCATTACTTATTGAAACATAGGACGCACCCGAGAATGAACCATATACAAATTGCTGATAAGGCACATCCAATGGTCCGTGCAAGGTGGTCAACGTTGGCACCTGAAAATGACGAGTAAAGGGAAGAAACCGCCAACCAATATGATTATGAATAATATCGGGTTTAATCTTCGTTAATTCATCTACTACTCGACCAATGCCAATATATTTTAACGAATTTCGAACATTTATATCCGATGCCATTGATTCTTTACGAATTGCGCGAGGAAATATAGGAACGAGCCGGGCCCTTGTATTAGAATCACCGGATGCGAGCAAATATACTTCGTGGCCATAATCAACAAGTGTCTCGGCGAGATTATAAACAACAAGTTCTGTACCACCGTATTTTTTCGGCGGTACCGATTCTTCAATTGGCGAGAGAAGTGCGATTTTCATAATCAGATTAAATAAAAGATTTATAAATGTCGTTTATTTTTTCGGTGATATATTTCCAAGAATAATTTTCCAAAACATCCTGGTAGGCATTTTTTACTAAAAAGGCCGCCAATTCTTTAGACTGGTAAATTTGTAAAACTTTTTCTTTCAAGTCAAAAGGGTTTCGCGGCTCAAATAAAAGACCACTTTGACCATCTTTAATTGTGAGTCTTAACCCTCCCTTGCGAGAGGCTACAATCGGTACCCGGGAAGCCATCCCTTCCAATGCAACGAGTCCGAAGGGCTCGTAATAAGAAGGAATAACCAGAATATCGGCAGCCGAATAAAAAAGCGGCAAACGACCCTGGTCAACGCGACCAACAAAATGTACTCTGTCACCCATGTTCTCTTCTTTAGCCTTATTTAAAAGTCTTTGATACTCGTTCCAATCGTCCTTGTTTTTTCTTAATCCAAAAATCTTTCCTCCAACAATTAAAGCTTTAACATTTGGGATGTCTTCTCTGAGCAGTCCGACAGCACTTATAAGGGTGCCAACTCCTTTCCGCCATTCCAAACGTCCAACAAATAATAAAATAAAATCTTTTTTTGATAAACGCAGGGTTTCACGGGCCTTATTCTTGGATAGCGGCATAAATTCTCTTATATTAACTCCGCCCGGGAGAACCACAACTTTCTCCGAGGATGCGCCATAAAGAAGATTCAAATCCCTCTTTTCTGTATCGGCAAGAGAGATAATCAAAGAAGTCCCTTTAATGATTTTTTGCTCCATCGCAAAACGTTCTTCAAAAATCTTCTGTTCATTGCTCTTCGCGGCATATAAACGCTGGGTTTGAAACCGCACCCGCCCCAAAGAATGAAAATTAACAATTAATGGCTCATTAAATTCCTTATGTGCCTGAAGCGCTATCCAGCCGCCGTCATAATGATGGCCGTGAAATATTTTATAGGGATTCTGAAAATTAATAAATTTTAAAAAGTTTTTATAAATTTCCGGAAAATGAGAATGTAGTTGACTCTTTGGAATATAGGCTGGTTTTCCACCTTTTAACCGTATTACCCGCGAATTCTTACCTATTTTAGCAACTGTTTTCTTTTTAGAATCATCGAGGCGCGTAAAAACGTCGACTCTCCAGCCTTGTTTATCTAAATTAATCACAAGATTACGAATATAAACATTCTGACCGCCGCTTTCACGACTCCCGATAGCTGCTAACGGATCGGCATGAATACTAAACATCGCTACCCGATTTTGTTCATTTTTATTACTCATAAAATTAATTAATGCCGCCGTAAGTTCTTGACGGCACAGAAATCCATAAAGGCGCAATTTGAGCAATGAGCAATCTTTTTTGAGCCATGCTTTTATTATAACACAAAAACCCGAGACCATGCCTAAGTTAAAACTACGGCAGGCAAGAAAAATCCTTCAATGGTTCAATTTTACTCACCACAAGTAATTTCAGGATAAGTTTTCGGGTCTTAAAAACTCCGCGGATAAGTATCCTTGATTTAAAAAATTTTTTGGTATATAATCTAAAATATTCCGCAGTAGCCTTGCCCCGTAGTGAGCTATGCTCTACTACTGGGGTCAGTGGCCCCAAGCACCAAATTCTCCCTCCGCAGTAGCTCAGTGGTAGAGCAGCTCGCTGTTAACGAGTTGGTCGTAGGTTCGAATCCTACCTGCGGAGGGAGAATTTGGTACGGGGTAAACGCCGCAGCTCGCTGTTAACGAGTTGGTCGTAGGTTCGAATCCTACCTGCGGAGAAAATTTTTTCAGAAAATCCGAGAATTGTTTTCTCGGGTTTTTATGTTATAATAAAAACATATGATTACCAAAGAACTAATTGAATATATAAAAACTTGTCGGGAACAAAACATTTCCGATGAACAAATAAAAGCAACTCTCAAAGAACAAAATTGGTCGGATGAAGATATAAATGCAGGACTTTCACAAATTTCTCAACCTACCGAAACCATACAACCCGTAGAATTTACCGAAACACGGAAATCAAAAAAGAAGTTTTTAATTCCACTTATTGTAATAATCGGAGTATTAATTATTGGCGGAGGAATTTTTGCTTATTTTCAGTTTTTTAGGGAAGGTTCTGGGGAATTAAAAAATGTTGAAAAAACAGAAGAACTATCCGCAATGGAGATTTGTAATAAAATAGGGGATGAGGCGGATAGGAATTGGTGTTTGGCGCGCGTCAATAAAGACGTATCTCTTTGTGAGGGAGCAAGCAGAGTAAAAGATATGTGTGTTGAAGATGTAATTACAGATATTGCCGTCCAAAAGAAAGATGTAAAAGAATGCAAGGGAGATTCAAGTTGTTATCCCGACGTTGCCGTAATAACTCAAAATCCAGAAATATGTGAAAACATAGAAAGTGAATTTCTTCTCAATGAATGTCTTATTGGAATTGCCGTTTTTGCAGAAGATATTGGTCTTTGTCAAAACATAGAAAGTGATTATTACAAAAAAGAATGCGAAATTATCCTTGGAAAGGATTCGTCTTTGTGCCCAGAATTAAATCAAAAAGCGTCAGATTCTTTAAGGTGTAAAGGCACAATAGCCGTTTTAACCAATAACCCTTCTCTTTGCGTGGGCACAGAAGGAGTGGGTGCTGGATGGTGCTACGCAGCCGTAGCCCTCAAAACAGAAGATGACTCGGTCTGTAAGAATTTCGGTGAATCCGAAGATTATTATAATTGCATGGCTATGGCAAAGAAAGATGTTTCGTTCTGCGAGTTATTAGATAATAAAGATTTGTATTATAAAGACTATTGTTTAAGTGAGTTGGCTTTATCGTTGTCGGGACTTGAAATTTATACTTCTGCTTTTCATTACGTCTCTAGATTGCCCAAATAGCCTCAACCATTCATAGAATGGGCGATAAAATAGGTTCTAATGTCGTCCACGACACGGAGCAGATGATTTCTGTGCAAGTGACCCACCCCGTCCAATGAGACATCAAATCTTTCCTTCAAATATGGGTTTTGAACCCAAGCGGGGAGAAATTTTTTTGAACATAAAATCCGAGACCAAAATCTCGGGTTTTTGTTAAAAATAAAAGTTTATTTTTATAAAGTCTTGACAATAAAATAATTCAGCCATATGCTGTTTAATGGAGGTGGTGGTGAGAAATCATCGTTAGCTCAGACCACAACGCCTCGGGGATTCCTCAGGGATGAAAGAGGTGAAAAACTATGAGCTATCCGTCGATTGGGACGTTGCGAAAATCCGATAACGCAAGCACATGTGAGCTTGTACCCTGGGAGATTCACAGAATACCCATGGCGTAGGGGCGTCCTAGACCCGCTTCCTTTAGCCACCCAAGGTTCAACCAAGGGTGGCTCTTTTATTTCTAGGATTGTAACAATCTCTTAATCCGTGATAATATTAAATCAAGACATTTAATGGATTCGATATAAATTCAAATTTAAGCATTTCCATCTTCATTGTTTCCCAATTAATAGTTCTAAGCGCGTTCAATAGAGGGAGCATTCAAAAAAACGGCCTTGAGGCCGTTTTTTTATTTCAGGTACTTTCTGTTTTTAAGTTTTTCCGGAAGATATTCCTGTTTTTCTTTGTAATCATAATCCGGCGAATATTTATAATTCTTGCCATAACCAATTTCTTTCATCAACTTCGTCGGCGCATTACGGATATGTAGCGGCACGGGCAAATTTCCGTATTCTTTTACGTCTTTCATTGCTTTTTCGTAGGCAACATAGAGCTCATTGGATTTCTTGCATTTTGCCATATAAACAACAACCTGCGCCAAAATAACCCCACACTCGGGCATGCCAATATAATGACAGGCATTGTAGGCGCTTACCGCTTGTTCCAGGGCGCGTGAATTCGCCAAACCAATATCTTCAGAAGCAAAGCGAATCAAGCGACGGGCAATATACAACGGTTCTTCGCCTCCTTCAAGCATCCTTACCAGCCAATAAATTGCCGCATCCGCATCAGACCCGCGCATTGATTTATGCAAGGCGGAAATTATATTGTAATGTTCTTCTCCGCCTTTATCGTATAGAAGATACGATTTCTGAAATGCTTCCTTGATAATGTCCAAAGTAATATTCTTCGATAAAGATGAAGCGTATTCCAAAACATTCAAAGCGGTTCTGGCATCGCCATTGGACATTTGCGCCAAAACATCAATTACCTTTTTGTCTATTTTCAGTTTAAAATATCCCAATCCCCTTTGTTTGTCTTTAATTGCCTTATCGATAATTTTAATCAGATTTTCTCTGGTCAATTGTTTGAGAACAAAAACCCTGCATCTTGAAAGCAAGGCACCAACAACTTCAAAACTCGGATTTTCCGTTGTTGCGCCGATAAGAACAATCAGTCCTTTTTCAACATCAGGCAATAATGCGTCCTGTTGTTTCTTATTCCAACGATGGATTTCATCAATAAACAGAATCGTTCTTTTCCCGAATCTTTCATTCTGTTTTGCCAATTCGACAATTTCTCTTAATTCTTCCAAGCCGCTGTTAACCGCGCTGATTTTCTTAAAATCTGATTTCGTCTTTTTGGCAACAATATAAGCCAGGGTTGTTTTTCCGCTTCCCGGAGGTCCCCAAAAAATCATTGACGGCAGTTGGTCAAATTCAATTGCTTTAGCCAATAATCTACCCTTGCCCAGAATTTCTTCCTGGCCCAGAAAATCATTTAAATTTTCCGGCCGCATCCTATCCGCCAATGGACTGGTAAATTTTTTCGTTGTTTTGTTTTTCATAAAGACTATTGACTCAGTTTTTTTATTGTGATAAGTATTAAGTATGTTCTTTTAATGCTCCTTGTTTAAAAAGAAGTGAATGCGGAGCAATCCGCGTTTGCCCGAAGGGAGAGGACTGTATATCCTCTCTCCTTTTTTATACTGAAATGAATTTATTCTTCAATTGAGAAAATCTATTATTTTTTATCGCCATCCTAATTTCTTTCATCAAATTGGTAATAAAATACAAATTATGAATCGTTGCCAGTCGATGCGCCAAAATCTCTTCGGCCCTAAAAAGATGATTTAAATACGCACGGCTGAAATTTTTACAAGTATAACATTCGCAGTTTTCTTCAATCGGTTTTTTATCGTTTTTAAAGCCTGATTTCAAAATATTCATTCTCCCCTTTTTCGTAAGTAATGTGCCATTTCTGGCCATCCTTGTCGGAGCAACGCAGTCAAATAAGTCGACTCCCCTTTCAACGCCATTAAATAAATCTTCAATCTCGCCAATTCCCAAAAGATGGCGGGGTTTTTTTTCATCAAGCAGGGGCACAACCCATTCTAAAATATTGTGCATGTCTTTCTTGGATTTTCCCAAAGAACCACCGATTCCAAATCCGGCAAATGGTAAAGAATTTATAAATTTCGCGCTTTCTTCACGCAAATCCCGATATTCCCCGCCCTGAACAATTCCAAAAAGTGCCTGGTCTTTTCTTTTCTTCGCCCTTAGACATTGTTTTGCCCAATTGTGCGTTCTTTTCATCGCCAGTTGAGTATATTCTTTACTTGAAAGCGGAGACGTACATTCGTCAAAGGCGAAAATAATATCCGCCCCTAAATTCTCCTGTATTTCGATTGATTT
>Ga0315286_10001329_pt1 | contig 22368 bp, 16 predicted proteins | sample YL17G10_0_MG_FD_205038 | JGI IMG/M metagenome (GOLD analysis project Ga0315286, IMG submission 205038) | Sediment microbial communities from Yellowstone Lake, YNP, Wyoming, USA - YL17G10_0 | ecosystem: Environmental > Aquatic > Freshwater > Lake > Sediment | place: USA: Wyoming | collected...
CGTCGTCGAGGTAGCCCAGCCTCGCGGCGATCCACGGGTTGGCGAACTTGGCGTTGTACTCGTCCACCAGCTGCCGGCGCTCGGCGGCCGGGTCGGCGGCGCGCGCCAGCCGCTCGCGGTGCAGGACGTTGACCGCGCCCTCGGCGCCCATCACCGCCAGCTCGGCGGTGGGCCAGGCGACGTTGTAGTCGCCGCGCACGTGCTTCGACGACATGACGTCGTAGGCGCCGCCGTAGGCCTTGCGGGTCACCACCGTCAGCTTGGGCACCGTGGCTTCGCAGTAGGCGTAGAGCAGCTTGGCGCCGTGCTTGATGATGCCCCCGTGCTCCTGGTCGGTGCCCGGCAGGAAACCGGGCACGTCCTCGAAGGTGACGACCGGGATGTTGAAGGCGTCGCAGAAGCGGATGAAGCGCGCCCCCTTCACCGACGAGTCGATGTCGAGGACGCCGGCCAGCACGCTCGGCTGGTTGGCCACCACGCCCACCGGGCGCCCGTTCAGCCGCGCGAAGCCCACCAGCAGGTTGCGCGCGAAGTGGGCGTGCACCTCGAGGAACTCGCCGCGGTCCACGACCGCCGTGATGACGCCCTTCATGTCGTAGGGCTGGCTGGGAGAGTCGGGCACGGCGGCGGCCAGCGACTCGTCGCGGCGGTCGACCGGGTCCGGGCAGGCGGCGCGCGGCGGGTCCTCGAGGTTGTTGAGCGGCAGATAGGAGAGCAGCCGCTTCACCGTCTCCAGGCAGTCGGCGTCGTCCTGGGCGACGAAGTGCGCCACGCCGCTCTTGGCGGCGTGCGTCATGGCCCCGCCCAGCTCCTCGAAGCTCACGTCCTCGTGGGTCACCGCCTTGATGACGTCCGGCCCGGTGACGAACATGTGGCTGGTGCCCTGCACCATGAGCGTGAAGTCGGTGATGGCGGGGGAGTAGACGGCACCGCCGGCGCAGGGGCCGAGGACGGCGGAGATCTGCGGCACCACGCCGGAGGCCAGCGTGTTGCGCAGGAAGATGTCGGCGTAGCCGCCGAGGCTCGCCACGCCCTCCTGGATGCGCGCCCCGCCCGAGTCGTTGAGCCCGATCACCGGCACGCCGATCTCCAGCGCGCGGTCCATGACCTGCACGATCTTGCGCGCGTTGGCCTCGGACATGGTGCCGCCGAAGACGGTGAAGTCCTGCGCGAACACGCCCACCGGCCGGCCGGCCACCGTGCCGAAGCCGGCCACCACGCCGTCGCCGACTATGCGGCGCTCGGCCATGTCGAAGTCGTCGCAGCGGTGGGTGACGAAGACCCCCAGCTCCTGGAACGAGCCAAGGTCGAGCAGCAGGGCCAGCCGCTCGCGCGCCGCCAGCCGCCCCTGGGCGTGCAGCTTGGCGATGCGCTCGGGCCCGCCGCCGGCGTGGGCCTCGCGGCGGCGCTTCTCCAGGTCGGCGAGCCGCTCTCGTGCGTCCACTCACGCCTCCTTGACGGGGTTTTCGCGAGAAAATACAGTCGCCCGATGCTAGCCGCGCCTTCCGCGGCGGTCAACCGTGCCGGCCGACCCCGACCCGAGAGCGACCTCGCGATGAGCCCGAGTCCCGCCACTCCCGATCTCCCGCCTGCCTCCCGGGGCCTCCGGCTCGAGCGCCGCGGCCCGGTGGCCATCGTCACCGTGGACCGCGTCGAGAAGCACAACGCCCTCGACCGCGCCACGCTCGTCGAGCTGGACGCCTGCGTGGCCGCACTCGCCGCCGACCCCGCGGTGCGGGCCCTGGTGATCACCGGGGCCGGCGAGAAGGCGTTCGTGGCCGGGGCCGACATCGCCGAGCTGGCCGCCCTCGACGCCCTCGGCGCGCACGCCCTCTCGCGGCTCGGCCAGGGGGTGTGCGACCGCATCGCCGCCTTCCCGCAACCGGCGATCGCGGCGGTCAACGGCTTCGCCTTCGGCGGCGGCTGCGAGCTGGCGCTGGCCTGCCACATCCGCTACGCGTCGCAGAACGCGCGCTTCGGGCTGCCGGAGGTCAAGCTCGGCGCCATGCCCGGTTACGGCGGCACGCAGCGGCTGGCGCGGCTCGTCGGACTGGGGCGCGCCGTCGAGCTCATGGCCACCGGCGATTACGTGGACGCCGAGGAGGCCTACCGCATCGGCCTGGCCAACCGCGTGCTGCCGCAGGCCGAGCTGGTGCCGGCGTGCGTCGCCCTCGGCGAGAGGATCGCCGCCCACGGGCCGCTGGCCGTCGCGGCGGCGCTGGAGGCGGCGGTGCGCGGCCGCGAGATGGCGCTCGCCGACGGCCTGGCGCTGGAGGCCGCGCGCTTCGGCGTGCTGGGCGCGACGCAGGACTGGCACGAAGGGATGAACGCGTTCCTGCAGAAGAGGAAGCCCGAGTTCCGCGGCCGCTGAGGCCGCCCGGTAGCGGCTCTTTGCCGAGCGGCGGATGCGCCGGCGGCGGAGGACCTCATGGAAGATTGGCTCTATCGCCTGTCGCTGTCGCTGGTGCTCGGCTCGGTCATCGGCTTCGAGCGCTTCTTCGTGCGCAAGCCGGCCGGGTTGCGCACCATCACGCTCGTCTGCGTCGGCTCGGCGGCGATGATGCTGCTGGGGGATCGGATGCACGAGCGCAACGCGCTCATCGACCCGACGCGCATCGCCCAGGGCGTCATCACCGGCATCGGCTTCCTGGGCGCCGGCACCATCCTGCACCGCCGCAACGACGTCGTCGGGCTCACCACCGCCGCCACCATCTGGATCGCCTCGGCGGTGGGCATGGCGGCGGGGGCGGGGGAGATGGGGCTGGCCGTGGCGGGCACGGTGGTCGGCCTCGTCGTCCTGCAGGTCTACGGCCGGCTCGAGGTGTGGATGCGCCGGCGCGGCGTGCGCTCGCGCGGGCCGCGCGCCGACGAGGAACCCGGAGCCGGCGCGCCGCGGCCGCCGCGCGGTCCGGGCCACGGGGGCGCCGCGTAGCGTTTCAGAACTCCAGCTCCGCGACGCGCCGCCGCAGGCTGTCCAGCCCGGCCATCTGCCGCGGCATCGCCGCGCGGGCCCGCCGCCAGGCCGCGCCGCCCATGCGGCGCAGCTCGGCCAGCTCGCCCTTCACCTCGTCGCGCCGCCGCTCGAGCAGCCCCAGATCCGCCTCCGCCCGCCGGCGCGCTTTCGCACCCAGCCTCGCGACCCGGGAGCGCATCGCCGCCAGCTGCGCATCCAGGGAGTCGACCTGCGCCTGGGCCCGGTGCTCGAACTCGGCGCGGCCCACCTGGACGGCGTGACGGCCGCTGTCGCACCCGCCGGCGGCGAGCAGCAGGCCCGCGGCCAGCAGGAGAAACGGTACTCGCATGCGGGTCCCTCCCCGTGGCGGGCAGCATGGCCGCCGAGCGCCGCGCGCGCAAGCGGGCGTGGCCGGTCGCCGCGTGCCGGGGCGGGCCTATGCTAGACTCCGGGTACCGTGGCGTGGGGAGGATGGAGGACGAATGAAGCGGATGCGCGCGCTGGGCCGACTCTGTATGCACGTGGCGCTGCTGGCCGCCGTCGGGGCGGGGGCGGCGGCCGCCTCCGACCTGGTCTCCATCACCCGATCGCGCTTCCCGGAGCGTATGTGGACGCCGCTCACCGCGGCCGACGCCGCGCTGGCGGGGGCCGGCCGGGCCGCCGACCCCGCTTCCGGCTGGTCGGTCAATCCGGCGCTGCTGGGCCTCGAATCGCATGACCGGCTGCGGCTCACCGGCGTCCTGCTGGACCCGCAGCGCAGCGACGTCAAGGCGAACACGCGCGAGTACTCCGACACGAGCCCGCTGGTCGCGTTCGGGGAGGCGGGGGCCGCGCTGTCGCGCGGGGCGATGGCGTACGGTCTCTACGTCACCCAGGACGCCTATGACCAGGCGCACGAGTCGTTCCTCGACACCGCCTTCGCCGCCACGCAGCCCCCGATCACCCGCGACAACGAGTTCACCTCGAGCCTGGCGCGGGCCGGGCTGGCGGCCGCCTATCGCCGCGGCCGGGTCTCGCTGGGGGCGGCATTCGAGCTGTCGCGCCCGCTCGAGCGGTTCCAGACCGTCCCGTCGGCGGAGAGCCAGGCGAACCCGCCGTTCCCGCAGCCCGAGGAGGTGCGCCTCGACGGCCTGGCCGTGGGCGGCGCGCTGGGCGTGGTGGCGGCGCCGTATCCGTGGCTCTCCGTCGGCGCGGCGGCCCGCGCCGCCGGGGGCACCGACCTGGAGACCGAGGACGGGGACAAGTCGGGCCACGACGAGGTGCCGTTCTCGGCCGACCTCGGCGTGCACGTGGGGCGCTCCGCGGGCGGCAACCTCCACCTGTCGGCCGGCTACGTGGGGCCACGCGACGTGACGCTCGGCGACACGCTCGGGCGGGGCGACGAGCGCCAGCCGGAGCGGGTGCGGCTGGCCGCCGGGTACGCCTACGCCTCGCCGATACTGCCCTGGGAGTTCCGCGTCGGCCTCGGCTGGTCGCCGTACCCCGGCGACGGGGCGGCCCGGTGCAGCTCCTTCGGCATCGGCCTCGGCTACAAGCTCGAGGGGTCGGTGGTGCGGATCTCGTACGCGCGCGAGAGCCGGCAGACCCCGCAGGACGACGTGTCCGCGCGCGCCTTCCTGGCGATCGGTCTCGACGTCCGCTTCTGAGCCATCCGCTGGCGCCCCAACGCTTCGCAGCGGCCCCCCGGCGCCGGGCCGGGACCCGCCGCGGGTGTTCCGGGGGTGTGGTATCCTGTCCCCCGCAAGGTCATTCGAGCTTCTTGGACGCCGCCGGCCGCCGAGTTCTGCCGCCGCCGGTCGGCCGATGAGCCCATCGAGAGACCTCTTGCGAGAGTGGCGGAACTGGCAGACGCGCTGGACTTAGGATCCAGTGGGGTAACTCATGGGGGTTCGACTCCCCCCTCTCGCATTCCCGGCACCCGTCGGCCGCACCCCGGCATCGCAGAGCCCGACGCGGCCGGCTGACGACGACGTTCGCGCCGAACCGGCTCCGCGCCCGGCGCGGAGAGGAGAGATCGGAACCGCATGGAAGTCCGTATCCTCGAAGAAGGGCCCGCTCGCCGGGTCCTCGAGCTGACCGTCCCGCACGCCGAGGTGGAGCGCCACCTCGACCGCGTGGCCAACGAGCTGCAGCGCCGCACCTCCATGCCGGGCTTCCGGCAGGGGCGGGCGCCGCGCTCCCTCATCGAATCCCGTTTCGGCAGCAGCCTGCAGGATGAGGCGGTGGAGAGCGCGGTGAACGAGGCCTTCGGCCAGGCGGCGCGCGAGCAGCAGCTCGAGCCGGTCGGGCCGGCCCGCATCGAGGATGTGCGCTACCAGCCGGGCGAGCCGCTGCGCTTTCGCGCCGTGGTCGAGGTGCGGCCCAAGGTCGAGGCCAAGGACTACCGCGGCATCCCGCTCACCCGGCGGGTGCGCGAGGTCACCGAGGAGGACGTGGACCGGGCGCTGGCCGGCATCCGCGAGGACACCGCCCAGCTGCTTGCCGTCGAGCGGCCGGTCGGGCCGACCGACGTGGTGGTCGTGGACCACGTGCGCATCGACGAGAAGGGGCGCACGCTCAAGGGCAGCCGGACGCGGGATGCCAGCCTGGACCTGGCCAACGAGGGCCTGCTGCCGGCCTTCCGGGAGGGCCTGGCGGGGGCCCAGGCGGGGGAGAGCCGGACGCTGCAAGTGCAGTATCCGGAAGACTTCGGCAACCCCGATCTGGCGGGCAAAGCCGTCCGCTTCCACGTCAAGGTCAAGAAGATTCAAGAGAAGAAGTTACGGGAACTGGACGATAACCTGGCCAAGGAGGTCTTCGGTCTCGAGAGCCTGGGTGATCTGCGCGCCCGCATCCGTCTCCAGATGGAGAGCGAGGAGCGGCTGCGCTCGCGGCACGCCCTGGAGGAAGACCTGGTCAGCGACCTGCTGCGGCGCAACCCGGTGCCCGTCCCCGACGGGCTCGCCGAGCGGCTCACCGAGGAGGCGCTGGCGCGCGCCACCGGCGGGACGGAGCTGCCGCAGGAGCAGCGGCTCGAGCTGCTGCCGCGCTTCCGCGAGTCGATGGAGCGGCGCGTCGCCCGCGAGTGGCTGCTGGACGCCATCGCGGCGCAGGAGAAGCTCGAGGTCGGCGAGGAGGAGCTGGCGGCGGAGATGGCGCGCATCGCCGCTTCGCGCGGCCGCTCGGCGGCGGACTTCCGCGCCCTGGCGCCGGCCGAGCGGCGCGCGCGCGTGCGCGACGCGCTGCTCGAGCGCCGCATCTTCGATCTGCTGATCGAGGCGGCGAGCGTGCAAGAGGAGAAGATCGTGGAGAACCGGCAGGTGGTGCCCGCCTAGGGCGGAGCCGGCCGGGCCGCCGGCGGGAAAGCCGCGGGGAAGACGGGAATCTAGGGAGGGAATCCATGGGTCTGGTGCCGATCGTCGTCGAGCAGAGCGCGAGGGGGGAGCGGGCGTACGACATCTACTCCCGGCTCCTCAAGGACCGGATCATCTTCATCGGCACGCCCATCGACGACAACATCGCCAACCTGGTGATCGCGCAGATGCTGTTCCTCGAGGCCGAGGACCCGGAGCGCGAGATCTGGCTGTACATCCACTCGCCGGGCGGCATCGTCACCGCCGGGCTGGCGATCTACGACACCATGCAGTTCATCAAGCCGCCGGTGGCCACCATCTGCATGGGCCAGGCGGCCTCGATGGCGGCGCTGCTGCTGGCGGCGGGGGCCCCGGGCAAGCGCTCGGCGCTGCCCAACTCGCGGGTCATGATCCACCAGCCGCTGGGCGGCGCGCAGGGCCAGACCACGGACGTCGAGATCTACACCCGCGAGATGCTCAAGATGAAGGAGCAGCTCGAGGGCATCCTGGCCAAGCACACCGGCCAGCCGCTCGAAAAGGTCCGGCACGACACCGATCGCAACTACTTCATGTCGGCGGAGGATGCCAGGGTGTACGGCGTCGTCGACGAAGTCATCGCGCGGCGCAAGTAGCCGGGAGGGACGCGGTCCGACCATGAAGAAACGCATCGCCTCGCCCCATCCCATCCGCTGCTCGTTCTGCGGCCGCGGCCAGGACGAAGTCGCGCGCCTGGTCTCCGGGCCGTCGGTGTACATCTGCAGCGAGTGCGTCAAGCTGTGCAACGACATCCTCGAGGGCGAGCTGGAGCGCGAGCAGCCGGCGGCGGCGGGGGCGCTGCCCAAGCCGGCCGAGATCAAGCGCATCCTCGACGACTACGTGGTCGGGCAGGAGCGCGCCAAGAAGACGCTGTCGGTGGCGGTCTACAACCACTACAAGCGCATCTACTCGCAGACCGTCACCGGGGACGTCGAGCTGGAGAAGTCGAACATCCTGCTGGTCGGCCCCACCGGCACCGGCAAGACGCTGCTGGCCCGCACCATGGCCCGCTTCCTCAAGGTGCCGTTCGCCATCGTCGACGCCACCTGCCTGACCGAGGCCGGCTACGTCGGCGAGGACGTCGAGAACATCCTGGTCCGCCTGCTGCAGTCGGCCGACTTCAACCTGGTGAACGCCGAGCACGGCATCGTCTACATCGACGAGATCGACAAGATCTCGCGCAAGAGCGAGAACCCGTCGATCACCCGCGACGTGTCGGGCGAGGGCGTGCAGCAGGCGCTGCTCAAGATCATCGAGGGCACGGTGGCCAACGTGCCGCCGCAGGGCGGTCGCAAGCACCCGCAGCAGAAGTACATCGAGGTCAACACCAAGGACATCCTGTTCATCTGCGGCGGGGCGTTCGAGGGCCTCGACAAGATCATCGAGCGCCGCACCGGCCAGAAGATGCTCGGCTTCGGCGCCACCATCCAGTCGAAGCGCGACCGGGACGTGGGCGCGCTCCTGGCCAAGGTGGAGCCCGAGGACCTGCTCAAGTACGGGCTCATCCCCGAACTCGTCGGCCGCCTGCCGGTGATGGGCACCCTCGATCCGCTCGACGAGCCGGCCCTGGTGTCGATCCTGGTGGAGCCCAAGAACGCCGTCACCAAGCAGTACCAGAAGTTCTTCGAGATGGAGGGCGTCAAGCTCGACTTCACCGCCGACGCCCTCAACGCCATCGCCCGCATCGCGATGAAGCGCGGCACCGGCGCGCGCGGCCTGCGCGCCGTGCTGGAAGAGTCGATGCTCGACCTGATGTTCGACATGCCCTCGCGGCTCGACGTCGTCGGTTGCACCATCTCCAAGGAAGTCATCACCGAGAACGTGCCGCCGCTCTTGACCTACCGCGGCGAGCGCGAGCGCCGCAAGAAAGAGGCGTAGCCGCCGCGCGGCGGAGCGCCGGAGAGAGCCCGTGGCCGACAGCCGAGCCCCGAAGGGCGGACGCCAGTCCGCGAAGCCGAAGCACGCCCGGCGCGCCCAGCCGGCGGCCGCCGCCCCCGCGGCGCCGCCCGCCCCGCGCCTCACCCTGGCGCGCCCCGACGAGACCCTCGAGTTCTCCGCGCGGCTGCCGCTGCTGCCGCTGCGCGACGTCGTGGTCTTCCCCTACATGACGATCCCGCTCCTGGTCGGGCGCCCCGCCTCGGTGCGCGCCGTGGAGCGCGCCGTGCAGGGCGACCGCGCCGCGCTGGTGCTGGCCCAGAAGCGCTCGGAGACCGCCGACCCCAAGCCCGAGGACCTCTACGACGTCGGCACCGTGGTGCGCGTGCTGCAGCTGTTCCGCCTGCCGGACGGCACCCTGCGCGTGCTGGTCGAGGGCCTGGTGCGGGCCCGCGCGCTGGCCACCCACTGGCTGGGCGACGGCTACGAGACCGACGTCGAGCTCTTGAGCGAGCAGGCGCCCGCCACCCCGGAGCTCGAGGCCCGCAGGCGCAGCGTGCTGGCCAGCTTCGGCGACTACGTGCGCCTCAACCGACGCATCCCCGACGAGGTGATGGCGGCCACCGCCGGCATCACCGACCCGTCGTCGCTGGCCCACGAGGTGGCGGCGCGCCTGCTGGTGCGCGTGCCCGTCAAGCAGGAGGTGCTGGCCACCGAGGCGGCCGAGGAGCGGCTGGCGGCGCTGTCGCGCATCCTGGCCGGGGAGCTCGAGATCGTGAAGCTCGAGCGCAAGATCGAGGGCCAGGTGCGCTCGCAGGTGCACCGCAACCAGCGCGAGTTCTACCTGCAGGAGCAGCTCAAGGCCATCCGCAAGGAGCTCGGCCACCAGGGCGACTCGGCCTCCGAGATGGAGGAGCTGGGGCGCGCCGTGCGCCGCGCCAAGATGCCGCGCGAGGTGCACCAGAAGGCGATGAAGGAAGTCGAGCGCCTGAGCAAGATGTCGCTCCTGTCGCCGGAGGCGACGGTGGTGCGCAACTATCTCGATTGGCTGGTCAGCCTGCCGTGGCAGAAGGCCACCGCGGACCAGACCGACCTGCGCGAGGTGGCCCGCGTCCTCGACGAGGACCACTACGGCCTGCGCAAGGTCAAGGACCGCGTCCTCGAGTACATCGCCGTGCTCGAGCTGACGCGCGAGAACAAGGGCCCGATCCTGTGCTTCGTGGGGCCGCCGGGCGTCGGCAAGACCTCGCTGGGCAAGTCCATCGCCCGCGCCCTGGGGCGCAAGTTCGCGCGCGTCTCGCTCGGTGGCGTGCACGACGAGGCCGAGATCCGCGGCCACCGGCGCACCTACATCGGCTCGATGCCCGGGCGCATCCTGCAGGCCCTCAAGCGGGTCGGCAGCCGCAACCCCGTGTTCCTGCTCGACGAGGTGGACAAGCTGGGCAGCGACTTCCGCGGCGACCCGGCCTCGGCCCTGCTCGAGGTGCTCGACCCCGAGCAGAACCACTCCTTCACCGACCACTACCTCGAGGTCGAGTTCGACCTGTCGCGGGTGATGTTCATCTGCACGGCCAACGTGCTGCACTCCATCCCGCCGGCGCTGCAGGACCGCATGGAGGTCATGCGCCTGCCGGGCTACCTGGAGCACGAGAAGCTGAAGATCGCGACCCGCTTCCTGGTGCCCAAGCAGCTCAAGGCGGCGGGGCTGACGGCCGGCGAGCTGGAGATCGGCCCGACCGCGCTGCGCGGCCTGGTGCGGCAGTACACGCGCGAGGCGGGGGTGCGCAACCTGGAGCGCGAGATCGCCGCCCTGTGCCGCAAGACGGCGCGCAAGAAGGCGGAGCGCGAGCTCGACCGCCCGGTGGTGCTCAGCGCCGCCAACCTGCCCCGCTGGCTGGGGCCGCCGCGCTTCACCGAGAGCGAGGTGGAGAAGACGCGGCGCACCGGGGTGGCCACCGGGCTGGCGTGGACCGAGGCGGGCGGCGACGTGCTCACCATCGAGGTGTCGGTCCTGCCGGGCAAGGGCGAGCTGCTGCTCACCGGCAAGCTCGGCGAGGTGATGCGCGAGTCGGCGCAGGCGGCGCTCTCCTACGCCCGCGCGCGCGGCGCCCGGCTCGGTCTGGAGCGCGGCTTCTACAAGGACATCGACATCCACGTGCACGTGCCGGAGGGGGCCATCCCCAAGGACGGGCCCTCGGCCGGCATCGCCATCGCCGTGGCCCTGGTCTCGGCCCTGACCAGCACGGCGACCCGGGCCGACGTCGCCCTCACCGGGGAGATCACCTTGCGGGGCACGGTCTTACCGGTGGGGGGCATCCTCGAGAAGATGGTCGCGGCCAGGCGTGCCGGTGTGACGACCGTCATACTAGCCAAGGGCAACGTGAAGGATTTGGCCGACCTGCCCAAGGACCTGCGGCGGGGCTTGAAATTCGTGCCCGTCGAGACGATGGACGAGGTTTTGGAGCTTGCGCTGACCGCGGCAGCGGGGCAGAATAAGCCCGCGCGGGACGAGGAATCCACCTTGTACGCGCACTGATTCCCATCGCCTACAGGACATGGCGACGGAAATCCGAGCGAGATCTTCGGATCAGCTGTGCGAAGCGAAGCGGCCCCCGCGGAGGCGACGCATGATGCGTCGCCTCTCGCATTTAATCCCCCTCTGCTAGATTCGTCGGCGGAGGACCGCCTGTGACTGCTCTGCCGCCACGCACATTCCGAGAAGTCCCCGAGAGCGGCCCGCGGCGCCCGGCCGCCGAGCGGCGCGGGCTGGCGCGCGAGCTGGCGCGGGTGGTGGGCGAGGGCGGCGTATTGTGGCGCGATCCCGAGCTGCTCACCTACGACGCCGACGGGCTTGTGCTCGAGAAGTTCTGGCCCGACCTCGTGGTGCTGCCGCGCGACACCGAGGAGGTGCGCGCCGTGCTGCGGCTGGCGGCGCGCGAGGCGTTGCCGGTGACGGCGCGCGGGGCGGGCACGGGGCTGGCCGGCGGCTGTCTGGCCGAGCAGGGGGGCATCGTGCTCTCGGTGGCGCGCCTCGACCGCATCCTGGCGATCGCGCCCGACGACCGCCTGGCGGTGGCGCAGCCGGGCGTGGTGAACCTCGACCTGACGCGCGCCGCCGCGGCATTCGGCCTCTACTACGCGCCCGACCCCTCCAGCCAGATGTCCTCCACCCTGGGCGGCAACCTCGCGGCCAACGCCGGCGGGCCGCACTGCCTGAAGTACGGGCAGACGCACCGGCACGTGCTGGGCTGCGTGTTCGTCACGCCCGAGGGCGAGGCGGTTCGGGTCGGCGGGCCGTCGGTCGGCGGGCCGGCTCTGGAGCTGCTCGGCCTGCTCGTCGGCTCCGAGGGGACGCTCGGTGTGGTCACGGAGCTGACCGTGCGTTTGACGAAGCAGCCGGAGGCGGTGCGCACTTTCCTGGCCTCCTTCGAGTCGGTCGAGGCGGCAAGCCAGGCCGTGTCCGACATCATCGCCGCCGGCATGGTGCCGGCCGCGCTGGAGATGATCGACCGGCTCGTGATCCAGGCGGTGGAGCCGTTCGTGAACGTGGGGTTGCCGCTCGATGCCGGGGCGGCTCTGCTCGTCGAGCTCGACGGGCCGCGCGCCGGCCTGGACCGCCGCGGGCGCGAGATCCGCGGCCTGTGCGAGGGCCGCGGCGCGACCGCCTTCCGCGAGGCCCGAGACGACGCCGAGCGGGCGCTTCTGTGGAAGGCGCGCAAGGGGGCGTTCGGCGCCATGGGGCGCATCACCAGCGGCTTTGCCGTCATGGACGGGGTGGTGCCGCGCTCGCGCCTGCCGGAGGCGCTGCGGCGGGTCGCCGAGATCGGGCGGCACTATGGGCTGACCATCGCCAACGTGCTGCACGCCGGCGACGGCAACCTGCATCCGCACGTCCTCTACGACGTGGACGACCCCGACGCCGCCGGCCGCGCCGTGCGCGCCGCCCACGACATCCTGCGCGCCTGTGTCGAGCTGGGCGGATCGATCTCGGGCGAGCACGGGGTGGGCAACGAGAAGCGCGAGCTGATGACCCTCCTCTACACGCCCGCCGACCTCGAGGCCATGGCCCGGGTCAAGCGGGTCTGCGATCCGGACGGGCGCTTGAACCCCGACAAGATCTTCCCGACCGGGCGCGAGCCCTACGTGCCGGGCCCGGCGGCGGGCGCGGCGGGCACGTGGATCTGACCATGGCCGACGGAGCGGCGGGCGGCGACCGGCGGGCGGCGACCGGCGAGCCGTGGCGGGCCTGGGCGCGGCCGGCCGCGCGGGTCGAGCGGCCGGCGGACGCAGCGGCGCTGGCGGCGCTTCTCGGCGACTGCGCGCGGGACGGCACGCCGCTGCTGGCCTGCGGCGCGGGCACCGCCCTGGCCGCGGGCGGGGCCCCCGAGGCGGCCGAGGTGGTCGTCTCTCTCGAGCGGCTCGGCGGCATCGTGGACTATGCGCCCGACGACCTCACGGTGACGGTGGGCGCCGGGGCGAGCCTGGCGGCGCTGGCCCTGGTGCTCGCCGAGCGCGGCCAGTGGCTGCCGGGCGCGCCGGCGGCGGGCACGGCGGGCGGCCTGGTGGCGGCGGGCTTCACCGCGGCCGAGGGGCGGGAGCTCCACGGGCTGACGCGCGATCGGGTACTCGGCGTGCAGGTCGCGGGAGCGGACGGCTCGCTGACGCGCAGCGGGGGGCGCGTGGTGAAGAACGTCGCCGGCTACGACCTGCACCGCCTGCACGCCGGCGCGGGCGGGGCCTTCGGCGTGCTCACCGAGGTCTGCTTCCGTCTCGAGCCGCTGCCCGAGCGCCGCGAGGTCGTGACCGTGGCGGCCGAGAGCCCGGCGGCGGCCGAGGCGGCGTGGCGGTGGCTGCGGCGCGAGGGTCCGGACCCGGCCGGCCTGGAGCTTGAGGTGTCGCATGAAGGCGGGGCCCGGCTGCGGGCCTGCTTCCTCGGCGACGACGAGCCGGTGCGCGCGGCCGCGGCGGCCGCGCGCGCCGGCTGGGGGAGGTGGGGGACGGTCGGGGAGGAGGGCCCGGAGGCGGCCGCGGCGGCGCCCGGCGCTCTCGCGCTTCGCCTGCTCACCGCGCCGTCGGGCGTCTTCGCCGCGCAGGCCCGCGCGGCCGAGCTGGCGCGCTCTCGCGGCCTGGCTCCCTCCATCCTCTCCGCTGCGAACGGCGGAGAGGTTCATGTGGCACTGGAAGGGGAGGCGGCGGCGCTGGGCGCTCTGCTCGCCGACGTCGCCGCCCGCGCCCGCGTCGGCGAGTGGCACTACCGGGTCGACGACCAGCCGCCCGGGTGGAGCGCGGGCGTGCCCCCGTGGTCGGCGGAACCGGCCGCGCTGCGGCTGCTGGCGCGGCTGAAGGCGGCGTTCGACCCGCGCGGGGTGCTGCGGCCGGGCTCCTACTCCGCGGCGCGGCTCGCGAGCGCGGCCACCTTCTTCGAGCGCGGCTCGCAGGGGGACGGGCGATGACGGATCGCCGCGTGGCGTCCGGTCTCGGGCCGGCGCGGACGGCGCTGCCGCGGCCGGCGCTGCTGGCTTGCGTGCACTGCGGCCTGTGCCTGAGCGCCTGCCCGACCTACCGCGAGCTCAAGCTCGAGCCCGACTCGCCGCGCGGGCGCCTCTACCTCATGCGGGCGATGGAGGAGGGGCGGCTGGCGGCGGGCCCCGACGCCGTGCGCCACCTCGACCTGTGCTTGAACTGCCGCGCCTGCGAGACGGCCTGCCCGGCGGGCGTGCACTACGGCGACCTCTTCGAGCGCACGCGAGCCCGGCTGATCGAAGCGGGGCGCGCTTCGTGGACGGTGCGCGCCGGCGGGGCCGTCCTGCGCGGCCTCTTCCACCCGTGGGAACGGATCGAGGCCGCGGCCGACGTGCTGCGGCTGGCGCAGAACCTGGGACTCGTGCGGCTGGCGGCGGGGGGGCTGGGGGCGCGGCTGTTGCCGCCCGGCCTGCGGCTGGCCGCACAGCTCTTGCCGCGCGTGCCGGCGCGCGCCGAGCGGGCGCTGCCGGCCGGGACGCACGCCGCCTACGAGCCGCACCGCTCGCGGCCTCGGGCCCGCGTCGGGCTGGTGGCCACCTGCGTGGTGCAGCCGCTCTACCCGCAGGTGAACCGCGCGCTGCTCCACCTGCTGCGCCTGGCCGGCTGCGAGGTGGTCGTGCCGGAGGGGCAGACCTGCTGCGGGTCGCTCTTCGTCCACGCCGGGCTGCGCGACGAGGCGCGGGGGCTGGCGCGCGCCACGCTGCGCGTCTTCCCGGAAGACCTCGACTTCGTCGTGACGGCCGCGGCCGGCTGCGGCGCGACCCTCAAGGAGTACGCGAACCTCTTCACGCCCGACGCCGCCGGGGCCGAAGAGCGCGGCCGGGCCGCGGCCTTCGCCGCCCGGGTGCGCGACGGGCTCGAGTTGCTGGCGGAGCTGGGCCTGCCGCCGGCGCAGCGGCCGGTGGTCGAGCGCATCGCCGTGCACGACCCCTGCCACCTGGCACACGCTCAACGCGTGCGCGAAGCGCCGCGCCGCCTGCTGCGCTCGCTGCCCGGGGCGGAGGTCGTGGACCTCGCCGACAGCGACCGCTGTTGCGGCAGCGCCGGCGTCTACAACCTGCAGCACCCCGAGATCGCCGGGCCGCTGCTCGAGCAGAAGCTGGCGTCGGTGCGCGCCGCGGCGCCGACCGTGGTGGCGGTGGCGAACCCGGGCTGCCTGCTGCACATGGAGGCGGGGGCGCGGCAGAGGGGTCTGGCGGTGCGCTTCGCGCATCCGCTGGAGATCGTCGCGGCCGCCTACCCGGAGCCCACGCCGGGCGCGGCAGGGAGCCGCCCGTGACCGTCCGCGTCCTGTTCTTCGCGCACCTGCGCGAGGCCACCGGGTCGGCGCAAGCCGACATCGAGTTGCCGGCCGGGGCGACGCTTGAGAATCTACGTGAAGCACTGGCGGCGCGGTGGCCGGCGCTGGGCGGTCATCTGAGCCGCTTCCCGGCGGCGGTGAACGGGACCGTGGTGCGCGGCGCGCCGGCGTTGGCCGAGGGCGACGAGGTGGCGTGGTTGCCGCCGGTGGCGGGGGGCTCGGGCGGGCCGGCGGGAGGGGCGGTGGTGGAGGCGGGGCTCACGCGCGACCCCCTCGACCCGCAGGCGCTGGCCCGCGCCGTGGCCGCGCCCGGTGCCGGGGCGGTCGTGGTCTTCACCGGCACGGTGCGCGACCACGAGGGGGAGCGGCGCGTCGAGCGGCTCGAGTACGAGGCCTACGAGAGCCTCGCCGGCGAGCGTCTGCGCGCGGTCGCGCGGGAGGCGCTGGCGCGCTGGCCGGGCTCGCGCATCGCCGTGGCCCACCGCGTCGGGACGCTGGCGGTGGGCGAGGCGAGCGCGGTCATCGCCGTGGCGGCCGCGCACCGGGCCGAGGCCTTCGACTGCTGCCGCCACATCCTGGAGCGGCTCAAGAAGAGCGTGCCCATCTGGAAGAAGTCCTACGGACCGGGCGGGGCCGCATGGGTCGAAGGCGCGCCGTACGACGACGCGCCCTGAGCCCCAAGCCGGACCTGCCGCGGGCGGACCGCGGGCCGCCTCGCTCTTGCATGTCACACGCCCTCTGCTAGCATGCCTCGTCCCTCGCCGGGCGTGGCACGTGCCGCCCGGGCCGCGGGCCGCCGGCCACCAGGGAGGGGATCCGCGATGCCGTGCACCATCGTGCTGGGCGCCCAGTGGGGCGACGAGGGCAAGGGAAAGATCGTCGATCTGCTCGCCGCCGAGCACGACTGGGTGGTGCGCTACCAGGGCGGGCCGAACGCCGGCCACAGCGTCATCTACCAGGGACAGACGGTGGTCCTGCACCTGGTCCCCTCCGGCATCCTGCGCCCGGCGGTCCGCTGCGTCATCGGCAACGGCGTCGTGGTGGACCCCGAAGCGCTGGTCGGCGAGCTGGCGGCGCTGGCCCGGCTCGGCGTCAGCGCCGAGGGGCGCCTGTTGCTCTCCGCGGACGCGCACGTCATCCTGCCCTACCACCGCGCCGCCGAGCGCGAGCGCGAGGCGGGGCCGGCCGCCGTGGGCACCACGCAGCGGGGCATCGGCCCGGCCTACGAGGACAAGGCCGCGCGCGTCGGGGTGCGGGCCGGCGACTTGCTGGACCGCGCCGCCCTGGAAGCCGGCGTGGCGGCGGTGCGCGCGCGGGTGGCGGCGCGCCTGGCCAGCTCCAGCGACCTGCCGGCGGTCGCGGACGTCGTGGCCCGCTGCCTGGAGCTGGGCCGGCAGCTCGCCCCGCACATCGGCGAGACGCGCACGCCGCTGTGGGACGCGCTGGAGCGCGGCGAGCGCGTCCTGCTCGAGGGCGCCCAGGGCACGCTGCTCGACCTCGACCACGGCACCTACCCGTTCGTCACCTCGTCGAGCGCGGCCGCCGGCGGGGGCCTCACCGGCAGCGGCATCGGGCCGCGGCGCATCGATCGCGTGGTGGGCGTGGCCAAGGCGTACGCGACCCGCGTCGGGCTGGGGCCGTTCCCCACGGAGCTCACGGGCGAGATGGGTGACCGCATCCGCGAGGAGGGGGCCGAGTACGGCGCGACCACCGGGCGGCCGCGCCGCTGCGGCTGGCTCGACGCCGTGGCGCTGCGCTACGCGGCGCGCCTCAACGGCCTCGACGAGCTGATGGTCACCAAGCTCGACGTCCTCGACGGGCTCGACCGCATCGCGGTCGCCGTCGACTACCGCGGGCCGGACGGGAAGAGCACCGGCTTCGCGCCCGGCGCCCGGCAGCTCGCCGCCTGCCGGCCCGTGTACGAATGGCACGAGGGGTGGCAGGCCTCGACGCGCGCCGCCCGCCGCTGGTCCGATCTGCCGGCGCGCGCCCGCGCCTACCTGGCGCGGGTGGCCGAGCTGGCCGGCGTGCCGGTGTCGCGCGTCTCGGTGGGCCCCGAGCGCGAGGCGACGCTGGCCGCTTCCCTCTGATAGACTCTCCGGTGTCGCGGCCGCGAACCGGGGGGGTTCTCATGCCACGCATCCCACGCGCTCTGCTCCTCGCGCTGGTCGGGCTCGCGCTCTCCGCTGCGCGCCCCGCGCCCGCCGGCGCCGCCACCACCGTGCGCGTCGCCGCCGGGCTCAGCCGGCCGCTCTACGCCACCGCTCCGGCCGGCGATCCCCGGCTCTTCATCGTCGAGCAGCGTGGCACGGTGCGCGTCTTGGCGCGGGGCCAGCTCCTGGCCGCTCTCTTCCTCGACATCGACTCGCTGGTGATCGACACGGCGGGCAGCGACGAGCGCGGGCTGCTGGGCCTCACCTTCCACCCGGCCTACCCCGACAGCCCGTACTGCTACGTGAACTACGTGAGGGTCGTAGGGAGCGCCAACGAGACCGTGATCGCCCGCTACCGCACCGCCGCCGGCGACCCCGACCGCGCCGACCACACATCGGCGCGCATCCTGCTCGTCATCCCGCAGCCCTACACCAATCACAAGGGCGGCAACCTGGCCTTCGGGCCCGACGGCTATCTCTACGTCGGCATGGGGGACGGCGGCTCGGGCGGCGACCCGCAGGACCGCGCGCAGAACGGGCTCGAGCTGCTCGGCAAGATGCTGCGCCTCGACGTGGACCGCGCCGCTCCGGTCCTGGCCTACGCCATCCCGCCGGACAACCCCTTCGTGGGCGACCCCGCCTTCCGGGCCGAGATCTGGAGCTCCGGCCTGCGCAACCCGTACCGCTGGAGCTTCGACCGCGACAGCGGCGACCTGTGGATCGCCGACGTCGGGCAGAACCTGTGGGAGGAGATCGACTACCAGCCGGCCGCCAGCCGCGGCGGCGAGAACTGGGGCTGGCGGCTGATGGAGGGCCTGCACTGCTACAACCCGCCGTCCGCGTGCGGCTCCGACACGCTCGACCTGCCGATCCACGAGTACGACCACGGCGGCGGCCGCTGCTCGATCACCGGCGGCTTCGTCTACCGCGGCGACTCCATCCCCGCCCTGCAAGGGGCGTACTTCTTCGCCGACTTCTGCTCGAACCAGATCTGGACGCTGCGCCGCGCCGGCGGCGTCGCCACCGAGGTGGTGGACCGCACCGCCGAGCTGGCTCCCGGCGGGGGCCTGGCCCTCGGCGCCGTCGCGGGCTTCGGCGAGGACGGCTTCGGGGAGCTCTACGTCGTGGACCGCGGCAGCGGCACCAACGGCGAGATCTACAAGATCGTCGCGGCGGCCACGGAAGTCATCCCGCCGCCGGCCGGACCCCTGGGCCTCGCGCTCGGCCCGGCCGTGCCCGACCCGTTCATCGCCGTCACGCGCTTCGGCGTGCGGCTCGAGCGCGCCGGGCGCCTGGACGTGCGCATCCTCGACGCCGCCGGCCGCCGGGTCGCCACGCTCGCCTCCGGGCCGCGCGACCCGGGCGACTACTCCTTCGCGTGGGACGGCCGGGGACGCGACGGGCGCGCCGCGCCGCCCGGCGTCTATCTGCTGCGCGTCGCGCTCGACGGCGGCGTTCTGACGCGCACGTTGCACCTGGCGCGGTAGAGGCGCCCGGCTCGTTCTCCCGCGGGTGGCTTGACCCGAGTCCCGGGATTGGGTTTGCTGCCGGGTGGGAGGGTCACGCGGTGAAGCGACTCGAGATCATGACGAATCTGGGAGCGGTGGCGCTGCTGACGGCGGCGCTGGCGATGGCGGGCGCGATCCCTGCCGGCGCCGACTACCCGGGTGCGGCGCGGCCGGATGTTGGCCCCCGCCTGGTCGTCGTCCTGGTGCACGACCAGTTCCGCGCCGACTACCTCGAGCGCTTTCGGCCGTGCTTCGGCGGCGGCGGCTTCGTCCGGCTCATCGACGGCGGGGCCCGTTTCACCCAGTGCCACATCCCGTACGTGCCGACCACGACGGGCCCCGGCCACGCCACGCTCGCCACCGGTGCGGCCCCCGACGGGCACGGCATCGTCGGCAACGACTGGTTCGACCGCGCCGAGGGCGCGCAGGTCGCGTGCGACGAGGACGGTCGCACACAACCGGTGCCGCAGGGCGCCGCCCGCAGCGGCTCGCCCGTGCGGCTGCGGGCCCAGACGGTGGGGGACGGGCTGCGCGGCGCCACCCTGGGCGCCGGCAAGGTGCTCGGCATCTCCGAGAAGCCGCGCGCCGCCATCCTCTCGGCGGGGCACCGCGCGACGGCGGCCTACTGGCTCGACGAGAAGACAGGGCTGATGCAGACGAGCAGCTACTACATGGAGCAGCTGCCCGCCTGGGCCGCGGCGGCCAACGCGGCGCGCCGTCCGGAGGCCGCCGCGGCCACGCCGTGGACGCCGCTGCTGGCGGCGCGGGCCTACCGCGACACCGACGCCGCCGCAGCGCTCGACGGACCCGCCTTCTCGCACGCGCTGCGCGGACCGGGGGCCCCCCGCGGGACGGAGGGACTCAACGCCCTCACGCAGTCGCCGTGGGCGCTGGCGCGGCTCTACGAGTTCGCGCGAGGCGCGGTGATCGGCGAGCGCCTCGGCGAGGACGACACGCCGGACCTGCTCTTCCTCTCGGTCTCGGTCACCGACCGCGTCGGCCACCGGTTCGGTCCGTACAGCCCCGAGGTGCTGGACCTGGCGGCGCGGGCCGACCGCGAGCTGGCGCGCTTCCTCGACTTCCTCGACGCGCGGGTGGGCGGGCGCTACACGGTGGTGCTCTGCGCCGACCACGCCGCCGGCGACATGTCGTCGCGCGGGCGTGGCTGGGCGTCGGCCTCGGGGGACTCGGCCGGCGCGGTGACGGATTCGGCATTCCGCGCCTGGGTCGACGGCACGGTGCGCGACGCGTTCGGCGGCCCGGGGCAGCCCGCCGCCGCCGCGCCCTCATTCCTGGCCGGGCTGGGCGACGCCACGCTCTGGCTGGACCCGGCGGCGCTGGCCACGGCCGGAGTGACGCCGGCGCAGGCGGCGGCCGCGCTGTCCGACCCGGCCCGCGCGGCTCCGTGGCTCGCCGCGGCCCGCACTCCGGAGCAACTGACGCGGGGCGGAGCGCTCTCCCCGGTGGAGGAGCGCTTGCGCCGCGGCTACTACCCCGGGCGCAGCGGCGACGTGATGTGGGCGCTGCGGCCGTACTGCTACGCCGGCGGAGCCGACGCGCACGGCGAGCACGGCTCGCCCTACCCTTACGACACGCACGTGCCGCTCGTGCTCTACGGCTGGGGCGTGCGGACCGGCGTCTACCGCCAGTCCGTGAGCACCACGGACGTCGCCCCGACCGTGGCGGAGATCCTCGGCATCGACGCCCCCGCGCAGTGCGAGGGGCGGGCGCTGGGTGAGGCGCTGCGCCTGCCCGCGTGGCGGTGAGGCGGGCCGCCGGGCGCGGACGCCTCTTGATCGCATCCAGGCCTGAGAGGACCGCCCGTCGCATCAGTCTGCAGGCCGCCGAAGTTCGCGCCATAGCACCGAGTTGCCTCAGGTTCGCTCTCCGGACTCCAGGGGACAGGAGGGGAGAGAAGCGGACAGGCAGGGACTTTCGAGCTGGCACAAATCAGGCACACGGTCGCGGGAGTCCCGGCGACTTCGAGGTGGCTGCCGAATGGGCAGGGGCTCAGCCCGCGCGCCTCCGCCCGCCTCGACCCGCTGCGGGTGGTTGTCGTCGCGCCTCGAACTCGGTAGATTCGGCACGGTCATACGTGCTGCGGGATGACGCCCAAGGAGAGGAAGACCATGAAGATCTTGATCTCTGACGCTTTCGACAAGGGGTTACCCAAGCGCCTCGAGAAGTTCGGCGAGGTGTTTGACGACGCCGGGCGAGTCGCCGAAGCGGACGTGATCCTCGTCCGCTCCAAGACCAAGGCGGACCGCGCCTACATCGACCGGGCCGCGAACGTGAGGCTCTTCATCCGTGGCGGCGTGGGCATGGACAACATCGACCTGGCCTACTGCAAGGAAAAGGGCATCGCGGCGATGAACACGCCCGAGGCCTCCTCGGTGGCCGTGGCCGAGCTGGCGATGGCGCTGATGCTCGCCATCCCTTGCCGCATCGTCGAGGGGCACAACGGCATCGTCGGCGGCAAGTTCCTGAAGTCCGAGCTCAAGCGCACCGAGCTCTACCAGAAGACGCTCGGCCTGATCGGCGTGGGTCGCATCGGCAACGAGGTGGCGCGGCGCGCGCAGGCCTTCGGTATGAAGGTCCTGGCCGCCGACAACGCGCTGGACTGGCACCCGATCGCGGAGATCAAGCCCCTGGAAGCGATGCTCCCCGAGGCCGACTACGTCTCGCTGCACACGCCGCTCACCGACGAGACGAGGGGCATGGTCAACAAGCAGACGATCGCGATGATGAAGAAGGGCGCGATCCTGATCAACACCGGCCGCGGCAAGTGCGTGGTCGAGGAGGACATCGTCGAGGCCCTGAGCTCGGGCCAGCTCGGCGGCTACGGCACCGACGTCTGGTACAAGGACGAGATCTACGGCAGTCCGATCGTGGGCGCCGCGAACACGGTGCTGATGCCGCATCTCGGCGCGTCGACCAAGGAGAACCTGCTGCGCATCGGCGACGTGGTGGTCAGCATCCTCGAGAAGTGGGCGACCAAGTGAGGAGAGGACGATGACGAAGCGGATCTTCAATTTCGCCGCCGGGCCCTGCACCCTGCCGCTGCCCGCGCTGGAGAAGGCGGCCGGCGAGTTCGTCGATTTCGGCGGCGCGGGCATGTCGCTCATCGAGATGAGCCATCGCGGCAAGCCGTACGACGCCGTGCACAACCAGGCGCTCGGATCCCTGCGCGAGGTCCTCGGCGTGCCGGAGACCTTCGAGATCCTCTTCCTCCAGGGGGGCGCCACGCTGCAGTTCGGGATGGTGCCGCTGAACCTGCGCGCCGAGGGCAAGACCTTCGAGTACGTCAACACCGGCGCCTGGGCGAAGAAGGGTATCGCCGATGCGAAGAAGGTCGGCCCGACGCGCATCGTCTGGACCGACGAGGCGAACAAGTTCACCCGCATGCCGAAGGCCGCCGAGCTCAAGGCCGGCGCGGACGCCGCCTACCTGCACATCACGACCAACGAGACCATCGGCGGCATCGAGTTCGGCGAGTACCCGGACACCGGGGGCGTGCCGCTCGTCGCCGACATGAGCTCGGACATCCTCTCCCGGCCGATCCCCTTCGCGCGCTTCGCCCTGATCTACGCCGGCGCGCAGAAGAACCTCGGGCCCGCGGGCAACACGGTCGTCATCATCCGCAAGGACGTGCTCGAGAGGTGCCGCGAGGACCTGCCGGCCTACCTGG
>Ga0315286_10001330_pt1 | contig 22366 bp, 18 predicted proteins | sample YL17G10_0_MG_FD_205038 | JGI IMG/M metagenome (GOLD analysis project Ga0315286, IMG submission 205038) | Sediment microbial communities from Yellowstone Lake, YNP, Wyoming, USA - YL17G10_0 | ecosystem: Environmental > Aquatic > Freshwater > Lake > Sediment | place: USA: Wyoming | collected...
GAGGATGAGAACTTTTTTGTATTCAGCCGGAATTTTTTGGAGTGACTGATAAACATTCTCTAAAATTTCCCGTGCATGATCGAAATCGTGTAATTTGATGTACGTGTCTGCAAGGTTGCACAACCCGGCAAGCTCCATATAGGGATCATTAATCAGCTGGAGAAAGCGGAAAATCAGAACAATCATGAGCGGGTTTGATGTCGAGTGCTCATTTCTCTGGAGGAGAAATGCCATAATTTCGTAGGGATCCGTTGAGTCCGGATAGTTGACGTTGTAGTTAAGATTTGAAATAATCCGGGACATCATGGCGTCTCTTTCCAAAGGATTTTCGATTTCAACAGTGTACAGTGCCAGGGGTATGATATAATCCGGGTTATCGCTGGTGGATAAATATGATATAAGAATATCAATTATTCCTGCAATCTTTAGCGATATCCGTGGTTTTTTGATATTCTCTTTTATTATTGATAATCCTCGTTCAAACGGGTATATTTCTGATGTAAAAGCCTCAACATCTGTACGGGATTGGGGGTCTTTTAAAAGGATACATCCAATTTTTACGAAACACTCAGCAATTCTTCCAAATTGTTGGGTTTTTAACCCGGGATCGCCGATGTCTTGAGCGATTTTATACGCTTGTTCCAGCGCAGCAGGAGAATGTTTATCGATTGCATATTGTATCACCCCATCTATTATATTCACCATCGCATTTTCGGCGAGATTTTTTTCAAGTAAGGAGTTAATCCATTCTTTCATCCTCAGGAGAAGGTCCAGATCCCCTTGTTGTGCAGCAAAAATTGAGGTCTCATCGATTATTCCGCTCAGTGCTACAGAACGGATGTTCTGATCATTGATATCGCAGGTGAGACCTACAGCTCTTTGGAGATAGTCGCGGTTTTTAATTTTCACACCAATTTTTGCAATTTGCAGGGCGATGTTTGATATTGCCTCTTCCTTAAGATGGTGTTCCTTGATAGATTCGGCCATTCGTATCAGGATACATGGGTCATGCAATGCGAGAAATCCCCGGTTGATGAGAATTGTAATACTTTCGAGAAGCAGATAGTCCTGTAGGGGATGCAAGCGGATAAGATCGGTAATAGAATGAATGTGGGAAATTATATCATTAAGCGGGTCATCCGTGCTCAATTCTATAATCGCCCGATAAATTGATTTATGTACGATATCATCATTCAATCGTATGAGGATCATCTCGTTGACAAGCGGTATACTATGCCTCAAAATTCCGGTTTTAAGCAGATAGGTGAGGTTGTCTTGATAGTGGGGAAGATTTTCTGCCTCGTGGCCGATTTTTTTAAATATATTCAGCGCAGAGGCAAAATCCCCGGAAGAAAGTATAATCTGGGAAAATTGGAGGTATATCCGTGATAATACGACTGGATTGCTGTGCTTATCAATAATTGGAATCAGGTCCAAGAGGACATGCATATTGTTTGAATGCGTGGCAACAAAAATACCCGCACGGACCAGTTCCCGAAGAGGATAAGCCTCTGTATTCAAAAAGAGATTATGAAGCTCTATGGCAGCGGAAAGGTACCATAATTCTCCTGATAGTTCTGCTTTTTTAAGAAGATCGATAACAAGGGTATGGGTGACAAAAGGTATTCTTTCACAAAGGGACTGAAGGATAGTGATAATGTGCGTTTTGTCCTTTTCCCGGTCCAGGAGCTGTTCAGTCAGGGCATTCACAATTTCAAGTTGTTGCTCATGTGAAAGAGCATCAAAATTTTGTATAAAGAGCGAAATATCCAACATTTCTTTTCCGAAAACAGATTTCACTCCTTTTTCAATAATAGATGAAATACATCCCTGTCTTCGGATCTTCTGGTGGATTTTGGTTGCACTATGGATACTGTCAAGGAATAACGTACGGTTTTTTTCAAGAATGGCAACAGTTGCCAATGCCTTTGCAAGTTCTGCATGTAATATTGCACGTTTTGATATATCGCTGATCTCCTCAATGATATGATGTGATCGATAGAGGAGTTTTTCATCACGGGTTGTAATCGCCCAATCAATCAGAAGAGGAATAATATCGATCATGATATCCGACCGATATTTCTGGAAACTGATCCGTTCAAGCAGGATTATACCATGATCGATGAATCCCGCACTAGATTTATTAACACCGGCACTGATGAGGGCTTGTGCCATCATTGCAATTACCCGGGACTGATGACTTTTTTTACTTAACCTGTCTGACAGCACATAAACAGATTTTAACCATTTTTCATCCTTTGTTGTTATGAATTGCTGTACTATCTGAGAGAACAAATCATCGATATCATTACTTGGGAGATATGGCAGAGCAAGTAACAGTTCAGCTCTATTTTTTTTAAATGCAGTAGTCGTGATCAGTCTGTTAATCTCTTTAATGAGGGTCTTTTGTGCCTGTTTTCCTTTCTCCTGATGGATTTCTGCTATACTAGTCTCTACAATTTTCCAATCTTCTGCTGATAGTGCCTGCTGAACCTTTTTGACAATTTCGGTAGAATTGACCATTATTATATCACAGATATGAAACTATTGGTTGATAAACACAATTTAACTCAAATAGTTATTAACTTTTTTGTTTTTATTTACGCTTAAATTTAATTTTTTTTATCATAATAGAAGAAAATTTCCGATTTTTTTCAAAAAATCTCTTAAAAAACCTATTATTTTTTAACAATCGGCAAAATTATCAATTATTTCTCGAATTTTCACCCGAAAAAAATGATATTTTAGTAATTGAGGATCACAATACCATTCATATGATTGTCCAACGATAAGGATATTCGTTAACCTATCTATTGGTAGTTTCAGAGATATGGTCCATCAGTTCTTTATAAAAAACCTGACCATGATTATGAGAATCCGCATCTATAATAATCCGAATTATGGGTTCTGTACCTGAAGCACGGACAAGCGCCCACGAATCTTCCCTGAAAATTTTTACACCATCTGTCAGGTCCAGTGAATCCTGAGAATATACCCTTTTGAGGGATTCAAGCACGTGTGTTCCACGCGATGTGCTTATTTTATCCTTGATCATAGAGCGTTTCGGTAATGCGTTTATCAGTGTCGAGAGTTGTTGACCCGTTGAAGCAAGAATAAAAACCATCATTGCGGCTGTCATACCACCGTCCCGGCAGAACTGGTGATCGGGGAAAATAAGCCCACCGTTCCCTTCGCCTCCAAATACAACCTCATTTCCATTCTCTATGAGTGACCGCATAGTTCGTGCAACATAGATACTTCCAACCGGTGTGTAGGTAATCGTGCAGCCTTCATTTTTTACCACCATTTCCACCACGAGCGATGTACTAACTGGAGTAACCACTGTTCCTTTTTTCTGGTGGCACATATGCTGGGCTACCAGGGCAAACTCTCTGTTTTCTTCAACAAATCGTCCATTCTCATCAATGAATACAGCCCGATCTGCATCGCCATCGTGCGCAACGCCGAATGCTGCTCCACTGCTGACTACGAGTTCAGTCAGCCCTTTGAGGCCCTCAGGAGAAGGTTCAGGTAACCTTCCGGGAAATGTCCCGTCCATTACTCCATTGAGCGTGAGCACCCTGCATCCCATTTCAGTGAGGATCTGTGGTGTTGTAATGCATGCAGGACCGGATCCTGGATCAACCACAACGGTTATTCCTGATCCTGTCCTGTCAGGAAAATGATGCACAATTGCCTGGATGTATTTCCTGGTGAGATAAGGAGTATGTATTTCATGGCCGATGTATTCCCACGATTGAGGAGAAAATGAAGGTTCAAATATCAGGTGTTCGAGTTTTAGTGTTTCCTCATCACCCATTTCCGTGCCATCGGCCTCTATGATCTTGACCCCATTATATTCGGGAGGATTATGTGATGCGGTTATCATTGCCCCCCCATCAAACTGCCCTTTAATAAGGTACTGAAGTGCCGGGGTCGGGAGGATGCCGCAATCAACAACATCACAACCTGTTGCAAGCAGGCCTGATTTAACTGCCTTTACAAGCGTTTCACCGGAGGTACGCGTATCTCTTCCAACTGCAATGCATCCTTTCCGCATTGTTCCGAGTGCTTCGCCAATAGTAAATACTAGCTCCGGCGTCAGATCTTTACCAACAACACCCCTGACACCATTGGTGCCAAACAAACGTTTCTGAAATTTTGTAGGTTTCATGTATTCTTGCTCCAATTATTCTTTTTTTATTTACAAAAATTTTCGAAGAGATTGAGCGATGTTATGACCTCGTTAACTGTAGGATTTGAAAGGATACAGGTATCAGCAGTTAAACTACCGATAACTATTTTGGGAAACGATCGTTGTTTAAAGCCTTCAATTATGGCAAAATCCATACCTTGATCGAGAAGCATACCCAAAACATCGTCCAGAGTGTTCTTACGTATCGCTGCTACTGCCTTGTGGGAGTCTATGCCAACAGACATGTCTGCACCGGCATCAAAAAAAACGGTGGTGTCTTTTCCCTCTTCGATATTGTAGGTATGATCTCCCAGATGTTTGATCACCGCTACATTTCCCTTTTTTTTGAGTTCAGGGATCAGATTTTTAATAAATGTTGTCTTACCTGAATTTGAGTTTCCAACAATCTGGATTATTTTCATACGCGTATCTCCTCCATCAATCGATCTGAATTAATTATAATTTGTTCCATTATGTTCCATTATTTTCCTGAAGCTTGGTTTTTTGTTCTCACTCTGTGTTTTTTGAAATCTTTTCTTGATTACGGGAACTAGGGACATCTCCTGAAATAAAGCTCATTGATATTGATCCGTCCAATGCAATTTTTTTATCTACTGTAGAAAGAATTTCTTCAAGTGTCTGTCGTATTTCTCGGGAAAGAGCATTGGGTGTGGGATCGGGATCTTCTGGCGTTTTATCTTCACCCGTTTTTTCTCTGCTTGGTGCGTTATTAATAGCAGAATTATTAACCGCTATTGGTTTTTGTGGTGAGGGAACGAGTAATTGATCGTATGACTCCCCCTCTTCTGCTCGTGACTTAAGAATGGTTTTTGCTGCTTCCCCTACACTTCTCATCACTTTGGTGATCCGGTCCTCAATATCAATCTCTTCATCAATATCCAGTGTTGTTCCTTCAACCTCGAGAAGAAACCGTGCAACCTCGCTTGCTTCAAAGAGCAGATCATCAAGTTCATCGGTGGTAAAAAACCCACACATTGCTCCATAGAAAAATGTGGCGCTTGCTTTTCTCACTTTCTTTTTGAATGAGTTACGCGCCTGGTTGACAGCCTGGGGAGTATAAGTATCTTCCATAAACGGGACAAGTTCTGGGAGATGTTTTCCAATAAAGGTCATCTCTGCACCCCCGGAAGTACGGAAATCCGTACATAACCGTGCAAGCGCCCATTCCCGTGCTGTTATGTAGGTTCTCTTACGCAGAAACTGGTTTACTTTTCGGTAAGTAGCCCCATCCACTTTTTTAAATTTTTTATATTTATTGATCTCCTGACGGATACGTGAATCGTCCATTTTTTTAACACCTGCCCGATATAATGTTCATCTAGGAACTGGGTTTGCTGGCATGAACGTGCCGGTAATCAGCCTGCTTTGTGTATAGCATTATATGGTTTATTGTTATTAAAATTGTAATAAATCTATCTGGATTTTATGGCAATAATGCGTCTGAAAACAGGAAAAATTTTAAACGATATTGGTAAAGACCCTGTTTTTTTGTACTTTTCTGGACTTTTTCAATTGAATTACACGCAGAAATTTAATTCAGACCAATCGAGAACGCTTGACCCGATAACCTGTATAGTCTTTAATCGTTGTAATTTTTCTGAGCATTATTCAACGCCAGATCGAATCGGGAGAATTTCCCGAGATTTTTTAGTACTACCAATTGTAGCATCTGTCGTTTTCTGAAGTTGCGTCCTGCCGTTTGTTCAATAAAAGGAATGCGTGCTGAAGGTGATACGCGCCAGGTACGAGAGGAAATCTCAAATCTCGTCAATTTTACACGTTCGTTCCCAGATGATTAGATTTTTCGTGAATTTCAGGAATCTCTACGAGCTTTTTTGGTTTTATCCTATTTTTGTTTTCTGCCATATCCAATGGTACTCGAAATACCCCTCACTGATAATAGTTAATCCAGAAAAAATCACAAATACTTTTGTTTTTATTATCCTGGTATTTCGGCTTCTTTTTCCGGTCTGATTGAGCTTAAGATGATGGGGGTATTTTGTAGCTTTTTCATGGTTAACCTGATTATTCGAATAATGGTGTGATAGAAGAAAATTCAGCAAAAAAATGCCTTTTGTATATAGCATCATATGGTTTATATGAAAGATTGGGTTAACAGAAAATATAATTGAAAAACCAAAATTTATGGATATTTTCAAAAAATAACTCTGTACCACGGGATTTATAATTAAGGTACAAGTAATTTTCTACGGGTGTTCATATGAGGCTGAAACCATGAGTAAACGAAAAAAACCCGGAAGCTAGTGTATTATCCTAATATTTTACCAAAAGAGATTCATTTTTTTCAACCTAAAAAAATCCTCCCTGTTTATTTACGGAGAATTTAATTTGTGTATTCAAATTTCTTTTAAGGATGATATGAGCGATTTTATAGAAAAAAAGACTGACTATGAGAAGTTTTTCTCCGGCGATTGTTCTTTTAATTTTTTAAAAGTGCATCTTTAAAAGTGGATGTTTCAATTTGTTGGTATATATCGGGATGATTACATCATAAAGCGTGAATTTACCGACGTTGCGTTTATTTTAAAGCGGACATGAATTTGATAGGATCTTATTTTTTAGTTTATCACACAAATAGCAGGATCGACAACAAGCAGGCTCATAATCAGACGTAGTTCACTAAAAAAATTCCAGAAAAAATCGGACCTTTTTATCGATTTTTGATATGGTTGGGGATACTCCTTGGTATCGGGATAATCCATGTTCAACTGAATTTGTTGCCGGGAAAAATTGTTATTCCTTATCAGCACACATGATTCTCTCTTTGTTTGCAGATCAAACCTTTACCAGCAATATTTTTTTAGCAGGTTCTGTTGGATCTCCCTCTCTTTATCTTGTCTCCATGAAACTGTTTATCTATTTTACCACTGACGATAAACCTTAATAGTGGGCTTCTGGCAGCGCTTTTAACAGGCAGGGTATTGATTCTACCCTACCCGATGAAAAAACCCCTGTTTTGATACTTTAAAAATCGAATAAGGAACCTTTTTTGTATACTGAAAAGTTAATAATCAGTTCACCAATCGCGATTACGCCCGGATAGCACTGTATATTGTATCAATCTTTGCAGGCTGGCACTCCAAGCAGCATCGAGATACAGCGATTTCAGACTTGCGGAGAATAGGTATTCTGCGCAAACCTTTATTTATTTGAGATAAGATAGATTAGACCATGGAAAGCGGGTATTTTTCGGAATGGCTCAAAAGCTACCGCACCTACCTGCGGATGCGCAATTACTCCCCCCGCACTCTCAACAGCTACGAGCAGGTGATCAAACACTTTGCTTATTACGTCTGGTTGCGCCGTCACACAGATGTGACAAAACTTGTCATCTACTGGAAAGACTTTGAAAATGCCCGGCTTGATACTGATGTTGAGGTCACGCCGGTAATTATTACTGATTTCCTCTCATTTGTTTCTTCGATGCGGACATACAAACCCAAAACTTTTCACCGCATTATATCAACGCTCAGCTCGTTCTACCGCTTCCTGTATACGCAAGGGGCAGTCACATCCAACCCGCTGACCGGTATCGATCGACCCCGGATCAAACAACAGGATGTGAAATATCTCAAGCATAACCAGGTGCTAAGACTGCTTGATTCGATTGAAGATCCTCGTGACAAACTCATCGTCAGAACCATTTATGCCACCGGTGTCCGTGTATCAGAGCTCTGTAATATGAATATCGAAGATATCGATTTTGACGAACATACCATCAGAATCCGGGGAAAAGGTGACAAGATCAGAACTGTTTTTGTCGATGATGATACCCTTGCCGATATCTTAAAATTCATCGGCAACAGGATTGTCGGGCCTGTTTTTGTAGGTCAGCAGGGTAAAAATATCTCATCACGATCTATACAGCATATCTTCAAGCATTACGCACCATCAGGGATAACACCGCACAAAATACGGCACAGCTACGCAAGCGAACTTTATAAACGATCAAAAAATCTCAGGGTTGTACAGGAAAATCTTGGCCACACCTCTATCAAGACTACGGAAATTTACCTGCATACCGATATTGATGAACGAAGGCAGGTTTATCAACAGTTTTTCCCGCTTTCCGACAACGATGAGAAATAATGCAATTATTCTGGATAACTTCTAAAAATTGAGAAACCATTTCTATCACACTTTTTTTTACCGCGATTCTATTACCTGGGCAAAAGCTGCGTATCGCTCAACCGCAAATGACGATAATTCTATCCTTGTTCTTTGTTTTAGACTTATTTCACCAGCTATATTGTTCCACTACCCGAGTTATCAGTTGAAGGAAAACGAGCTAAAACGCGTAAATAATTTACTATCATAAACCATATGATGCTATACACAAACCCTCCGGATTTTCTCTTTGATCAAGTCCTCTTTTGGAATTTCGAATGCTTTCTTTTTTGCAGCATCATGAATAGTGGAAACCCTGCAAAAGGAATACGGGATTTTAGGTCAGATCAATGAAATTGAATCTCCCGGTTACAACGTCCCGGGGTATGTTCTTCTCTGATATCAGGCAATGCATTCATTTAACCTCAATCGGAGGGATTTTCACGATCTGGATCTAACTGGCAGGTAAAGGAAGCAGAGAACACCGGGTGCCCACAATTGAGAGCGTAGAAATCCCCCGATAAAGAACACTGAAAAATCAAAATAAATCCAATTAAATCTAATGTCAGAGGGGGAAACTGTGATATCGAATCTTTTGAAAGGGTGAATTTTCCGATAAAGGAATAAACATAATCCAAATACATCCAATTAAATCTAATGTCAGAGGGGGAAACTGTGATATCGAATCTTTTGAAAGGGTGAATTTTACCGATAAAGGAATAAACATAATCCAAATAAATCCGATTAAATCTAATGTCAGAGGAGGAAACTGTGATATCGAATCTTTTGAAAGGGTGAATTTACCGATAAAGGAATAAGCAAAATCCAAATAAATCCGATTAAATCCAATGTCAGAGGAAGAAACCAATGTATCGAATTTTTTGAAAGCGTGAATTTACCGATACAGGAATAAGCAAAATCCAAATAAATCCAATTAAATCTAATGTCAAGAGAAGAAACCAATGTATCGAATTTTTTGAAAGCGTGAATTTACCGATACAGGAATAAGCAAAATCCAAATAAATCCAATTAAATCTAATGTCAGGAGAAGAAACCAATGTATCGAATTTTTTGAAAGCGTGAATTTACCGATACAGGAATAAGCATAATCCAAATAAATCCAATTAAATCTAATGTCAAGAGAAGAAACCAATGTATCGAATTTTTTGAAAGCGTGAATTTACCGATACAGGAATAAGCATAATCCAAATAAATCCAATTAAATCTAATGTCAGGAGAAGAAACCAATGTATCGAATTTTTTGAAAGCGTGAATTTACCGATACAGGAATAAGCATAATCCAAATAAATCCAATTAATTCCAATGGCCGGTGAGAAACCGTAGTATCTAATCTATAGAACAGCTGATTGGAACAAGTAGTACAATAGCATTACATGGTTGCTTACTCAGACCCGACCTCACCATATATAATACCACAATTCTTTATTCCCCATTTGCAGACATAATGTGGGAACATATATGCCAAAAGTCCAGAAGCGGAACTATGAAAAAATCGATGGTTTGGAAATTGACCTGGTTATCCAATGTAATGACAGTCACGAATTTTACGAGCGCTACCGGCAGGTTTTCCCCAATAAAAAGAAAGGTATTGACAGTATAAGTAAAATCTGGAAACGACGCAGCGAATTTATAAGAAAACAACAGGGAATTACACAAACTGCCGAATCCATTTCCGGTTCCTCGCATGATCTCGAGGTACTCATCACTGCACAGAACAAAATACTGGCAGAATTATCCGGTGTGATGAAAGAACACCTCAGGGTAAGTAAGGAAATCCTGGCGCGTCTCCCAAAACAGATTCAGAAATTTGACGAGCCAAATCAGAAATTCGGAGAGGCTAAACTACCTGATCATAAAGAACCTGAAAAAAAAATCAGTGCTGAAAAACGGAAAGATATAATGATAGGATCCTAACCTGGGAAGCAATTCTACCCAATTAAAAAAAAAAGGTCAATGAAATGTGCAGAGTGTACGGATAATCACGATTCGTGCGTTATTACCTGTTATCCTCTATCCCCCAAGGGTCATAAAAATAATGGAGGACAAAGCTATCCTTATAGTCCTGAAATGCATATAAATCATGGCATCTGTCCCAAAAATGGGAGGTAGCCGAATTTCGTGACCGTAGTATCAAATACCCCCGTAGTGTAGCGGTCAATCATGCAGGACTTTGGATCCGGCGACACCAGTTCGAATCTGGTCGGGGGTATCCCTTTCCTTTCAATCGCATCTCTTTTATATCATCATGCAGAAGAACAGTGAATGATGAAAAACATCAGTGTACGATTCCGTATCTACTTCTCAATACTCGTCGCAGTTCTTTTCATTGGCATGGTCGGGCTGATGGTCATTGAAGATTTTTCCCCGCTTGATGCGTTTTATTTTCTTATCGTAACGATTGCAACGGTCGGCTACGGTGATCTTCATCCGCTCACCCCCCTCGGAAAGATGCTGGTTATTGTAATTATTCTTGCCGGTGTCGGTTGTTTTGTCGGTGTAGTGGCAAACGCCATCGAATATATGATCGAGAAGCGGGAACGCTCGCAGCGTATCGAAAAACTGAATATGATCATCGGGGTTTTTTATTCCGAAATGGGAACAAAATTGCTTAAAAAGTTCAGCTCGATAGACCCGGGCATTCAGGGGATCCAATCGGCTCTGGTGATAGCCAATACCTGGTCGGATGATGATTTTCTGAAAGTGCATGCCCTGCTCAAAGAGCATTCATTCCGGCTTGACAGTCGTGAGATCTCTTTGGAAGAACTGCACACGTTCCTCTCGCAGTATAAGAGATTCATGCTGACGCTTCTTGAAAATCCCCAGCTGTTCGAGCATGACAGGTTTACTGATCTGCTCCATGCAGTGTTTCACCTCGCTGAGGAATTGAATGCTCGCGAGCGCCTCGTCGATCTCCCGACAACGGACTATAATCACCTGTCCGGAGATCTTACCCGGGTATACAGCCAGCTCGTCATTGAATGGCTGGAGTATATGAAGCACCTCAAGAAGAAATATCCTTACCTCTTCTCATTATCCATGAGAACGAACCCCTTCGATACAAACGCGTCAGTGATCGTACGAGAATGACCTGTCAGCCTGTGTATAAAAGAATACATTTTCCCCGTCCCTCACCGTGCATTATCTAGACTATAACGATATAGGCAATCAACGACAGCAGGAATGCCAGGAGCAGCATCGCAAGGGAGAGCGGTGCAACGAATACGAGCACTGCGTTTACCGTACTGGCAAGCTCGGAGATCCGGTTGGAGCCGAAAACAACGATGTGTTCACAGTGTGCGGTGCTCCCGGCAACTTCTGATGGTGCAAGATTGTCGATTGCAGTTTGCAACGCCTGCATCACGAACGGCAGGAACTCAGAAGCCGGGACATGCATCCCCACCGGATTTTTGCCGGTGATAGTGTTCACGACATGTGAGTCTGTGGTCAATACTTCGGCATTATCAACGATTGTCAGGATGTGTTCAAGCAGCACATCGCGTACTCCCTGCGCCATATTGTTGCCATCGATGAGAACGTAGGCGGTGCGCTGCCCGTCAACCTCGGTAACCAGTACCTGTACCCCCAGATCCCCGAACCCCTGCTTTCTGCTGTACGGTAATAAAAGATGAGCAACTCCTGTCCTGAATGGATACAACGGCGTTGTGCGGCAACTGTCCATCGCTTCCAGGGAAACACGCTGGTACTCTGTTGCTGTCAGTGTCGCAAGGAGCACAGGTGAAGAAAGATCCGTCATGCAGTTATGCGCATCAACAACGGCAACATGGGGAAACCAGCGGTGCCCCTCTGCCATGATAGTCATGCCGATTGAAAAATCAACGTCTTCTGTTCGTTGTGGTGAACGGGTAGTGACAAGAAGGACAGAGTCACCGAACCGCTGGTAGAGAACCTGCACGGAACCCTGCGTGAGGCGCCCTGACCTCCCGGCGACACTGGAATAGGCAATGTCATTCCGCGATTTTTGCAGTGCATCGATCACTTTGTCGATTTCTGTTTCCGATACGAGGTTGAAGTCATGCGTGGCACAACCATGCACAACAAGGGTTTCATCCTCAAAATTATCGTGCAATACTTTGGGAAGATTACCCCCGCCGATCTCACCCAAAGGACCGGGGTGCAGGTTGGGAACCGTGAAAATTATCGGCTTATTATTCGCCCTGCGGAAAAAGAAGCTCACCTGGGGAACAAATATCTCTTCCCCGATTTCCCGGAAGAAATCCTCCATTCGTTTGGAACCATCGGTCATATGAGCGATAAATGCATTGAGTAATGCAAGCCCGCGAATTTTAAATGCACGATCGAGCGGACGTTCGAGCATCCAGATGAGAATTACAAATCCAAGACCGAAGACAACATGGAATACCAGCGCATAGATACCGAATGTTGGCGGGAAGAGGAGCATACCGGCAAGTATACCAATTCCACTCTGGGTGATCGCCGGGATGAGCATACGGGGAATCCGGTAATCGGCAATCGCTACGAGAACGAGCAGGCGGAGGCCGAAGATAAAACCCAGCGAAATCGCATAGAACAGCGGGATGAAATTGACCGATAACAGGAGTGGAATAAACGTGATGATAACAGCAAAAACCGTACAGGCGAGTGCGAGAAGTGCTGACCGGTTCCAGGTCATCGTTTTGCCGTTATATTCAATGATTGGCTTTGTAAGGACAAGTGCAACAATGGCCGGGATAGTGAAAGCAAGCGTGCCCGAGAATGGCAGGGCTGAAAATGGCAGAATCCCCCAGGCTCGTACTCCCGCCCCATCGATTAGAAGACCAAGGATAATGATAAGAAAAAGTGAACGTTTCCATGAGGGGGCAGTGAAAATAAACCGGGAGATCTGCATGAATTTGACATCACTGCCCTGGTTCATCAGGTAAAACCCCCGAGAACTATCTCATGGCGGTCAGGAAACGACTGGATTTTGCTGGTAGCATAGGTGATTGGGCGGGAGTAAAACGGCGCGTTGAGTGCAAGTGTCTCGTATTCCCCGCCTTCACCGGCAAGGTTGATGTGGTGGGTAGCAGCGACGCGTTTTAGTCTTTCGATAAGCTCATCATTGAAATGTGCGCCCAGAAAACGTTCATCCAGTCCGTCAGCTGCAGTGACAATGATTATCACATCCATACGCCGGGCTACTTCCCTGATAAGCATCTCTATATCCATATGCCAGAGCGGTGTAAAAAGTGATATGCCGAGTCTGTCAGTGATTGCCCTCACACGCTCTGCCTGGTAAAGCGATGCGACCGCCCCGGCAATCACTCCTTCTACCTCAAGGCCGGCGAGTCCCGCTTCAAGATCAGCAAGTTCCTCTTCCTTGCGTCCGTGAGTGGGTATCTCTGTGTACTTCATACCGGCAACCTTTGCAATGGCAGCTACTGCATCGAGATTTGAGGAGTGGAACATATAAGAGTCCCGGTTTTCCGGATGAACGGTGACCATAAATTCCACATCCTTACCACTATCGATTGCTTTCTGGATGGAGAGGATTGAATCCTTTCCCCCGGAAGTGAGTGCCGCCCAGCTCATGATCAGCCAATCCTGGAAACTGGTGATTCGAGGGTGCCGAAGTGCTGCTGGTACCTCAGCTGCATAGTGTTCCAGTCCGGAAGATGGGTCTGGCATCCGACATGTTCCACGACAAACGAAGCCGTGACTGTACCTACCTTGCAACACGTCAGAGGTGGATATCCCTTTACATACGCTGAAAGGAACCCGGCACGGTACGCATCGCCAGCCCCCGTAGGATCTGCAAGGGTGACCGGAACAACCGGAATGAAGGATTCGGTACCGTTTGAATGTAGTGTACTCCCGTCACCACTCATGGTAAATATCGCAGTTCCGACCTGCCTTACGATCGTATCTTTCGTTACACCCAGTGTGGTGCACATTTGCTGTATCTCGTGCTGGTTGGCAAAAAGAATATCTGTGTTGGCAAGGATTGTTCCAAGCTGCTCTTTGGTATACCAGAATACATCCTGCCCGGGATCAAATGAGGTGAACTCACTTCTTTCGGCAACCCGGCAATTGAATACCGGATCTGCCGTCGCCATATGAACAAAAGGAAGGGAAGGAGCTTCTGAATAGGCGAATGCTTTCGATGCGCCCCATTCAAAAAACGTCATCTGGTCCCCAGTATCGTCGGTGAACATGAACGCTGTCGGTGTGTGTGCATCGGGAACGATAAAGAACTGTTGATGGATCCCGATCCTGTTCATCCAGAGGTCATACTCGCCACCAGCGAAGTCACTACCGATACAGGAGATGAGGGTGACCTGTTCTCCTAATGTGGCAATTCCTGCCGCGATATTTGCTGCACCACCTCCAAAATAGATCTGCCGGTCAGAGATATGTGTTGAGCAATTCTTCGCCGGGAGATGAGGTACCCGGGAGATGTGGTCAATGGCAGTGTGCCCGACAACAGAGATCATATTACCTGCACATCCAGCAGTTTCAGCGGCACATCCCTCAGTGCCTTTCCGACCACTGATTTTGCAATGCGCTCCGCATGTTCGGGGGATTCAGCCCGGAAGACTTTCATCTCCAGGACGAGCCCGACAAGAGCGGTGTCAGCCACGACAATCGCGCTTGAAAGCGTCTCCTCACAGTATGGACAGGTGAGAAAACCCGCTTCGACTTCCACATATTTTGCTGCCGGGTTGAGCCGCTTTCCTGCTTCGCTGATTGCAATTCCAATCGCATCGTCAAGTGATTTGACGTCGCGCAGGATCCACGCCGATTCCAGTGTCACTACATAATCAGGCATCTTTTTTCTCTCCTTACCAGATATCCCGGTGCACGTGCTCTCCGGTATCCATCCGCCCGGTGAGCACGGCCGGGGGGTGTCCTCTCCCCACCGCAAGCAGTGCGATGGGTCGGATATGCTGTGGCAGAGTAAGGATCTCGCGTACATCCTGATCATCAAAAGATCCTGTCCAGCAGGAATGCAGTTTTTTTGCATGGGCTGCCAGCATCATGTAGGTGCAGGCAATTGTTGCGTCTTCCAATCCGTACAGGATCCCACGATCCCCATAGCGCGACATCGAGCGGACATAGTTTGCGCATACCGCAAAGATTGCACCCGCCTGTTCAACATGTACCTGATCAAATGCTGCCTGGGCGAGTGCAGTCTTAACTTCTTCATCGGTAATAACAATCACGTCCCATGATTCAAGGTTGCCTGAGCTCGGTGCGGTACTGGCACAGGCAAGGATATACTCAATCTCATCCTCATTCAGGTGGTCACTTTCGTAACTCCGTACCGAAGCGCGGCTTTTGAGAAAATCCAAAAAATCAGAGGATTCCATTTTTTTCAAGTACCTGCCATGCTTCCTGCGCCGGGGTTGTGGATGCACTGATTGCAAAGGCGATCTTTTCAGATGCCTGTTCAGGCTGGTCACTTTCTGTGAGTGAGATCGCCTCATTAAGTGCATTGATCGCCTTTTTGAATTCTGATTGCCCGGTACTATGGGCAGCAAACTGGAGTTCAGTTCTCACTGATTCCATCAGCATGAGGAGCATTCGTCGCCCGCCAGCACGCTCATTATCAGTAAATCCTGTTAAAGCAAGGCATAACTGGGAGGTTATGATAAGTTCAGATTTTGCCCGTTCACCAAACTGATAACTCTTCACTGCGGTTCCAAGATCCATACTAACCATAGCTATTGCCAATAAAAGATAATTAGCATTGGGAGAAGGAATCCTTTATTATACACTCATACGCGATAAAAAATCAGCGGGGGTGGGTTAACCCCCTGGGCTATTTAAGGGTAAGGATGAATCCCGGTTTTTTAAAGATTACCGTGTGGCCTTGGCCTTCGCACCCAGTGCAGAGACCTTTGCCCTGCGCATGCGTCTGCGGATGAGCGGACTTGCCGTGGACTCGTTTAAACCGGATCCACCGGAACGGTCACCCCCGCGTCTTCCTCCTCCGCGCTTGCCTCCACGTGCCCCACCTCGTCCTTGTGCCGCTTCATCCATTGCGTTAACTTTCTTGATGTTTACGCCGGCTTTGAACCGCTGATTCGGGCCCGGTGTTTTGAGATTGCCTTCACTTTTTGGAACAAGGCGGATCTGTCCCTTCACGCCTTTTACCTGTGCCCAGATGGTAGTGCCTGTTTTACCCATAATTAAACTCCTTATCTAATTCTGCTGCCCCACTCATAAATGTTCGCGCCTGGTAGTCATGGGAGGTGGATACGGGTAAAAAATTACGGTTTTTTTGCTGCAAGTGTTGCTGCAATTTCCTTTTTGAGGATTTCACTCACTAGTTTTCCGTCAACGGACCCCCTCACTTCACTCATTACCACACCCATGAGCGGGCCAAGCGCGGCTTGCCCTTTCTGCAGTACAAAATCTGACCGGTCGGCAATGATCTTGTGTATAATAGATTCCAGATCCTTAAAAGAGACGGCCGGAGCGAGGTTCCGGAGCACCTCTTCAAATGTACTTCCGGATGCAAGGCCTCTGAGGAGATCGGGTATGGCCTCTTTTGCTGCCCTGCCGCTTTCGACGGCACGCCAGGTTGCAAGATACTCTTCATCGGATATTTTCCCTACGTCAACTCCTTCCCGCCGGAGTTCTGTACATGTCGAAAGGATGGTGAATATAGCAAGTTTGGGTTTTATTCCCTCTGCCACTGCACGTTCGAACAGCGGGAGTTTTTCTGATAAAGCCAGCCGGGTTGCATAATTCCGGTCAATTGAATACTCCTGTGCATAACGCTGAGCTTTTGCCGTCAGCAGCTCGGGAACTGTCATCGCATTCCAGCGGTCATCATCTACGATCACCGGCAGCACATCAGTTTCGGGATACATCCGCGCTGCGCCAGGGAGCGGGCGCATGTAGGCAGAGCTGCCTGATTCGAGCATTTTCCGTGTCTCTTCCGGAACCGGTTTGTCCGAAAATGCCCGTTGTGCGCGGATGATGACCTGGTTAAGAGCACAGGCAGCCTGGTGATCATTTTCCGCTGCAACAATCACCACGCAATCCTGGATTCCCGCGTTCATAAGGGCCCGCAACCGGGCGACCTCGTCTGCAGTGACACCATACCCCGGAAGTTCATCCGTGTGAAAAATCCCTCCAACCCCGCATTTTTTTGCATAGTCAGACATTTCGCTGCCGAGACGACGGTCTGGCTGTATCTCGCGACCTGCCAGGCCGGCAAAACCTTCAAGGCTGATGGCATAGATACGTTTCGCCTTTTTCAGGACCGTGGATTTTGTTTCTTTGAAGAGTTCAGATACATTCTTTGCATTATCATGGACTGATGCTTTTTTCTTGAGGAGTTCGTTCCTGATTGAGAGGAGATTTTGCTGCCGCTGCACTTCGCGCCTGACTACCTCAGCGATAAGGTCTAGTTCCTGGACCCCCTTGATCTCGACGCGGGCACCGCCGCGGATTGATATATTCACGTCCTGGCGGATCGTACCAATCCCCCGTTTTACCTTACCGGTCGAACGGAGGACCATGCCAATATACTCGGCTACCTCCTGCACCTCTTCGGGGGTGTGCATACAGGGAGAGGTGGTGATCTCAATGAGCGGGATACCCAGGCGATCAAGAGAGAAAATATCATCTTTGACCCGTTGGGCTGCCTCCTCTTCAAGGCAAATCGTCTCGATCTCACCTCCCTTAGGGAGTGCCCCGTTCAGTGCGACAAGCGCCGTGCGCTGGAATCCGCTGGTGTTCGATCCATCAATAACGAGTTTGCGCATTGTATGCACTTGTTGGACAGGTGTCATGCCAAACATCTTTGCAATGGTAAGGCAGACAGAAAGTGCCTCATCGTTCAGGGGCGCCGGTGGTTCCTCATCGTTTTCAACAAGGCAGGTGGTATCATAGGTATAATACTGGAATTTCCGGTCACGCTTCATCTCCTCCTGTGCTGCCCGGTCGATCTCTCCCATCTCACTCTCAGTGACCCTGAGATACCGGAAGAATTCCCCCGAATGGTCAATGCTGTCGCGGAGGAGAGTCTGGCAGTGGCAGAATAGTTTCTCCTTGGTATTCAGCTGCTGGTGGATCTCAATGCCGGCCATCAGTCCTGCCATCTTATAATCCATGGGTGCTCCTCCGGTTGCATTCGCCTTTGAGATCTACCTGCATAAGCGCAGCGGCTTTTTCCGGATCCCTCTCGTTGCCCAGCACCCACATCATTTTTACGAGTGCCACTTCAGGAAGCATATCGCCCCCTTCGATGACACCAGCCGTAAGAAGGTCGCGCCCGGTATCATAGACCCGGTCACAGACCCTGCCCTGCATGCACTGCGAGGTCATCACAACAACGGTACCCCTTTTTATGAGTTTTTGCAGGGAAGGTATGAGTGTGGTACTCACGTGTCCGAGCCCGGTACCTGCGAGGACGAGACCTTTGTACCCCTCGTACACCCTAAGCAGGTCAGGAGACATCCCGGGATAGAAATGGACAAGCCCGCAGAGTTCTTCCAGCTTGTCATGCAGGGCGAGCGTCTGGCTCCCCCGTCGTACTGCGTAGCTTTTCAGGGTTACTTCGCGGGATGGATATGCCACAGAACCAAGGGGGTCTATCCCCATGCTCCGGAATGCATCACGCCGTGATGAGTGCATCTTGCGCACGCGTGTACCCCGGTGAATCGCGCACGTATCATCGTTTGTTGTGGCATGCATTACCACGGCCACCTCTCCAAGATCGCTGGTTGCTGCGCTGGCGGCGCACACAGCATTCATTGCATTATCACTGGAGGGGCGGTCAGCAGATCGTTGCGATCCAACAAAAACAACAGGTACCGGGGTGTCGATCATGAAGCTGACTGCGGCTGCACTATAAGCCATCGTGTCGGTACCATGGGTGATGATGACACCGGTAGCCCCGTTTTTAATCTCTTTATACACAGCACGGGCGAGTTCCTGCCAAATCGCCGGTGTCATATTCTCAGAAAGTATGGTAGCAAGGGGAATCGTGCGGTACTGTGCAACCTTTGCCAGTTCTGGGATTGCCATAAGAATATCGCCTGCATCAAACTGGCTGGTGACCGACCCGGTCCGGTAATCGATCCTGCTTGCAATCGTACCGCCTGTTGATACGATAGAAAGAGCGGGGAGATCATTTTTTTGTGGGACTTTTATTTTTTTTGGCTGGGATTCTGCAGGATGCCCCAAAAATGTGCAGGAAACCGGGTTCACGCCAATGTTGTAACCGGAATCCAGTTTCACTACTGCCATCCCGTCACGTTCTGTGATGAAAATCCCTTTCCTGGTGGTCCCCCCATACGTGCACTCAACCAGGTCTCCAGAGGTAAATTGCGGATTTATGCTACCAGCCTCCGGGCTTTTGCGATCAAGTCTTCTTTTGCCTTTGAAAGTTTTGCGAGCCGTTGATCGATATGGGAAGAATCCGTATCGAGCTGCTTTTTGCGTTCAGCTATGGCGATCCTGATTGCAAAGGGTGCGGGTCCTCCGGGAGCTTTCCGGAGAGCAATGGAATAGGAAACATCCAGCACATCATCGATATTCTGCTGGGTGAGTCCTTTTGCCACAAGGGATATTCCTCCCCCCAACTCCCGTGCAGCTTCTTCAAGCGTGGAAAGTGAGAGATCTCCTTTCTGCACCGCTCTCCCGACAATGGTGTGTGCAGTGCGGAAGGGAAGGCCGTATGTTCTGACCAGCGTATCAGCAAGTTCGGTTGCTGTTGAAAATCCTTTGCCTGCCTCTTCTTTCATCCGCTCAGTATCGAATGTTGCACTCGAAAGCATATCGATAAGAAGACGGAGGCTCTCTTTTGTGTCCCGCATACCGCGCCATATATGCGGGGTGAGCTCCTGGAGGTCGCGGTTGTAACTCATGGGAAGTCCTTTAACCGTAAGGATCGCGCCGGTAAATGCACCGAAGACCGACCCTGACTTTGCCCGCATGATCTCAGCGGTGTCCGGGTTCTTTTTCTGCGGCATAATCGATGAAGTTGAACAGAATGCATCATCAAGGGTAACAAACTTTACAAATGACGTGCTCCAGATAATCAGTTCCTCGCAGAGACGGCTCGTGGTCGCCATCAGGATGGAAAGGTCGGCAAGCGTCTCCAGTGCAAAATCCCGGGTAGCCACCGCATCCATCGTGTTTGTCACCAGCCCGTCAAAACCCAGCAGGCTGGCAGTATATTCACGGTTAATGGGGTAACCGGTGGATGCGAAGGCTGCTGCACCGAGCGGGGACTGGTTCACCCGTACGTAGGCATCCTTTAACCGGTCGAAATCCCGGGAAAATGCCTGTTCATACGCAAGGAGGTGGTGTGCAAGCGTGGTAGGCTGGGCGTGCTGAAGGTGGGTAAATCCCGGCATCACGGTCTCGATGTGTATCTCAGCGAGGGCAACAAGCACTTCCCTCACTTTGAGAAGTGCCGACATCTGTTTGAGCATCTCTTCCCGCAGCTTGATCCGGATGCATGTCGTGACCTCGTCGTTGCGGGATCGTCCCATGTGCATACGCCCGCCAGCGTCTGCCCCGACAGATTCGATCAGGAGTGATTCCAGTCCTGCATGGACGTCTTCAAACCGGTCATCAAACACTTCTTCGGGGATCCCCTCGTCAAAGAGCTCCAGCAGCGCTGAAAGGAGCTGCTGTGCGATGTCCCGGTCGATGATCTTCTGTTTTTCCAGCATCAGCACGTGGGCAAGATCCACAAGAATATCTGCGTCAGCAATACAGCGGTCTGAACGCATTGATGAGAGAAAGTGCATCATCTCACCCGTCCTCTCACCGGAAAGGCGCCCCAACCTTACAACATCTGTTCGCATCCGTTCACCCTCCGCTTTTTTATTCGTTTACCTATTGGTCGTACATTGATTAAATCCACGCCTTTCGCGCAGCGAGTTCGATCGCCCGCTGCACGGATTCGCGGGGGATGATGGTTGCTACCGGTATGCGGACGAGCTGCTCAATCACACTTGAGAGGATAGGAGCACACACGATTGCGACTGCACCCTCGCGCTCAGCCCTGACAGCGGCTACAATCGCATCTTCCATCGTATGGACCGGATATTCCCGGACCCTGACGCGCTGTGCATCAACCTCAGCGGTCCGCTCCTGAATCGTATCAAGGACCGACCGTGCAACGATAAGACCGATAAACTCCCCTTCAGTTGTACGGTAGAGCTGGCGCAGGGCGCGGAATATTGCGCGCAGCGTGGAGAGGTTGGGTGAGCGTTTACCATGCATGATCTTGTATAAGGAACTCTGCGCAATCCCGCTTTTTTCCGATAACTCCCTGACGCTTATACGGAGGTCGTGGCGGAGGAGGTCGTTCAGTGTTCCTATAAATTCCTCATCTGAGGCAAGTGCGGCGCGCGTGAGCCGGTCAATTGGGTCCACTTGTATCATATAATAGATACAATAAGGTTAATCCAAGAAAAATATTTCCTCTATTGTCCCTGATTTTTCTGCTACAATATCTCTTTGTGGACATTTAAGATAATTAATTAACCTTAAAGTAAAATTTTGAGGAACTATTTATTACAAAAAGAGAGAATAATTGTCCAGATCGTGCAATTTATGTGTTGCCAGAACAACTCTCCCGTATGAAACAGATGAGAATTACGGCAATCGCGCTTATTACGATTGTTCTCTTAATGCTCGCCGCCGGCTGCACCCAGCCATCAGGTACAAAGCCCACGTCAAATGTGACTCCGGTCAAAGAGATTCGCATCGGCTATCAGCCAAGCACCCACCAGATGGCAGAAATTACTGCCATGGAGAAAGGCTGGTGGCAGCAGGACCTTGCACCTCTTGGTGTCGTGACTGTCACGGATAAGGTCTTCCCGACCGGTGCCCCTGAAATGCAGGCAATGCTGGCGGGAGATATCGATGTTGCGTATGTAGGGGCAGCACCGGTTCTCAGCGCAGTAAGCACCGGACTCGATGCCAAGATTGTTGCCGGGGTAAACACGCAGGGTTCCGATCTCGTGGTCAGGAACGATCTTGATTACAAGGGCCCGCAGAGCCTTAAGG
>Ga0315286_10001332_pt1 | contig 22362 bp, 18 predicted proteins | sample YL17G10_0_MG_FD_205038 | JGI IMG/M metagenome (GOLD analysis project Ga0315286, IMG submission 205038) | Sediment microbial communities from Yellowstone Lake, YNP, Wyoming, USA - YL17G10_0 | ecosystem: Environmental > Aquatic > Freshwater > Lake > Sediment | place: USA: Wyoming | collected...
CGCGGTCCCCCACATCGGCGGGGGGGAACTGACGCCGGTCGGATACGTGCCCGGCGAGGCGACGACCCCGGGTGTCTGGGGGATCAGAGAGCCGTCCGCGCTGCGCCCCGTTGACCCAGGTCAGTTGGATGCGATCGTCGCGCCCGGACTCGGGTTCGATCGCCGAGGGTTCCGTATCGGATACGGTGGCGGGTTCTACGACCGGCTGCTGAGGCGGTGCCGTGCCGACGCCCTCCGCGCGGGGATAGGTTTCCACACACAACTCGTGTCCGAGGTCCCGCACGACGAGGACGACGAGCCATTGGATGTCGTGGTCACGGACCTCGAGACGATCCCCTGCCGCTAGTCGCAACATCCGAGCCCTTGCCGCGCATGGTCCCCCACGGCTATAAAGGCTGTTACACCGCAACGGAGGGAGAACGAACATGACCGAACCGACGAAGACCGCGTTCCACGGGAAGCTCGAAGCTATGGGCGCGGGGTTCAATGAGGACGGGGGATGGCTCTGGATGACCGATCTCGGAGACCCCATGAAGGAATACAACGCCGTTCGCAAGGACGTCGGGGTTTGGGACCTGTCCCCCCTGGTCAAGTGGGACTTCAGCGGCCCCGACGCGGTCAAGGCCGCGAACTGGGTCAACACCAACGACATCTCCGGCATGAAGGTGGGCCAGGTTCGCTACGGCCCGTTCTTGAACGCCGCCGGTGGCGTCGTCGACGACGGCACGGTCTACAAGTTGGCCGACGATCACCTGTTCGTGATGACCAACGGCGAGGGCCACGCCGACTACTGGGCGGAGAACCTCAAGCAGTTCGACGTGCAGGTGAAGAATGTGGCCCGCGAGATGCCGCATCTCGCGATCCAGGGCCCGCGCGCGCGCGAGGTCGTGCAGAGCCTCACCGACACGGACATCTCAGGGCTGAGGTACTTCAACTTCATCCCCGAGAAGATCACTCTCGGTGGCGCGACCGGCTACCTGGCGCGCACAGGTTTCTCGGGTGAGCTCGGCTACGAGTTCTTCACGAGTCCCGACCAGGCCGACAAGGCGTGGGACGGGATAGTGGGGGCGAACAACCTCACGCCGTTCGGAGTAACGGCCATCTACATGTTGCGGCTTGAGGCGGGCCTGCTCATCCAGGGCGACGACTACGACGCCGACGAGACCAACCCGTTCGACTGCGGGCTCGACCGCTTCGTGCACATGGGGAAGGACTTCCTAGGGAAGGCGGCCATCGCCGGTATCGCTGCGAACCCACCCAACGCCTACAAGACGCTTCAGATGGCGAGTCAGCCCGAAGACGGGGCCGTAGTGAAGGCGGACGGCAAGGACGTGGGTGTGGTGCGGTGCTCGATCCAGAGCCCGGAGTTCGGCTGGATCGCCGGGGCGCGCATCGCCCGCTCGGTGGCCCTAGACGGCAACCAGGTGGAGGTCGACGGCGCGGAGGCCATCGTCCAACCCTGGAGCATCTACGATCCCGAGAAAAAGAAGCCGCGTTCGTAGTCTGGGCCGATTTTCCGAACGGGTCCTCTGCGATATAGACTCTGAGACCCGAGTCAAGAAGGAGTGAGGAATGGCTTTCAGGAACGGTTTCCAGGACGTTGAAGAGAAGCACGGCGGCACGTTCCACGAGGACGGTGGATGGGAGTGGACGGAGAACTTCACGGACACCAGCGCCGAAGAAGGCTACAAGGCAACCCGCGAGGACGTCTCCGTCTGGAACGTCTCCCCGCTGATCAAGTGGAAGTTCGTCGGCCCGGATGCCGCCAAGGCGATGGACCGCGTCGGCACCAACAAGGCCGAAGACCTCAAGGTCGGCGGCGTGCGCTACTCGCTCCTGCTCGACGAGGACGGCGCGATGGTCGACGAAGGCACGGTTTACCGTGTTTCCGACGACACCCTGTACTACATGATCAACACCGACGGCGACGAGATGCAGGCCGCGCTCGAGAAGCGTTCGGCGGGTCTTGACGTAACCATCAGCAACCCGTCCCGCACGATGCCGAACATCGCCATCCAGGGCCCGCGCTCGCTTGAGGTCGTCTCCAAGCTGGTTCCAGGTGTGGATGTTGCGGCGATCAAGTACTTCAACTTCATCACCGGACCTGTCGCGTTCGCGGGCGCGCAGGTCATGCTGACCCGCACCGGCTATTCGGGCGAGAAGGGCTACGAGGTCTTCTTGATGGACCCGGCCGACGCTGAGAAGGTCTACGAGGCCGTTTTGGCCGAGGGTGCGACCAAGATCGGAACCGACGCGGTGCTCATGTACCGCGCCGAGTCGGGTCTGGTCATCGCGGGCGTGGACTACACGACCGAGAAGAGCCCGAAGACCGATCCGTTCGACCTGAGTCTCGACCACGCCATCAAGATGGACCACGACTTCGTGGGCAAGGCGGGCATCGAGGCCTCCGCGGCAGCTCCGGCCAACCGCTACGTCACCCTGAAGCTCGAGGGCGCCGAGGAGTCGGGCTACGACGCGGATGTCGTCAAGGACGGGAAGGTAGTCGGTCGCGCGCCGTCGCCGGCCGTCAGCCCGAAGTTCGGCGCCATCACACTGGCTGTTGTTCCGACCGAGCTGTCGGCTCCGGGCACCGAGTTCGAGGTCGAGGGACGCAAGGCCGTGGCGGACGTCAACCCGCTCTACGACAACAAGAAGCAGCGCCCGCGCTCCTAGCGCAGGCGGAAGCCCAGGAAGGGGGTCGGGGAGCCGGCCCCCTTTCGCTTGTGACCTTGGTCACCCTCCTCGCCGGGGTTGTTGAGGCGGCGCCGGACCGGGTTAGGATGCCGTTGTGGATCAGAGGCGTCATCCCGACGAGCGGACCGGCTGGGCGTGGAACCCGGGCCTGCGAACCGCCTATCACGAAGCCGTGACCAAGGTGCTCGATCCCAAGGCTGTCAAAGCGGCTCAGGCGCCCTCGATGGTGCGCCCAGCTCCTCGCGTTTCACTCCGCGACCGCTTCTTCTCATAGGAGAAGGGCCGGGCCCCCGCCCCCGTCGAGGATGGGTCGGCAGAGACCCCATCCGCGCAGGTCGCGTGCGTGGCCCGGGCCTGTGAGCGCGAGGGATCGCCAGAGCGACGAGCACTAGAAGGCGGGGCGTATGTCAGTACGAACTCTGGCCGAGACCCGCCCCATGGATACGAATATCGGACCACCCAGTGGTGCACCGAGGACCTGGGGGCCCTAGGCTGGAGCCAGCCGACAAGGAGCGAACAACATGAGCAATCGCTACGACGCCATCGTTGTAGGAGGAGGACACAACGGCTTGGTTGCAGGGGCCTACCTCGCCCGCGCAGGCGCCAGAGCAGTTGTGCTGGAGGCCCGCCACAAGACTGGCGGAGCCGCCACCACCGACGCGCCGTGGCCAGACGCTCCGGAACTGAAGGTCCCCACCCTCTCGTACGTCTTCAGCCACATCCCGCACGTGATCCGCGAGGATCTGAACCTCAGGATCAAGACACTGCCGCAGGGGCCCTACTACATCCCCTTCCCCGACGGACGCTCGTACCAGTCCGGCACCATGGACCCCGCCCTCGAGGCAGCCGAGATCTCGAAGTTCTCCAAGAAGGATGCAGCCAATATGGGGCCCTTCATGGAGTGGCTCGGCCATCTGGGCGGCGCCATGGCACCGCTCATGATGGCCAAGCCGCCGAAGTTCGGATCGAGGCACCCGGGTGACCTGCTCGACCAGTTGAAGTTCCTCTGGAGCATGCGAGGCCTCGACAACCGCACGATCTCCGATCTGACCCGGATCATGTCGATGAGCGCGGCCGACCTGCTCGACGAATGGTTCGAGTCCGATCAGGTCAAGGTCCCCTTCGTCATCGATGGGATCATCGGGACGTGGGCCGGCCCGCGTGAGCCGGGGACGGCCTTCGTGATGGCGCATCACGCGGTCGGCGACACCGGTGGTGGTGCCATGAGCAATGAGTACGGCATCCCCGAAGGGGGCATGGGCGCAGTGGCGGACGCGATCCGTGACAGCGCGATGAAGTTCGGCTGCGAGATCCGCACGCATTCGCGCGTGGAGAAGATCCTTACGGTCAACGGTCGCACCCGTGGCGTGGTGCTGACCGGCGGCGAAGAGGTTCTCGCCCCTGTCGTGGTGACAGCGGCCAACCCGAAGATCACCTTCTTGGAGCAGCTAGACGCCTCCGAACTGCCTGAGCAGTTCGTCTCGGACATCAAGCGGTTCAAGGTGCGCAGCGGCGTCGTGAAGATCAATGTCGCCCTCTCTGAGCTCCCCAGGTTCACGGCCGACCCCGACGGGGACATCGACTTCACCGGTGGCATCGAGTTGGGCCACTCCGTCGACTACATCGAGCGAGCATTCATCGACGCACGAGAAGGGCACGGCGCAGTGAGGCCGTTCTCCGACGGCGAGATCCCAACGCAGGTGGATCACACCCTCGCGCCCGAAGGCATCCACATCATGTCGATGTTCACCCAGTGGGTTCCCCACACCTGGTCCGACGAGCAACCTCAGGCCGAGCTTGACGCGTACGCCGATCGTGTGATCGACGAGTACGACCAACTCGCTCCCGGATTCAAGGCATCGGTCATCCACCGGCAGGTGATCGGTCCCTACGAGATGGAGAAGGAGTGGGGGCTGACCGGGGGCAACATCTTCCTCGGCGAGGTTTCCCTGGACCAACTCTTCCACATGCGCCCGGCACCCGGCTATGCGGACTGGCGCACACCGATCAAGGGCCTCTACCAGTGCAGCAACGGCACGCACGGCGTCGGCGGGGTGTGCGGCATCCCGGCGTACAACGCGGTGCGCGAGGTCCTGAAGGACCATCGCCGCGGTCGGTGGGGGAAACCCGCAGGTGAGTGACACATCACCCTGGTGGGCACATGCCGGCCTCGATGTCCGGGAAGGGCGTCTTTCCATCGCTGGGCGCGACGCGGAGGAACTCGCGCGGGAGCTAGGTACACCGCGATACGTGTTCGACCTGACTCGTGTCCGCGAACAGGTTGAAGTGCTGCAGGATGCGCTCTTAGGCGCAGGGCTAACGCACCAGGTGCGATTCGCCATGAAGGCCTGCCGTGAACCGGAGGTGCTGGCGTACATCCGGGGTCTCGGCGAGCCCGGGTCGTCTCGAGCCGTCGGCATCGACGCCTGCACTCCACGAGAGGTCGAGCTCGCCCTGTCCTCGGGATGGTTGGCCGAGGAGATCAGCCTCACGGGAACGAACCTCACCGACACAGATCTCAATGGGTCGCTCGCAGAGCCCATTCACATCAACACGGACTTGCTCAGCCAGTTGCGTCGGGTCGGCCGACTGTTTCCCGGTCGCCGGGTCGGCATCAGGGTGAACCCGAACGTGAGCGCTGTCCGCGATGGCGGTGATCTCTACAGCGGGGACAGGCCAACGAAGTTCGGCATCTATCCGGAAGGCCTCGATCAGGCGATCGAGATCGCCCGAGCGCATCAGTTGGGCATCAGCGTTCTCCACTTCCACATCGGCTGGGCGTACCGCAACGCGGAACTCTCCGCGTTCGAGCAAGGCGTCCAAGAACTCGCGCGGATGACGGAACAGCTTCGTGCCGCAGGGCACGACATCGAAGAGGTGAACGTGGGCGGAGGCCTAGGTGTTCCGTATCTGGAAGGCGAGGAGCCGTTGGACCTCGATCGTTGGTGCTCGATCCTTGCTCGCCATCTGGGCCCGCTCGGTGTGACGGTGACCGTGGAACCCGGCGAGTTCCTGGTGAAGGAAGCCGGCGTGCTGCTCGCCGAGGTCGTAACGATGGAAGAACGCAAGGGGAAGACCTTCGTGGGCTTGGACGTCGGCTGGAACGCCATACAGCAGGGATACCTCTACGGAGAGCCGATCGTTCTCACTCTCTGCCGCGCAGCTGGCGCCGAACAGCTGGCGCCGGTCACCATCTCGGGCAACATCAACGAGGGCGACGATCTGTTCGCTATCGACTACCCGTTCCCTTCGGTCGAAGAAGGAGACATCGTCGCCATGCTCGCTGTCGGTGCCTACAACCAGTCGATGGCTAACGAGCACACCCTCCGCCCGCGCGCGGCCGCAACCTACTTCGAGCAGAGAACCTAGGAGGGAGACCACCATGTCGGACGCACTCGAATCGCCGTTCCACAAGTACTTCGTCGGTGCCATCGAGGCCGATCCTGTTGTGTTCAGCTGGAACGGATTCACGGTATGAAACGGATCGCCGGCCTGCGAGATGTCGTCACCGGAGGCTTGTGTGCGGGTTGCGGTATCTGCGCGAGCATCGCGGGACCCGAGCGCATCCAGATGCGCCTCGCCGACACCGGTCAGATGCGTCCCGCCTTCCTCGGCGAACTAGGTGCAGAAGAAGACGCTCGACTGGTAGAGGTGTGCCCTGGCGCGACGGCCCGAGGTCCGGTCGCAGAAGCGATGGAACCTGGCACCACACTGGATACTGTCTGGGGTCCGATGCGCGGACTCACGCGAGGGTGGGCGGCGGATCCGGAGGTGCGCCACCGTGCGGCCGCCGGTGGAGCGCTGACCGCGCTCGCCTGCTTCCTGTTTGCCAGCCGGCGCGTAGACGCGGTGGTGCATGTCCGTGCCTCGACGACGAACCCGATGCTCACCGATGCGCACTTGTCCACCACCGCGGAAGAGGCGATCCAGGGGGCACGTTCGCGCTACGGCCCTTCGGCTCCTCTTGTCCACGTGCGGCGCCTGTTGGACGAGGGCTCGAGGTTCGCCGTCATCGCCAAGCCCTGCGACATCGCGGCGATCAGGAACCTGGCGCACCAGGACCTCAGGGTCGAACAACAGGTCCCCTACCTCTTGACCATCTTCTGCGGTGGCGTTCCCAGCAGTCTCACCGCCGAGAAGATCGCCCGGTACCACGGACTTACGCCCGATGAAGTGACGCTGTTCAGATGGCGCGGTCAGGGGTGGCCAGGGACCACGCACGTCGAAGCAACGGATGGCAGGTCCTTCGATCTCACCTATGAGCAGACCTGGTTCGACGACTCCGCACCCTGGGGCTATGACGTGCAGTGGCGGTGCAAGATCTGTCCGGACGCGATCGGTGAGCTCGCCGATGTCGCGTGCCCCGACGGCTGGTTGTTGGATGAAGCCGGCGAGCCCATGCACGAGGAAGCACCCGGCATCAACGTTGTCCTCGAACGCACGGAGGCTGGGAGCGAACTCGTTGCGGCAGCGATCGAGGGTGGCTACCTACGTTCGGCACCACTTGCCCGCGAAGAGTTCGAGGCGATGCACGCAGACCATCGCAAGCGGAAGATGGGTGAGCCGGCACGGCTTGCCGCGCTCGAAGAGACCGAGGCGGCTTCACCCTTGGTCGAGGATTACCGGATCGAGGAGACCAGGGAGCTGGCGGCCGACTCCGAGTTGCTCGAGTCGCAATTCGATGGTGCCATGCGCCGGATACGGGCCGGCCAAGCCGAGGAAACCCTCCTCGCGCTCTAGGTGCGGTTCAGCGGGTGCGGTTCAGCGCCTCGGTCAGGAGAGCAAGCGCTCCTCATAGGGGTAGTTCACGAGCAACTCCGGGCCATCCTTGGTGATCAAGAACTGATCTCCCAGCTTGACGCCATCTCTTGCTCCGACCTCGCCGAAGTAGCCTTCGAGGACCATCACCATGTTCTCCTCGAGCACGTAGTCGACGCTGGGCGGGTCATCGTCCGGGTACGGGAAGCTCGGTCCTTCGTCCTCGAGTCCAACGCTGTGCCCGAGTACCTCGTACCGCTGCGGGATGTACTTCTCCGCGAACCGCGGGGCCTTCTCGGCGAACTCCCAGAACGAGGTTCCCGGCTTCAGCAGCTCGCTCGCTTGACTCACGTAGTCGTAGGCAGCGCGGTACGCATCCTGCTGCTGCGGGTTCGGCTTGCCGTCACCGCACAGGAACGTGCGGGAGACGCAGAAGAAGTACCCCTCGATGCCGTTGGCGTCGGTGTCGACCCAGACGAGATCGCCGTCTTCGACGGCGAGGTCGGTCGCCTCGGTCCGCCAAGGGTTGGTATTGGGGCCCACCTCGACGCCGCGCGTGATCTGGAACTCGCCACCTCGTCGAAGGAGTGTGTCGGTCAGTGTGGCGAGCAGTTCGTTCTCCCGTACGCCGGGCGCGATGGCCGCCTCCATGTTGCCGAGCATCTCCTCGATGATCGGTCCGTTCACACGGAAGGCATGTACCTCTTCAGGGGTCTTCACCATCCGCGCGTCGAGAAGGGCCGGCCCCGCGTCGATCAGCTCGAGTCCCGCCTTCTGCAATCCGAGGAAGCCCGGCGTCGTCAGCCGGTCGAGGGCGATGGGTTCATCTTCGACACCGCGTTCGCGTAGCGCGTCGCGGATCTCGTTCGCCCACTCCTGCGCCCACGGCATCGCATCGAGCCCCGAGAACTCCCAGTCCCAGATCATCGGGCGGACATCCTCGAGCACCCCCTTCGTCAGGTGCATCGAGTTCGGGTGTTCGAAGAGGATGGGCTGACCATCGGGGAAGACGAGCGCGCAGCGGAAGAAGTACCCGAGCCCGTACACCGTCATGATTGCCGTCCCGGTCGCGTATCTGACGTTGGCCGGTTGGGTCAGCAGGCAAGCGGCTACATCGCGCTTCCGCATCGCCGCCTGAAGCCGGTTGAGCCTCTCGCTCCGGAGCCGCGGAAGATCGATAGCTCGCATGGCTTAACCCTATCTTTCGCGAACCGCGGTCGGGGTCACACGGAGGCGCCCAGCGGTACCAGCTTCTTGGCATCGAAGAAGGGCAGCGGCGTTACTCTCGCGTCGCGCGGACCGTCGGGCGATATCACCGTGACCTCGGTGCCTTCGTCGATCAGCCCGGTGGGCAGCCAGGCATAGGCCATGTTCTTCTCGAGTCGCGGCGAATACGCGTAGGAGGTGACGCGACCGATACGCTTCCCGGCCACTTCGACCGGCCAGAAGTCGGTTATCCACTCCATCGCATCCCCGGCCATGTCGATACCCACGAGCTTCTCCGCGACCCCTTCGTCACGAACCCGCTGCAAGGGCTCCTTGCCGATGTGTTCGATGTCGTTGTCGAGGCATTCCGCCAGACGCTCCATGCCGGTGACCTGCAGCAGGTTGTGGACGATGGTCATGTCCATGCCGTAGGTGAAGATGCCGGCCTCCATCCTGCGGGCGTCGCTCGGAACGCCGACCGCGATCTCGGATGGCTCGCCGGCCGTGAAGACGGCGTCCCACAGGTCGTCGCCGCGCGTACCGTCACGCAGGAAGATCTCGTAGCCGACCTCGCCCGTCCACCCCGTGCGTGAAACCACGACCGGGATGTCACCGACTGTCGTCTCGAGACAGTGGTAGTACTTGAGGTTCATCACCTCGTGGCCCGCGCCGAACAGCGCGGTCATCACTGCCGTCGAGCGCGGCCCCTGGATCTGCATCGGTGAGACGTCGGGCTCGCGGAGCTGTACGTCCAGCCCCGCGAACGCTTGCACTCCCTTCGCGTAGAGCAACACGTCGCTGTTCGAAAGCGACAACCAGAAGTGGTTCTCCCCCAGGCGCAGGAGGATCGGATCGTTCACGATGCCGCCGTCCGGGGCGATGATGGGTGCGTACTTGCACTGTCCGATCGCGCAATCCGACAGGTCTCGTGAGGTGAGTAGCTGAGTGAACTTCGCGGCGTCCGGCCCGGTGATCTCGACCTGGCGCTCGCAGTTCACGTCCCACACGGTGACCTTGTTGATGAGGTGCCAGTACTCGGTCACCTCGTCGGTCGGGTATCCGTTGGGGATGAGGCTGTGGTTGCAGACATCCCAGCTGATGCATCCGGCATCGACGGTGCTCTGCCAGAACGGGGACTTGCGGTAGTAAGGGGCCATGTACACCTCGAAGGATCTCGGGGAGGTCTTGTGACGGTGTGCGGTCATCGGGATCACGCTCCTTGGGTCTCGTTCGCTGTCATTCCGACACGGCTGTGGCGGAACCTGCTCGCCCATCTATTGTGAACCGGATGGGTCGGTAATGCGATCCCGATCGATTCGATATCCGTCGCTTCGGGGCCGAATCCGGACGAATCTACTCAGGTACAATCCCAGCATGACCGAGACTCGGAGTGAACCGCGACCTGTAGTGCTTGACGCACTTGACCGCAAGATCATCGATGCACTCCAGCAGGACGGGCGCCGGCCGTACACGGTCGTGGCTCGCGACCTGGGAGTTTCCGAGGCGACCATCCGGAAGCGAGTCAGCCGTCTCCAGCGCAAGGGCGTGCTCCAGATCGTGGCCGCGGTCGACGCCCTGACGCTTGGGTACCTTCGCGCCGAAGTCGGCATCCGTGTGCTGGGTCCCTCTGTCAGCAAGGTGACGAAGCGCCTGGAGGCGGTGCCCGAGGTCAGCTACATCGAGCTGGTGCTCGGTTCGTTCGACATCTCCATCACGGTGAACTGCACGGACAACGACCATCTCTTGGCCGTTCTGGGCGATGACATCCGTTCCATACCCGGGGTTGAAGTGGTCGAGGCCTGGACCGTCCTGAAGGTGACCAAGGACATCTACTACTGGACTCCCGCCGAGTAGCGTCGCGCAGCTGGCCCGTCAGGACGAACTCCGGCATAGACACGTGCCCTGGATGCGGATATCGGACGGGCTGTGGGTGTTCCGAGCGGAAAGGCGGTCCTAGGCTGGAGCCACCCAGAAGCCACTTGAGGAGGTAGCCGAAGTGATAACGGCGGGGCGTCAGATCATGTGGGACGAGGAGGCCTGTTCGCGCGGCCACTCGGCGGCTCTGGAGATCCTCGAGCGCGTAGGGGTCGAGGTGCGCCACGGAACGGGTATCGCGATGTTCGAGAAGGCGGGGGCGCGCATCGAGAACACCCGTGTCCGTCTGCCCCGAGAACTCATCGAGGAGGCTCTCGTTACCGCGCCACGCGCGTTCAGCTTGCGGGCGAGGGATGGCGATGGAGCACTCGACCTCGACGTTCGCGACGGTCCCGTCTACTTCGGGACCGGCTCGGACTGTCTCTACGTGCTGGACCCCGTCACGGGTGAGCGCCGCCGGGCGCTGCTCGCCGATGTGGAGGCCGGCGCGGCCCTGACCGAGAGGCTGCCCAACATCGACTTCGTCATGTCCGTATGGCTACCCCAGGACGTTCCGCAGGAGGTCGTCGATCTCGTGCAGCTTGCGGCCATGCTGACCTACACGCGCAAGCCCATAGTCGTCTCCAGTCCACGCGGAGGCGACGCGATGCGTGAACAGGTTGAGTTGGCCGAGGTCTGCGGCGGCGCCGCCGACAGCCTCGCGTGTCTCACCATGACGGCACCGTCTCTCATCCTCGACGAGGTCTGCGTCGAGAAGACGCTGTCGTGCGCCGAACTCAAGGTGCCCATGGTCCTGGAGACGGGTAACTCGCTGGGCTCCACGGGGCCGGCTTCGCCTCAGACGTGCGCCGCCGTGGGGCACGCTGAGGTGATGGCAACCCTTGTGCTGCATCAACTCGCGAACCCGGGAGCCCCGTTCATCTACGGGACGGGGATGAGTCAGCTGGACATGGCGACGACCGTGGACCTCTTCTTCGGACCCGAGAGCTGGCTCGCTGGACACCTGCAGCTCAACCTCGCCCAGTCCCTGTCGCTTCCCACCTTTGACTACGCTGGGTATTCCGATGCCAAGAGCCATGACGAGCAGTGCGTTGCCGAGATCATGTCCAGCAGCATCGTTGGGCTCTCCTCCGGGGGAACCCTGCTACACGATGTCGGCTACCTCGAAGGGGGCCTGCTGAGCTCCTACGAGGCGCTCATCATGGGCGACGAATTCGCCGGCTTCGCGCGCGCCGGCATGCAGGAACTATCCTCCGATGACGCCGCATTCGACATCGACGAGGTCGACCAGGTCGGCCCCGGAGGCAGCTACCTTCCCAGGCAATCGACACGCAAGGGCTATCGCGGATGGTGGCGATCGACGCTGCTCGACCGGTCGAACGCCAGCCAGTGGCGGGCGAGCGGCTCGCCGACTCTCGGCGACCGCCTTCACACCCGGACCACCGACTTGTTGGCGACGGCTCCGGAGCCCGTGGTGGGCTCGGACACGGCATCCCAGCTGGCGACTCTCGTCGAGCAGGCACGCGAGCGGATGAGTTCCTGAAGGCCGCGAGCGGCCCGACCCAAGGAAGAGGGAGAACCGCATGAGCGAAGAGATGTACCACCAGATGGCGCAGGCCGTACTCGACGGCGAGATCGACATCGCGGGCGAGCTCGCCCAACAGGGACTCGATGCCGGCCTGCCGGCCTCAGACATCCTCAGTGAAGGCTTCGTCAAGGGCATCGAGGAGGTGGGCGATTGCTTCGGCAAGGGCGAGCTCTTCCTGCCCGAGCTGACCTCGGCTGCCGAGTGCATGAAGGCAGCCTTGGCCGTGCTGAAGCCCGCGCTGGAAGCCTCCGAGGGGGGCCGCCAGGTCACCGGCACGGCGGTGGCCGGTTCGGTCAAAGGCGACGTCCATGAGATCGGCAAGACGATCGTCTGCTCGATGCTCTCGGCCGCCGGCTTCGAAGTGACCGATGTGGGCCTGGATATCTCTCCGAAGACCTTCGTCGAGAAGGTCTCCGAGCTCAAGCCGCAGCTGCTGCTGCTCTCGGCGCTGCTTACCACGACCATGCTGGCCCAGCGCGAGACGATCGAAGCCCTCAAGGCCGCCGGACTGAGAGGCGAGGTCAAGGTCATGGTCGGGGGAGCACCGGTCACGCAGGAGTGGGCCGACGAGATCGGCGCCGACGGATTCGCGGAGGACGCGATAGAGGCCGTCGCGGTGGCCAGGAAGCTGGTGACATCTGGCTGAGTATGGATCGCCCTCGGGGATGTGCAGCGCACCAGCAAGGAGATATCCTGACGCCGCCCGTAGACACCGGAAGGGAGCGCGACCGTGACCGGATCCGCCTTTGACGAATGGTCCCTCGAGCAGTTGACCCGGCGGGTGTTCCTCGCCCGCGGAGCGAAAGCGGCGGCGGCCGTACCTGCCGCGGCGGCACTCCTGGCCGCGTGCCAGAAGCCGGGCCAAGTCCCCACGACTTCGACCGGCGGCCCGGGCCAGGGGGACTACTGGCCGGAAGGCTCGCCCTATCCGCTGGCCCGCCAAGATAGTCCCGTCACGTGGGATCTCTGGCGTGATCCGATCGACTCGAATCTGCCGGTCGAGAAGGGCGCCACACTGAAGATCTTCAACTGGAACGCCTACCTCTTCAAGAAGGTCGTTGAGGAGTTCTGCGCGAAGTACGACTGCAAGTACGAGATCACGACCTACAACGGCGAGGATGAAGCACTGGCGAAGATGCGGACAGGGCAGCTGGAGTTCGACGTCTATTTCCCGTCGCCGGACAACCTGGGGAAGCTGGTCACGGCGCAACTCATCCAACCACTCAACCACGACTACATACCGCATCTCGTTTCGGACGTGTGGCCTGCTTTCCAGAACCCCTGGTACGACCAAGAGTGGCGATACACCGTGCCCTACGTCATGTACACGACCGGGATCGCCTACCGACGGGACTTCATCTCCGATGAACAGATCCAGGGGATGAGCAACCCGTACGACATCCTCTGGGATCCGAAATACAAGGGCGACATAGGGATCTACGATTCCTACCGCGAAGCGATCGCACTGGCTCTCCTCAGGAAGGGGATCACTGACCTCAACACCGGTGACCAGGGCGCCCTTGACCAAGCACAGAGCGACCTCGTCGAGATGATCGACGCCGTCGATGTGCGCCTGGATACCAACGGCGCATACCTGGGCATCCCCACTGGCAAGTTCAAGCTGCATCAGGCCTGGTCCGGCGACATCGCCGCGGGTTGGTGGTACACGCCCGAGCAGAATATGGAGGGATGGAAGACCCTCGGCTATTGGTACCCGGACGATCGGGTGGGCGCGGTCGGGAACGACAACATCGTCATCCCCGCGAACGCTGAGCATCCGGTCCTGGCGCACAAGTTCATCGACTGGATGATGACCGAGACGCACTCGATGCTGAACTTCAGCTGGGTGGGCTATCAGCCGCCGCAGAATGCCGCCGATCCGAAGACGCTGACCACGACGGACAGCTTCTACGACATGCCCTACGTGCTCCCCTGGCTCAGCCGCGCGGTGATCGAGGAGAAGGACTTCGAAACCGGCTCCTTCGAGGCCGAGCTCACCCCGGAGGTCGACGCGATCTGGCACAACGCCTGGCAGGGGTTCAAGGCGGGTGTCAGCTAGAGCCAAGCGGCGCAAGGGCCGTACCCGTCCGGCCAAGCGGTCGGACTCCTGGCTCCCGAGGTGGTACTGGCCTGCGTTCGCGCTCCCCGGCGTGGTGTGGATGCTCGGGTTGTTCCTGTTGCCGTTCTACGTCGTCGTCTCCATCGCTTTCGGGACCGTGGACCCGCTCTTCCGGAGTCCGCTCCCTGTGTTCCAACCCTGGTTCTGGACAGGGCGCTACATGGCAGAGGAGTGGGATCTCCTCACCGGCGATTTCCGGGCCGTAGAACTCAGGACGTTGATCTATGTGATGGTTGCCAGTGCTATCTGTCTGGTGATCGCCTACACGGTGGCCTACTTCGCGGCCCGCTGCACCAGCGGCCGGCTGCGAGTGGCGTTCCTGGTCATGCTCGCCGCACCGCTCCTCATCAGCTATCTCATGCGGATGCTCGCCTGGGTGGAGCTGCTGCAGCCGGACGGCTACGTGAACCGGATCCTGACGTCCGTCCATCTGATCCCGCGCCCGATCCACTGGCTGAGCGGCATGTCGATCACGGTCGTGATGGGCCTGGTCTACGGCTACGTCCCGTACCTAACCCTGCTCTTCTACGGGTTCCTGGACCGCATCGACCGCAGGGTGCTCGAAGCCAGCCGGGATCTCGGTGCAAGCCGTGTCCAGACCTTCGTCCGGGTGACCCTGCCTCTGTCGAAGCCGGCGATCCTGGCGGGCATCGTTATCACTTCACTCCCGATGTTCGGTGACTACTACACCAACAACCTCCTCTCCGGTTCGCCCAGAACGACGATGTTCGGGAATCTGCTGGACAACGCGATGGGGTCCACTGGCCAGGGGCCCGAAGCGGCGACGCTCGTCCTGTTCCTGCTTCTGGTTCTCCTGGTACCGATGATCTACTACATGCGCTCTTCGAGCAGACTGGCGGCCGGGTGACGACCGCCGAGGCACCTCCAGCGACTCTGCGACGGCTGCCGATCATCGGGTGGTGGCGGGATCCCTGGCGGAAGCCGCGTCTCCTGGCCGCCTTGGCTTGGACCTACGTGGCGTGGACGCTCCTGCCGGTCGCGATGGCGATCGGCATGTCGTTCAACTCCGGCAGATCGAACGCGGTCTGGCAGGGCTTCTCGTTCCAGTGGTGGTGGGGACATCCGGCCTTCGATCCCCAAGGGTCGCTGTTCGTCGATCCGGAGTTACACGCCGCGATCTTCCAGAGCCTTCGACTCTCGATCCTGGCGACGGCGGTAGCAGTTCCCCTCGGCGTGTGCTTCGCCATCGGGCTCGATCGGTGGCACGGACGACCGGCAGCTGGGGCCAACCTCCTGATGATGCTCTCCTTCATCCTTCCGGAGATCATCGGAGGCGTTGCCATGTTCATGGTGTTCACCTTCTTGCTGAAATTCATCCACCTCGGGACGGTAGCGCAGCTCCTTGGCTTGATCACCTTCGAGATCTCGTACCCGGTGATTATCGTGCGGGCGCGCCTCCTCTCTATCGACAAGGACGTGGAGGATGCCGCCATGGACCTCGGCGCGTCGCCGACGCAGGCGGTTCGCCGCGTCCTGCTACCCCTGTTGTATCCGGCGATCTTCGCCAGCGCTGCCCTCGTCTTCGCCGGCACCATCGATGACTTCATCACGGTGCGGTATCTGTCGGGGAGCGCGAGCTCGGAACCGCTGGCCGTGAAGATCTACAACTTCTCGCGCGGGACGCCGACTCCCGCGATGAACGCCGCAACCACCTTCATGCTGCTATCGACGCTAGTAGTGGTCGCGGTGGCTCTCACGGGCTACCTGCGCGTCACCAAGGGGCAGCGACAGGAAGCCAATGAAGCCATAGGCGGAGCGCTCTTCTAGTACAGACCGACGGTCTGGCCGTTCTCGTCGATGTCGATGTTCATGTACGCGGGAGTGCGACCGAAGGCCGGCATCCGCATCATGTCGCCGCACAGAGGGACCACGAACCCGGCACCAGCCGAGGGGACGACCCCGCGGATGGGTAGCCGCCAGCCCTTGGGCCGGTTCAGCAGCAGTGGATCGTGTGACAGCGACAGGTGAGTCTTCGCCATGCAGACGGGCGAGGTTCCGAAGCCGAGTCCCTCCATGCGAACGAGGTCCTTCTCGGCCTGGGCCGAGTAGTCGACGCCGTCGGCACCGTAGATCTTGGTGGCGATGTTCTCGATCTGCGTCTTCAGGCCGTCGGTCGGCTTGTTGATCGGCTCGAAGGTGGTCTCGTAGTCGACCGCCCTGACGACCGCTTCGGCGAGCTCCGTCGCGCCGTCGCCACCCTTGGCGAAGCCCTCGTGCTTCACGACGTCGAACGCGCCGAGGTCGGCGGCTCCCTCCATGAAAGCGCCGATCTCTCTGTCGGTGTCCTGCCCGGTGCGCTCGTTCAGAGCGAGGATGAACCGGAGCTTGAACGCCTTCATGATGTCGGCGTGCGCCGCCAGGTTCTGCATGCCCGTCTGTAGCGCCTCGACGTTCTCCTCGCCGAGCTTGTCGAACGGCACTCCGCCGTGCAGCTTGAGCGCGCGGATCGTCGAGATGAGCACCGCGGCGTGCGGCTTGAACCCGCCGTTTCGGCATACGATCTGAGCGAACTTCTCGAAGCCGAGGTCCGAGGCGAAGCCGCCTTCGGTGACCATGATGTCGCCCATCTTCATGCCGATCTGGTCGGCGATGATCGAGTTGTTGGCGTGTGCGATGTTGCCGAACGGTCCTGCGTGGATCAACACCGGCTGCCCCTCGATCGTCTGAACGAGGTTGGGGCGAAGGGCGTCACGCAGCACGACCGTCATGGCGCCAGCCGCCTTCAGGTCATCGGCCGTGACCGGCTTGCCGTCCTTGGTGGAAGCCACGACGATGCGGCCGAGACGCTCGCGCAGGTCGCGCAGGTCGGTGGTGAGCGCGAGGATCGCCATCACTTCGGAAGCCGCGGTGATGACCCATCCCTTCTCGCGCGGAACGCCGTGTGCCTTGCCGCCGAGGCCTTGCACGGTGAAGCGCAACTCGCGGGCGTCCATGTCGATGCATCCGGGCCACGTGATCGAACTGGGGTCGATGTTCGCCCAGTTGTCCCACATCAGCGACTGGTCTATGGCGGACGACAGGAGGTTGTGTGCGGTGGTCACGGCGTGGAAGTCGCCGTTGAAGTGAAGGTCGATCTCCTCCATCGGCAGGACCTGCACGTAGCCGCCGCCGTTGCCGCCGCCCTTGATGCCGAAGACCGGGCCCATGGAGGGCTCACGTAGCACGAGCGATACGGACTGATTGATCTTGCCGAGGCCCTGGGTCAGTGCGACCGCGGTCGTGGTCTTGCCCTCGCCGGCCTTGGTGGGAGTGATGGCGGTACAGACGACGATCTTCGCGTCGGGGCGGCCCTTCAGACGTTCGATGACCGGTCCGGGTGTGATCTTGGCCTTCGTCGGGCCGTACGTGTCGTATTCCTCGGGCAGCAGGCCCGCTAGCTCCGCGATCTCGGAGATGTGCTTGAGCTTGGCTTCCTGGGCGATCTCGAGGCCAGACTTCATAGGTTCGCGCTCCTTCTCGAATTGCCGGCTTGAGTGGCCGGGGGCCGGGCGGGTCTGCCCAACCGCGCCTATCCTGATATCCGCGTCAGCATATCAATATGGGTGGGCGCGGCCATACTTGGAGGTGATGGTGGAACCGTCGGAGAAACTCAGGAGGAACACCTCTTCGGTCCGTGTGACCGCGGTCAAGGGTGCGTTCGTGTCGGAACGCCCCGACCGTCTCGCAACCGAGGAACCGATGGAGATCCGCGTCTCCGGGCCGGGCCAGGAGGCAGCCTCCGTGGCCGTTACCATGAGGACCCCGGGAGGCGATTTCGAGCTGGCTGCCGGCTTCCTGTTCACGGAAGGCTTGGTCTCTGGGCGTGACGAGGTCGCAGGGGTGAGCTACTGCGAGGACCTTCCCGACGACGAACAACTCTTCAACGTCGTTACGGTCCGCTTGAACCGGCCCTGGGACGCCGACGCGGCCAAGCGCAACTTCTACGCGACATCGAGTTGCGGCATATGCGGAAAGGCATCCCTCGATGAGGTCGAAGTCCATTGCAGCCCAGTGGCGGCCGGCCCACGGGTTTCTGCTGACGTGGTGAGGTCTCTGCCCGACAAGCTCCGCGAAGGCCAGCGTGTCTTCGATCAGACGGGAGGGCTTCACGCTGCCGGGCTGTTCGACGCTGAAGGTGTCCTGGTATCCCTGCGCGAAGACGTCGGTCGTCACAACGCAGTGGACAAGCTCGTGGGAGAGGCCCTTCTCGCCGACGCGCTTCCACTGACCGACCGGGTTCTGCAGGTGTCTGGAAGGATCAGCTTCGAGATAGTTCAGAAGGCCGCGATGGGGGGTATCTCGATCATCTCCGCCATCTCCGCTCCATCGAGCCTGGCGGTGGAGGCTGCCGAGCGACTGGGGGTTACCGTTCTCGGATTCGTGAGGGACGACCGCTTCAACATCTACTCGAACCCCCAACGTCTAGTTATGTAAAGGTACCGACGGTCCCATCGAAACGGGGACCTTTTGCGACCAACACACCCCGGTTTTCGGCGTGGCCCTTTGAGCCTTCTGTCAAACTGATTTCATGCTGAAGCAGAGCCGAGAGACCGAAGATCTGGCGCCCGCGGAAGAGATCCTCGAGCGGTTCGGGTCGGTGAAGTCCGACGACCTCATCCCGCTTCTCCAGCAGGTGCAGAAGGCCTACGGGTACGTTCCGCCCGACATCCTGGGGTACCTGAGCGAGCAAACCGGCATCCCCACCAGCCGCATGTACGGCGTCATCACCTTCTACGCCCAGTTCTCACTCGTCCCCAGGGGGCGGCATATCGTCCGCAGCTGCAGCGGAACCGCTTGCCACGTGCGGGGGGCGAAGGCGGTACGCGAAGGCATCTCCGAGGAACTCGGCATACCCGAAGGAGGGACCACCGAGGACCGCCGGTTCTCTCTCGAGACGGTCGCTTGTGTCGGCACGTGCTTCCTGGCTCCGGTGATGATGGTCAACGAGCAGTACTTCGGTCTGCTGACAGCAGACAAGGCGACCTCGGTCCTCAAGGCTTTCGAATAGATGAGCAGAGGACAGGTCGTGACGAGAGTTGCGGACCCCGGGGAACTTGCGGCGCTCAAGACGCGCTTGCAGGAGGAGGGGGTTGGAGGCGGTGCCCGGATCGGGGTCTGCGCTACCGGATGCCGGGCGATGGGAGCCCTCGAGCTCGCGCAGGAGTTCCGCGATCAGCTCGCGGCACAGGGGCTCGACGATGATGTGTCTGTGGTGGAGACGGGCTGTCATGGGCAATGTGCGAGGGCGCCGCTGGTCCTGGTGGAGCCGCAGGGCTTCCTCTACGGAAAGATCAAGACGGGTGACGTTGCCGACGTCATCGAGAAGACGGTCCGCGAAGGAGTGCCGGTCGAGCGTCTCTGCGAACAGGCGAACGGTGAAGCGGTTCCCGCGATGGCGGACATCCCCTTCTATAAGGCTCAGCGCAAGCAGGTCTTCCGCGACTGCGGGAAGGTAGACCCGAAGCGTTTCGAAGACGCCATCGTTCGCGGTACCTATCAGGGGGTCGCCAAGGCGCTGACAGAGATGACGCCGGAGGAGGTCATCAGCGAGGTGACCGACTCGGGGCTGCGTGGCCGTGGCGGTGCGGGATTCCCGGCCGGCGTGAAGTGGGGCATCTGTCGCAAGGTGCAGGGCGACGAGAAGTTCCTGGTGTGCAACGCGGACGAGGGCGACCCGGGCGCGTTCATGGACCGGGCGCTCCTGGAAGGCGTACCTCACCAGGTGCTCGAAGGCATGATCATCGCCGCGTACGCGATAGGCGCGTCCCGCGCGTTCGTCTACGTTCGAGCCGAGTACCCCGTCGCGGTTGAGCACGCGACCTTGGCGATCGAGCAGGCGCGCGAGTGCGGCTTGCTTGGTCAGAACATCCTCGGATCTGGGTTCGATCTCGACATCGAGGTCCGGATGGGCGCCGGCGCGTTCATCTGCGGGGAAGAGACGGCGCTCATCGCTTCTCTGGAGGGCGAGCGTGGGATGCCGCGGCCGCGGCCTCCGTATCCCGCCCAATCTGGTTACCTCGCAAGGCCCACCACGATCAACAACGTCGAGACGCTGGCCAACGTCGGTTCGATCATCCTGGGCGGCGAGGGTTCCTACAGCGCGATCGGCACGGAGGGCAGCAAGGGCACGAAGGTCTTCGCGCTGGCGGGGAAGGTAGAGAACACGGGCCTCGTCGAGGTGCCGATGGGTACGACCCTCCGCCAGATCGTCTTCGATGTCGGTGGCGGCGTCCTGGGCGGCCTCCCGTTCAAGGCCGCGCAGATCGGTGGACCGTCCGGAGGCTGTCTTCCTTCGGAGCATCTAGACCTACCTATCGACTACGACTCGGTCAAGGAGACCGGCGCGATCATGGGTTCGGGTGGACTCATCGTCATGGACGAGGAAACATGCATGGTCGACATCGCCCGGTTCTTCACCGAGTTCGTGAAGGACGAATCCTGCGGCAAGTGTTCGCCGTGTCGCATCGGGACGCGGCATATGTTCGACATCCTCCAGCGCATCACCGAGGGCGAGGGCGAGGCCGGAGATGTCGACCGACTGGTGGAGATCGGCGAGTTCGTGAAGGAGGGGTCGTTGTGCGGCCTCGGGCAGACTGCGGCCAATCCGACGCTCTCGACCATCCGGTACTTCCGCGACGAGTACGAGGCCCACATCAACGATGGGGCCTGCCCAGCGAGGATGTGCAAGGACCTCATCAAGGTTTGGATCGACCCCGCCAAGTGCGTGGGCTGCCGGGTCTGCCTCACCGTCTGTCCCACCGAAGCTATCACCGGTGGAAAGAAGCTGATCCACATCATCGACCAGGATGCGTGCACGCAGTGCGCCGAGTGCTACCTGGTGTGTCCCCCGAAGCTGGACGCGATCGTCAAGTTGACGGGTAGAGAGGCCAGAGAGCTTGAGTCCCTGCCCGCTCCGGTCCTGTACACCGAGTGGAGGCAGAAGGTCGGCGCGGCAGCCGGGCAGCCGAGCGAGGCCGAGGTGGAGTGATGCGGTCAAGGGGAAGATCGGAGTAGAGATGCAGGACGAACTGGTTTCGTTGGTGACGTTCACGATAGATGACCGCGAGGTCTCGGCCCTCGCCGGGATGACCATCCTGGATGCGGCCACCGCAGCGGGCATCGACATCCCTCACCTATGTTCCGACCCGCGCCTGGAACCGACCGGGGCCTGCCGTCTGTGCGTCGTCGAGATCGAAGGGGAGCGTGGTGTGCAGACCTCGTGCACCCGCCAGGTCCAGCCCGGCATGGTGGTTCGAGCCAACACGGAGAAGACCTTCGCGCTGCGTAAGTCGACGCTCGAGATGCTGCTCAGCGAGCACCGTGTCGCCTGCACGACGTGTGACATGGATGGTGGCTGTCTGCTCCAGGATTACTCCTACCAGTACCAGGCGAGCGAGACTGCGCTCCCCAACATCGCGCTTCCGTGCGACCAGGACAACTACTCGTCGGGGGACAAGGCGATCGTCTACGACGCGTCCAAGTGCGTGCGCTGCCAACTCTGCGTGAGGTTCTGCAGCGAGATCCAGATGGTCGAGGCCCTCACCCTGCGTGGTCGCGGGGGGGACGTTGAGGTCACCACCGGTTTCGACATCGAACTGAACGAGTCCGCCTGCGAGCTGTGCGGTGGCTGCGTGAACATCTGCCCGACGGGGGCGATGTATGACCGCCAGGCCATGGGCATGGGTCGTCCGAACGATCTGGTCAAGGTCCGCACAACCTGCTCGTACTGCGGGGTCGGATGCCAGCTGGACCTCAACGTCAACCCCAAGCTCGACCGCATCGTGCGCGTGACCAGCGAGGTCGGTTGCGTTCCCAATGACGGGAACCTGTGCGTCAAGGGCAAGTACGCCTTCGACTTCGTCCACTCGCCCGACAGGCTGACAGCGCCTCTCATCCGCGAGAACGGTGAGCTGCGCGAGGCATCCTGGGACGAGGCTATCGCCGCCGCTGCCGCGGGGCTCTCGGCGGCCCGCGACCAGCAAGGTCCCGAGGGCGTCGCATTCCTGAGCTCCGCCCGCTGCACGAACGAAGAGAACTACCTGATGCAGAAGCTCGCGCGGATGGCCGGCAGGACCAACAACGTGGACCAGTGCGCGACCACCTGTCACGCGCCGACCGTTGC
>Ga0315286_10001333_pt1 | contig 22349 bp, 16 predicted proteins | sample YL17G10_0_MG_FD_205038 | JGI IMG/M metagenome (GOLD analysis project Ga0315286, IMG submission 205038) | Sediment microbial communities from Yellowstone Lake, YNP, Wyoming, USA - YL17G10_0 | ecosystem: Environmental > Aquatic > Freshwater > Lake > Sediment | place: USA: Wyoming | collected...
CCTTCAGCAGGCTTTTCGGCGTCCCCAGGATATAGCGCCGGTTCTCCCGGCCCAGCAACCGCAGCGCCTCCGCACTCCCCATCCCACGGTCCATGATCCAAATCCGGTCGGCTTGACCATACAGCCGTTCGATTTTTCCGACGATCGTGGCCACAGTCTGGGAATCGTGCCGGTTGCCTTCAAAGACCTCATAGCCCAGAGGTAGACCTTCCCTGGCCACGACCAACGCGATCAGCACCTGTTTGCAGTCGGGCCGGTGGTCACGCGAGTAGCCGCGCTGCGCCTGGGGATTCCTCGCCGCCTCCCCCTCAAAATAGGTCGAGGTCACATCGTACAGCAGAAGGTCGTAGTTGATCTGGAACAGCGCCCCCATCCGCTCTTTTAAATAGATCTGGAGCTGATCCTTGTGGCTGAGGAGTTTATCCAGCGCCCGATAGAGCCGATTGTCGTAAATGGCGAAAGCCGGGATGCCGTAAAGATCGGCCAGGGCGGTCTGGCTGTAAAAATGTTCGGCCACATGAAGCTCGCTCCGCGGCTCGCAAAACCGGGCCACCACCAAGATCGAAACCACATCGGCCCAGGAGATTTTCATCGACCTCCCGCCCAAGGCGTCTCGGAAAAACTGGTCCATGCCCAACCGCTTCAAGAGCTCAAATGCCAACCACACATCGCCGAACCGGCGAGCTCGTTCGGTATGCACCCCTCGGACATCGACCTCGACCCACTCCGGAACACTGCCCTCGAGAAAAGAAGTCTGGTAGCCGGGAGAATCTTGGGCCACCTGTCGGATACCGAGACGTCCGGCTTCGTCCATCTCGCCGAGATAAGCCACGGTTCGGTGCCGCGGACCTCGCGCTGTCCGAAAGGATTCCAGAAGAACCCAGTAATGATGAGACTTGCCGTCTTTGCTTCGGCAAGCTTTCCTGAGAAACACACCCCTATATAGAAGAATGCTTGTCTCATTTTCAATGGACTTGGTCTTCACTACATCGCCTTTTTGCGGAAATGAAGAACCAATCAGGCAGAGAAACCGAAAAACGGGCTTAAAAACCTATGAAAATATTTTTTTGTGTCGAACTTGGGTTAACCCTGAGCATACCCCGGGCTTCAGCCCGGGGAGTCAAATGGGTTGATTTTTTCGAAGCATTATAATAAGTTTCCCACTCATGGTTTCCCGAGTAATCGCTCAGCCAAGTCCAAAAACCTTCTTAAGTTCCAAAACTCATAATTTGAATAAGTCCGAAGAGGAGGTATCCGCATGAAGCGCATCGTGCTCGTGATCAGCCTCATGGTCATTTTCTTGGCGGCGACGCCGGCGGTCTGGACGCAAGCTTCGCCCCACACCAAGGCCAACTACGACCTGGCCGCCCAATGGATGACGCAAAAGGTGGCCAAACTTGTGTTCGACGGCAATATTACGCCCCACTGGCTCGAATCGGGCGACAAGTTCTGGTACAGCTACGAAACGAGTCAGGGCCGGTCATTCACGATCGTCGATCCGCTGACCAAGACGAAAAAACCGATCTTCGACAATGCCCGGATGGCGGCGATGTTGACCAAGATCGTCCTCAGCCCCTATGATGCCCAACATCTGCCGATCCGGACGATCAAGTTCATCAACAAGGACGCGGCCATCCGCTTCGAAATCGAAGTTCCGACGGATTCGGACGTGGCCGTGGGTGAAAAGATCGTCAAGGCCAGCGAGATCAACAAAGAGATCGTGGACAAGGAAAAGGAAAAGGAGAAAGAGCAGGACAAGGAGAAAAAGGAGCAGGATAAGGCGGCTCCGCCGGCCAAAGAGGAGCCCAAGACCAAGACGCTCTATTTCGAATACGACCTCGGGTCGGCGAAGATCACCCTCCTCGAAAAATACAAGGCGCCGGACAAGCGGCCCGGCTGGGCCGGCGTTTCGCCCGACGAAAAGACGGTCATCTTCGGCCGCGGCTTCAACCTCTTCATGATGGACGCCGACAATTTCAAGCTCGCCCAGAAAAAGGCGGACGACAAGGCCATCAAGGAAGTCCAGCTCACGACCGACGGCGAGGAGCACTTCAGCTACACCCGGGACCTGAACGATGAGCAAAAGAAGGAATACCAGAAGGATGAGAAAGACCGCAAGGATTTCCGCGTTCCGGCGGTCGGCGTCGTCTGGTCGAAGGATTCCAAAAAAATCGCCTGCGTCCGCAACGACGAGCGGAAGGTCGGCGACCTCTGGGTCATCAACTCCCTTGCCAATCCGCGCCCCACGCTGGAGACCTACCGCTACGCGATGCCGGGCGAGGAAAACCAGCCTCAGCCCGAGCTTTTTGTCCTCGACCTCGGGACCAAGGCCAAGCTCAAGATCAAGGCCGACCGGTATAAAGACCAGACGATTTCAATCTCCACGACTCCACGGAAAGCCCTCGACCGCGAGCGCGACAATCCGCCCCCGGCCCAATGGCTGAGCGACGTGTCCGATAAGCTTTATTTCGGGCGGCAGAGCCGGGACCTCCATCGCTACGAAGTCTGCCTGGCCGACACGGCGACGGGAGAAGTCAAGGCTCTTTTCGAGGAAGTGTTGAATACATATATCGATGTCCAGCCGCTCCGCCTTGTCGACGGCGGCAAGGAGATGATCTGGTGGTCCGAGCGCGACGGTTGGGGCCATTACTATCTCTATGACGGGAACGGGAAGATGAAAAACCAGATCACGGCCGGAGAATTCACCGGGCAGGGGATCGATGGCGTCGATGAAAAAACGCGCGCTCTATTTTTCGAAGCGTGCGGCCGTGAAGCCAAGGAAGATCCGTATTACATGCATCTTTACCGGATCAATTTCGACGGCACGGGCTTGAGGCTCCTCAACTCCGGCGATGCCATGCACTCGGCCGAGACTAACGATACGACGAAATATTTTATCGACAATTTCTCTCGCGTAGACCAGGCGCCCAAATCCCAGCTTCGCGACACGATGGGCAACGTACTTTTGGACCTCGAAACGACGGACGTCTCGGTCCTCCTCGCGGCCGGATTCAAATATCCCGAGCCATTCAAGGTCAAGGCCGATGACGGGATCACCGACCTCTATGGAGTGATGTACAAGCCGTTTGATTTCGACGCGAACAAGAAATATCCGATTATCGCCTATGTCTACCCCGGTCCCCAAACCGAAAGCGTGTCGAAGACCTTCGTCCCGCGTTCGAGCAGCATGCAGCTGGCCCAGTTCGGTTTTATCATCATCGAGGTCGGGAACCGTGGAGGGAACCCGCAGCGCTCGAAGTGGTATCACAACTACGGCTACGGCAATCTTCGGGATTACGGCCTGACCGACAAGAAGAGGTCGATCGAGCAGCTGTCCCAGCTTCATCCTTACATCGATATGAACAAGGTCGGCATCTTCGGCCATTCCGGGGGCGGGTTCATGACCGCCGCGGCCCTCCTCGTCTATCCCGATTTTTTCAAGGTCGGCGTCTCGTCCTCGGGAAACCACGAGAATAACATTTACAACCGCTGGTGGAGCGAGAAGCATCACGGCGTCAAGGAAGTCGAAGGCAAGGAAGGCAAGGTCACCTTCGAGTATGCCATCGAGAAGAATTCCGAGATTGCCAAGAACCTCAAGGGCCATCTTCTGCTCGTCACGGGCGATATCGACAACAACGTCCATCCGGCGAACACCTTCCGCCTGGCCAACGCTCTCATCCGGGCGAACAAACGGTTCGACTTCTTCCTCTTTCCAGGCCAGCGCCATGGCTACGGCGACATGGGCGACTATTGGTCCTGGATCAGGGCGGATTATTTCTGCAAGTGGCTCTTGGGAGACTTCTCCCAGACAGTCGACCTCATGGAGCTCAACCGGGAAAAAGAGCAGGTCGGAAATAAAACGGCGCGAAGATAGTTTTTTTGGGGGACGGGTTCGGAACGACATCCGCGGCCCGTCCCCGGCATGTCCCGGCATAAATAAAGCAAAAAAGAATTGACACGGAAAAAATTATTGAATATGATCCGCGCGATATGCGAACCATAAGACCCGTCGAATATTCCGGCGAAGGCTCGCCTATCGTCCAGGCTTGGTTCTGGTGGGCGGACCCCGCCGCCCGATAACTCCCCCCTCCATTAGTATTTTTTCTCCATTTTTTCGTTCGATACGTTCGACGGCGCCAAACCCCGATTTTTAAATCGGGGTAAAAAGCGCCGCTCAGTATTAACCCTGAGCATACCCCGGGCTTCAGCCCGGGGAGTCAAATGGGTTGATTCCATTTCACTACCAAGGAGAAGACAATGAACCAAGTTTCGATAAAGCGTTTTTCGGCGCGAGACGCCGACATCTTGCCTTCCCATTTTTACAACCTCAAAGCGGACCTCCCGACGCTCCCGAAACCCTCTCTTCACCCGGGGACGGGCCAACCGCTCCAGCCTTCCGACCTCGAGCCGATATTCCCGAAAGGATTCATTGCCCAAGAAGTGATGACAGAGCGTACCATCCCGATTCCGGCCGAAGTCCTTGAGAAATATGCCGTGTATCGTCCGACGCCGCTCATCTATGCCTCGGAACTCAGAAAGAGTCTCGGCACCCCGGCTCATATTTTTTACAAATACGAAGGCGTCGGCCCGATGGGCAGCCATAAGAGCAACACGGCCCTCATGCAGGCTTTTCTCGCGGCTCAAGAAGGCGTGGAAACACTCGCGACCGAGACGGGCGCCGGCCAATGGGGGAGCGCCCTGGCCCAGGCCTGCTCGCTCTTCGGGGTCAAGGTCAAGGTCTTCATGGTCAGGGTCAGCTATCGTCAGAAGCCGGGCCGGAGGATCCTGATGGAGCTGTTCGGGGCCGACGTCAAGGAGAGCCCGAGCGACGCGACGGCTTTCGGAAAGACCTTGTTCGCCCGGGATCCCGATCATCCGGGAAGTCTCGGGATCGCCATCTCCGAAGCACTGGAAACGGCGACGCAGGGAATCCGGTCGAAATACTCTATAGGGTCGGTCTCGGACGCGGTGCTCATCCATCAATCGGTCATCGGCCTGGAGGCTGAAAAACAGATGGCTTCCGCGGGAGCGGAGCCGGATATTGTCATCGGCTGCGTCGGCGGCGGATCCAATTTCGGCGGCATCGCCTTTCCTTTTGTTAGAAAAAATCTCGTTGAGGGAAAACATATCCGGTTCATCGCCGTCGAGCCGGAGGCCTGTCCTTCGCTGACCAAGGGCGATCTCAGGTATGATCACGGCGATACGGCCGGAATGACGCCTCTCCTTTTTATGCATACTCTGGGCAAGGACTTCATTCCCGCTCCTATCCATGCCGGCGGCTTGCGCTATCACGGGATGGCGCCTCTCGTCAGCCACCTGGCGACCCTCGGGGTTGTCGAACCGAAGGCCTACTCCCAGGAGAGAATTTTCGAGGCGGGATCTTTTTTTTATAAGACGGAGGGCATTCTGCCGGCCCCGGAGTCGTCCCACGCGATCGCGGCGGCTATTGACGAGGCCCTGGCGTCTAAAAAAGAAGGGAAAGCGCGGATTATTCTCTTCAATCTCTCCGGTCATGGATTTCTCGATATCAACGCTTACGCCAAGAACCGTTGACAGGTCGTGTTCCCCGGTATAGGATTGTTCCATTGTTTTTCTCGGAAGAGAGGACAGGCGGACTGATGCCCGGAATCGAAGGGGAATATCCATGGCCGAGACGATGAAGAAGGACGCTCGCGTTTTATCGCCCGAAGATGTGGCCAAGAAGGCCATCTCCCTGATCAAGAGCAGGGCCAATCCCGAAAAAGCCGTCCAGGCCCAGAGGTATTTCAAGGAGCAGATTTCTTCGTACGGCCTGACTTCGGACGAGGTTCGGAAGATCGCCCGCGACCTTTCTCAAGAGGTGCGGAGGAGCTGGACGCTCCGCCAGGCCGTGGAGCTCTGCGAGATCCTTCTGCCGAATAAATATCTGGAGGCGAAGGGCATCGCGACCCTCGTTTTCCTCGACTTTCGCAAGGAGTTCGACCCCTCGATATTTTCCACGATCAAGAAATGGCTGGGCCGGGATTACTGCGACAACTGGGCTTCGGTCGATGTCCTCTGCCCCGACGCGCTCGGGCCGCTGATAGAGCGATATCCGGGCCTGGTGATCAAAATCAAGACCTGGACGGCGTCTCCCAATCGCTGGGTCAAGCGCGCTTCCGCAGTCTCCTTCATCAAGTTGGCCCGGCGGGGAAAATTCCTGGATGCGGCCTATGCCGTAGCGAAACGCCTTTTTCCGGTCGAGGACGATTTGATCGAAAAGGCCAACGGTTGGCTGCTCCGGGAAGCGGGAAAGACCGATATGCCGCGCCTCGAAAAATTTCTTCTGTCCTGCGGAGGGCGACTTCCGCGAACGACGCTGCGTTACGCGATCGAGCGTTTTCCGGAAGCGAAGAGGAAGGCGTTGCTCCTCAAAACCAAAAATCCCCGCGGCCTTTAGCCCTTATCTCGCGTAATATCCGGCCCGGGTGGCGGCGGCATAGCTCGGGTCGTTGAGCGTGACCGAAATTTTCCGGAAGGCGCGGTCCGGTTCGGGACGCGTCGGGCGATAGTAGAGGAGATAGTAGTTTTCGGCGTGGTCCGTCGTCTTTTTGAACCCCGCGCCGGGATTGAAGGAATTGTCCATGGCTCCGCCGGTCGTTTTGGCTAATTCGGAGAAGAGCTTAAAGACATCGCCGGACTGCTCCTTCATCGTGATCCCGAAGACGTATCTCGCTTGCTGGTCCATGAAGACAAAATTGAAGTTGATCCCGGCGTCGGCGAAAGCTTGGCCGACCCGGTCGTATTTGAAAAGCGATCTCCGGTTGTAATGGACGAACAATTCCTGAAGACTGGCGATGATATCATCCCGTCCTTGGTTGTCGGCGATGAGCTGGTTGAAGATGTTCTGGTTGATTTCGGGAAGGAATTCCCGCTGGTAGAAGAAAAAGACGATTTTCTGCCCGGGCTGCCGCTTGAGGGCGCCGGCAAAGTCGAGCAGTTTTTGTTCCTCGACCAGGCGAAGGCCTTCGAGCTTCTCGAGGGCATTCTTATAGCGGGGGAGGATGAACTCCAATCCAAACCCGCTGTCGGTCACATCCATCTCCACGGTCGGGTCCGGGCTTCCGCTGACGCCGTCGATCGTCTGGACCATGCGTTTCAGCTCGGTGAGCAGGGAACGATATTCTCCCGAGCTTTTTTGGATGTCCTTGCGGAGGATCCCGTGCATTTCTTTGGCCAGGCTGTCTCCGGATTTGAGCTTGAGGGCCTGCGGAGCCAAATTATAGGGTTTCAACGGGGTGACGATCGTCGTGCTGTCCCCGGGGATGACGACCGCGTTGAAATAATGTTTCAGCGGGACTTCGATTTTCGGGTCGAACTCGGTCATTTGAAAGAGGAGATAAAAGGTCCTGGGAAGATGGGGTTTGAATTCCGGGGCTGGAACTTCGCGGACGACCCTTCCTTTTTGAACGAGATAAAAAGCCTCGATTTTCTGGGGCTGTCCGTCTTCGTTGAGGGCGAAATCCGGGGGTTGGAGGCTGTCGACGAATTGAGCGCCCTGGAAGACGCGGACCGGGACTTCGATCCACGGACCCGCGGCCGGGGACGATTGTTCCGGCCTGCCGTAAGCAACATAACCTAGAAAGACGGCCAGGATAAAAGCGCTCCAAGCGCCGATTTTTTTCATGATGGGTACCTCACTTCTGCTGTCAGCGATGGTGATGCTATTGTAATTTAAAATTCCGTGGAAAGAAAGAGCGGTTAAGGTCGCGTCCTCGGAACGCGGGATCAAGAAGGAAATGCCGAAGAGGGGACTCGAACCCCTACGAGCGGGTAAATGCTCACTAGCCCCTCAAGCTAGCGTGTCTGCCAATTCCACCACTTCGGCACGGATCGCCTGGAGGGTGAGGGTCATCTATTTCTTCGCCTCGGCCTTGGGCTCTTGGCCGGCCTTTTTTTGCTGCGCCGCGTCAGCGGGTTTCTTCTCTTCAACCGTTGGCGCGGGCTGTGTCGCCGCCGGCGCCGGTTCTTTCTTCGTTTCGACCGCCGCCGCGGACTTGGCCGGAGCCGGTTTTTCGCCTTTCACGACGGATTTCGCCTCGCTGCCCGAAATGGCCCATAGGCCGAGGGAGGTGAACATGAAGAGAATGGCGCAAATCGTCGTGATCTTCGACATCAGGGATGCCGTGCCGCGCGCGCCAAAGGCCGTCTGACTTCCCACGCCGCCGAACGCTCCGGCCAGGTCGGCGGCCTTGCCGGATTGAAGGAGAACGGCCACGATCAGGATCAGGCAAACCAAAACATGGATGATGGTGATTAACGCAGTCACGGTTATTCCTTATAAGCTCTTATCGCTTCTTTCACAATCGCCGTAAACGATTCCGCTTCCAGGGAAGCGCCACCGACAAGAAATCCGTCGATATCCTTTTCCTTATATAAAGAATAAGAATTAGCGGGTTTGACCGACCCGCCATAGAGGATTATAGCACAAAGGGCCGCTTCTTTTCCAACCTTTTGAGCCAGCGCGTCCCGGATGAAAGCCTGGATTTCCTCCGCTTGCCCCGGCGTGGCCGTTTGACCCGTGCCGATGGCCCAAATCGGTTCGTAGGCGACGATGATCCCGGGGAATTGTTCCGGGCCGAAGCCGTCCAACCCGAGGTTGAGTTGGGTGCCGATTTTCATCATCATTCGTCCGGCTTGTCTTTCCTCGAGGCTTTCACCCAGGCAGAAAATGGGGCGGAGACCGCTGCCGAGCGCGGCCCGGATCTTTTTATTGACGGTTTCGTCGGATTCGGAAAAAAGCCGGCGGCGCTCGGAGTGTCCGATGACGACATAGCGGCAGCCGAGGTCGGCGAGCATCGGCGCCGAGATTTCGCCGGTGTAAGCTCCGTGATCCGCCCAAAAGAGATTCTGGGCTCCGAGTTTGACCTGGGTGCCGAGGACGGACTTCGCAACTTCAGCCAGGGACGTGAACGGCGGGATAAGAACGATCTCCGCCTCTCGAAGTTCGAAGCCGGCCTCGACGACGGACGCGGCGAGCCGCGCGGCTTCTCTTATCGTCAGATGCATCTTCCAATTTCCGGCGATGACCGGAGGTTTCTTGATCGTCATGATCTTATTTCTCGAGGGACTCGATTCCCGGAAGCGTTTCGTAGGCTAGAAATTCCAGGCTGGCTCCACCCCCGGTCGAAATATGGCTGATCTTCGCGCTCACGCCGGCTTTTTCTACGGCGGCGATCGAATCTCCTCCTCCGATGATCGAAAGGGCGCCGGAGTCAGCGACGGCCATCGCGATTTTCATCGTCCCTTGAGCGAAGGCCGGAGATTCGAACACGCCGAGCGGACCGTTCCAGACGATCGTCTTGGCTTGGGCGATGACCGCGGAATACGCGGCGATCGTTTTAGGGCCGATGTCCACGCCCAGGAGATCTTCGGGGAAGGGAAAGCGGTCAACCGTTTTGGCGATCGTCCCGGATTCGATCGAAGTCGCCAGAACGTGATCCTGGGGGAGCAGGAAAACTACGTTTTTCTCCCGGGCTTTGGCGAGAATCATGCGCGCGGTTTCGATTTTATCCTCTTCAACCAGGGATTTCCCGACGGCGTAGCCCTCCGCCTTGAGGAACGTGTACGCCATCGCTCCGCCGATTAGAACGGAGTCAGCTTTGTTCAGGAGGTTTTCGATGACCGGAATCTTGTCCTTGGATTTCGCCCCGCCGAGGATCACGACATAAGGCTTCGCCGGAGAATGGATGGCCTTGCTCAAATAACAAACTTCCTTTTCCAGAAGATAGCCGGCGGCGCGCTCCGGGACGAAATCGCAGATCCCCACGACCGAGGCATGGGCTCTGTGGCTCGAACCGAAGGCATCGTTGACGAAACAGGCGACGCCCTCGGCCAGTTGCCGGGAAAGTTCGGGGTCATTTTTAGTCTCGCCGGGATGAAAGCGGACATTTTCAAGAAGGAGAATACCGCCCTCCTTGAGGCCGGATTTCAGCTTTTGGACTTCGGCGCCGGCCACGTCAGGAGCCAGGAGAACTTCGCGGCCGAGGAGTTTCGAGAGATGTTCGGCCACGGGCTTGAGGCTCAGAGCCGGATCCGGTTTTCCCTTCGGACGGCCGAGATGGGAGGCCAGGACGAGCCTGGCCTTTTGGCCGAGGAGATAATTGATCGTCGGAAGGGAGGCCCGCATCCGGGTGTCATCCCGGATCATCCCTTGATCGCTCAGGGGAACATTGAAGTCGGCCCGGACAAAGACGGTTTGACCTTTGACCTTGAGATCTTCGACCGAGAGCATGGCCGATCCTTTTATCTCGATATGAACAGAATCAGGTCGCGGAGCCGGCAGGAATATCCCCATTCGTTATCGTACCAGGCCAGGACTTTTAAGAAATTCTTTTCGATGAGCTTGGTTGACAGGCCGTCGACGATGGCCGAATGCGGATTGGATAGAAAATCTATGGAAACCAGAGGCTCTTCGGTATATTGGAGTATCCCTTTCATATCGCCTCCGGCGGCTTCCTTGAAAGCGGCGTTGACCGCGGTTTCGTTCGTTTCTTTTTTGGTGATGGCGACCAGGTCGACAAGGGAGACATTCGGGGTCGGAATCCTGATCGCGATGCCGTCGATTTTGCCCTTGAGCTCGGGAAGAACCAGGCCGACGGCTTTGGCCGCTCCGGTCGTCGTCGGGATTTGAGAGACGGCCGCGGCTCGCGCCCGGCGCAGGTCCTTGTGAGGCTGGTCGAGTATTTTTTGGTCGTTGGTGTAGGAATGAATCGTGGTCATGAAGCCTTTCTCGACCCCGAATTCCTCATGGATGACCTTGACGACGGGGGCCAGGCAGTTGGTCGTGCACGAAGCGTTGGAAAGGATGTGGTGCTTGGAGCCGTCATAGCTCTTTTCGTTGACTCCGAGGACGATCGTGACATCCGGATCGGTGGCCGGCGCCGAGACGATGACTTTCTTCGCGCCACCCTTGTCGATGTGCTGGATGACTTCGGGCCGCTTCGTGAATTTTCCCGTGGATTCGACGACGATGTCGACGCCCAGCTCTTTCCAGGGAAGCTTACCGAGATCCTTTTCGGCGAGGACCCGGATTTTGCGGCCGTTGACGATGATCGCGTCCCCGGCGGCCGAGACGTCTCCCTTGAACCCTCCGAGCACGGAGTCGTACTTCAAAAGATGGGCCAGGGTCATGGCGTCGGTGATGTCGTTGACCGCGACGTATTCGATTTCCGGAAAACCCGCGGACGCCCTAAGCAGATTCCGCCCGATTCTCCCGAATCCATTGATTCCGACCTTAATCGACATGGACAGTCCTCCTCTCGAATCGCTACCTTTGAAAATGATCGAAAACTAAAGTATAAATTAACATAAGCGCGGAATGAAAATCAATTCGGCGGGATTCCGGGACGTGAACCAAATCTCTGGAATTGGTATCGTGTCCCGAGAATTCCCTGGGGGTATTTAGTTGATGTCCCAGGAATTTCGGGGGCGAGTTGTGTTAGAATCCTAATTCCTCGAGGAGCGGCCATGAGAGTCCTGACGTCCAGCCAGATGAAAGAGATCGACCGGAAGACGATCGAGGAGATCGGCATTCCCGGTCCCGTCCTTATGGAAAATGCCGGGATCAGGATCGTTGGAAACATCCTTGTCCGGCGCCCCGCGATCGGCGCGGAACGCATCGTCATCGTCGCCGGAAAAGGAAATAACGGGGGCGACGGAATGGTCGTCGCCCGTCATCTTCAGAATCGGGGCGCGCGGCCGGTGGTCCTCCTGCTGGCCGCGCAGGACGAGGTCAAGGGGGACGCGGCCTTGAATCTGCGTATCGCCCGGAATAGCGGCGTCGAGATCCGCGAAGTTCCCACGACCGTCGCCTGGAAAAAGCAGAGACGGGACCTCATGCACGCGACGCTGATCGTCGACGCCATCTTCGGGACCGGGCTCATGAAACCGGCCGAGGGACTTTATGCCGCGGCGATCGAGGACATCAACGAAGCCCCCGGCTTCAAAGTGGCCGTGGACCTTCCCTCCGGCCTTTCTTCCGACACCTTCCAATTGATCGGGCCGGCTGTCAAAGCCGATCTGACCGTCGCCCTTGCCGCCCCGAAAATCAGCCACGTTTTTCCGCCTGCCGAAGGTTATATCGGTGAGCTTGTCATCGCCGATATCGGCATTCCGTTCGAAGCGCTGAACGATAACAGCCTGAAGCTCGAATGGGTTGAAAAGGCGAACCTCGCCGCCTATTTCCGTCAAAGGGCGAAGGATACCCACAAAGGCAGCTACGGCCATCTGTTCATCATCAGCGGTTCGTTCGGCAAGACGGGAGCGGCGGTTATGGCAGCCAGAGCCGCGCTGCGCCTCGGAGCCGGGCTGGTGACAGTTGGGACGCCCCTAAGCTGTCTTCCGCTCGTGGCCCGCTCGACCATGGAGCTCATGACCGAAGCGCTTCCCGAAACGAAAGAAAAAACCTTGGCCGAGAACGCCTTGCCGAAAGTCCTGGACCTCTTGAAAGGAAAAGACGCCGTCCTTCTCGGGCCGGGGATTTCTTCCCACCCCTCGACGGCCAGGCTCGTCATGGCTTTGCTGCCCAAGCTGAATATTCCGGCCGTGATCGATGCCGACGCCCTCAATATCATCGCCGAAAACCCTGTCGTCCTGAAGAAGCTCCGGTGGCCCGCGGTCCTCACTCCCCATCCCGGAGAATTCTCCCGGCTTGTCCGTCTCTCCGTCCAGGACGTCCTGGACCATCGGCTCGACCTGGTTCCGCAGTTCGCCGATAAGTATGGCGTTTATCTTGCTCTTAAAGGCTATCGAACTCTCATCGCTTCCCCTCAAGGCAAAACCTTTATCAATCCGACAGGCAATCCAGGCATGGCCAGCGGCGGCTCCGGCGATGTCCTCAGCGGCATGATCGCTTCAATGATTATTCAGGAAAAAGATATCCTCGGAGCCACGCTGGCCGCGATTTATCTCCACGGGCTGAGCGGCGATATCGGAGCCAGGAGACTCGGCGAACGGCCGCTCCTGGCCGGCGATTTAATTAAATATCTCCCCCGGGCGCTCAAAGAAATGGAGTGACCCGTTGGGAGCATGGTCCGGATGTCCGAGTGCGGCGCGTATTGCCGGGTTTGGAAGATGAGCCGGAGGATATTTTCGACCTCATCGGCCGAAGAGACGATTTCGCTCGCCAGGAAAATCGCCGAAACGTTCGAAGGCCGTGAGGTCGTCTTTCTGATCGGAGAGCTGGGAGCGGGCAAAACTGTCTTCGCTAAAGGGATTGCCTCGGGGCTCGGCCTCGAAAACATCCATCAGGTCTGCAGTCCGACATTCACCCTGATGAATGTCTATACGGCTAAAGTCCCCATCTACCATTTCGACCTCTACCGGCTGTCGAAAGCCGATGAAATTCGGGAACTGGACTTCGAGGATTATGTCGGCCGGGGCGTGGTGATCGTCGAGTGGGCGGAAAAAATGCCTTTCCCCCTGGAGGCGATCTCCATCACGATCCGGATCGGGGAGGACGGCCGCCGGACGATTTCGGTCGATGAGATGGGCCAAGACACGTGTCTGAATGAAACGGCGGGGCGGCCCGGCCCGCGAAAAATCGGCCGAAGGTTTTCCCTGAAAATTCCATTCTTGAGACAATCGCGAAGGAGACGACCATGAAAATCGAGGAACTCAAAAAGCTGATTTACGAGGTCAAGGATTATCCCAAGCCCGGTGTCGGGTTCAAGGATATCTCGCCTCTCGTCCGCGACGCGGCCGCTTTCAATTTCGTCATTGAACAGCTTGTCGCCTGGGCAAAGACGAGAAAGCCCGAAGTGATTGTCGGGATCGAGTCCCGGGGCTATCTCTTCGCCGCGCCCGTGGCCCGGGAGCTTCGCCTGGGCATGGAAATCATCCGTAAGCTGGGCAAGCTGCCCCGCAAAACGGTCTGCGTCAAGGCTCCCAATGAATACGCCGTCGAGTATTTCGAAATGCACCAGGACAGCATCCGCGCCGGCCAGCGGGTCGCCGTCATCGACGACCTCATCGCCACCGGGTCTTCTTCGGTCAGCTCGATCGACCTGGTCAAGATCTTCAAAGGCGTGCCGGTGGGATTCGGCGCCGTCGTCGAGCTCGGCTTCCTCGGCGGCCGGGCGACCATTAAAAAATCCCATCCTGAAGTTGATATTTTCAGCCTGATCAAATACAAATCATGAGGAGGGACCAACATGATCGGGTGGCTTGACCGCATCTTCAAGCTGACCGAAAACCGGACTTCCGTCCGGACGGAATTTCTCGGCGGCGTGACGACCTTCATGACCATGTCGTACATCATTTTCGTCCAGCCGGCGATCTTGTCGCAGGCCGGGATGGATAAAGGCGCGGTCATGACCGCGACCTGCATCGCCAGCGCCGTGGCCACGCTGCTCACCGGACTCCTGGCGAATTATCCCATCGCCCAGGCCCCGGCCATGGGGCACAATGTCTTTTTCGCGGTCATTGTCTGCGGGACGATGGGCTATTCCTGGCAGGCGGCGCTCGGCGCGGTCTTCGTTTCTGGCGTCGCTCAGATCGTTCTGGCCCTCTTCGGTTTCTACGACAAGCTCGTCTCGGCCATCCCCGACGCCCTCAAACACGCGATCGCCGTCGGCATCGGCCTGCTCATCGCCCTGATCGGACTCGAATACGGGGGTATCGTCGTTCCCGCTCCGGGGATGTACATTGGATTGGGCGGCTTGACAAGCCGTCCCGTTCTTCTCGTGCTCTTCGGCCTGATCTTGAGCGCGATTTTAATGTCCTGGAGGGTTCCGGGAGCCATCCTCATCGGGATTATCGCCACAGCCCTTCTCGGCATTCCGTTGGGCGTCGTGAAATATCATGGTTTGCTCGCCGCCCCGCCGAGCTTGGCTCCGACTCTGTTCAAACTGGATATCGCCGGAGCCTTGAAAATGAATTTTTTCACCGTGCTTTTTGTCTTTTTCTTCCTCGACGTCTTCGATTGCGTGGGGACGCTCGTCGGCGTGAGCCAGCCGGCCGGTTTCATCAAAAACGGCAAGCTTCCCCGGGCCAACCGGGCCATTCTCGCCGACGCCCTCGGGACGGTCGAAGGCACTCTTCTGGGGACATCCACGGTCTCGAGCTATATCGAAAGCGCGACCGGCATCGCCCAGGGCGCGAGAACGGGGCTGGCCAATGTTTTTACTTCGCTTCTTTTCGTGGCGGCTCTGTTTTTCAGCCCGATCGCCGAGATGATCAGCGGGGAGCTCAGGTTCAAGGAGCTTACGCTTCATCCGATCATCGCTCCGGCGCTGATCATTGTCGGCTATCTCATGATGAAGTCCGTGATCCAAATCGCTTGGGACGACTTGACCGAGGCGATCCCCGCTTTCCTGGCCATAATTATCATGCCTTTGACCGGAAACATCACCGAGGGAATCGCGTTTGGCTTCATTTCGTTCATGATTCTCAAGCTGGTCACCGGGAAGGGAAAACAGGTCCATTGGCTGGTGTATCTGTTCTCGGTCCTTTTTATCGTCAGATATATCTTGAAATAATGAAAAATGCCGGTCGGGACGTCGAAGCCGGGACCGAAGCACCGAATCGAGAGATCACCTCTTCGAATTCTCCCGAAAACGAACGGCGTCCGCGAAAAAATTATTTTGAAGGAGTCGTGTCGATGCGCAGATCAGATCGCCCCGCTATCCTCGCCATCCTCGGACTTTTCTTCGCGCTCCATGGCGCCTGCGTCCGACCCAAACCCGTGTTGACGGCGGCGACGGATCATGCCTCGTGGGTAGAAAAAACGCTGAAAGCAATGACGGTCGAGGAAAAAATCGGGCAGTTGATCGCCTGCCGCTATACGGGCGCGTTTTTCAACGATGACAGCGAATATCTGGCGAACCTCGAAAACCTCATCGTCCAGTATAAAATCGGCGGTCTGGTGATTTTTCTCGGCGATGCCTACGAAACCGCTCACCTCAACAACAGATTGCAGAGCCTGTCGAAGACGCCGCTCCTCATCGCTTCGGATTTTGAACGCGGCGCGGGAAACCAGATCACGGGTGCGACGCTTTTTCCGACAATCATGGCCCTCGGAGCGGCGGACGACGTGGACCTGGCCTTTTCGATGGGGAGAATCACGGCGGAAGAGGGGAGGGCGGTCGGCGTCCACATGACGTATGCCCCGGTCGTGGACGTTAATATCAATCCGGACAATCCGATCATCAACACCCGGGCGATCGGGGAGGACCCGGAACAGGTCGGCCGGCTGGCGTCTGCCTTTATCAAAGGCTGCCAGGACAACGGTATGATTGCGACCGTCAAACACTTCCCCGGACACGGCGATACAGACCAGGATTCCCACAGCCTGCTTCCGACGATAAAGGCCGGCCGCGATCGTCTGGAGAAAGTCGAGCTCTTTCCTTTCAAGAAAGCTTTGGAAGCGGGAGTCGGGGCGGTCATGGTCGCCCATCTGAATGTCCCGGCCCTTGATCCGACGCCCAACGTCCCGAGTTCTCTCTCTCCCGCTATCGTCGGCGCGCTGCTCAGGCAAACGATGGGTTTCAAGGGCCTGGTTGTCACCGACGCCATGGAGATGGGAGGCGTGACCAATGCGTTCCCGCCGAACGAAGCGGCTTTGAAAGCTATCCAAGCGGGCGTGGACATGGTCCTTCTCCCGCTCGAGCCGACGAAGGTCATCCCTTTCCTCTGCGACGCGGTGCGAACGGGCGGCTTGGCGGAATCGCGGGTCGATGAATCCGTCCGGCGGATCCTAGCCGCCAAAGCGGGGCTGGGGCTTCATGTTTCGAAACTCGTCGATATCGAGGCTTTGCCAAAGAAGCTCGGTTCGAAGGCCAATCTCGCGGAGGCCGAACGGATTTTCGAGCGCGGGGCGACCCTCGTTAAAAATAACGGCGAAGTCCTTCCACTTCGCGAAGCCAACAAAAACATCGCCGTCATCTCCCTGAGCAGCGATCCCGGAGATTATTACGCCGGCAGAACCTTCGCCGATGCCGTCCGAAGGAGGTCGCCCCGAACCCAGGTTTTCTATGCGGATAGCGACACGGGCCAGGAATCGCTTGACGAGGCCTTTTACAAGGCGCTGCGGTCGGACGCGGTGGTATGCGCGGTTTTTTCGAGCCTCAGGGCATGGAAGGGGAGCGTCGGGCTGGACCCCAAACATATCGACCTGATCAACAACCTCAGCGGGGGAGATAAGCCGGTTATCGTCGTGAATTTCGGAAGCCCCTATCTTCTCCGGAATATTCCCGACGTGGATGCGTATTTCTGTTTCTTCCGGAATACGGCCCAAGCGCAGGATGTCGCCGCGCGAGCGATCTTCGGGGAATTGGATGTGGCAGGAAAACTTCCGGTGTCGATACCGGGTCTGTATCGGATTGGGCAGGGGATCGAACTTAAAAGAATCAAGTGAACGGCGGCTACGGGACGCGGAAAATTCGGGACAACGGAATTCCGTGACATGAACCAATTCTCCGGAATTGGTATCGTGTCACGTGAATTCCTGTGTCAGGCTGCGATATCTACGGTCTCCGGGGTGAGAAGCCTGATCAGATCTTGCGGTGAAATTTTCGCCAGCAACCCCCGCTTTCCGGCGTTTATATAAAGGGCCGGAAGGTCAGCGATCGTCTTCTCCATATACACGTTGAGCCGCTTCCTCGTTCCGAACGGAGAAATACCTCCGACCATATAGCCCGTATGTTTTTGAGCGGCTTCCGGGGAACAAGGCGTCACGGACTTAACGCCTATAAGCCGGGCCAGGTTTTTTGCCGACACTTCCTTATCGCCATGCATCAGGACGATGAGCGGCTCATGCGTCTCCGTCTCGAAGACGAGGGTTTTGATTACGAGATGTTCATCGGCGGCGAGTTCGCGCGCCGCGACGACCGTTCCGCCGTGCTCCTCGTATTTGTAGGAATGGATGACGAACGGAATACCGTGGTCTTTGAGGAAGCGTAAAGCCTGGGTGACGGGAGGTTTTGTCTCGATCATCGTCGTTTTCCTTTGGGCCGGCCGCAGCCTCTCTCCGGTCAAGTCTTTTCTTCGCCGGCCGTGCGGTATGCTCTACCGAATATATAGCAGAGAATGCCTTCGCGAATCCAGCGGATGCTTCTCGTCCGACGATCCGCGGGGCGATGGACCGGAATTCCTTTTTTCGGGAAGAAACCGAGGGCGGTGTTCGTCCAAAGGTTGACCCGGTTGGCTGGACTGTGATATGACCTATTTCCTCCCGAGGTAATGGAATATTTGACAGTCATCCTGACTCGACCCGCCAAAAAATACGCTATTTCTTTCTTAATTCATAAGGAGGTCTCATGCGTTTAAAAACTCAGGTCAAAGCTTTCGCTTTGGGGATTTTGATCCTGGTCCCGCTTTTCGGTCTGACGAACGCCTTCGCTCAGGCTGTGAACGAGGACTTTTTCAAGTTCATCACCTATCGAGACATCGGGCCGACCCGCCAGGGCATGCGCTATACCGATTTCGCGGTGCCTCTGCAGCAGCCCTACACTTTTTATGCCGCGACCAGCTCCGGCGGTTTCTTGAAAACCGAAAACAACGGGCAGACCTTCAGCTTCATTTTCGAATTTGAAAAATCGATCTCGATCGGCGACATCGCGGTCGCCCCCTCCAATCCGACTATCATCTACGTCGGCACCGGCGAGGCCAACAGCTCGCGCAGCACATATTGGGGAGACGGCATCTACAAGTCGACCGACGCCGGGAAGACCTGGAAAAACATCGGACTTCCCGAATCCCATCACATCGGCCGGATCGTCGTCCATCCGACGAATCCGGATGTCGTCTACGTCGCCGCGCTCGGACATCTCTACAGTCCGAATCCGGAACGCGGCCTCTATTACACCAAAGACGGTGGAAAGACCTGGACGAAAGCCGGCTTTCAGACCAATGACTTCAGCGGCAAGCGGGATATCGGCGCCGCCGATATCGTCATGGATCCCAAGAATCCCGAAGTCCTCTATTGCGCGACCTATGATAAATTACGCCGGCCGTGGACCTACGACATCGGCGGGCCGGGCAGCGCGATCTATAAATCGACGAACGGCGCCAGGAGTTGGAAGAAGCTCGGCGGCGGCCTGCCCGGCGGGATTCTCGGCCGGATCGGCCTCACAATTTATCCCAAGAATAACAACATCCTTTATACCGTCATCGAAAACTGCAACAAGCCCAACATGACGCCCGAACAGCGCTGGCAGGAAATCCAGGCCGGTAAACCGAGCGCGGGCATGATCGACGGCGAGGTCTACCGCTCGGACGACGCCGGCACGACGTGGAAAAAGGTCAGCCCCGAAAAGGTAAGCATCGGTTCCGGCCCGGGTTATTATTACTGCGACATCATCGTCGATCCCAACAACGACAAACATGTCTATGCCTTATCGGTCGGCGTCCAGGAATCCAAGGACGGCGGAAAGACCTGGGGAAGGCCGTTCAATTTCGGCGGGGACAATCACGCTCTGTGGATCGACCCGGCCAACTCCAACCATATGCTCCTCGGCTATGACCACGGGATGGGCATCACCTTTGACGGCGGCAAGAACTGGTATCATCCGGATAACCAACCGATGGCCCAATTTTACGCCGTCGATTTCGACATGTCCTACCCCTACCGCGTCGCGGGCGGCCTTCAGGACAACGGTTCGCACATGGGGCCGAGCACGAAAAAAGGCGGAGCCCCGATCCGGCTCGAGGACTGGAGCACGGTCGGAGGCGGCGACGGCATGTACAATGTCTTCGACCGCAAAACCAACCGCTATCTCTATAACGAGATCCAGTTCGGACCCCTCTCCCGGGTTGACTTGGTCACCGGCGAGACGAAGAGCATCGCTTACTCGAGAGTCAAGCCGGCGACGCGCTGGAACTGGTGCTCGCCCGTCCTCGTTTCCGCTCACAACAGTGACACGATTTACCATTGCGGCAATATCGTCGTGAAGTCCGTGAACCGCGGGGAAACCTGGACCGAGATCAGCCTCGACCTGACCACGAACGACCCGGCCAAAATGCCGGACGGCAAGGGCGGCGACGGCAACATCCAGCATTGCACGATCACGGCCTTCGACGAATCGCCTCTGATCTCCGGCCTGCTCTGGGTCGGGACGGACGACGGCAACGTCTGGGTCACCCGGAACGACGGGGCGAATTGGACGAAGCTCAACGACAAGATCACGGGCAATCCCGGATACTGGGTCAGCCGTGTTGCGGCTTCGAACGCCGACCCCGGCACGGCTTATGTTTCCTATACGGGTTTCCGCCATGACGATTTCCGCCCCTTCCTCTACAAGACGACCGACTACGGTCAGACCTGGACTTCGATCGCCGGCAACCTGCCCAACGAGCCGATCAACGTTGTCCGCGAAGGCACGAAGAACCCGAACCTGCTTATCGTCGGCACCGAATCCGCGGTCCATGTTTCGATCGACGGCGGAAAATCGTGGAACCGGATGAAAGGCAACATGCCGACCCAACCGGTGCATGACTTGAAGGTTCACCCGCGCGAGAACGACCTGATCGTCGCGACGCATGGACGAGGCATCTTTATCGCCGATATTTCTCCGCTCGAGGAATTGACCTCGGATGTTCTCGGCAAGACGGCTTACCTCTTTTCCATAGAGCCCAAGTTCAGCTGGCGGGAGACGAGCCGGCAGGCCTCGAGTTCGGTCAACTATAGCGGGAAGAGTGAGCCGGCAGGTTTCGCGATTTTCTACTATCTGAAAACCAAGCCCGCGGGAGAGGTCAAGGTCCAGATCTACAAGGGCAACATGCTCATCAATGAGATCAATGGAACGGCCAACCCCGGGATGAACACGGCGGCCTGGGATATGTCCATTCGGCGGGCGCTGAGCGACGAGGAAAAGAAAGCGCGGCAGGGCCAGACGAGCCGTTTCGCGGGTATGGGCGGAGCCGGCGGGGGTGGAGAATTCGCAGCCCAGATGCGGAGACAAATGGACCCGAATTTCGCCTATAGCCAAGCGGGCGAAGGCGATTACCGGGTCGTCGTGATCGTCGATACGCAGAAACTCGCGGGAGTGGCGACGATTCTTCCTGATTTTTCGAAGTAAAACCGAAGCGAAGGCAATTCAGCCGGGGTCAGAGCTCAACCTGACCCCGGCCTATTTTCTTCTTCTTTTCTTTTATTAATTCGGTGACAGATAACCCATTACCATAATTCATCGGAGAATTAATTAGGAATCTGATACCGGATAGCATTCATTCCGTTTTTTGGCAGCTGTGATACGTTCGACGGGGCCAAACCCCGATTTTTAAATCGGGGTAAAAAGCGCCGCTCAGTATTAACCCTGAGCATACCCCGGGCTTCAGCCCGGGGAGTCAAATGGGTTGATTCCTTAGAGCAATAGACAATTTCGGTAATGCGTTGTCTGTCACCGAATTAAAATGAAGTTGCCTCTCAGCCGGAGAAATACAAATAGACCGCGACAATCAGCCCGATCACGATCAGGGAACTCACGACATCTTTCGCATTCCAGCTCGCCCTGGTCTGCTTGCGATCTTCAGCGGTCATGGTCGAAAATGTCAGCCCGCTGATTTTTTGATAGTCGGGTTTTTTGGTCGAATAACTGACCACGATCATCACAAAGACGCAAACGATAAAAATCAACAAGCTGTAATACTGAAAAAAGATATTATTGACGATCCAGAGGAAGGAACCGGGTGCATAGCTGAAATTTCCGATGAGTTTGACAGGCGTATCAACGGCCAGTCTGAATAATCCCATGGTGAAACCGGTAATCAAAGCCGCCAGGCAGCCTTTGGCGTTTAAACGTTTTATAAAAACGCCGAAAAAGAAGACAACGAAAATCGGCGGGGCCAAATAAGATTGGACACCTTGAAGGTAATCGTAAAGGCCTTTGCCGCCGCGAATAACCGGGATCCACATGAGACCGATTAAAACCATGACCGTCGTCGCTAGCCTTCCGATCCAGACCAATTGATGCTGGGTGGCTTTGGGCTTGAGCCTGGAATAGAAGTCCATGGTAAACAGTGTTGACGAGGCGTTGAAGACGCCGGCCAGTGAGCTCATTAGGGCGGCCAAAAGCCCCGCGACAACGATGCCCCGGACCCCCACGGGTAAGACGTACGCCACCAGCAGGGGAAACGCCTGTTGGGCATTAGCCCGCTGCAGCTGTCCCTGCGCATCGAAAAAAAGCTGCTGAAGAATTTCGACTCTACCGCTTTTGGCAAGCGCAAAACAGATAATTCCGGGGATGATGAAAATAAAGACGGGTAATAATTTCAGAAAAGAGGCGCATATCGAACCCCGCCGGGCAGCTCTTTCGTCAGGCGCGCCCAGGGCCCGTTGAACGATATATTGATCAGTGCACCAATACCAAAGGCCGATAATCGGGGCGCAAAAC
>Ga0315286_10001336_pt1 | contig 22324 bp, 30 predicted proteins | sample YL17G10_0_MG_FD_205038 | JGI IMG/M metagenome (GOLD analysis project Ga0315286, IMG submission 205038) | Sediment microbial communities from Yellowstone Lake, YNP, Wyoming, USA - YL17G10_0 | ecosystem: Environmental > Aquatic > Freshwater > Lake > Sediment | place: USA: Wyoming | collected...
AGTCAAAATATAACCAGGAATTACAGACTCGCATGAATGCGTTAGGCTATAATGAATCTGACTTCCTAGTGCTTGCCAAAGAGAATAGATTGGCAAGAGATGGTTATGGTGCAATACTTGTAAGAGTTGATAATACTGAACATATAGAAAGCGTTGGAAAAAGCATAAGAAACTTGGGGTTCGGGATTCAGACAGCCAAGGAGACGCTGGACCAGATAAAAAAAATATTCATGCTGGTCGGTCTTATAATAGGTGCGATAGGAGGTATTGTGCTGTTCGTGGCTGCACTCGGGATTATTAATAGCATGGTCATGGCTACATACGAAAGAACAAGGGAAATAGGGATACTTCGCGCATGCGGCGCAACAAGGGCAAGCATCAGGAGCATGTTCATCTTTGAAGCTGCGACCCTTGGATTCTTGGGAGGGGTAATAGGGCTTGCCTTGAGTTTTGTCCTGGCTAAAATACTAAACACCGTGGGGAACAGCATAGCATTAGCTCAAGGCGTACCGATAAATAACTTTATATCATTCCCTCTGTGGCTCATCATTGGGGTTGTGGCATTGACCACAATTATTGGCACGATATCGGGATTGCTCCCAGCAATTCGTGCCTCTCACCTAGACCCGGTTGAAGCTTTAAGATATGAATAAGGAACTAATTAAAATAGGAGGAACAGGCAGTAAAGCTTGAACACGATTAAAAATGAACAAAATAATCTTATTTTTTACAGTATTAATATTTATAATAACAATGGATTTTATCTTCCTAAACCTGATAATGAAAGGGTTTTATAACACCCAATTAGCCTCTTTTCCAAGAACCCTAAGGCTTTGGTCGGGATTAATTGCGTGGGCTCTTATTGCTCTCGGAGCTGTAGTGTTAGTCATGCCTTTTGCAAAGAATTATCCATCAGCAGCAATGTACGGGGCAATATTTGGATTGGTGCTCTACGGAGTGTATGATTTCTCTAATTATGCCATACTAAAGGATTACAAGCTAGCAATGACTCTTGTTGACTGGGCTTGGGGGACTTTTCTCTGTGCTTTAACCTCAATATTCGCTTTCTTCTGCTCTACGCGGTTTTGATCTCCGGCCTTTTTTTAGTCATCTTCATGTTGATAACTAGAAAAGATTATATACTTCCAAGTTACCCTCTGGGCTGATGATATCCGGGAACCTAGATAAGTTGGATTTTAAGGCGCAATCCTTTAGTAAGGGATTGCAAGAAGCACTGCTTTTTCTCAAAGGCATGGATTTCTCTAAGCTTGAGAACAAAAAATATTCTGTGGGCAAGCACGATATCGAGGATGTGTTCATGACTGTCTCAGAATACAACACCAAGCTTATTCAAGAGAAGAACGCTGAGCAGCACAGGAAGTTCATCGATATCCATGCTGTTGTGAAAGGAGAGGAAGTCATAGGCATTGGCGCAGAGGATGCTCAGAACAAGGTTGTTGAAGAATACTCTGAAGAAAAAGACCGCGCTCTTTTCACCTGTGTGAACAATGAGGAGTTTTTCATTCTCAAGCCAGGCCGATATGCCATTTGCTTCCCCGAAGATATCCACAGGCCCGGGTGCGATAGTGCGGGAGAATCCTTTGTCAAGAAGATTGTAGTCAAAATCAAAAAACCAGAATAGTCATTTTTCTTGGAAGCTGTCATGATTCAAAATAAGTTCAGCCAAAAAGAGCCAGATGGCAAGAAAATAAAGAGAAGCCTCACCTTCTCTATCATTGACGGTTCATTCTTCAATATAATGGACGGTTTCACCACTCCATTTCTTGCTCCATATGCGCTTTTTCTCAAAGCTTCCAACATGGTCATCTCCTTGCTTGCGTCTGTCCCTGACCTGGTGGCTTCCGTATTCCAGCTCTCAGCAATAAAAGCTAACGAGGTCTTCAAATCAAGAAAGCCTCTCATCGCAGTATCGGTCTTTCTCCAGGCGCTGCTCTGGCTCCCGTTAATGCTCATACCTAAGCTATTTGTCAATGGAGCATCAGGGACCGTGGTGCTAGGATTTGTCATCCTTATATCCATGATAAGCTACTTCATAGGCCCTCTCTGGAGAGGCATGATGGGAGACTTAGTTGCTGAGCATGAGAGAGGGAGTTTTTTTAGCAAGAGAAACCAGATGATTGCTGTTGTCGGGTTCATCTCAACTTTTGTAGCAGGAGCAACACTCCAGCATTACTCAGGGACAAGCGCCCTAAAAGGATTTACCATCCTCTTTATTGTTGCTTTTCTAGCAAGAACCTGCTCAGGGATATTCCTTTTTTTGATGTATGAAAAAAAATCATTCTCCTCAGCTCCCGCATACATGAGAAAAGGCTCATTCACTCTTAAAAACTTCCTCAAGAACTTAAAAAAAACCGATTACGGGAGGTTTGTGCTCTTTGTATGCTTCTTCAGGGTAGCAGTCTCACTCGCCAGCCCTTTCTTTGTCGTGTATGAATTAAAATACCTGAATTTTACATACATGCAGTTCACAATATTATGCGCTGCAGAGGTCCTTGCAAGCTTCCTATTCCTAGGGATTTGGGGCAGGATGAATGATAACCAGGGAAGCAAGATGGTGATGATGATTACAGGCCTTCTCATCCCTGTTGTTCCATTGCTCTATCTTGCGAGCGCAAACTTTTATTTCTTGCTCATTGTCAGCTTGCTCTCTGGTGCAGCCTGGGGAGGATTCAACCTCGCAACGAGCAACTTTATCTTTGATGCTTCAACACCAGAGAATCGAGTCAAGTATGTCTCTTACTTCAACCTGCTGCACGGCATCGCCATATTCATAGGAGCAACAGGAGGAGGGCTTCTTCTCCAGCTAATGGGAGATGGTGTCGGAGCAATAAAATCATTGTTCCTGATATCAGGATTGCTGCGCCTGGGGGTTGCACTGTTCTTATTCCCAGCGCTAAGAGAGATGCGCATAGTCCAGGTGAGCTTTGATAAGAGGCTATTCAACTACTCAGTCTTTATCAAGCCAAGGCAGGGATTTGTAGAGGACCCGTTTGATTATTACATGGCCTATGAGAAAAAGCCAGCAGGCCTAATACCTCGGCTGAAGATAGACAAACAACTGGTTGATGATTCCTACTATAAAGAGCCTTTTGAAGAGAAAGTCAAGGAGCACGCAAGATACAAGAACTTCATACAGGTGATGCTGGATAATGCCAAGAAGAAGAAATAGCAGATTTAACTTATTAGAAAATAGTACGTTTAACGAATTTATTCCAGTCTGATACATTCGGGGAAATAAGTGAACTTGTATTCCTCATACGCAATCAGAGTTTCGTAATTATTCAATTCTCCGGGAAAATGAGCTCTTAAGTTCATCATGGTCTTGTGAAGCTCCTCTGTGTTAGGAACGCAGACATACATCAGCACGTTGTATCTTCCGATTGTTTTTACAGCCCATAGAATATTTTTGTCTGTTGATAAAATCTGCTTGAGTTTGGCTTCCTTCTTATCTGTTAATCCTTTTATATTAAGCATAAAAGCATAATTGCTATAGCCTAGGGCTGAATAATTTATCACAGGAATGAATTTCTTGATAATGCCAGTAGCCATCAGTTTTTTTATCCTGTAGTTCACAGCATCTGCTGAAATATTGACTTTGTTAGCAATAGCATATAACTGTATCAAAGCATTATCTGCAATAATCTGAAGAATATCCAAGTCCTTTTTGTCAACCTTGGTAATTTCGTTTATTTCCTTATTCCTGGCTAATTCAGTATCCTTGGCTATAAGAAAGCTTCTGGGAAAGAAGTTCTCAGTATAATAATCAGTTATTATAAGCACTTCATAGTCTTGCAGATATTCTGTGCAATCTTCGAGTATTGTCCTTAGGTTCTTGTCAAATTCGCGGATATTTTTTGCAATAATTGCAAATTCATAATCATATTTGCCGCTGAACCTGAGCACAGTTCTTGTAAAAGGATATGACTTGAATTTTTCCACAAGCATTTTTTCAGCTTCTTTTCCAGGAGGGCTTAGCTGGACAAATAAGTGATATGCTTCATAGCCTAATTTGTTAGCATTGATTACGGTCCTATAGCCTTGCACAATCTGGTTCTTGACCAAATTCTTGATTCTATAGCTTATGCTGTCTCTGGATAATCCTACACTCTTGGCTATGATGGTGTGAGGCGTTCGGGCATTCTTAGAAAGCAGGGAAAGAATTTTCTTGTCCTTCATATCAAGCTTCATTCTTCTCTCTTGTTTAAATTGCTCTAAAACCCTCATTATATCCGCATATAACTAACTATATTTAAAAATTTTGCGTAAAAAACGTAATTTTAGATAAGATATTTATTATATCAATAAATTACTCCTGTTCTTGGTGATGATGAATGGAAACCAACGATTTTACCAAGCTTCGAAAGGTGTATGAGTTAGTGAAAGATTTCATGCCCACACACCCATACCATGGCCATGAACATGCAAAAGACGTTTTCTACGCAGCGAACAGGTTGAGCAAGATTGAAGGCGTTTCCCGTGAAGAAAGGCTGATTCTGCAAACCGCAGCATTACTCCATGACATAGTATTTTTCAAAGGAGCCAATGACAACGAGGAAAAGAGTGCGGAATTTGCTACACCCTACCTGAGGCAGTACAGCTATTCACAGTGCCAGATTAATCGAGTCAACGAGCTTATTTTGGCTACCAAGCTGCCAACTAATCCAAAAAACCTGCTTGAAAATATTATCTGCGATGCTGACCTTGACATTCTGGGAAGAAAAGACTTTTTTGAAAAAAACAATGAGTACAGGAAAGAACTAGGGGCTGAAAATGATCTGACTTGGTGTAGTACGCAGTTAAGGTTTTTGAGAAACCACAAATATTACACCTGCTCAGCCCAGGAATTAAGAGGAGAAGGACTAAAGAATAATACAAGAAGGATAGAGAAGATGCTCAGAGGTGCTTAAAAATGCTCGTAGTGGGCTGGTCTTTTACAAGCCAATGTAACTTGAGATGCATACACTGCTATAACGCCTCTGGCAAGCCTCACCATGATGAGCTTACTCATGAACAAGCTTTGCACGTGGCAAAGAAGCTCATAGCTTACAATGTCGATGCAGTTAACTTTGGAGGGGGGGAATGCCCATTACGAAAGGATTTTTTTGAGATATGCAATTTGTTGCATGATGCAGGCATCAAGCTTTCCCTGACAACCAATGGATTGACTTACAAGTCAACTGCAAAGCATCTTAGTCTCTTCTATGATATAGGAGTGTCAATAGATTTTGCAGATGCAAGAAAACATGATGCCTTCAGAGGATTAAAAGGAGCCTATGCAAAAGCAGTTGAGGCAATAAAGTTCTTTGTTAGCCAGGGAGTGAATACAGAAATAGTGACTTGCATCACCAAGCTCAACTGCAATGAGAAAGAGCTGAGAAAACTTCATTCATTGGCAAAGGAGCTGGGAGTGAATTTCTGGAGGCTTAACAGGTACAAACCCCTTGGCAGGGAAGGGCATAGGGATTTTCTTAAGCTAAGCCCTGATGATGTGAAAAAAGCCTATGCATACCTAAGCAGATTAACAGGCAAGCTGGCAAAAGATTTTACAGTGCCAGATCCTCTCTTTGCATTGATGGGAAATCAGGTCAATACCTGCCCTTGCGGAACAACAAGCTTTAGAATCCAGCCTAATGGAGAAGTAACTCCCTGCATCTATCTTAAGGTGACTGGAGGAAACATCCTTGATAAATCCATTGGAGAGATAATGAGCTCAGAGATTTTCATGGCAATAAGGAATCGTGACTTGACAGGCACCAAATGCGAGTCTTGTAATCTGAAAGAAAGCTGCAAAGGAGGGTGCGCAGGAGCAGCTTATGCAGAGCATGGCAGCTTTAACTATCCAGATCCTTCGTGCTGGGTTAATCCCAGATGGAATGTGCATGAGAAGTATTTATGCACCGTATATGTGCCGATGAAGAGGATGTGAATGATGGAAAACTGTAAAAACCTACCCAAGCTTGACCTGAACATCACCAACAGGTGCAATTATAGATGTGTCCATTGTGCTTTTGACTCTGGCAAGAAAAGAACGAGAGAGCTAAGCCTTGAGCAGATTGCAAGAGTATTGAGAGAAACCAAAGAACTTGGAGGCGAAAGAATTGACATAACTGGAGGAGAGCCACTTGTAAGAAAAGACGTTGATGAAATAATCAGGATAGGAAAAGACACAGGTTACAGGGTTGAACTTGTGACCAATGGCTCATTGTTAACAAAAAATAAACTCGCCAATTTCCAAAGATTAGATTTGGACTCAATAGCAATTAGCCTGGACGGCTCAAACTATGAAACTTATTCAAGAATAAGGCGAACTGACAGGAAAACGTACGAAAAAGTGTTACAATCAATTGATCAGGCTCTCAGTTTTGGTTTTATAGTCAAGATCAACACTGTTGCTTTTCAGTCTAATCTCCAAGATCTGTCCAACATCACGAAATTTTGCATTGACAAAGGAGTAAAGGAGCATGGTATTTATTATTTCACCCCAATTGGCAGAGGCGTATGTGGCAGTGAAAAGGCAGTCGAGCCCCTCATCTGGCTTGATTTTGTAAGAAACAACCTTGAACAATTCAAGGATAAGATAAAGCTCTCTATTGAAATACCATTGATAGAAAAAGGAAAGCTTGGAAATAAGGCGGGAAAGGAAATCCGTTGCATAGCAAATGCTGAAAAATACCACTTACAAATTCTGCCTGATGGCAACACCTATCCTTGCGCTATTCTAGCATCCTACAACAAACCAGTAGCCAATCTCGCAAAGTCCTCTGTCAAGGATGTCTGGCAAAGCGAAGCGCTGTGGAAAAATTACTGGCAGGATATTTCATGCTTATTTGGTTCAATGAGCAATTATTGCGTAGACTTCAGACAGGCATTCAATATGAAGCAATATGACCTGGGAAGATATGATGCTGTTTGCCCACTTAGAAAATTTAGCGTGGAGGATGTGCTGTGATTAACAAAGGAAACAATAAGGGACTATTCATCGTGTGCGAAGGCCTTGATGGAGCAGGAAAAACAACGACCATAAAGGGATTTATTAGAAAGAGTAAGTTAACCAAAGATTACTTTTATAGCAAAGGATTAAAGTCCGACACATTCATCGGCAGATTTGCTGGAAAATATCCATCAACCCTCACTTTCTTTCTGGAGTTAGCCTATATCACTAACATGATTATCAAGCCAAAACTAAAGGGAAGCAAGATTGTGCTGCAAGACAGGTATAATATTTCTTTATTATCATTTATTCCTGCGGCTGAGAAATGGTACAGCCGGCTAGCTAGTTTCATGATTAAGCCCTACATTATAAAGCCAGACCTGCTGGTGTATTTTGCTGTTGAAAAAGAAATAAGGATAGAACGGTTAAAAAGATCAATGGACAATAAATATCATGCCACACTAGTCAATCACCCTGGATTAATAGATTTGAGAGAGAAGAAATATTTGGAGTTATACATGAATCATGATGGCAAAAAAGCCCTTATTGAGACCAGCAACAAAAGTATTGATACAGTGGCTCGTGAGTTTGGGCAAATAATCAGCAACTTTAGGCAAAAGAATCTCTGTGAACAGAAAGCAACTGAGGAACACTTGAAAAAATTACAGGGAATAAGAAGTGGAGCCATTACTTCTAAAGAACTGGCAAATGCACTGGTTAAGAAAAGAGCTGGCTGGTTAAAAGAGCGCTTAGAGGATTTGTTAATTAAGTATGAAGGGTTGCCTCCTGAAGAACAAGCTTTTCATATAATTTATGATGACTATATGAGAATAAACCCTGCTGATGTCAAAATGGCGAGAGTGGCCCCCGGTAAAATAAGAATAGAATCATATAATTTCTGTCCGTACCTGCAGGCATGCTCTCAACTAGGGTTGGATACGAGAGTTGTATGCAAGGAAATTGGAGAGCCTTCTTTTCAGGAAATGGCTAAGATCATACACCCTAACTTAATCTTTAGCAGGGATTACGAGCATATCCGGCCGTATAATGGCTCCTTTTGTGAAGAGTTTATTGAGCTAGCCAATCAAAACAAAGATGCACTGCAAAAAGATATGACTAAAAATGACTCTTTCTAAAAATTTATAAACAGCCATTTTTCCCATCGTTTCAAGGTGATTTATTATGGCCAAGGCAAAAACAACTAAGAAAAAATCCAGTTCTGTAAAAAAAGAAACAAAGAAAGAGGCAAAACAACCTGTAAAGCAGCTCATAACCAAGGACATGCTCATTGGAGAAGTTGCAAGTAAGTACCCCGAAACCATTGAAGTTATGTTCAAGCACGGCATGCACTGCATTGGCTGCGGCATGACAGCTTACGAGACTTTGGAGCAGGGTTGCATGGGCCATGGCATGAGCGAGGAAGATGTTGGCAAGATGGTTGAGGATATGAACAAGCTTGCTGTTAAGAAGGCAAAGTAACAGCAACCTTTATAAACATATTCTCAGTATGGATTTATGTGATAAATCATGGCAAAATACAAGGTCGAGATAGATAGGGAACAGTGCACTGGCTGCATGGCATGCAATGCTAGCTGCCCTGAGAACTTTGAGATGAAAGATGATGCCTCAGGCGTGCCCAAAGCCCATGCTAAGAAGGAAGAGGTAGAGGAGCTTAACTGCTGCATGGACGCAGCCCAGGTCTGTCCTGTCAACTGCATCCACATCACTGAGATGGAGACAGGCAAGAAGCTTATCTAATTCTGAATAGCTCTGAAATCCTAGCTTGATTCTGGAATTTTTTGCATTTTTTCGCATCATTGTTACCTAAATTATATTTTATTATCATCACTTTTCTAACTTATATCTTTGAGTACGAAAATATTTATAAACACAGGCATAACACAAGATATGGTGTTTCTGCCCAACTGATACGCTACGGGTAGGGGTGAGTTATGAAATGTCCTTTTTGTCATTTTAAGGATACGCAGGTCGTTGAGACCAGGGAGACTGGTGAAGACATCACGCGCAGGAGAAGGGAGTGCCTGAAGTGCAAGAAGCGCTTCACCACCTATGAGAAGCTTGAGTCCTTCAGCCTGAGAATCATCAAGAAGGACGGCAACAGGGAATCATTTGACAAGGAGAAGCTGAAAAAAGGCATTGTCAGGGCTTGCGAGAAGCGACCAATAACCTTGGAGCAGATTGACAAGACTGTTGATGACATAGAAAAAGAGCTTAGGAACAGGGCGCAAAAAGAAGTCAAGACCTCACTCATTGGCGACCTGGTGATGAAGCACTTAAAAAAGCTTGACTCAGTGGCCTACATCCGCTTTGCCTCAGTCTACAGGGCTTTCCAGGACATAGGAGAGTTTGAGAAAGAAGTGAAATTGCTCAAGAACAAGAATCATAATCACAAAAACAGCAGTAAGGCTGCTGATAGTGCGAATAATCAGCCAAAAGCTAAAAAGGGGGCACGAGCATGAAAGTTAAAGTTGAGCCAGAAGAGCTGGAAAAGATAAAAAAAGAGCTGATCAAGGATAAGGTCAATATCACTGATAATGCAAAGATTGTGCTTGAAAGAAGGTACTTGATGAAGGATGAGCATGATAAGGTTGTTGAGACGCCTGAAGGATTATTTGCAAGAGTGGCCATCAACATCAGCCTTGCAGACAGGGTTTACAATGAGAAAGCGGACCTGAAAAAAGCTTCAAAAGAGTTCTATGACATGATGGCTAGCTTTGACTTCATGCCTAACTCTCCAACACTCATGAATGCGGGAAGAGAGCTCCAGCAATTATCAGCCTGCTTTGTGCTGCCGATCGATGATGACATGGGAAGCATAATGCAGACTCTTTTTGACACAGTAATGGTCCATAAGTCAGGAGGAGGAACAGGCTTTAGCTTCTCAAGGCTCAGGCCAAATGGCGCAAGGATAAAGTCCACCAACGGCACTTCCCCAGGGCCTGTGTCCTTCATAAGGATGTACAACAACACAACTGAAGAGGTAAAGCAAGGAGGCACCAGGCGAGGAGCCAACATGGGGATACTGAGAGTGGACCACCCTGACATCATCAATTTCATCTATGCAAAAGAGGACAACAAGGCAATAAGCAACTTCAACCTCTCAGTGGCTATGACTGACAAGTTCATGCAGGCAGCAAGCAAGAACCAGCATTACAACCTGATAAACCCGCATAACAAGATGCATTTCTCTCTTGAGCAATTGGAGATCATCCAGCAGCAGACTCACAAGGACGCAGCATCACTAAGGCTTAGCTCTGACAACAAGAAAGTGATTGATGTGCACACAGGCGAAGAGATAGGAGTGATAAGGGATGGCAGCGTTCTACTCAATGCCAAGAAAGTGTTTGACTTAGTGATAAAAAGAGCCTGGGCTAATGGTGAGCCAGGGATAATATTTGTTGACAGGATGAATGAGTTCAACCCAACACCGACGGTAGGTGAGATTGAAAGCACGAATCCTTGCGGAGAGCAGCCCTTGCTGCCATATGAGTCATGCAATCTCGGCTCAATCAATCTTGCTAATTTTGTCAAGAAAGGAGAGCTTGATTATGATAGGCTGGAAAAAGTGATTCATGCATCAGTGCATTTCCTTGACAATGTGATTGACATGAACAACTACCCATTGAAGCAGATAGAGAGCATGACCTTGGCTAACAGGAAGATAGGGCTTGGGGTGATGGGGTTTGCAGACATGCTCCTCATGCTGGGAGTTCCTTATAATTCTGAGAAAGGGGTAAAGCTAGGAGAGAAAGTGATGAAGTTCATTGATGATGAGTCAAAGAAAGCTTCTGTTGCCTTGGCAGAGAAAAGAGGAGTGTTCCCTAATTATAAGGATAGCATCTTTGATAAGGGCTCAAAGTGCTTCAAAGGCAAAAACCTTCTCTTGAGGAACGCAACCACTACGACTATTGCGCCGACAGGCACTATAAGCATCATTTGCGGCGCTTCAAGCGGCATTGAGCCATTGTTCGCGATAGCATTCAAGAGAAGCCACATCCTTCACAAAGGAGATGAGCTCGTGGAAGTGAACCCGCTCTTTGAGAAGAAAGCAAAGGAAGAAGAGTTCTACTCAAAAGAGATTATGAAAGATGTGTGCGAGAAAGGAACAATCCGTGAGATAGAGGTCATACCCAAAGATGTTCGAAAAGTATTTGTGACTTCCCATGACATAAGCCCTGACTTTCACATCAGGATGCAGGCAGCCTTCCAGAACTACACTGACAATGCAGTCAGCAAGACAGTCAATTTCTCACACGATGCGACAGAGGAAGAAATAAGGAAAGTGTATGAGCTTGCCTTTGAGCTGGGTTGCAAAGGAGTGACTGTTTACAGGGATGGAAGCAGGGATGAGCAAGTGCTTAACATCATGAAAGCCAAGGAAGCTGAGAAAGCTGCAGAGGAAGAAAAAAAAGCAGCAGTTATCAAAAGGACAAGGCCGACAGTCACCTTTGGTGCGACCCGCAAAGTCAAGACAGGATGCGGCAACCTTTACATCACCATCAACCAGGATGATAAAGGAGAGCTTTTCGAGGTCTTCAACCAGATGGGCAAGGCAGGAGGATGCGCAGACTCCCAGGCAGAAGCCATAGGCAGGCTTACTTCCCTGGCATTGCGCTCAGGTATCCTTCCTCAGGAGATAATCAAGGAGCTCAAAGGCATCAGTTGCCACAGGCCGTTTGGGTTTGGAAATGCCAGGATGCTCTCATGCTCAGATGCAATAGGCAAGGCGATTGAGCAGCATATGCAAGAATTAGGAGTTAGGACTCCTCCTTCGCCTTTGCAGATAGACCTCAGCACTTATACAGAAAAGCCAGAAGGACAGCAGGCTGAGCCTGGCGAGGTAAGATTGACAGGAGCCTGCCCAATGTGCGGAGGCCCGCTCATCCATGTTGAGGGCTGCGTTAAGTGCGCTGCTCACTGCGGCTACAGTGAGTGCGCTTAGGTTTTTTGAGGCGCTTTGATGAATTCAATCAAAAAAGGCTATGTTCATATATATACTGGTGAAGGCAAGGGCAAGACCACAGCCGCAATAGGTTTGGCAGTGAGAGCCAGCGGCTGGAACCTCAGTGTTCTTGTAGCCCAGCTTTTCAAGGAAAAGACTGCTGAATCAAGGCAGATGGAAAAATTAGGCATCAAATATCTTTCCTATTCTTCAAGCCACCCTTTTTTTAAGAAATACTCTGAAAAGGGATTAGCCGATGAAGCGCTCAAGTGCCAGGCATTTGTCAGGAATGTATTTGATGTTATAAGAAAAGAGCACTATGACCTGGTTGTCATTGATGAGATGGGGGCTGCGCTATCGTTTAACTTGTTCCCTGAAAAAGAGTTGGCCAAGCTCATTAAATCCAAGCCAGAGCATACTGAGCTGGTGATGACAGGCAGGGGATTCCCAGAGAGCATTTTAAAGCTCGGGGATTATGTAACTAATATGGTCAAGGTCAAGCACATCTATGACGAGGGTGTGCAAGCACGCAAAGGTATAGAATTATAATGGGCTGTAAGCAAGCAGCTTAGAAAGGTGGGGGCGTAGAGGCAAAATGGTTTTTTTCCTTTTTCTAGGGTTACTGGATGCCTTGGTGGCAGCATTGATGCTAGCAACTCATTTTGGGCTGCTGCAAGAATGGAGAATAGTATTCATGGGCGCAGCTTACCTTATCGGCAAAGGATTCCTGCTCAGAGGAAGCTTTCTTAGTGTAATGGATATATTAGCAGGGATTTATTTCATCCTAATCATGCTAGGGGTAAAAACATTCCTTGTTTATGTCTTTGCGATATTTCTCTGCTACAAGTTCATTACAAGCCTATTGATGAGAGGCTGGGGGTAAAGAATTTTATAGAAAGGTTGAGGGTGAAGTTTTAGTTTTTTCGCAACGATGACCTCTCTTGTTCCTGAGGGTTAGGAACTCGAGCTCAGACTCCTTTAATCCACGGAGGTGTATTGGGAAGTCCTGGTCAAACCCGGCCGCCTCATTGTTTTCTCTAGGCTTGATAGCGAAGAAATGAACAATATCATTGTTCATCCAGAAATTCGTATCCGTTGACGAATTTCTGAAATTGGTGCGATAGCAATCAACATCATCACAACTACTACTGTTAAAGATTGTCTCGTCGTAATCCTGAAATCTTGCTGCCATCATGACATTAATCTTGGCAAAGCCCTTATAAATAAGCTATGAAGGGGTTTTACATAGTTGGATACCACAAGCTTTTTAAACCAACAAACACATTTTACCACTCTATGGTTTATTGGCTGGATTTTGTGTATAGCCCTCCAGGATTCTATGGCAAGGACATAGCAATAGACATAATCAGCGCAATAGTCGTCCTTTTGATAGGTCTTTTTTCTTTTAGGAACTTTCTTTTGGACAAGAAGAACTACAGGCACCTACTTTTCTCAGCTGCTTTTGTAATCCTGGGAGGATCATTCTTTGTCAAGGTGTTGACCAACATCATGTCCCATCACCAAGTCGGATTATCAAGATATCTCACAGGATTAATCACGCCCAGCATAATACCCGCATATTCACTATTGCCAGCCTTTGGATTCCTGCTCTATGCAACATTAACTTTGTTTGGATTCTATATACTATACGCCTTGACCTCTGACCATGAGGTTTGGAGCTTTGACTATCTCATAATAGCTTACTTCATAATAATATTCACTTATTTTGCTAGGTTCAACTATTCACTTTTTTATGTCACAGCAGTGCTCTTCCTTGCTGCAATAACCCGGAGGTACTATTTATCCTACAAGAAAAACCAATACAAGAACACCAAATTATTATGCTTGAGCTTCGGAGTAATAACCCTGAGCCAGTTTGTGTTCATCTTCACCAGCTCCAACCATGCTCTCTACGTGGCTGCTGAGATAATCCAGCTGATAGGCTATCTTTTCCTTCTCTATACATTCATGATGGTGCTAAGAAATGCAAAGAAAAAGAAGTAGGCTGGACATAATCTATGATATGCTGCAGACTATCGGCAATAAAGGCGGCAGGATCAAGCCCACTCATCTGATGTACAAGGCTAATCTTTCTCATATCCAGATGAAGCAATACCTTGAGGAGCTCATGGCCAAAAGCCTGGTGGAAGAGGACAAGAAGAATGAGCGCACCATATTAGTTCTCACCCAGAAAGGCTATGCTTTCATCCAGCAGTTCAACCAGATGAAAGAGTTCGAGAAGACGTTTGGACTCTAAATATTTCTCAAATGATTTTTGAATCGTTAAATTTTTAACCTAATATTATTTACTCATTGTTATTAGGGGGTGATTTTTTTGGCTGAGGAAAGAGAAGTCGGGAAAATATCGCATTATTTCAGCAAGATCAGTGTTGCTGTGATTGAGTTGACAGACACCTTGAAAGTGGGTGACACCATTCATGTCAAGGGAGCCACGTCTGATTTCACCCAGAAAATTGATTCCATGCAGATTGAGCATGAGCAGGTGAAAGAAGCAGGGGCTGGCCAGAGCATCGGCATGAAGGTAAGTGAGCACGTCAGGCAGCACGACCAGGTCTTTGTGGTTGAATAAGAGAATAATATCACTTACCTCTGGAATTCTTTTTCATTAAACTTATAAATAGATAAATAACTTTTTGAGGTTGGGATGGAAAAAATCGTGGTTATTGGCGGTGGCACAGGCTCTTACACTGTGCTGCGAGGCTTGAAGAATTATGGTATTGAGCTCACAGCAGTAGTCTCAATGATGGATAGTGGAGGAAGCACTGGAAGGCTAAGGGACGAATTCGGTTTCCTACCGTCGGGAGATGCTAGGAGATGCCTTATTGCCTTGAGCCCTGATACTGGCATGCTAAGGAATCTTTTTGAGTACAGGTTCAGTAAAGGCACAGGGCTTAATGGCCATAACCTTGGCAATCTTCTTCTCACAGCTCTTCGCGACATAACTGGAGCTGAGGAAAGCGCTATTCAAGAGGCTTCTAAGATTCTTAATGTCAAAGGAAAGATTTTGCCAGTCACAACCAAGCATTGCCAATTAGGAGCTGTGCTGGAGAATGAACAGGTAGTGGTGAGCGAGACTAACATTGACATACCAAGGCATGATGCTAGCCTGAGGATAAAGGAATTGTTCCTGGCTCCGAGGCCTCCCAAAGCATATGAAGGAGCAGTCAAGAGCATTCTTGAGGCTGATAAGATTGTGATTGGGCCTGGAGACTTGTACACAAGCATCATCCCCAACTTATTGATAGGAGGCATAACTGATGCTATAAGAAAATCTAAGGCAAAGAAGGTTTATGTTTGCAATATCATGACTAAGCATGGAGAGACAACTGGTTTCAAAGCTTCTGATTTTGTGAATGAGCTGGAGAAATACCTTGGAAAAGGAGTGCTTGACTATGTTGTGTGCAACAACAAGAGGCCTGCGCCTGGATTGATGAAAGAATACAAGAAAGAGAAAGCAGAGTTTGTAGAGCCCAACCTCAGGAACAATGGTTATAAGATCATAAAGACAGACCTTCTTGATAAGATAGACTTAGCAAGGCACAACCCTGACAAGCTAGCAAAAACCATAATGAATATAAGATGAGGTGTTAGCATTCTGACCATGATAAAGCTGATAATCTTTGACCTTGACAACACATTGTTTGACACTAGAGGACAGCTAGGGATGAAAGCCCTTGATAAGATGATTTCAGAGATGAAAAAAGTAGGCTTGACACCAGAGCAGGAGCGGATTTTAAGAGAGAAATACCATGCGACTGGATTTAGGATTCTTGCCAAGCAGCTTGGATTCTCTGAGAACCTCCTAAGAATTGGCCTGGACACCTATAAGCACCTAGACTTGGCAGGAATAACACCTTTTCCAGACGTGCATGTGCTTCAGGAATTAAGCCAGGAAAAAGTATTAGTGACTTCAGGGCTAAAGCACGTACAGATGAAGAAAGTGGAGATCCTGGGATTAATGCACCTTTTCAAAGAAGTGATTGTGGACGATTCAAACAATTTAAGCAACAAGGAAAGGATATTTGATAAGCTCGTAAGAAAGCACAAGCTAAGCCAAAGAGAAGTAATGGTTGTAGGAGATAATGCTGAGTCAGAGATAGCTGCAGGCCATAACCTCGGCATGGTGGTGGTGCAGATATTCAGAAGAGATTTCATCAAGGGAAAAGCAGACTATTATGTGAAGGACTTGTACGAAGTGAAAAGCATAATCCAGAGGATGAAAGCATGAAAAACATGAATGAGCTTGAGCCAAGTTATTATTTCAAGGACATGGAAGCATGCCCTTTACCAGAGGCGTTCCGAGATATTGTGTTTGTTTGGGAGGCTCTTGCTAAGAAAGATTCGCTGATAAAAATCCCTTACACTGTTAACAATGGCAAGATAGCAAGCACAGTAAAGATGGAAGGCAAGGTGAAGATAGGCAAAGGCACAGTTGTTGACCACTTTGCCAAGATTGAAGGCCCTGTGATTATAGGGGAGAACTGCACAATAAAGAAAGGCGCTTATATAAGGCCAGGCACTGTGATTGGCAGCAATTGCTCAGTTGGGCATAATAGTGAGGTAAAGAATTCCATTCTTTTTGACAGCGCTCACATTTCTGAGAAGAGCTATGTGGGTGATAGCATACTTGGAAAGGGTGCGTGGGTAGCCACTGGAGTCACGCTAGGCAATTACAAACTTAGAGAAAAGAATATCAGGGTCACTATGGCTGGCAAGACTTATGATACAGGCCTAAGAAAGATGGGCTGCATTATCGGAGATGGCGCAAAGATAGGCAACAACCTAGCCTTCAACCCAGGAACATTGATAGGTCCCGGAGCAGTCATCTATACCAAGATGCCAAGCTTCTTTGAGGCGGGTAAGGTGTTTGAGGTTGAGCAGGAGATTAAGGAGAAGAAATAATTTTATCTTCTAAATTTTAATTAACTTTTTATAGTTCCGTAGGTTATTTCATCTTATGGGACAAAAATGCATACCTGCTGTTAAGGCTTTGATCGTCAAAGAGAATAAATTCCTAGTAATTCAAGATGCAGATGATTTTTTCTGGGAGTTACCTGGAGGAAAAATAAAGCACAACGAGAAGCCTTATGATGCATTAAAAAGAGAAATTAAGGAAGAACTCGGAATTGAGATAGAAATCAATGAATTTGTTGGATTTTGTTGGTCAACAACCAAGGAGCATCATGTTGTAATGTCGGTTTTTAAGTGCAAGGCAAAATCCTATAAGTTTGACAATTCCAAGAATCCATCAACTGAAAAGATTAAAGAATTGAAATTTGTTAGCAAAAAAGAATTTTTGACAGTCAAATATAAGACATTTAATCCAAGCTTAAAAGCGCTGATAAAAACATTGGAGATTTAATACAATGAAATCCGAGCTAACCTCACTAGACCTGTATTACTTGGTCAAGGAATTTCAAGAGCTAGTCGGAGCTCGAGTTGACAAGTTCTATGAGCAAGCTGAAGACAAGAAAGAGTTCTTGTTCGTATTTCACAAGTCAAGCATTGGCAAGACGATGCTTAGGATTCATCTGCCAAACATCGTTTACCTAACTGAATACAAGCAAGTATTCCCTGAAACGCCGCCAGGCTTTTGCATGTTTTTAAGAAAGCATCTTGGCGGGGGAAAGATAAAAGAAGTGCGCCAGAAAGGCTTTGACAGGATTCTTGAGATTGTGTTTGATACAAAAGAAGGCGTGAGGATCCTTATCTGTGAGCTTTTCAGCAAAGGCAACATGGTGCTTGTGGATGAAGAACACAAGATAAAAGGTCTTCTTGAGAGCCAGAACTGGGAAGCGCGCACTGTTAGGGGTGGCGCAAAATACGAGTACCCGCCAACGCAAGCAGCCACGTCCGAGCTAGGCGAGGACCAAATAAAAAAAATCATCGCAAGCTCAAACAAGGATTCAGTTGTCAAGACATTGGCTATGGATTTGGGGCTTGGAGGATTATACGCAGAAGAGGCTTGCTCAAGGGCAAAAATAGATAAGGATAAGAAATCGCTTGATGATTCTGAGCTAAAAAAATTATCTGATGCTGTGAAAGGATTATTCAATCAAGAGGTTAAGGCTAACAAGGTAAACGATGAGATAGTTCCTTTTTATTTGGCCGCAGGCGCAACTAACGGGGCTAAACGAGTTGACTATGATAGCTTTAGCAAAGCTCTGGATGATAACCTTAGCATAAAGGCAATGAATGTTGGGCAAGACAAGGTAATCAAGGAAAAGCAGACCAAGCATGACAAGACCAGCTTAGTGATTGAGAAGCAAGAGCAGAGGTTAAAAGAGCTTGAGCTAGGCATTGCTGAAAACCAACGCAAAGGAGAACTCATCTACGAGCATTACCAGGAGATAAAGGAGCTTCTTGACAACATCAACATTGACAGGAAGAAGATGGGCTGGGACGAGCTTAAGAAAAAATATGCTGATAATAAGTTAATCAAGAGCATCAATGAGAAGAAAGGAGAGATTATTGTTGAAATGTGAAATCTACAGGCTGAGAACTTAAATTATTCGCCTTCAAATTCTATCAAGTTAAAAACAGGGTAGCCTTCTAGCTTTTCCCTTCCTTTTAATCCTGGAAGCTCCACCACAAAGCAGCACTCAAATACTTTTCCACCTAGTTTTTCCACTAATTTGATAGCAGCCTTGACTGTCCCCCCAGTTGCAATTAGATCGTCAACTATGAGAACTTTTTGGCCTTTCTTGATAGCATCCTCGTGAATTTCAACGGTGTTTCTGCCATATTCCAATTCATATTCTTCTTTTATGGTTTTGTAAGGAAGTTTGCCTGGCTTTCTCACAGGCACAAAGCCCACTCCTAGCTTATAGGCCAGCACTGCTCCAAATACAAATCCTCTGCTCTCAATGCCGACAACAACATCAATCTTCTTGCCTTTGTACCTTTTGTATAGCGCATCGCAAGTCTTCTTGAAAGCCTTAGGGTGCTGCAGTAGCGTGGTTATGTCACGAAACATTATCCCCTGCTTTGGGAAATGAGGGATAGTCCTGATGTATTTTTTTAGATTGTCCACTTATTTCACCTTAGGAATGGTTGTTGTGAGCAGCTTTATCACTTTCTCCACATTCTCGCCAAATATCTTAAGGACAGCCTCCCAGGTCACTGGTTCTTCTCCACTTCTCCAGCAATCATAGTCAGTGCTCATGGCAACAGCAGCATAAGGAATTCCTGCCTCATTGGCTAGGCCGCATTCTGGCGCAGTGCTCATGTTAATGACATCAGCGCCCCAGAGCCTAAACATATGGCTCTCTGCCTTGGTAGAGAACCTTGCGCCTTCAATAGTTATCACAGTTCCTTTAGCATGGTGCTTTAGCTCAAGTTCCTTACAGCTCTTGATCAGTAAATCCCTGAGCTTCTTATCCAATGGCTCTGCCATTGAGCAGTGCAAGGGCTTGTGGGGCTCAAAAGAATCCCTGAATGAGACATGCCTCAGCCTTGTGAAGTCAATGAACTGGTCAAGGATCACCAAATCACCGCGACCAATCTCTTCTCTTAGGCTTCCTACAGCTGTGGTGGCGATTATGTGCGTGCAGCCAATTTTTTTGAGAGCATGAATATTTGCCCTGTTATTGACATGAGTCGGAGGGATAGTGTGTTCTCTGCTGTGCCTTGCGAGCAGGGCAACCTCAACTCCGCTTATCTTACCGGTTTTCAAGGCGCTACTAGGATTACCGTATGGCGTCTCAACAGTAACATCCTTTGCATTCTTCAGGATATCTGGGTTGTCAAGCCCACTGCCACCAATTATTCCAATCTTGATCATTTTCTATAACACCTGTTTTTTTGCATCAATACACTTGATGTTTTAGTAATCAAGGCAAAAGCCAGCTAGGTATTTTTTTGTGTCATTGTTCTTGTTGCAGCTGAATACCACCTTGTCTTTTTCCACACTCGCAATGAAGTATATGCCTGTGGGCTTGGCTGCTTCTTCCTGCTTTCCGGCAAGGATTATTTTTTTGTCCTGAGAATTCGCGCGTACCTCAAGGTATATATGATTGTCCTTGTTGTATGCTTTCAGCCTCTTTAGCAGCTGCGGGGCAGTGGTGTGCTTATTCAGGATTATCTCGAGCTCAGATTTGCTCTTGTGCTTGATATCAAACCCTATGGTCATGGCTCACCCTCGAACAAATCGGAGAAAATTCGCTCATTATTAAAGTTTTTGCTCAAAAATCTCTCTTTGAACGAAATGATTCCGAAAGTAGATTTTTTCTTTCGAAAAATCATAATAGCATTATTTAAACCACCCTCGGCATTTGAACTCTCACAAAAAACGTTTGGGGTGATAAAATGGGACTAAGCAGCAAGAAAGAAGAGCAGCTTCGAAGGATGCCGCTCATCCAGAACAGGATAAAGGCAAGCAAGAACGGCAGGTACATCATACAGCAGACTGTTATAACCAGCATCAAGCCAATAGAGTACTACAATGCCATCCTAGCCAACACAGTCAGGGTGACTGATGAGCCAATCGGAGATGACGAGCTCATGATAGAGGATGGCGCAGAGCTGGCAAAGAGCCTGGCTTGAGATTTTTTTGCTTGTTTTTTTCTTTTTTTTCTTGTTTGAATAAGTTAAACTTTTTGTTAAACCAAAAGTTATATAAATATGTTAAATTTAACTAGAGGTGTTTGGATTGAAAAAAGTATTTTTTGACTCTCACGCTTCAAAAAGGATGCTCCAAAGAGGACTGGAGTTCAACCTCGATATTTGTGATACGGAGCAAAGAATTTGCGAGACTGTTTTGTGCGATAACCTTTCCAGAACAAAGAAATCAAGGAAAAGAATTGTTTTTTACAAGTACTTTCATGATAACCTTTCATTTTTTGTTTTTTGCATCAACAATAAAAGAAAAGACTCTTATGAAGTGAAGAGCGTAATCATTCAGAAAGGCAGGGAGTGAGACCAAATGAGCGTAGAACATTGCGTTAAGTGCGATGCCAAGCTTCATCCAACCAAGTTAAGGATAAGCGGCATTGAATTTGAGGGATTGAAATGCCCCAAATGTGGCGAAAAGGTATTCAATGAGAAGCAGATGCATGCAGTCGCGGCCGCACTAGAGCAAAAAAGGCTAAAAGGGGAATACAAGAAGCGTCCTGTCAAAATAGGCCACAGCTACGGGATTATATTTCCAAAAGATATAGTGCAAGTGTTCAACCTGGACACAAAAGGCGCAGAGCTCGGGATAAAAGCCAATAGGTCAAAGAAGATGATAGAGATAACTGTTCTTTGAATTCTTAAAATCATTTTTTAATTGGGTTTCCGCCTACCCCTCCGTAAACTCCGCCAATAACACCTCTTAAAGGATAAGCCCTGTCAGGTTCATTAGAGCCGATACGAGGGTTATTATCATAAACAAACAAGCCTGCCAAATTGACTTTCGCATCATATTTGCCCTCAATCTTATTCTCTCCAGACATTTTCCAATCAGCATCAGTCCAAATCTTCACACGGTAAGGCCTTGAATTAATATCCTTCCTTATTGCCTCTATTTCGCCTGCGAACTTCGGGTCAAATTTTCTTTCTACAAGAACCAGGTATTTTTTCATGTCATTAGCCAACCTTTCAAACCTACGGTCAAACATGTAAGCCTCAACAGTGAGCCCTGTCTCAATCACAAACCTCAAGTCAGTATTATCATCTGTGTCAGTTTCAACAACTTCACCCCACAACTCATACCTTTCAATTTGCTCTTTAGGAAGCTTTCTTATTTTTTCCCTGTAAGCTTTCTCCTCCTGCTGTTGTGTTTGCTGCTGGGAAACCTGTTTAGAGACTGCATTTGGGTCGCCAGAATAATCATAGCCAAGCGCTCCTGCTGTTGCCAAAGTCAAGCCTCCAATCACGATTATCTTTGGAAGCTTCTTTTTCACAGAATTCAAAGTTTCGAATATGATTTCCTGCAACATGGTGAACTCTTATCCTGGGAAGCATACTGGATGTATAAATTTTGCGTTTCAGAGATTAAAAAAGAAAAAAATGAACCTAGCGTTCCCATTTGAATAAAGAGGACAGCTTTCCGGGTCTCCCACACGTGAGTGCAGTACGCCCCGGAACGTTCGCGTGCTTAACTCTCACATGGGCTTAGGTTCCAAACCCAATCTGTGTTCGAAATGGGAACAGGTGAACCACGCGGCTATGACCGTCCAATACTCTAGAACAGGGGTTTATTTAAAAAGTTTTTCCTTTTTTCAGTCGCAGAGAACCTGCTATTCTGTTATCCCGAAACTGGTTTACATCACGAAACTAATTTACATTTGTTAGTTCTTGCCATACTTCGTGTGGGGTTTTGTAGTTTAGGCTCATGTGAGGCCTTGCTTCGTTGTAGTGCTTGATGTAGTCGGTTATTCCTTTGAAGCTTCCCGTTGCATATTCTG
>Ga0315286_10001337_pt1 | contig 22287 bp, 19 predicted proteins | sample YL17G10_0_MG_FD_205038 | JGI IMG/M metagenome (GOLD analysis project Ga0315286, IMG submission 205038) | Sediment microbial communities from Yellowstone Lake, YNP, Wyoming, USA - YL17G10_0 | ecosystem: Environmental > Aquatic > Freshwater > Lake > Sediment | place: USA: Wyoming | collected...
CTGCTTCCATCTTGAATTGCTTATCAAATCTTCTTCTTTTGATTTGTTCTGGTTCCATTTCGGACTTCTCCTTTTCTGTAATATACTGGCTTTTCTATCTGTCCGAAAATCGGGGGCAAGATTAGTTTCTTGCTTACAATATTTCGCACGCCCACTATAATCCTTTTCGCCAATTCTTCATTTCCTGCCGTTTTTACGGCATTCCCATTTTTTATTGTTTCATTGCTCAGCGATAATGTTTCATTCCTTCCCTCTATTGTTTCAATGCTTGGAGGTAAAATGTCGTTGCTCTTGTTTATTGTTTCATTGCTTGAGTCTATTGTTTCATTGCATGAGTCTATTGTTTCATTGCTTGAATCTATTGTTTCATTGCTTGAGTTTATTGTTTCATTGCGATGAATTATTGTGTCAGTGCATGGCTTTGTTGTGTCAATGCTGGGACTTGTTGTGTCAATGCGCGGCTCCAATTGTCCGTTGCGCCTGTTCATTGTGTCATTGCTTCCTACGCTTCCTCCATTGCGCTGGCTGCTTCTTCCTCCGCTTCGCTTCCTGAGTCCTTCGTACTTCAGCCGCCACCCTTCGCTTTCTACCTCTATTGCCTTGAACTTCAGCTCAAGAGCTTTGCCCGCCTCGCGAACTACTTCAAGTTCCTTCCTCAGTTCCTCAACTTCTTCCCGTAACGCTTCAATCTTTTTTACTTCTTCTCCGCTGTTCATAGTCTAACCTCCTCTTGGGTTTTCTTTTTTTATCTTTCTGTAATTCAACAAAACCGTGTCTTGATAATACACAAATTTCTCGTCAGCTTCAACATCCGCCACCGCGCCCTACCCGTCTTGCCGAAACGCTTCTGTTCGGCATCTATACCAAGCTACTAAACCCTAAATCCTTGTCATGTTGGGTCACACTAATTAATATCCAAAAATATCCTACTCTTACTGCGTTTGCTTCGTCCTCATAATCTTCATTACACCAAATCCCTTCTCTCTCATCCTATCGAGAATACCTTCTATAGTGTTCTCTTCCATCTTGGGGGAACGTGAGAGTATCCAGAGGTACTCACGGTCCGGCTCACCAACCACCGCATAAGTATAAGCGGTATCAAGCTCCAATATCCAGTAGTTACCCCAAACAAACGGCAGGAACGAAAGTATAGCCGGCGCAAACCGTACTTTGAGCTTCGAGTTCGGTTCATTGTCGCTTGCTCTCTTCGCGCGACCTTCTGCTTCTGTTATCTCTCCGTCTTCCTTGCGGCAGCGGTTCACGACTTTTATCTGCCCGTCATCAAGTAATGTGTATGTGGCAACTACATCGCCTGCACATTTTGTCTGAAAACCATTCGGCAGGCGTGCAATCTCGTACCACGTCCCGCAGTATCGCTCAAGGTCAACAGAGGGAACAACCTCAAGCGGTTGCTTCGATTTATCCTGTGCTTTTACCGTGATTGAAATAATTATTATTGTGAATAAAGTAAGAATAATTTTTAACATCCGTGTTCCTTTCCAAAGTCAGAGAATGAGATCTGTGAGTGGTGGTTAGCCGCCCAACACATTTAAAATAAACACCCCGCTCAATGATGAACGGGGCATTTAATAATATGACGTGACTTCTGAACGTTATTTCTGATTGAGCAAATGCTTCTCTAAAAACTTCTCCATTGCTTCGTAGAAGTCGAATCGGTTTTCTTCATTACGGAATCCGTGACCTTCGTTCTCTTTCACGAGGTAAGGCACATCGATACCTTTTTTCTTCAATGCATCAACAATCTGGTTCGACTCGTTGAGATTAACGCGAGGATCTTTTGCACCCTGTGCAACCAGAAGTGGTGCCTTAATGTTATCTACATGAAATACCGGCGATGCAGAGGCAAGCAGTGCGCTGTCTTTCTGAGTATCGCCAACCATTTCATGGAACATATCGAGATACGGTTTCCAGTACGGTGGAATTGTGTTCATAAATGTGAACAAATTCGATACTCCGACATAGTCAACACCACACGCATACAGCTCGGGCGTGAAAGCAAGTCCGGCAAGTGTAGCATAACCGCCGTAACTTCCGCCGTAAATCGCCACGCGTTTCGGGTCGGCAATCCCTTGACTGATGAGCCACTTGACTCCATCGGAAATATCATCCTGCATAGTTTTTCCCCACTCCTTGAAAGATATTTCCCAGAACTTTCTTCCATAACCTGTCGAGCCGCGGAAATTCATTTGCAGTACTGCATATCCGCGGTTTGCAAGGAATTGTATCTCGGAGTTGAACCGCCACATGTCGCGCGCCCACGGACCGCCATGCGGATTGACAACAACTGGAAGATTTTTTGCTTCCTTATCTTTCGGCAGTGTGAGATAACCGTGGATTGTTAGTCCGTCACGAGATTTGTATTCGATAGGTTTCATCTCAGCCATATCTTTTTCTTTCAACCAAGGTGAACGGTCGGCAAGTTTTGTCAGTTTATCAGACTTCTTCTCATAAAAATAGAACGAGCCGCGCGTTCGGTCGCTCGATGTTGAAACTGTGAATACTTCCTCAGTCTTGTCGTTGGAAACAACTGTTACCTCATAGCCGGGGAGTTTCTTTTGAAGTTTTGTGTAAAGGTCTTCAGTTTCTTTATCGAGGAATTTGTGCTCAAGTTTCCATGTTATGTAAAATATTTCTGTGGGTACTTTCCTCAACCGTGAATAATCCATCCCGCTAACATCCACATCATCACGCTCATATAATACGCTTACTTCTTTTTTATTGGCAATATCGTACTCAACAATTGCAGTTTTATCTCTGCCAAGGTTTGAGACAGCATAGATATTTTTGTTATCGAATGTAAAGAAAAGCGGTCCGAACGACTCCTTAAAATTTGTAGTCATAACATTTTGAAATGTATCCTTCTCGGTATCGCGATAGAGTATGCTCGTGTTGACACCATCGGTTGTTGAAGCAATCCTAATATTCCCATCATGATCTGTAACCCAGCCCGTTATGTTACCTGGATTTTGGGCAACCATTGTGAGCTCACCTGTAACAGTATTGAGCCGGTATACATCAAATATCTCACGGACACGCTTGTTCATACCGATTAGTACATCCGTTGGATGATCTCTCAAATCGTCAACTATTTCAACTCGAACGCTATCGAATGGCGTCAGGTCTTTCATCTCTTTACCTTCACGATCAACGGCAAAGAGATGGAAGTTTTCATCCCCGCCAAAATCTTTTACAAACAATAACCGGTCACTGCCTTTCCAAAAATAACCAGAAAGATCACGATCGGTGACTGAGGTAATTCGTTTTGCTTTGCCACCTGTTATCGACTGTACAAATATGTTCATGCGTCTCTCGTACGGCTCAACATGTGCAACGTATTTGCCATTTAGTGATATGGTAAATCCGGACTTTTCCGGATTCTTGAAGAAATCCCGCATCGGAATCTTCTTTGGGGTTTGAGCCAGGGATGAGGCAGAAAGAAATAATATACACATCATCAGAATGACGGTAGTGAAACGGTTTATTAATTTCATAATAGTTACCTTTATGTTGTGAATTTATTGTGATTTTATGAGTTAACTTGCAATGCTGTAAAGAAGTGACCTCAACATTCTCTCATGTTTACGAGCGAATCGATAAAGTGTTGCTAATACGATATATAATAATATTTTTCTAATCATTACAACCGCCGTTTAAAAATCTGAACTGTTGCATTCAAAGCATTTGGATAGTTTTCAACTTCCTCACCTAAGCGATAAACTGTCTCTCCTTGTGATAATATATCTACAACACCTTCCAATTTATATTTATCCTTAATATAAGTTTTCGCCCAGCTAAAAATATATTTTATAGATCGAGGTTGTACTGCCCATGACATAGGCTGATTAATGAATATCAAATATTTGGGAGACGCTTGTTCAATCTCTTTAATCATCTCTCTCTGCATTTCAAAACTGTATTTATGAGTTTCCATAAAAAAATATGTATAAATATATCGTGAGACTGATTTCCTATTTGCATAGAATAGGATTTGAGGTTCTGAACCAAGGATTGCAATCCGCTCATTTTCTTCGGTATGTGAGCGTATAAATTCTCCAATGATCTGTGATTCCGCAAATGGATTCGGGAAATATATCGACCTTGAAATAGTTATAAGATCATTGGAAAATAAATATTTTCGATTTGCCCCTAATTCAAATCCTACTATAATAAGAAATAGAAGGATTGGAATGAATAATTCTGATAATGAGAATCCTTTTCTTTGTAATTGATTAACAAAGGATAAGACACAAAAGCTGCTGAAAATACTAATAGCTGGAATAAACAAGACAAAATAGTGCGGCCGATATTGAAAACCAAGACTTACAGCTAAAAAAGAGAAAAGGGGGAAAAGTATTAATTGCGATCGGATTCTTTTAACGTACGGATCGAAAAATATCATGATAAATCCTATACCAGCCATTATCCAAATGAGAATAAAATGCACAGCAACCATTGGAAAAGATATTATGAATTGTTGGAGTGCGTCGGTAAGAGATAATCTTTCTCCAAAACTAATACCGTATTCATAATTCCAGAATATAAATTTATTTAAAGCTCCAGTTATCCATAACCATATTACTGTTATTATAATCGGAACAATCGCACCTCCGATTAAAATACTTCCACACATGAATTTATTTTTATAATTAAATCTTGGTGACCCATTTGAAATCCCCGCAATAATTATAGCGAAAATAATAAAAAGAGCGCCTGGTTGTTTCATTAAAAAAGATAAGCCAAATGCAATTCCAGAGAAGAAAAGAAAATGTTTCTTATTTTGTTCCGCTGCTTCGACAAGGAGAAGATATCCTACTAACATCCAGAAGACAACAAAATGTGTTGCATGCGCGGCAAAACCAAGCACACCCTGATCCAATGATAGAAGTCCAAAAACGAGAGCAGCCATAAGTCCAGCTACCGAATTCAGCAACCGTTTAACAAGAAAATAAATTAGAACAACCGATCCCAAATTAACAAATAATAGTCCAAGGTGAACTGCTTTAGTTGTTGTTCCAAAAAGCCCGATGAAAGCAGCATAGGTTAAATATAATCCTGGTGGTTTGAAATCATATGCATAAAGATAAGGTGGAAAACCTTCAAGGATAAGTTTAGCTATGTAAGCAAAACCGCCTTCATCTCTTTCAAGAGGCATATCAAGAAACCGATATCGAAGAATACCAACAAAAATGACAATAACTAATAAAATATATTTTGAAATATTAGAACTGTTTTTATATGAAAAAATGTTTTGAACATCTTTCCGGTTTCTTTTTTCCATTGGATTAGATTAATTAATGGGATAAAATATCGAAACTAAAATGGTCAAAGGTTTCTCAATGAATAAAACGATTAGACAATCCTTTAAGAGAATCTTTAGCGGCTTTAAACGTCGGAGCAAGTTGTACAGCTTCGGCATAATGAGTCTCTGCTTCCAAATATTTATTCACCTTCATATAAAGATTAGCTAATCTGTAATGTGCCAATACATTATTTGAATCAACGCGTAATACTTCTGAGAATTGTTGAATCGCGTCTTCATTTTTCCCCTGCATCGCGTAGAGTTTACCAAGATTCAATCGCGCATCGTTTGATTTTGGATGTATGTCTATAACTATTTTCCAATGAATTTCTGCTTCATCAAATTTTTCTTGCCTTGCAAGTATTGTCCCAAGGTTAAAATGTGCATTTATATGCGAAGGATTAAAACGAACTGCCGTCTTGTACATTTCAAACGCTTCGGTGTCTTTTCCAATTCGCTCGTATAGAATACCAATATCGTTATAAGCATCTGCGTTCATCGAATCACAGCGAATTGCTTCTAAAAACTCTTTTATAGCTTCATCGTACTGTTGTTGCTTGCCGGCAATAATTCCAAGAACATTATGAGCTTTAGAAAAATTTGGCTTGAGTTTTAAAGCTGATAAACACTGTTGCTTAGCAAAATCAAAATTCCCCTGCTCAGCATATAACTCACCCAAGCTACAGAACATATATGGGTCAGTGGGATCAATCCGAATCGCTTCGAGGTAATGTTTTATAGCTTCTTCAATATTTCCTTCATCTGCGAGCAGGTCTGCTATTCTAATATGAAAGGACGGATCCGTCGGTATACGCTTTAGAATCCACTTATAATGATCAAGCGCTTCACGAAACTCACCTTGTGACAGTAGGGCGCGCGCAAGATTACTATGAATTAAGATTTCATTGGGCCTAATCCGTAAAGCTTCTCGCAGGTAGGAAATTGCTTTGGAATATTTTCCTGAATCAGTAAGTGCTACCCCAAGGTTATTATAAGCTATATGATTATTGGATGTCACAGCAAGTGAATGCTCGAATAGCGTAAAACTATCTTTCCATTTTTCAACTTGTTCACGAGTCATAATTACCATTGGTATTATGGTGATAATAAATATCATTATTAAAAAATAACGCTTAACTGGTAAACGATTGACAAACGTTGGGACACCCCATGCAACCATGATCGACAATCCGATGATAGGAATATACATGTACCGATCTGCCATTGCTTGCAAACCCACTTGTACCAATCCGATTACGGGTACAAGCGTACCGATGAACCAAAACCATCCTACCATGAGATATGGATGCTTCGCTCTTTGCTTCCATACAAAGATAGTAATCACAATAATGAGTAATGCCACACCACCAACTTGCCAAGCTGCCAAACTACTTTCAGGATGGGGATAAAAAATCGTAAGATCAGTTGGGAATAGTGCTTTCCAAATGTATCTTGCATAAGAGACAATGGCATTCTCTATTCGTACATAGACTGATAGAATTTCAGACTCAGCCATACTTCCCCCCTGTTTTTGTACAATGTATGTTATTACACTTGACGCGAATGATAGGATAAAAAATGGAATTTTCCCCCGGATACTTTTTATTAAAAATGTAAGATCGGTTTTTCTTTCCTTTCTTGTGATCTTATTCTGTAATGATAGAGGATGTTGGAGCCAATAATCAAGGAGTATAAGGACGAAGGGGAGTGTTACTATCATCGGCTTTGCAAGTAATCCAAGAGTGAAAACACATAATGTGGCAATGTACTTTCCAATGCTTGGTGATTGCCGGTACTTCATGTACGTTCCAAGCGTCAACATCCAGAAGAGACCGCATAAAACATCCTTTCGTTCAGCTGCCCAGGCAACAGATTCCACATGCAGTGGATGAATAGCAAAGATTAAAGCCACAAAAGCACTCTCCCATGGAGCATGTGTCGCTTGCCGTAATACGATAAATAAGATTATACTGCTTAATAGATGCAGCAGAAGATTCATTGCATGATGGTACTTCGGATCTAATCCGAAAAGTGTGCAGTCCAGTGCATGAGAAATCCATGTCAAAGGATGCCAATTCGATTGTTCGGTCGATTGAAATGACCAGATGATTGTCTCTATCGAAATACCCGAGCGGATATGTTCATTTTTTGTGATGTACCCCGGATCATCATAGCTGATGAACTGATTGTCAAGAAGATTCGCAAAAGAGATTATCGTGACAACAATTAAGAGCCCAATAACTACTACTGGCTTGCTTAGATTTTCTGAAATTGTAAATCTCAAATCGGATAAAATTTTATATTTGTTGAATGTAAAATAGGTAATCTATTAATTATGTACTAATATAGACTTCATAATCAACATTTCTACTTCCAACCAATCGAGCTTGTTAAAAACATTCCGATTGATAAATGAATCAGCGAACACCATTCCAATACCAAAAAATGAGATCCGTTAGCGGGGGATTTCCACCTAACTCGCGTAGTCGCATAGCATTTTGTCCGCGGTGGTAATGACTGTGCATGGCAGCTTGAGTGAGTGCTTGCTCAATCGTTATACTTATCGGTGGATCTTTAAACCAAGGGATTGTAACAATCTCTTTGAGTTGTTCATCTGTAGCATTCTTAAGAAACTCGGCACCTTTGTCGTGGTTGAGTTTTATAAGATCCTTAAGCACAGGCATATCGTAAGTTTTTCCAAACTCACTCCGGTCTAATTTTATTTTCTGAGCTATCAAAAGAAATGCGCGCTGTGCCTCATAAATATGATGAAGCCGTTTACGGATCGCGTCGTCAGCAAGCGCACACGGATGTGCTTCTAACGCTTTCCAGTGTTCGGCATCTGCCCATGCTTGATGGGAGAATAAATCAAGTAATAGTTCGTTCATATTATTTCCATTTTATTTTCGAACCTCAATCCATGTCGTCCGATTCCACAGAGTAGTATAACCTTTCTCGCGATCGCGGTCGTCTGCTTCGAATGATACGCTGTATATATCTTGAGGCAATTCACGAATCTTCAATCGATACTCAATATGCCAACCATTATCAATATATGAATGATATCCCCCACCGAGTTCACTCACATTGATATGATAATATGGACCAATGGGGAGATTAAATGTTAGATCAACGGTATCACATAAATAAATATTCTGTTGAAATTTAATGAGCGAGCCAAGAGCAGACAATTTATGATAATCACCATGATCAAATGCGAATTCTTTCCTGATCTCATAAGATAAATTTGCGATAGCGTCCGCTCCTGATTCTTGAGCTTGCTTCAAACCATTATTGAATGCTTCTTCCTCCAACATCATATATGAGTCTGCACATAAATTTCCTATAATTATATATGGATAAGGAATATCAAGACTATCGTCGAAAACGGCAATTGGATAATTGTCATTACTTATTTTTATAACATTTATTGGTTCTGGTGGCCGGTTAAGATTTTTAATTAATTTTGTATAACCGCAACCGATATATACAAAGCATATGAGAGCTGTAATTAATATTTTTTTCATTATTCTCCTCCTATATATCTTAGACCCGATAATAATCACCTTTCCAATTTTTCACCGCACGCTTGATTTCATCCTCTGAAAGTTTTTCATCCACCGCTCTCTTTGCCAGCGGTACGAACTCATCATCAGGTGCAAAGCGGAGACCGATTATCTGGCGGATATTAAGTCGTGAATCCAATAATTTACCTGTGAGTACGATGTGACGAAGGTTCTCTTCTGCCCGGATAGCTCTGTCTTGTGCCTTCAAAGCAAATACTCTTGTGAAGAAAAACAGTAAAAGCAAGCAAATGCTCACCACACAAATAAGTGAGGCACTGTATAGACGGGAATGATCGCCAATTGATTTCCAGAGATTAACAAATGAACCGATAGTCAGCAGAATAATCATAAAAAATAATACAACATGAAACATTATGATTGTCCGCCTGTGATTGGAGTAATTTTGTTGCTGCATAATTTTACCCTTTAGCAATAGTTTAAAGAAGTGATTGGCTATATTGTAATGAAAATCCACAACGATGTCAAGATATATTTGCTATTAAGGTAAATGGTTCTTACATTTTATTAAGAATTTAAGAAAGGAGTGTTTATGATCATTTTAATGATGTTTCAGCGTGGTACACCCGATATAATAAACCTGATCATGCTATTAATCGGCATGTTGTTATGTTTATTAACACTCAATTCTCTTTTCGAATGGCTCATGACAAAACCCTGGAAGAAAAGTGGCACACCCGGGGAAGCCAACATGGATGAAAGTACACAAACGGATTTAAATCAGACATCAGATAGGGAAAGCGAAAAACAATCCGGGCAATCCGATTTATTCATTCAAGAAACTCTAAACATGGCAAAGAACTGTTAAACAATCACCGATATATTTATCGGCAATAGCTTCAATTTGTTTGTACCTTACTTCGTGAAATTCTTCCTATGCAATTCTTCAATCTCACTCAGGATCGTCACTATTTTCTCTACCTGTGTTTTTGGGTAGCTCTCTGTCGGTTTTAATTCAAGCGCTTTTTGGTATAACCCCTTCGCCTCAGAATATTTTTTCTCCTTAAGTAAATTATCGGCTTTCAGAATGTTATCCTCGTATGTTGAAGCGTCTGCGCCGGGAAGTTTCTTCATCTTGATTGCATCCCCCTGATCCTTTATCATCAACTGTTTAAATGCATCAGGATATCCGACATTAATCGGTTGGAATGATTCGTTCTTCACAACACCATCCATATATTTCACCAACAAATCTTCACCTAATTTCTTCCAACGTTTATATGTCAGATCACCCATCTCATTCGAATATTTAGTCAAATAATCGATTGCTTCGCCCTTTGAACTTTTATAAAGCGCCATCGCCGTTTTCTCGATTGTTTCCTGCCGTGACATGAATGAGCCCTCCAGTTCACTTTGAATCCTCTTGATATCGTTTATGATTAGATTGTATTTTGGATATGCGAAATTCGAAACGAAATTGAAAGCCCAGAAGGCAGATTCCCAGTTGAACCTACCTAATGAAGCTAAGCCCTGTGAATAGTTATATGGAGTTTTAGTCATGCACGCATACATTGGAACATATACCGTCATGTAAGTATCATCCACACCAAACCAGAGCACACCACCGATTTCATTCGGAAGGAATAAACGAGATTGTGCAATGAACGAAAAACCGGTTTGCGGAGTCGAGATCGGCCGTTCGTTGAAACACTGCTGTCCCTGATATTCCCATGTAAGTGGTCTCCAGCGGTACGGCATCCCGTACGGACCTGCCGCAACACCTTTTGTCATATCGAATTCTGTCCCTTCAAAATGATCGCGCATCAATTGCTGAACATCTTGCACAGAAAGTTTCCGATCCGGCTTGATGTAGAGCGGCATCCTCTCAAGATTTTCTCCTTTAATATACGAGATGTATTTTTCCATTGTGCCGTTCACTCTTCGGAATAATGACCACACGCGTCCCTCGCAAAACCGGATCGCGCCAAAATCTAATGGAGCATAAATAGCTGAGAAATCAAACTCGAAATCTTTCCCTTTGAACCACCCTTTTTCACGAGCAAACGAAATTACATCAGACGCATATAAACAATTGTTCGGATCATTCAAAGGAAATGTAGTTATGCGTGCCTGATTTGCATGTGCTGAAACGTATCCATCCGGTATTCTAACCGCAACCCAGATTGCACTATTAACACCTTCTCCATGTCCGAGCATTTCCAGAATCCAGACTTCATTCGGGTCGGATATTGAAAATGATTCACCCTCGCTGCAATAACCATATTCGTTCACCAGATCAGTCATAATTTTGATTGCTTCCCGCGCACTCTTTGAACGCTGCAAAGCGAGATAAATTAAGCTTCCATAATCTATAATGCCCTTGGGATTATGAAGTCCTTCCCTTCCGCCAAAAGTTGTTTCTCCGAGTGAAACCTGATACTCATTCATGTTGCCTATAACATTGTATGTTTCTCTTGCCTGTTTTATCCGCCCTAAAAATTTTCCCGTGTCCCATTCATAAATATCCACCAATGATCCGTCGGGATATACGGCGGCAGAGAAATGATAAAGCTCACCGTAGAAATTGAACGAGTCAGCACTATAAGAAATCATAGTACTTCCATCTTTTGAAGCACCTTTTGTGACAAGAAAGTTAGTGCATGCAGAGATCTCATTTTGAATCAATAAGATCGAAATGATTACTAAGATCGAATTCGGTATTTTCCTCATAGGATTCCTTTTGATGAATAATTATTGAACTAAAACACGCTTATTGATTTGATAATATAAGAAAAAGATGACCAAGATTCACCAAGATTTATGGGATTCAGATCTATCCGATTTACATTGAGTTAATCATTAAATCCGAATAATCACGGCTCAGATTGACTTTGTTGAATCTTTCCCGAGGCAATCAATTTAATTCTCGCTAAAGCGAGATCATCTGAATTTGTTTCAAGATACCGGTGATAACAGTAAGCTGCACGTTCAAACTCTTTATTCTCGAAAAAATAGTGGCCCAAGTCATAATACATTTCAGGACAAGCCACCGTGCTATTCAATAAACCATTGAGACCAATCTGAATAGCTTCATCAAACCGATCATCATAGTAAGCAAATGTGGATAATCCCATCTCGTATAAAGGAAAGTATTGTTTTCTCAACATAAGCATTGGAAAGTTTAGTGGGCATTCTCGTTTCAAAATATTATCGATCTGTAATTCAGCGATTTTCTTATATCCACTTAGTTGTTCATTATAAGTCACTGCCGAAATAGAATCGGCATATCCTTTCTTAATGTAGATAGCCGCATATTCATCGAAGTATAACAAACGCCAGGCAGTATCTTTCTTGAAATAATGAATCCAAAGGAATTCATTTTGGTGCGGGAAAATAATTATTTCGGGCTGGTATTTATCAATGATCGGTTTTTTATCGATCTGATTCCAAAGTATGGAGTACTTGTAATAAAAATCTTCACCTATGACTTCGTTTCTTCCATCAATTGATATCTTTTGTGGAAGCATATAAATTAGAAATCCACCGAAATTAAAATGATTTAGAACTTTCCCTTCTAATTTATTTTCTCGCAGGAAGCTTGCGGCTTTGAATGGAAGTATTGTATTATTATAGTGGAAACCGAAACGCTCATTTGAGCGATAATTGATGTAGTAGGTATCGGTTATTATTGCTATCATCAAAATTACCGAAGCAGCACTGATAACAAGATTGGTGAAAGTTTGGGTTTTCTCAGAGTTCCACCATTGCACAATCGGCTTATGTGCTACGCCATCGTTTGGTTGAATACCTTTTATCGTCGCTGGTAAAACAGCAAAAATAAAAAAACCGATATTCTTGACCGCGGTACATGCGAGATAACAAAAGAAGAGATATATAAGAAGCTCGTGCAGTTGAATGCGTTTCAGGCGTTTAATAAAAACTACAATACTTAAAATTAAAAAGATGTGAAACCATAACAAGGGTTGAACTAAAATAAATCTTCCATTGAAAAAATAACTCTCGAAGGATAACGGCGAAGCCAATTCGGCGATTGTATTTTTAAAAACGTTTTCGCCCTGTAAAAGCTGATACTGGCGAAAAGGATAAATAGCTCCATTGATAAAATAAGGATTGACAAAACAAATTAAGACCGATAGCAGCGCATATTTTGATAATGGCGTCCAGAGTTTCCTATCTCTCCATATCAATCCTAACACATAGCAGCCGATAACTATCCAGCCGAGGATAAATAGCGAGTGTGTGTTTGTCCACAACAGCATTATTATGGGAAGAAACACAAGATTATTTTTCCCCAGCTCTAAATAATCATCAAGAATTAAAAATATCAGATTGAGATAGAGCCAGGAAAAAGCATGGGGTCTTGTTTCAAAAAGTACAGCAGTTGAAGTAACAGCGAAGAAGAATAAAAACTGCCAATTAGATATTTCATTAAGATTTTGTTTTCTTTTTATGCGAAGCAATATAAAAACAAAACTCGTAGCAATTACAACTGTATTACTCGCAACCAATCCAAATTCACTGGAGAATTTGTTGATTATTGCCATCGTTATCTGATAAAGCCAGTGCAAGTCAATGTAATCGTGCGTGCCAACCGTGTATGTGAACATATCTTTTCCGGGAAACTTGAGATTCTCAAGAATCCATTCACCAGCCCGTAGATGAAATCCTAAATCTGGACTATATATTTCTCGGAAGCTAAAAATAATAATCAAGCCGAACAAGAAAAAGACAGTAACCTTGTTTGAGTCGGCATAAAACTTTTTCTGCTTAAGAGTATTTTCGTTATTCAATGCCATCATATTTATAGTTAGGGTTCTATAATAAGGAAAATATAATTCGTTGTCAAAGTCTCCGATTATCTTGATTTATCTATTAAACAATAAGCGGAATCACCATTATCGTGATAATCAACATTTCTTAAGAATTCTGACTCGGAATTTTTGCAAATCAGCCAATTTTCTCGTATATTTTCAAAGATTTACGGCGGAGTAGCTCAGTTGGTTAGAGCAATGGAATCATAATCCATGTGTCGGGGGTTCGACTCCCTCCTCCGCTACTTGTTATATCCTTTCGGAGTTTTTCTTGAAAGGTATTTTTTTTATAAGTTTATGACGGAACAACCGTTACTTCATTCATTCCAAGAATCCATTCATAAAAACCACCTCATTGAGCGTGGCGAGAAGCTAATCGTGGCTGTCAGCGGCGGTATTGATTCGATGGTTTTACTTGATTTGTTGTCCGTTCTAAAAAAACGCTTGAAGCTCGATCTTGCCGTTGCACATTTCAATCACCAGCTTCGTGGAAAAGAATCGGACGACGACGAAGCGTTTGTTCGCTTAGCTGCAAACGACCGATCGCTCGTTTGTTATGTTGAGTCTGCTGACACAAAACAGATCGCAGAAACGGAAAAACTTTCGATTCAAGAGGCGGCTCGTAATCTTCGGTATCATTTCTTAACTAAACTCCGCCGCTCGCACGGCTGCCAAAAAATTGCAACAGCTCACAACGCCGATGATAACGCAGAAACGATTATCTTGAATCTCATTCGCGGAACCGGTGTACATGGACTTACTGGCATTCCGATCAGAAGAGAGGATCAATTAATCATCCGGCCGTTACTTTTCGCAACCAGAGAGTGCATTCAAAAGTACGCAAGTGAACATCACATTTTGTACCGAGAAGATTCATCAAATTTAAAGAACGATTACACCCGAAATTTCCTACGCCATAAACTTCTTCCATTGATTCGAGAGAATATCAATCCAAATTTAACGGCGACACTTGGACGATCAAGCGAGCTCTTTCTTAAACTTGAAGCATACCTCAACTCTCAGGTAGAACCAAAATTGAAAAAAATAATTGAGCGTCAGACCGTTCAAGAATTAAGCCTAAACCTCAAAACATTTCTTGAACAGCCTGTATTTATCCAAGAACAAATTCTTCATCGATTCGCTAAAATATTTACATCATCGGAGATTGACTATGGTACGGTACGTTCAATGATGGACATCTCTCACGGTGACACTGGCTCATCATGTTCTATCTCCCAGGATGTGAAAATCTATCGGGATCGAAACCATCTTATATTCAGACGTACACCTTTAGTTGGCTCGTTTTCATACACGGTGGAAATCAACAAGAAATACAAATTTGATAATTTCTTATTTGAATCATCTGAAGTATCGATAGCCAAGCTATCAAAGAATCCTAATATAGAATATATCGACCGCGATGCTGTTGATAATAAATTCAGCATTCGCTCGTGGTATGAAGGTGACTGGTTTATACCTTTGGGTATGAGAGACAGGAAGAAGGTTAGCGATTTTTTTATTGATCAAAAAATTCCTTTATTTGAGAAACAGACAGTCCCCATATTGTTTTCGGATGAAAATATTGTCTGGATTTGTGGAAAACGACTGGACAATAGATATAAAATTAAACCGAAAACAAAATATATTATTAAACTTAAATTTACATCACTGCATTAATCATAACAGATGAAAAAGTATATTGCATTTAATAAGGATAAGTTTGAAATCTATTTGACTGAAAAGCAGATACAAGCCCGTGTAAAACAATTAGCCGGAAAGATTAACAAAGATTATAGAGGACGAGTACCAATCTTCATCGGGATCTTAAACGGGTCATTCATCTTCATGTCCGATCTTATCCGTCAAATAAAAATTGACTGTGAAGTTGATTTCCTTAAGCTATCAAGTTACGGCGATGCAAAAATAAGCTCGGGCCACGTCACGCTGCTCAAAGACCTGAATGCGACTATCGGTGGCAGAGACATTATTGTTGTTGAGGACATCGTCGATTCCGGATTGTCGATTGATTTCATAAAAAAACTCATTTGCCTCCACAAGCCAAAAACATTCAAAATTGTTTCCTTGTTGTACAAAAAAGAAGCACTTAAAATTGATGTAAAAATTGATTATATTGGATTCAGTATTCCAAACGATTTTGTTGTTGGGTACGGACTTGATTACAGCCAAAAAGTTAGGAATTTACGCTCAATTTATAAATTAGTCAATGAAAAATAATTTTGTTTATTAGATTTTGAATCTAACAAAATAAAGAATATAAACGTATGGATGATCGACAAACACAAAAAAAACCACCCCGCCCTAGAAAGAATCGAGTTCCTAAACGACCGATGAAGAGCGATGACGATTTTAATTGGAGCAAAGTATTGAAAGTTGTCCTCAGCTGGTCTGCCATCATCCTTGGTGTCTTTATTATCATGACATTATTCCGCACTCAGGAAGCTTCGGAGTATGAGCTTGCATTCACCGAATATCAAAAGCTTTTAAGCGAAGGATTAATCAGTGCTGCTAATATAAAAAAATCCGACATTGACAATTTTGATCTTCATGGTGTTCTGAAAAACCCGCAGGAGGTAGTAACCGCCAGCGGTAAAACTGTTAAACTCGAGCGCTTCGTTGTGACATTACCATACCTTGATGATAATGTGGTAAAATCGTGGAACGAGAAAGACATCCGATTTACGATATCGAAAGAAGATAACACATGGATGAATGCATTGTTTAGCGCTTTACCGTGGGTTCTACTTTTAGTAGTCTGGCTGATTATCATGCGGCGGATGCAGGGAGTCGGAACCAAAGGAATATTTTCGTTCGGTAAAAGCCGGGCTAAGGTTTTCAATGAGGGCGCACCAAAAGTTACTTTCCAGGATGTTGCAGGTGTCGATGAAGCCAAAGTTGAGCTGCAAGAGATCATCGAGTTCCTCAAAGAACCAACGAAGTTTCAGCGTCTTGGGGGTAAAATACCACGCGGAGTTTTATTACTCGGTCCACCGGGAACAGGAAAAACATTACTCGCCCGAGCAGTTGCAGGCGAAGCCGGTGTTCCGTTCTTTTCTATTTCCGGTGCCGATTTTGTTGAGATGTTTGTTGGCGTTGGCGCAAGTCGCGTAAGAGATTTATTTGAAACCGGAAAGAAACAAGCACCCGCTATAATCTTCATTGATGAAATCGATGCTGTAGGAAGACATCGTGGTGCCGGCCTTGGCGGCGGACACGATGAGCGGGAACAAACTCTCAACCAATTACTTGTTGAGATGGATGGATTTGAACAGAACAGCGGCGTGATCATCATAGCCGCAACAAATAGACCAGATGTCCTCGATCCAGCTTTATTACGGCCCGGACGATTTGACCGGCAGATCGTTGTTGACCGACCTGATGTTCGTGGACGTGAGGGAATTTTGAAAGTTCATACACGACAAATTCCACTCTCAGAAGATGTTGATCTCGCAGTATTGGCAAAAGGAACACCCGGACTTGCAGGTGCCGATTTAGCAAACCTCATCAATGAAGCCGCACTTCTTGCAGCCCGTCAAAATCAAAAAGCGGTTTCAATGTTGCACTTCGAAGAAGCTAAAGATAAAGTAATGATGGGTGTTGAACGAAAAAGTCTCATCATATCAGAGAACGAAAAGAAAATTACGGCATATCACGAATCCGGTCACGTTCTTGTGGCAAGGATGGTTCCTGAAGCTGATCCGGTCCACAAAGTCACAATTATCCCGCGTGGACGTGCCCTTGGCGTAACGACATATCTCCCAATAGACGAGAAGCATACATACTCCAAGGAATATCTTGAGGCGATGATCACATACGCACTTGGTGGACGAGCAGCCGAGAAAATCGTTTTCAACCAGTTCACAACAGGCGCAGGGAACGATATTGAACGATCAACAAATCTTGCTCACAAGATGGTATGCGAATGGGGAATGAGTGAACGAATGGGACCTCTTGCCTACGGTACAAAAGAAGAAGAGATATTTTTAGGAAGGGAAATCACCCGATCAAAAAATTACTCCGAGACGACTGCTATTGTTATCGATGAAGAAGTGAAAAAAATCGTTACAAGCGGGATGGATCGTGCTGAGAAAATTCTTATAGAGAAGATCGATACACTTCACCGATTGGCTAATGCGCTGCTCGAACGTGAAATTCTTGATGGCGACGAGATAGATAAAGTAATTCGAGGTGAAGAACTTCCACCGGTTGAACGGCGTAACAACGGTCAGGACCAAACAACCATCCCTGTGGCAGATGAGAAACAAAAATCGTCCGCTCAATAATCTAATTAAGGAGGTCAAGTCAACGCAAACGGGTGGAACCAATCAGCTATCAAGCATCGAGCACGATTACAGGATAGAAGTGATTCGCAAAGTGATTCACCTTATCTCTCTTTCTATCCCGATAGTTTATTATTTTCTCCCAAAGTCAACAATGTTGATCTTCCTTATTCCATTAACAGTTTCATTCTTTTTCGTTGATATCGCACGTTACTACCATAGGTCTGTTGAAGAATGGTTCTATAAATTCTTTGGCTTTCTCCTCCGCAAACGGGAAAGCGACAAGAAACGAAAAACACTGAATGGAGCCACCTACGTCCTGATCTCCGCATTAATTTGTGTAATCATATTCCCAAAAATTATTACCATAACAAGCTTTTCGATACTTATCATCTCCGACATAACTTCCGCACTCATTGGCAGACGCTTCGGAAAGCATCGTTTCATCGCCAAATCTCTTGAAGGAAGTTCTGCCTTTTTTGTAAGTGCGCTCGTTGTCATCGCTGTTATTCCGAAAATTGATTACCAATTGAACGAATATCTAATCGGAGCGGTTGCCGCATTTATCGGTACGGTCTCGGAAGCACTCCCTCCTCATATCGATGATAATTTTTCCGTACCGATCAGCGTCGGTGCATCACTATGGTTGCTTTATTGGATATTTTTACCAGCATTAAATATTTATAAATTCGGATAATTGAAATGCGAGTCTATCTTTCTGGTGGAATGGAATACGCCGACGGCGAAGGAGTCAGCTGGCGAAAAGAAATGCAAGAATGGCTTGAAACAACTCTCAATCATTCAGTTTTTAACCCAAATTTTGAGAGCGATAAGTTTTTTAATGCACGCTATCCTAACATCGACTTCCGACTTATCAAGAAAACAAACTTAATCTTATATCAAGAAATTGTCCGCCATCTGGTGGATATTGATTGTAAAGAGATAGCAAATCATTCCGATTACCTCATCTGCTATTGGGACGACGGTGCAGTAAAAGGCGCCGGCACAAAAGGCGAGCTGACAATGGCAAAATATTTTGGAAAGCCAGTTTATCTTGTAACATCATTTCCTCTCCACGATATTCCGGGATGGGTGCTCGGATGCACGACTAAAATCTTCCCATATTTTGATGAGTTAAAACAGTTCTTGATTAAAATATCACATCCATCATAATCTTGAATTCTCATGTCCAGCGGTCAGATATATAAGAGTTCATCATCAAACATTTCATATTGCGGATGCTGGAAGAATATCAGTGAATTTTATTTATTGGTTTCCATCTCAAATATTCAGTATATTTCTTTCATAGATTGATTCCATGGAAGATTTCAGCAGAAAAAAGATGATTGTAGTTGGGGATAAAGTTCTCGTCATCCCGGATAGCAATAAAGAGCGTACTGAAGCAGGACTCTACCTTCCACCGACTGTAAAAGAAAAGGAAAAGGTCCACAGTGGTTACGTAATCAAGGTTGGTCCTGGTTATCCCGTTCCGAATCCAAACTTCATCGACCAGGAATCATGGTCAACCACACCAAAAGATCCAGTAAAGTATATTCCACTTCAGGTTGAAGAAGGCGATTATGCTATCTTCCTTCGCGATCAAGCCATCGAGATTGAATATGAGACAAAGAAATATCTTATCGTTCCGCAAGCCGCAATCCTCATGGTGATACGGCGAAATCCATTGGATGAATTGGATAAGTAAGGCGAACTTCAGTTCGCGATAATCGATATAAATATCGCCCTATAAATTCCCATGTTCCTTCCCACTACAAAAGAAGAGCTCAAGAAACTCGGATGGAAGAAGTTAGATGTCATCATCGTCTCCGGTGATACGTACATCGATAGCTCTTATTCCGGCGCTGCTGTTATCGGCAAAGTTCTTCGTAGCGCAGGATTTAAGGTTGGAATCATAGCTCCACCTGATGTTAATAGTAATAAAGATATCTCTCGTTTAGGTGAACCTGAATTATTTTGGGGAGTCACATCTGGATGTGTCGATTCGATGGTGGCGAATTTCACCGCTTCGAAGAAACGAAGAAGGCAGGATGATTTCACTCCGGGTGGAATTAACAACAAACGCCCCGATCGTGCCGTCATTGCCTATTCCAATCTAATACGTCAATATTTCAAAAACACTAAACCGATTGTCATTGGTGGCATAGAAGCAAGCCTCCGACGCATAGCGCATTATGATTACTGGGACGATAAAATCCGCCGCTCCATCCTGTTCGATGCGAAGGCAGATATTCTTGTGTATGGTATGGGTGAGCAAGCAACTTTAGAAATTGCTGCACGTTTGCGCGCTAACCAACCGACTGAAGATATCCGTGGCATTTGTTACATCTCGAAATTACCAAAGGAAGAATACATCCATCTTCCATCGTTCGAGCAGGTAGTCAAAGACAAGAAGAAATTCATCGAGATGTTCCATTTATTTTACCGGAATAACGATCCCGTAACTGCAGAGGGATTATGCCAGCAACACGGTGACCGCTATCTCATCCAGAATCCTCCTGCACATAACTTAACACAAGACGAGATGGATAAAGTCTATAATCTCGAATATGAACGCGACGTCCATCCGTATTATAAAAAAGAAGGTGACGTGCGGGCGATGGATACAATTCGCTTCTCGATAACCACACATCGCGGATGTTACGGCGAGTGCAACTTCTGCGCTATCAGCGTCCATCAGGGAACCGCGATAACATCCCGGAGTGAGCAATCGATCATCCGAGAAGCAAACGAAATCGTTCACGATCCCGATTTCAAAGGATATATCCAAGATGTCGGCGGACCAACAGCAAATATGTACGCGACCGGATGTGATAAAATGCAGACGCACGGAATTTGCTTAAAGAAAGATTGCATCTTCCCAACGACATGTAAGAATCTCAACAACAATCATCGTCCGCAGATCGAGCTATTAAGAAAGTTGCGGAAGATCGAAGGCGTGAAGAAAGTGTTTGTCGCATCCGGCATCCGGTACGATATGATCATTGACGATAAGGAATTTGGAGATGAATATTTACAGGAGCTTATTGAGCATCATGTTTCGGGACAACTTAAGATTGCTCCCGAACATACGGAAGATAAAGTTTTAGGATTAATGCGCAAACCGGGTATGCGTTACCTGACGGAGTTTAAGAAACGCTTCGACAAGATAAATGCTAAGCAAAAGAAAAACCAATTCCTTACATACTATTTAATTGCCGCACATCCCGGCTGTACACTGGAGGATGAAATTACGATGAAGCAATACGTTTCCCGCGAGCTGCACATCCACCCCGAACAGGTGCAAATCTTTACGCCAACTCCCTCCACATATTCAACATTGATGTACTACACCGAGTTGAACCCATGGACTGGCGAGAAATTGTTTGTGGAGAAAAGTATTGGAGGAAAAGAAAGACAAAAGAAATTGATAACGAATAAACGGTAGAGTCTGATTTCACGAAGTGATTCCTTCGGAACTCAAATCAGACGTTGGCTTAGTTGTCCGTTCTGAGGAACGGACTCTACTGGGGTTCACCTCACCAAAACCATTTTTCTAACGGCTGTAAAATCTTCAGTAGTGATACGGTAATAATAAACGCCGCCTGGATTATTGGAAGCATCCCATTTCACCGAGTACTCACCCGGTTGCACAACCTCATTCACCAGCGTTGCTACCTCCCGACCAAGCACATCATACACCTTTATTGTTACCCAATTGCCAATTGGCAATTGATAATTTATAATTGTCGATGGGTTAAATGGATTTGGATAATTCTGACGTAACGAAAACTTTTCAGGGAGTGCTGATGCGGAATTTTCTGATATAGCATCCATTGTTATATCACCTGTTATGAGTGAATCGTTTTTGTATCCATACATGTTATATCCTATTGGTATCCCAAAAATACATTCCATTACTGTTTTATCTTCGGGCTGCATTGGCGCGGGTCTGCCATATAAATAAAATATTGAGGCGGTATTTGTTGTAAATGCATATAGGTCAATGCCTTGTATTATCTCGTGTAAGTGAATTGATGCTGAATCTGATGGATTATTATATTCTGTGTTTATCCATAATGTTGCATGTTCTGGACCATCTTTTTGTGTGAATCCTAGATATCCATGTGCGTTTAGTGGCATGTCTTTATCTCTTGCATATAATATTGTTATTCCTTTAGCTATATTAGTATGATCTTGCCCCGATTTTCTGGACAATAAGTTAATACAAAAAATTATTTAATTCAAATTGTACTGGTGATTGATAACCGATAGCAGAATGTCTTCGCTGTCGGTTGTAAAACACTTCAATGTAT